>ERZ773077.16-NODE-16-length-98426-cov-5.407945_pt1 | contig 98426 bp, 96 predicted proteins | sample MGYA00580612_ERZ773077 | MGnify/ENA primary metagenome ERZ773077 (study PRJEB29015, sample SAMEA2737971) | human oral metagenome | biome: human oral; feature: human-associated habitat; material: dental | place: China | collected 2021 ...
ATGAATATAAAAATGAAAAAAGTTTTTTATTTGAGTCTGCTTATAGTAGCAGTTTTAGTAACCTCTTGTAAGAAAGAGAGTGCGGCGATCAAATTCGAAAGCCTGAAAAGAGTAGAATTTACCGACCAAGGCGGTACTCGGATAATTTCCGAGAAAAAGACTGGTAATACGGCTTATGATGAAGAGGAAGAAAAAACGAGATACGAATATCTCATTACCGTCCAGCATCCGTATACGATAGCTCCTATGTCTATCGTTAATGAGACGATGAGCGATATCATCTATCCGGGCAGTATAGTTAGAGGAGACGAGTTTATGAACGGGAAATACGCTCCCGTACGTATGAAAAATGAATTTGAACCTGTAGAACTGTCCGTAACGCTCAACGGTAAAGATATCAAAGTATCGCAGTCGGTATTGCCTGTGCTCAGCAAGGTGCGTCAGGCTCGTAATGACCTTATAGCAGGGCAGATGAACAAGATAAAAGGAGAGTTTATCCCCGCCGTATACAGCTACGACAGCCACGAGATTACTACCGAAGCAAGTTTCAAACGTACGCTTAAGATACACGCCAATATACAGGTTATAGGCGGTATAGCCAAAGCGGACTTCGACTACAACAGCAGCAATAGCAGCAGTAGCAAAAAGAAGTATGTTATGATAGCTTTCCGTCAGTATCTGTACAATATGGCTATCGACCCCAAACATTATTCGCAGTGGATAAAGGGAGATATCGATACCCAAGATATGGGCGATTACGAACCGCTCTATATAAGCAGTGTCGATTATGGACGCACAGGATATATACTGGTACAGACGAACGAAAGTATCGAGGAAGCGACCAAGACTATAAAAGCAGCTCTCGAAGTTGCCATAAAATGGGGTAAAGGAGGAGTTAATGTAGAATACGACAGTAAATTTAAAAGTCTGTTCAAAGAGAACAGGATTAAGATAAAGATAGTCGGAGGACCTGCAGAGTTGGCTGTCGGAGTCAACAGCCCCGAAAGTTTTACCAAGTTTATACAGCTACCCAAAGCCGAAGAGCTTATAGCGTCGTCTGCTCCTATAGCCTATAAGGTACGTCGCCTCAGAGATAATACCGAAGTAGACGTTATAGATGTATATACAGAGTCTAAAATAGATTTTAAAGACGAATAGTACTAACATTATACTCGGTATCGGATTAGGAATACCGATACTGGGTTATTTACGAATGACAAAATATAGAATATATGAGGATAAAAATAGTAATTATCTGTGTATTGATGTTGGCGACAATAAGTCTGATTACGGCAGGCTGTAAGCCGCAGAGCCAAGAACCTAATATAGTAACACCGCCCAAGGATGTATATATGGAACTGACCATAGATGAGTCTACAAAAAATACGGATGGAACATACTCTCTTCTTTTGCATATAAAAGCCCAAAAAGAAGATATGGCTAATGTATGGGTAGACATTAACAACAATGGGGAAAAGGATAAGGAAGAAGAGCTCTCTTACTCAGGGGAATATGGTATTCTCAGCCATCGTGCAACTTCACCGAAAGTAACGGTATATGGAAAGGTAACGTACTTTGATTGTAAAAAAAACAATCTTGTTAAGTTGAATATAGCGATGAATCCGTTCCTTGAAGAGTTGGATTGTTCGTGGAACAATATCGGATTACTTCTTACTAGCGAAGAGGCTCTTTTGGAAAAGGTCAATTGTTCGCACAACAAAATATACGATTTCGACATAAGGTCGAAACACGTAAAGTGGATCAATTTATCGGTTAATGATAACAGTGAAGAGTCTATGAACAGTCAGGTAATAAAGCAATTGCCCGACTGGACAGACAGTTTATCGAAGTGGAACTTCCCCGAACCCAAACTATTGGCTAAGGTAGAGGGAAACGACAACGAAAAAAATGTTATAACTAACGAGCATATAAAACAAATCAATGCCAAGGGTTGGAAGGTATACTTTTATATCAATGGACATTGGACGGAAAAAAAACCTAAATAAACTACAATATCGTTGCTTTACGCACAACCCGAGGGTGAGGAATAGGTAATCCCAACAGCCTTACCTTCGGGTTTTTATAAAAAACTGTCTGCCTCGTTGCAACATTTTCGGCTCTTCGGAGTCTTATACATACGTAGCAGACAAAACAAACTCCCAAACGGAAGATAATTTTTTTAACAAATAAAATAGATAAAAAAAGATGAAAAAAAGATTTTCAAACATTGCATTAGTGCTCGTCGCAGTAGCGGCAATAGCCTTTACAGGCTGTAAGAAAGACAACCCCAGAATCGAAGGTCAATGGATTTCAGAAGTTTATAAGGACTATCAAATATTCGATATATCTTATACCTTTGACGGCTTTGTGGTTTGGGGATTTCAAGACAGCAGTCACCTTAATGCGTATAAGGTAGGTTCAGACCACTATTTTTATAATACAGGCAAACACGTCAAGGGGTTAGCTCAGATAAATAAGAAAACAAAGAAATCCGGTATAATAATCTTTATGGGAGCCTACGGAAAACGAGAAATAGCATATAAAGATTTAACGGAAAAGTCTGTAACCCTTGTCCTTTTAGCGGATGATGGAAAAACTGTTATAGAAGAATATAAAATGATAAAAGCCCCTGTAAAAATCACTTTGATAGATGTAAAAGAAAAGAAGAGCTAAATAAACTATAAGTAGTGTCAATATTAAGACCGACTCCTCAGCGTAGGGAGTCGGTCTTTTTGTGTGCTTCGCTTACGATACGCTTCTCCGCACTGCGTCCTCGAACCACGCCATAACCACTTTCTGCTGCAGGTCGATATCGAACGAAGAGTTATCGAGCAGTTTGGCGTCTTTGGCTCTGATAAGCGGACTCTCTTTGCGGTGGGTGTCGCGGTAGTCGCGTTCTACGACATTGTCGAGCACCGAGCGGTAGTCGACCTCCTCGCCCCTTGCCGTCAGTTCGTTGTAGCGGCGTCGGGCACGTACTTCGGCGTCGGCATCGACAAATATCTTCAGCTCGGCGTCGGGAAACACCACTGTTCCTATATCACGTCCGTCCATCACTATGCCCTTGGCAGCCCCCATCTCTTGCTGCCGACGAACCATCTCTTGCCGCACAAAATCGATGGTACTCACCCTGCTGGCAGCGTTGCCCACCTCCAGTGTGCGTATCCGGTGCTCTACGTCGACCCCGTTGAGGAAGGTATGCTGCTCGTCGCCGACGTTTCGGAATGCGATGCAGAGGTTGCCTATCTCTCTCCGTAAACGCTCGCCGTCTATCGCATTATCGGTTATTATGCCGTTTTGGATACCGAAATAGCCTACGGCACGGTACATAGCCCCCGTGTCGACATAGATATATCCCACGTCTTTTGCCAGCCGTTTGGCGATGGTGCTTTTGCCGCACGACGAAAAACCGTCGATTGCTACTACTATTTTTTTGTTCGGCATTGTTTCAGCGTGTTGTTTATGTGTTTGTAGATAACTGTTTTTATTGTAAAAGACCTACTTTACCCCGAATCCTTTGAGGTCTGCCGATACGGTGAAGTGTAGCGTCGGGTTGCCGCTCTGGAACTGTGCCAAAGCCATCGACACACGGAAATCTTTCACACGTACGCCCGCCCCGAACGAGAAGCCCGCTATCGACCTGAATGTCGGTATGTTCATCTCTGCACGGCGTCGGTAGTTGAAAGCCGCCGACAGGTAAAAGTTGTCGCTTGGCAATATCTCTATGCCGAAGATAGTGTGTCGGAACATCATATCGTACCATTTTATGCCGTGCTCTTTTTTGTACTCTTTGTCGGTGGCGGCGGTACGCTCATAGTTGAGGGCAAACCGCTGCAAATTGTGTAGCGTCAGCGAGAAGCGGAGCGGAGCGTTCCGCAGCTTCTTGGAGATACCTATCAGTATATTGGCGGGTATAGCCTCGCGGTGGTTGGTGCCGTCTATCGAGTAGTAGCCGTCGAATTGGAAACCTATGTTCCTCACCGTCAGCCCGAGGTCGAGCATATTATCCTCGTCGTGATAGTTGGCTCCGAAGTCCACAGCCATTCCCACCGACGAGTATCGCTCGTAAGCCGAGTATATGGTTTTTAGCGTAGCCCCTACCGAAAAATATTTCCCGAACTGTCGCGAGTAGAGCAGACCAAGTACCATGTCTTTGGCAGTGAACGTGCCCTGGTACACGTCGAGTTCGTTGTACTGGCCGAAGGTGCCGAAGTCGATGTAGTTGACGGCAAGAGCGAAGTTGTTTTCGCCCCACGTTCTGCCGTATGCCGCCGAGCCGTAGTTGATACCTGCGATATATTTGGCGTAATTGAGAGTGAGCATGTTATGAGCCTTGTCGGACAGCAGGGCGGGGTTGTTTGAGGCAAGGTTGAGGTCGCCGTCGAAGAGCGATACGTTGGTACCTCCAAGCCCTATGGAGCGGGCATCCATCGGCAGGTCGAGTATCTGATACACCCCTTTGCCTGCCTGAGCCGAAGCATAGAGGCAGGTAGCCAGAGCAATAAGTACCGATAATGTTTTTCTCAAAATAACTGATATTGATTTATTAATGTTTGAAATGTCGCGTGCCCGTCATCATCATACTTATGCCCTTCTCGTTGGCTTTGCGTACGGAGTCGTCGTCGTGTATGCTGCCGCCCGGCTGCACGATGGCGGTAACGCCCATCTTCGCCGCCAGCTCGACACAGTCGTCGAAGGGGAAGAAGGCATCGGATGCTAATACGAGATTTTGCGTAGCTCCCTTGCTATGTGCTTGTTGCAGAGCTATCTCGGCAGAACCGATTCTGTTTGTCTGCCCTGCTCCTATGCCCAGAGTGGCTCCGTCTCTGACCACACAGATGGCATTGCTTTTGATGTGTTTTACTATTTTTAGCCCGAAGTTGAGGTCTCTCAGCTCATCGGCAGAGGGTTTGGTATCGGTAACGCACATATCGGCAACTACTTCGACAGTCTTGTTGTCGGCGTCTTGTACGAGCAGCCCACCCGTAACGGATACTATATTTTGCTCCGTATCGTCGGTCGGCGTCATATCGACTTCGAGCAGTCGGAGGTTCTTTTTGGTACACAGTATCCTGAGAGCTTCGGGCGAAAAGTGCGGTGCTATTATTATCTCCAGAAAAACGTCTTTCATCATCGTTGCCGTCTGTGCGTCGATTTCGCAGTTGGTAGCCACTATGCCGCCGTATATGCTTACCGGGTCGGCTTCGAGGGTCTTCTGCCAACACTCGGCGGCACTGTTGCCGATAGCTGCACCACAGGGGTTTAGGTGTTTTACCCCCACACAGAACGGTTCCCTGAACTCGCGGACTATACCGAGGGCAGCATTTGCGTCTTGGATGTTGTTGTAGCTAAGCTCTTTACCGTTGAGCTGTTGGGCGAAAGCCGTCGAGTACGGTACGGGAGCAGACCGGCGGTAAAACTTCGCCGACTGGTGCGGGTTTTCGCCATATCGCAGAGGCTCTACGAGGTCGTAGTCGAGGAACAGTTTTTCGCTAAGCCCTGCTTGGCTACGCATATACGCAGCTATCTTCATATCGTACTCGGCAGTATGCGTATATGCCTCGGCACTCAGCTTCAGTCTTGTTTGTGGCGTAGTATTGCCGCTGTGCCGTATCTCTTCGATTATCGATGGGTAGTTGTCGGGGTTGCACACGACGGTAACGTCTTGCCAATTTTTTGCTGCCGACCGCAACATCGATGGTCCGCCGATGTCGATATTTTCGACGGCTTCTTCCATAGTAACTCCTTCTTTGCCGATGGTTCGGGCGAAAGGGTAGAGATTGACGCATACCAGGTCGATAAACTCTATTTCATTACTGCGGAGAGCTGCCAAGTGTTCGGGGTTGTCGCGTTGGGCGAGCAGCCCGCCGTGAACTTTCGGGTGGAGGGTCTTTACTCTGCCGTCGCATATCTCGGGGAAACCCGTAACCTGACTGATGTTTATTGCCTCTATACCTGAGTCTTGCAGCAACTTCATAGTGCCGCCCGTGGCTACTATTTCCCACCCCGACTCTCTGAGCTGTCGGGCAAAATCTACAACACCCCTCTTGTCGCTTACACTGAATAACGCTCTCATTTATTTATGCCTGTTGCCTCTTTTTGACAAATGATGTATCGTTTACTAAAAACGAATACAAATTTAATTCTTTTTTTTAAAACAAGAAAAAAGAGAATGTTTTAAGCTCTCTTTTGATATGAAAAACAAATTTAACGATTGCCGTATAAATGGCGTTTTTTGTAAGCAAACAAAAAAATGTACCTTTGCAGAAAAAAAAAGAAAATGAAACTCGATATACAGCAAATACGGAAAGACTTCCCGATACTGAGCCGAAAAGTGTTCGGCAATCCTCTGATATATTTCGACAACGCCGCCACCACGCAGAAACCCGACTGTGTCATAGACAGACTTTCGGAGCTGTACCGTACGCAGAACGCCAATATCCACCGTGGTGTACACCACCTTAGCCAAGTGGCTACCGAGGCACACGAGACGGCACGTAAGAACGTAGCCGATTTTATAAATGCCTCTTCGAGCGACGAGATAATATTCACACGCGGCACAACGGAGAGTATCAACCTCGTAGCGTCGTCGCTGTGTAGGCTTTGCCGTGCGGGCGACGAGATAATCGTCTCGCAGATGGAGCACCACTCCAATATAGTGCCGTGGCAGATGGCAGCCGAGCAATATGGGCTTACTCTGAGGGTGATACCGATCGACGAGGCGGGCAATCTGCGTTACGACGTGTTCGAAGAGATGATATCGGAGCGTACGGCGATAGTTGCCGTCTGCCACATATCCAATGTGCTCGGCACTGTCAACGACATAAAGCGTATAGCTGCCGTCGCCCATCGCTACGGAGCGGCGGTGCTCGTAGACGGAGCACAGGCTGTGGCACACCTCAGGGTCGACGTACGCGAGTCTGATGCCGACTTCTACGCTTTCTCGGGGCATAAGATATACGCCCCCACAGGTATCGGAGTGCTCTACGGCAAACGCGCTATGCTCGACCGCATACCGCCGTATCAGGGCGGCGGAGAGATGATAGAGAAGGTTACGTTCGAGAAGACGACGTACAACGTATTGCCCTATAAGTTCGAGGCGGGCACGCCCGACTTTATATCGTCGTCGGCTCTTGCCGAGGCTCTACGGTATCTTCGTAGTCTCGATTTCGACGAGGTGATGGCGTACGAAGACTCGCTGCTACAATATGCCACCGAACGCTTGCAGCAGATACCCGACTTACGTATCTACGGCACAGCCGAGCATAAGAGTGGGGTAGCGGCATTCAATGTAGAGGGCGTACACCACTACGACTTGGGTATGTTGCTCGACAAGACAGGAATAGCCATACGCACGGGACACCACTGTGCTCAGCCGCTCGTGGAGTCGTTCGGTGTATCGGGTATGGCAAGGGCGTCGTTTGCATTCTACAACACATACGAGGAGATAGATATTTTTATGCAGCAGCTCAGACGATGCCTGAAAATACTGAGAGGTTAAGTGCCTTCTGCGATTTGTGGCAATGACGTTCGAAATAGATATAATTTATTAACGTAGGCGAAATATGAATTTTAATATACGAGAGCAGATAACAAAGAACGATGCCGATATCGAGAAGGCTCTCCGACCTCTTGTCTTTGCCGACTTCAACGGTCAGGGGAAGATTGTCGAGAACCTGTCGGTGTTTGTGGAGGCGGCTAAGATGAGAGCCGAGTCGCTCGACCACGTACTGTTGCACGGTCCTCCGGGGCTGGGCAAGACCACACTGTCGGCAATCATAGCCAACGAGCTTGGCGTGGGGCTGAAGATGACTTCTGGTCCTGTACTCGACAAGCCGGGCGACCTGGCGGGGCTGCTCACTTCGCTCGAGAAAAATGACGTTTTGTTCATCGATGAAATACACCGTCTGAGCCCCATAGTGGAAGAATATCTCTACTCGGCAATGGAAGACTTCCGCATCGATATAATGATAGACAAAGGTCCCTCTGCCCGCTCGATACAGATAGACCTCGAGCCCTTTACTCTCGTAGGAGCCACTACCCGCAGCGGTCTGCTTACGTCGCCCCTCCGTGCGAGGTTCGGCATCAACTGCCACTTCGAGTATTACGACGAGAGCATACTGCGAGGCATTGTGCTGCGTTCGGCTAAGCTACTCGGCATCGGTTGCTCGCAAGAGGCAGCAGGAGAGATTGCTCTACGCAGCCGCGGCACACCGCGTGTTGCCAACGCCCTGCTACGTCGCGTACGCGACTTTGCTCAGGTTCGTGGCAATGGCGATATCGACCTTACGATAACCAAATATTCGCTCGAAGCTCTCAATATCGACAAATACGGTCTCGACGAGATAGACAATAAGATACTGCTGACGGTCATCGACAAGTTCCACGGCGGTCCCGTGGGGCTCAATACCATTGCTACTGCCTTGGGCGAAGATGCGGGCACTATCGAGGAGGTCTACGAGCCGTTCCTTATCAAAGAGGGTTTCATCAAGCGTACGCCACGCGGTCGCGAGGTGATGCCGCTTGCATACGAACACCTCGGCAGGAGTAGAGAAGCGGGGCAGGGTAATCTGTTTCAGTAGCCCAAATTTTATTGATTGTCTAATCGGCATTATTTCCCGCAAAGAAAAGTGTCGGGAATGTTTAAGTATTGAATCGTAGTAAATTCGATTACAAAAATTTTTATCGGACGTAAAAATTAACTATCTTTGCAAAACTTATAACCAAAATATTATAATAATCAATTAAAAAAAACGAAGAGATTAATTATGGACATTAAAACATTAGAACCCAGAGGAATATGGAGTAACTTCGAGAAGATATGCTCGGTTCCTCACCCTTCTCATCACTTGGAACACATCACAAAACTTGTAGTAGATTTCGGTAAATCGCTCGGATTGGAGACTGCTACCGACAAAGTCGGTAACGTTATGATACGCAAGCCTGCTACGCCCGGAATGGAAGACCGTAAGGTGATAGTGCTTCAATCGCACCTCGATATGGTGCCTCAGAAAAACAATGAAGTGAAACACAATTTCGAAACCGACCCGATACAGACTATCGTCGATGGCGAATGGCTCAGAGCCAACCAGACTACTCTGGGTGCCGACAACGGTATCGGTTGTGCCGCATCTATGGCTATACTCGAAGACAAGAGCTTGAAACACGGCGAGATAGTGGCTCTGTTTACCGTAGACGAAGAGACGGGTATGTACGGTGCTTTCGGCTTGCAACCGAACTGGATTAAGGGAGACATACTGCTAAACCTCGACTCCGAGGACGAAGGTGAGCTTTTCATAGGCTGTGCAGGAGGACTGGATGCAAACATCACTTGGAAGTTCAAACCGTCGCCGGCAGATGTAGACGACATTGCTCTGAAAGTCAACGTTACAGGGCTAAAAGGCGGACACTCGGGGTTGGATATAGTATTGGGCAGAGCCAATGCCAATAAACTGTTGTTCAGATTCCTCAAAGAGGCAGTCTCTCGGTACGAAGCCCGTGTGGCAGAGATAGAGGGCGGCAATATGCGTAACGCCATTCCTCGCGAAGCTCACGCAGTGATAACTATTCCCGAAGAGACGAAAACCGATATCATCAAACTCGCCGACGAGTATCAGACACTTTTCAACGAAGAGTACAAAGATTTGGAAAATAAGATATCTATCTCCGTTCAGGACGTTGCCTCTCCCGAGAACGTGATACCCGAAGAGATACAGGACGACTTTATAAATGCCGTTACGGGCTGCCCCAACGGAGTATTCCGTATGATACCCACTATCCCCGACATAGTAGAGACTTCTATGAATTTGTCGATTATAAAGGCAAATGCAGAGAATATAGAGATTCGTTGTCTCCTGCGTTCGTCTGTGGACAGCAAAAAAGAGGAGCTTGCCTCTATGGTAGACAGTATCTTCACTATGGCGGGAGCCAAGGTAGAGTTTTCGGGAGGCTACTCGGGCTGGAACCCGAATACCAAATCGCCTATACTGAAAGCTATGAAAGAGGTATACAAAAACGAGTTCGGCAAAGAACCGAAAGTACAGGTAGTACACGCCGGCTTGGAGTGCGGCATAATAGGAGCCGTAGAGCCTAACCTCGATATGATTTCGTTCGGTCCGACTATCCGTCACCCACATTCGCCCGACGAAAAGGTGAACATTAAATCGGTAGGAGACTTCTGGAAATTCTTGGTAAAAACCCTCGAACACGCTCCGAAGAAGTGATAACATTCCCTATCGGGATACGAAAAAGAAACGCCTTGCTTATTCGCGGGGCGTTTCTTTTCTTTAGATGTCTGCCGAAAATGTGGCTTGGTATTAGGCGGTTGGGCTTGTACGGACGCTTTGTTTCGGCGTTTTTTCTTCGGCTTTTGACGTACCACAATCGATAACGTGAGGCGGGTCAGGCACTGCTCAATGCAGTCTGTACGATATGCCTCCCGTAATCCACAGCCCGGGTTGCGGTATGTTGCCGAAATCCATATAGGTGCGGTTGAATATGTTGTTGGCATTGACGAATAGCGATAAGCAGCCTACGGAGTAGTCCAACCGTACGTCCAACAGACCGAACGGTTTGTAAGATACCGTTTCGGCGGGTTTGGAGTCGACATATCGTGTGTACGAGCCTGCGCGGTCTTGCCAACGGAAGTTCCACGTTGCCCGAAGTTTATCGACTATACGATGACTGAGAGTAGCCGTTATCTTGTGCCGCAAGAAGTTGAAGACATAGACGGATATAGGGTTGTTGGTACTTGCCTTATCGTTGTTTTGGTCGATATATTGGTAGCCGACGCTCAGGCTGCCCAGAGGCTGTCTGCTGCCGAGCAGTTCCTCGAAGTCGACGCCTACGGTGTAGCCGATACCGAAGGTAGCCAGTCGGCTGTCTGAGGCTAAGTTTACCGAATACCATTTGGAGTCTGCCTGGTTGTATTGCCAGTCTATTAGGTTTTTACCTTGTGTGTAGAATACAGAACTTCTGATGTTTATAAACCTCTCTGTGAATCTTATGCCCGCCTCTGCCGACCGCGTATATTCGGGCAGCAGATTAGGAGAACCCGTGTGAGTACGAGTGGTGTAGTAAAGCTCTGTAAACGAAGGCATACGCGTAGCCATATCGAACGAGGCGTAGAGGCTGAGGTTGTACGTAGGGCGATACGATACGTTCACTGCGGGGTAGAACGCTACTTTACCCGCAACAGCCGTATTGTGGTTGAGTATGCCGCCCAGCGATAGTGTAAATTTGTCGAGTAGCAGGTTGTGCTCTACGAATAGGCTTGTATTGCGGCGACTGTCGGCTTTGGTATATTTGCCTCTCGGCACGTCGAGCGGCTTGCCGAGCACGGAGCTGAGGATGCTCTCGCCTCGCAGTTCGCCGCCGAAACTCGTGATACCCAGAGGAGACGAGTACAGAACGTTGAGTGTGACGCCCCAGACGTCGCTTCGGTGGTAGTTGTGGTCTTTGTACCAGGCGGGAGGGTTCGGCGTGCCCTCGCGTATGAGTTGGAAGCAGTCGTAGTGCCTGCTCCAATATATCTGCGGAACAAATCTCAGCCGACCGTATGTCTCGGCTTTTACGGAGGCGAACATTCCTCGTGTGTCGTCGTACTGATTTGGATATGCGGGCGAATAGAATGTGTTTGCCCCGTATTTTTTGGCATTGTATCCTGCCTGTATGTCTACCGAGGCGATACGTTGCACCTCCAGTCGGGTTTGCAACAGAGCGTTGAGTATGTCATAATCGCTATTGGCGATATAGCCGCTCGACCTGTCGTAACCTACCGACAGACGACTGACGGTGGAGCGTGTCTTATAAGCCCCTCTTATTTCGGCTCCGAACAGGCGGTGCATACCGACCTCTACCTTACCCGTAAGGTTCGAGACGGTGTCTTTTTTGGTTATGATATTGATACCTCCCGACAGAGCACTTGCTCCGTAAGCGAGCGAGGTGGGTCCCTGTACTATCTCGATACGTTCTATATCGGACAGATTTATAGGGATGTCGAAACTGTAATGTCCTGTTTGTGGATTGGTGAGGTTTACACCGTTTAGAAGTATTGCCACTTGGTCGGCTGAGCCGCCTCTGAGCGATATATCCGCCTGTACGCCGTGCGGGGAGCGTTGCAGGATGTCTACTCCTGCTACATAGTTCAATAGATCCTGAACACTTTTGACCGGTGCTCGCTCTATCTCTGTTCTACCTATCACAGTTACCTGCTTTGCTGCCATAGAGAGGGGCAAATCCACCTTTGTGGCGGCAACCGTTACTTCGTCGAGCTCTTTGTGAGCTACCGTGTCCGACGAAGTCTCTACGACCGTTCGCTCTATCGGTGTCACCGAAGCCGCGTGTGCACTAAGCAGAGTGCTGCCTGCCAATACACCGATGGTGATGACCTTGTGCATACTGCCGAAAGCACTGTACGACTTGCGGGCAAACCGCCTGAAGCGAATAGTCTTCAACGAATTAAACTTCTTTTTGTACATAAAATATTTTTGTTAAAATGAGTTGCAAAGGTACTATTTTATTGACAAACCGAAAATTATTGACCTGATAGAAATTGAGCGTAAGATAATTTTAAAACGAAGGAATCCTGTTAAAAAAGACATTCTAAAAGCTTCAATATCCTGATAGCGAACATTGCGAAATATTTTTGTCTTCTTTGCGGTAAAGACTTGCCTCCACGAGGCTGTCGGTTATGATGTGGCGTTTTTTCGCAGATATTGGTTTATGAGTTCTTTTGTAGGTAGTTCGCGTATTAAGACATACGCCGAGAACGGCACAAACCAGAGCAGACGCCAAGCGAGGTCGAGCCAGAAGTTATCGAACCTCACGACAAGCATCAAGACACTAATGACTATGGATACGATGAAGTATACTACAATCTTACGCAGATTGTAGCGTATGGGATAATATTTTTGCCCTAAGAAATAGCATATTATCATCATAAGCGCAAAACTTATGAGTGAGGCAAACACACAAGCCCAATAGCTCAACTTGGGCACCAACAGGACATTGAGCACGAGCGTAACGGCAAAACCTATAAGCGAGATATATGTCCCCCAGATAGTGCGGTCGGTGAGTTTGTACCAGAGCGACAAGTTATAATAAATTCCCTGGAAGGAGTATGTTATCAGCACAAAGGGAACGATGTAGATTGCCTCTCTGAAATCTTCGCCCAACAATAGTTTGAGTACGTCGATAAACGCCACGAGCAGCAGATATATCACTGTGAGAGCGATGACGAAATATGTCATCGTCTGAGAGTATATCTGTTTGTTGTCTTTTTGCTCTTTTTTGGCGAATATGAACGGCTCGTAAGCGAAGCGGAAAGCGTAGGTAAACATCATCATTACCATAGCTATCTTGAAACAAGCCTGATACACTCCGAGCTGCCCCCTCGCCTCCTCGAGCGTACCGGGGTAGATGTAGGGGAAAAGCAGTCGGTCGATGGTCTGGTTCATTATGCCTGCGATGCCGAGCATAAGCAGCGGTATCGAGTAGCGTAACATCTTGCGAAGCAAGGCAAAATCGAAACGCCATTTTACAGCGAAAATATCGGGCATCTGTAAAAGCAGCACTATGAACGATGACAAGAAGTTGGATATTACGATATATCCTACCTTGTAGGCAGGGTTGTAGAACCAATCGATAAGTTCGGGGACGGTTTGCTGCAACCTCGGACATACGATAAGGAAGAACAGATTGAATACGATATTGGTAAGTACGATTATCAGTTTGAGTACCATAAACCGCACGGGGCGTTGCTTGAACCGCAGATACGCGAACGGTATTGACGCAAAAGCATCGATGGCGACCGTTACCGCCATTATCATTACGAGCTCGCGGTAGTCGCCGAGCATCATCAGGGTAGATATTTGCGGGTTGAAGAGGAAAAAGACAAATACGAAAAGCAACGCTGTGGCTGCTATGGAGGTCATAGTGGTGGTATAGACGCAGTCGGACTCCTCGCGTGTGGTGTTGGAGGCAAAGCGGAAGTAACCCGTCTCCATACCGTAGGTAAGTATGATTATAATCAGAGCTATCCACGTGTAGAGCTGCGAGACCACACCGTATTCCGATACTGTAACTATACGCGAATACAAGGGCACCAAGAGCCAGTTGAAAAACTTGCCCACTATGCTGCTGACGCCGTAGATAGCTGTCTCTTTTGCAAGAGTTTTTATTCCCGAACCGCTCATTGTCTATTGCCCGATAAAAAATAACACCGAACACAGTGTTGAACATTACAGAGGGCAAAAGTAATAAAAATAATCAAGATACAAATGTCGGAGGAGGGGAAGACTAATCTCGTAGGATAGCCTGAATTTTATCTATCGAGGTAATGACCTCTGGCAGAAACGATGAAGACAATATTTTCTTCCACTCTATATACGATACGGTCTTTGTTGTTGATACGTCTGCTCCAATACCCCGAGAGTTCGTATTTGAGACCCTCAGGTCTGCCTATCCCGACAAACGGAGTCACAGACAACTCGGCAATTATTTTTTCTATACGCTTTATATCTCTTTGATTGCCTGCTTTCTGATGATATAAAAGATCCGTTTGGGCTTGAGATTCTACCCTTATTTCAAACTTTCCCATAAGTTGTCGGGGTCTATTTTTTTTGTCTTGCCCTCCTTTATATTATGCTCGGCGTTTTGTATTTTATTTATAAACGCTTTGTTATATGGGCTTTTTTCGGCTTTTACCTCTCTGAAGATACCTGAACTTATGAGCCCTTCGAGCACTTTCTTTATGCTGCCGTCTTGCCCGTTGTACTCTAATGTTATAATTGCCATAACTACAAAACTTTTAATATTAAACGATGTGCAAATGTACATTAAAGTTCTTTATTATACAAAAAATACAAGAAAAATTCTTGTCCGTAGATGAGGTAAAAAATCTCACATTCGTCCCCCGCCGAGAAGGTAGCGAGACAAAATCGGATTGCGACGCAGCGGAAGCAAATTTTCTCTGCACGGGAAATATTTTTTCTGTGCGTCGGAAATAAATTTTCTATGCACAAGAAATTTCCTTGCGACGCATCGCAGCTGTAGCTACCCTGCGTCCCGCCGCCGACGCATATGGCAGTGCATTGAAAAAGGTCGGTTTTCGCCGATATGTTCCTTTGCGGATTGTTATCATATACGGAGCGGATAAAGCGAGATGAATTGCCAAAACATATTTTTTCTCTTGCTACGAGAAGAGATATTCTCACCGTAGGCGATAATTTAATTCTCCAAGAATATTAATTTTGCAATCCATACAAAAAAATACCGAAAATCGACGTGTTATATGCCGAACAATCCTGCAAAATCTTATTTTAAGTTTAAGACACAGAGAGTTATAGCTATTGCCTCGCTGTTGATATTTATCGGGAAAATTACGGCGTACCTCATTACCTCTTCCGTAGGTATCCTTACCGACGCCTTGGAGAGCACCGTCAATGTGGCTACGGGCTTTATCTCTCTGTATGCCGTCTACATCTCGCTCAAGCCCAAAGATAGCAATCATCCTTTCGGGCACGGCAAAGCCGAGTTTTTGTCTGCCTCCATCGAGGGTTTTCTGATACTTGCTGCCGGTGCGGTCATAATGTTCGAGGCTGTCAGGCGGTTGTTTTCGCCTACCGTCATCAAGCAGCTCGACGTCGGTATCGTCATCGTTGCCGTAGCGGGACTTATCAACTATATCATAGGCTGGTACAGTAAAAAAATAGGCAGGCAGCACAACTCCGTGGCGCTTGTCTCCGGCGGCAGACACCTACAATCCGATACATATTCGTCTATCGGGCTGGTCGTCGGGTTGGTACTGCTGTATTTTACAGGTTGGCAATGGCTCGATAGTCTGATAGCCATCGTGTTTGGACTGATCATACTTGTAACGGGATTTCGTATACTGTCCGAGACTACCTCTAACCTTATGGACAAAGCCGATATGAAGCTCATAGAGCGTTTCGGCAGACTCATCAACGAAAACAAGAAACCGCAGTGGATAGATATTCATAACTTCAAACTCGTAAAATACGGCGACGTGTTCCATATCAATTGCGATTTGGTGCTACCTTTCGATACCTCGTTAGCCGACGCCCATCGTGAGGGCGAGGAACTCAAAGCGGTAATGACCGCCAACTTTTCGGAAGATATTGTTTGCAACCTGCATATCGACGAGTGTTTCGTGAGCTACTGCAAACACTGTCGTAAAGCAGACTGTCGCCTGAGGCGTGAGCCTTTCGTCGAACAGCTCGACTTCGATATCGATATTTTCGTAAGAGAAAAAGCCGAGACCCCACCCAATCAAACATCATAATGTGTTATTAATTTGCGCATTGCTTGTTTTGTAAAAAAATATTTATGTTTCGATGTTATGAATCGGGGTACTTTTTCGTCAATAAAGTAGAACAATGAGCAAAGAGATATATCTGAAAAATATTCTCCCGCTCCGTAGCAGGCTTTTGGGTATAGCCCGAGGTATGTTGTACGAGGAGCAGGATGCCGAAGATGCCGTACAGGAGGTGCTTCTGAGGATTTGGCTCGTATCCGACTCGTTGGGCAAATACGACAACCCACAGGCAGTGGCTGTAACGGCACTCAAAAACCACTGCCTCGATAGGCTGAAAAAAGTACGACACGAGCAAGCTATGGCAGAAGATACGGATATAGCCTCCGATAGCGACAATCCGTATTACGCTCTCGAGCACAAGGATACGGAGGAGATTTTGACCGATATAATAGACAAACTGCCGTCGTTGCAGCAAATGATTATAAAGATGAAAGACATACATAACTACGAAGTGGACGAGATAGCACACATCACAGGTACGACAGCCGAAGCCGTGCGTATGAATCTGTCGCGGGCACGTCGTAGAGTGAGAGAAGAATACTTAAAAATATCCGAACGATGAGATTGAAACTGAAAAAAACGATAACAGCCCAAGAAGCTGACGCTCTGATAAACAAATACTACGACGGGGCGACGACAAATACCGAAGAGGAACGTCTGCGGCGATTTCTGCGACAGACTGGCTTACCCTCCAAATACCGAGTCGAACAAGCCATCTTCGGATACTTCGAGCAACAGGCGGCGGGCAAAGGTAGGGCAGTACGTCTTGTAAATATTTGTCGTGCAGCGGCTATGGTAGCCGTCGTTGCCTTAGCGGGTGTGGCGTTGTACAAATTTGCCACGCCCGACTATAAAGCAGTTGCTTACGTAGACGGTCGGCAGATAACGGACAAAAAAACTGTCAAGACACTTGCCGAAAACACTCTTGACAACGTGCTTGCCGCCGACAACACGATAGAGGAGCAGCTTGGGCGGTTCGCCGAAATACAATTTTGATTGTCAAACAACATATCACTATATTATATGAAAAAGAAACGAAAGATAATACTAACGATTGCTCTTATATGTTCTGCAACAATATTTTGCAATGCCCAAAACGGACTTGCCATACGTGACGTTTTCGAGCGTTACGGTAGGCAACGAGGCGTTACTATGGTCGAAATATCGGGCGAGTCGTTCGGGGGCTACAAGCTGTCGCTGTTCAAAAGCCTCTCGGTCGGCAACAATAGCAGTATCTCCGATTTCATAAGGCAATGTATCGACAAAGACCGCCGCAATGCCCGAAAGGTCAAAGAAGTAGTCGTCGACGGCGTAGTTAGGTCGATATTGCTCGACCTGCCCCGACAAGGCAAAATGTCGCGGTTGATACTCTACAACGACGACTCGCATTCGAAAAATGCCATTACCCTCATTTACATAGAGACCGAAGAAAATGGCGACGATATTCTGAAATTTATTCTAAAAGAAAAATAGTATTAAACACTAAAAAACATAATTATATGAAGAAATCAGCATTATTTTTGATAGCCTTTACGGTTTTTGCTCCTGCCGTTCTCTCGGCACAAGACACAAGGGATACAACCGTGCAGTTCAATGGCAAAACCATCTATGTACACGACAGCATTGGGCGGATGAAAGTCAGTGTTATGGACGGAGACTCCGGCAGTTATCGTAAAGTATACGAGGGAATTTTTGCCGACGAAAAGTCGTACGAGCGCTTCAACGTAACACAGGAGGTCGGTATGTACATACCGATTCTCAAGAACAAATACCGCCACAGAGAGGGATGTAGAGCGGGCAGACGCAGCATGGAGCCGCACTGGGCGGGCTTCGGTGTAGGACGGCTCACTACGGCAGATAATAATATGAATATCGGCTACACAGCAGGTATCCCTCTGAATAAAGGTAAATCCAACGAGGTGATGCTTAATATTTTGGAAGGCATTCTACCTATTGGAGGTACTACCTTCGGCATCACTTCGGGCTTCGGGCTAAACTGGCGCAGCTATCACATAGAGCAGAACAAACACCTGCTTGTAAAAGATGCAGTAACTGGTGTCTACGATGCTCCCGCAGGCGTTACATACCGATATAGCCGTATGCGTACCCTGCACCTGACGGTACCGTTGATGATAGAGTTCCAGCCTACTATGTGGCGGCGTCATAACTTTTTCCTGACTGCGGGCGTTGTCGGCGGGTGGAACGTAATGAATACATACAGAGTGATGTACGACGACCCCTCGGAAGGGAGGGTCAATATGGTAGAGTCGCGAGGCTTGCAGACCAACCCGCTGACACTCGATATTATGGTGCAGGTAGGGTATTCTTGCATAGGCTTCTACGCCAAATACTCGCCTGTGGGCGTATTCCAGCGAGGCAAAGGAGCCGACGTCCACGCAGCGTCGATAGGCTGTATGCTTCACTTCTGATGAAAAGCAATAAAAACAGATTACTTGTCGCAGAGACAGAGGCTATACCGTCGTATGGTCTCTGTCTTTTGGTTTTGGTTCGAGATTAGCTATGTTTGTGGTTCTTGGATTTTCGGGTAAGATTAAGTATAAGTTTTGGGTTGAAAAACCATATTTGAATGTCTTTAAAAAATACTATTTTTTTTCTGCTCAAACAGCCATTTACGGACACACCTCTTGCAAACCGGTTCTTAACTCAGTAAAGCCCGTAACGCCAGGATTGAGGAACTTTCAAAAAATAGAAAAAACCGTTGAAAAACGGCTTTTTCTATTTCGGTTAAATGCGAATTAATCGATTTTTACATCCAATAAATTACCATCTAAATCAGCAATTGCAACAGCCTCATTAGTTACAACTGCGTTAAAGGCATTAGTGCCACGAAATTTTGTATAAATCATAACTGTATTGTCTTTTATTTGGTACCTTGTTTCCACATGTTCATAGGATTTAGGGTTATTCATACTTGCTTTTATATATTTTTCTAAATTTTTATGGCTACCATTCCATGAACTAAATTGCTCCTTTACTCTTATTTTTTTTACCTCATTCTTTATGTTATTATCTTTATTTGTTACCAGTGCTTCCAGTTCCATTTGTGCAATTAGAAAGTTGTTTGAAGTGTCTTTTATATTTTTCATCTCCTCACAAAGGGCAATGGCTTTATCATAGTCCACAGTTTTATGTTTCTTTTTCCATCCATTACCCCTCAAAGCACAACATTCCCTATGTTGTCCAAGCAGCTGATTTTTTGGCAATAAGTGGATAAGTTTTTCATGCCATAGTCTCATATTTTTCTCCTTTACAAGGGTCATGCCCTTACTAAAAATGGCGAACTTATGCCCGGGTTCCGCTGAATCACTTCAGCGTATCACATTACCGCTTGTTCGTTTAGTTTTTATCATGCCTCCTTTCCATTTTTTGAATTTTTGACAACAAAAAAGGAAGTATCGGCAATTTGCTTTTACCTCCTCTTGGTAATATCCTATTTGATTTTTTACTTCGACAAACCGGGATTTATGAAGCTGAATTTATCCACTGCTTTAGTTCCTCCGATAAGCGCTCATCAACATCAATCCTCGTCTGCTTACACTCTTTCGGATACTGCTTTGCCTCCTTAAAAGCCATGCTGATAAACAGCCCGGAACCCACGGGAAGAATGCCTGTTAACATGGTCTGCGGAAATATAAAATGCGTTCCATGTTCATAGGTCATGAGAACTACACTGTTATCCGCGTCTCTTTCTTTCAGCCTGTTTTCCATTCTACGAATGTATTTACAGGTATCCCAAAGTACATCATCCTCCGCACCAATCAGCAGAATGCGGCCCTTTATATTCTCCACCTTTATTTTCTCGGCTTCCTGCACGGGATGCCTTTTCTCCGATTCATCGAACAAATCGCGACTGGCAACCATCGCGCCGCGCCGTTTGGATTCCTCAGATATTTTCTGCCAGTATTCCGGATGGCGATACGCATAGGGCAGATAAGGAAGCGGCTTACCGTGATACGAAACAGATGACTCTCCGTCTCCCGGACGTTCGTGAGCCCCGTCTTTCCCATCCTGATAAAAACCTTCCATCACAAAATCAGAAGGAGAAATGGCTATCGTAAGCGTTATTTCCGAAAAGTATGACGCTGCGACAAGCGCAAGCATACCAGTTGTCGAGGCACCCATAATACCGATTTTTTCATTGCCCATCGTCTTCAGAAATGCAAGTGCCTTCTCAAAACGTTCGAGTGGATAGTTATGGTGACCGTAATCTTTTGGGGCCGGTGACATTGTGAGGACGTTCAGACCTTTCTTTTGAAGCCATTTGACGCCACCCTTTGCCATCATGTCTTTTGTATCATCACCAAGCATGGCAATCATGCAATATTTACTGCCGTTCGGATTCGGCCAGTATACGCCGTTATATCCATCTTTCTCTATTGTTTTGATTTCTTTCTTCATGGGAAAGTTCCTCCTCTTCAAATTCAAATTTGTCAATTTCTAGTCCATCCTACTATATCACTTTTTCCACATTTTTTCAATTTGACGCTTTCCTTTTTTCCATTGCTTCGGGCGAAAGTTCATTTTTCTTCCCCATCCAAGCTTCTTTTGTTGTCTTGTCCATGATTTTTTAATTTTTTAAGTTTGGAGGCAAAATTACAAAAAATTTTTTGATTCCAAACTTTTAATGATATTTGATGTTAAAATTTCTACTGAAAGTTGTCGCAGCAGCTCAGGTAGATGAGCCTGTACCGCGACAGGTTCGAGATTAGCTATGTTTGTGGTTCTCGGATTCTCTGGCAAAATTAGGTATAAATTTCGTTTTGTGCGAAGTGCGTTTTGGCTTAAGTTTATTTGTTAAAATCCGATTTTGCCGTTTTTATCTTACTGCGTTACTTTGGCCTTTCTTGCCGATTTGGTTATCTGCGAGTGATAAAAGAAATTGACCACAATGGGCGGAGCTTCGAAAGGGCGTTGCATACTGTCGTCGTTTCTGACATATTCCAACCCTATGGATTCGGTGTAATGCTTCAAATCGAGATTGAGCGACTCCCAATAAACAGGGTTGCCTTTTTGATAAATTTCTTGATAAGTTCCTAACAGATGAGGGTGTTTTTCTTTAATGTATTTTATAATAACCGCTTTGTAGTCGCCTCTAAGGTTTAGATTTTCGAGCCAGATGAGGTTGCACTGACCTTTTGCCCTTTCGATAATCGCCTTTACGTCGGTAATTTCGGGGAAAATGGGCGAGATAAAACAGGTTGTGCGGATACCCGCATCGTGGAACTGCCTCATCGCCTCCAAACGTCGCTCGATGCTGACGGCTTTGTCCATATCACGCCGAAACGCCTCGTCGAGGGTGTTGATAGACCACGCCACACGTGCATCGGGAAATGTTTTGATAAGTTCCAAGTCGCGAAGTACAAGGTCTGACTTGGTCGATATAGAAAGCTTTATGCCGCTTCCCTGCATCTCTTGCAGCAATGTGCGTGTTCGCTCGTATTTTTTTTCTTGTGGGTTGTAAGGATCTGTTACAGACCCTAAAAACATCTCTTTACCTGCGTACTTTTGTGGATTTTTGATTTTCGCCCACGTTTTTACATCCAAGAAATCGCCCCACGGTTCGGGGTGGTTGGTAAAACGTTTCATAAAGCTGGCATAGCAGTATTTGCAGGCAAAAGTGCAGCCCACGTAAGGATTTACCGAATAGTCGCTGACAGGCAGGTTCGATTTGGTCAGCACGCTTTTTACCTCTATTTCTTTGATTGTTAAGCCCATTGGTTGTAAATTAATTAGTCTGGTGTACAAAGTTACATTTTTTTGAAATTGAGGATTTAATAAAAGGGTTGCTTTTGACGTTTTGTATTGAAAAAATCCCCTCGCATATCAAATCATGTGAGTGGGAAATCATTATTTTTGTTTGTCATTCCATATTTTGAGAGCTTTTGTCCAAAAGGCGTCTTCTTCATCTATGCGTTCGGAGAATAACCAAACCTCTTGTATTTTGTCGTCTTCTACCCGATAGACGTCGATACCTCTCATTCGCATACTTTTGTCGAAAGCAAAGACTTCAAAGGCTACGGCTGCCGCTACCAAATTGTTGTTTTCGGTGATATAATCAATTTGGTCAATGGCGAATGTGCCTCCGCTGAGTTCAGACATTTTTCCCAAATGAGAAAATACAGCCTCTTTACCCTCGTAAGTGCCCGAAAGCGACCCTTTGCCCGGCTGATGCCATACTAAGTCGTCGGATAGCAAACTGCTTACTTTCTCAAAATCCCCTTTGGCTAAGGAAACATAAAACTGATTTACAACTTCTGTTTTTGTCATTTCTATATGTGTTTTTTTGTTTATTTCTCGGCAAAATTATATCTTTGTGTTTTAATACGCAAGTACTTACGAGAAAGTAAGCTACTGACAAAAAAGTTAGAATTACTCAATATCAAACAGAAAAAATATTCAAAATGAACGAAAAAAATATCGATAATGATTGCCCCGTGTGGCGTACGATGCAAATAATGGGGAGTAAATGGGCTATGCTTATTTTATTTCATCTTAGTAAAAAGACATTTCGTTATGGGGAATTGAAACGTACCATACCGCAAATCAGTGAAAAAGTACTCAATGAAGAATTGAAAATACTTTGTACCTACCGGTTAATAGAGAAAGAGAGTTATCCTGAAGTACCTCCTCGTGTAGAATATTCGCTTACTGATTTGGGCAAAGAAGCTCTGCCTATTATAGAAGCTATCATTCGTTTTGGCAATGAACACTTGAAACATACGAATACATAATGCTTAAAGAATTCACATTATCAAGTAGAGAGGCTGCTCGGTCTCGGCAATACAAAGGTGTCTGTTGTCGGCGGCTTGCTACTTTAAAAGCGTTACAGCTACTGTAACGCTTTTAATATCTCAATACCTTTCAAGGCTACAAAGGTACCGATGATTAGCAAATTAATGTTTGCCCTATCATCTGTGATAATTACCCTGTACTTTACCGTTATGCGTTACTTTTATTTCGTTATTGTTCACTTTTTCGAACATATAAGTGTGTTCATAAGATGAGATTTTGTAACTAATCTTATAAATTTGGTTTGTTTTTTGATCTTTTATATCGGTAACAGGGAGTTCCTTCTCCATAAAACAATTGGTTGCTCCCATAGTTATCTGGCAAAAATCATTTGCCTTGAAAGCATAACCGTACTGCTTGGTGTTGTCTTTGAACCAAGAGCCTTGAATCCACGCCGGAGGCGAGAACTTCCCCGTAGAGTAGCTTCCGCCGCCTCCCGTACCATTGCTGTCGCTTTTACCGCAAGCTACCATCGCTACGATGGCGATTAATATCAGAATTGTCTTTTTCATCTTATTGTGTTTTTTAAAATTAACCGTCGGGCACAAAGGTACATTAAGTTCTTTTGACTACAAAATTTTTAACAATCTTTGTCGTTATTCCCTCTGCCGAAAATTGTCTCGACGGCTCATAAGGGCAAGTCTTGTATCGGGGCAAACCCATAAATGGTTATTATCCCAATGCTTGACGTCTTTTGTATGAAAAAACTTTGTTTTTCGTTAAATTTTCGCCTGCTTTCTGATAACTCTGCAACAGTTTATTTATAAGTCCATTGAGAGAATATTTTTTTAACATAAATTGTATACACAGTTCTATAAAATTATATACACAACCTCCTCTAATTGTATATACAATCTTCCTGAATTGTATACATAACTTCTATGATATGTATATACAATTGTTCTGGGATGTATATATGTCTTTGTTTTGGTTCGAGATTGGTTAAAGTTGTATTTGCTTAAATTTTAGGACAAGGTTATGTATAAGTTTCGGTGTGTTTTGGCTTAAGTTTATTCGTTAAAATCCGAATTTGCCGTTTTGTATTGAAAAAAATCCCCTCGCAACGCAAGGCTGAAAGGGGTGAATAACCGTTTTATTTGTAGTCGGCTGATTTATTTGCTTTTATCAGTTTTTCACGAACTGTCTTAAAGCCCTTTTTTGCCGCCTCGTAACCGAGATTAAAAATTTCGTCCATTCGGTCTTTGGAGGTCTCAAAAGTACTATAGTCTGTTGATTTTAAGGGCAATATACACCAATCACACAAGTTGTCTTGTGTTGCCACATTTTGCTTCATCATAATTTCAATAGCTCTGAGAACCACCGATTTGATGGAGTCAAGCTCTTTACTCTCTTTGATATCTGTCTCTTGCGTATCCAAATTTACACCAATGAGAAAATCGCATCTCCCCTGTATGATATGTGCAGGGAAGTTTGCTAAAATACCGCCATCACAGTATAGCCTGCCTTCAATCTGCACGGGCGAAAATACGCCGGGGAAGGCACTGGAAGCGGTAATGGCTTCCTTGGCTTTGGTGTATCGGTTGAATGTCTTGAGCCGTCCGGAGTTGATATCCGTTGCCGATATGTACATCTCTTTGGGAAAATCAATAAGTTTGGTTTCCCCGAAAACGCCATCCAAATATTCGATAAATTTTTCCGCATCCAACAGACCTGCTTTGCTGAACGAAAGATGATTCCACGAAAACAATTTGACCGATTTGAAAAAATCTAAAATCTCGGTAGGCTTTTTTCCGATAGCGTACAGTCCTCCGACGATAGCCCCCGCACTCGTACCCGAAATAACGTCTATCCGTATATTCTTCTCTTCCAAAAACTGCAATACCCCCGCGTGTGCCAAACCCTTGTGTCCGCCACCCGAAAGAGCCAAACCTATTGATGCATTATTATTCATTGTTGTTTCGTGTTATTGTTTTTTTTGTCATTTGGTGAGTTTTAAAAGTTTTTCGATGTTGTGATATTTTTTAGTTATAATACAAAGGTAGTGTAAATTTTGAGGATAAAATTGTCTGAGAGGCTCATTTTTTTATTTAGAACGTGCTTTGAAAAATATGGAACAAAAAATCCCCCCTCCGCAACGCTAATATATTCCCTCCAAGACCAAAAGTGCAGAAGATTAAAACGACGAGTACAAAAAAGTTATTCTATTAGTCGTTTTTGTCGAATTAACTTTGTTATGTCTTAATAGTCATTGTGATGTGGGAGAAAAAAAACAGATGTCAACCCCGTCTTTGACTTGATATTTGTCTCGTCGTCGGTAGATTGACACCTAAAATCGTTTTTCGTGGGAGGCGAGGACTCCGTCGAAATGAAGGAGGCTTTTTATGTTCTCCCAATCTTACGATTATTCGTCCGGTATATAATTTTCCTATTATACCTTGTTTGTACTATTTACTATCCAATATTCAACCGAGACCAATTTGTATCTGTTTATTAAGGCTTGCATTTCGTTGGTAGCTTTCATCTGCTCGGGCAATACGACAACAAATCCTGCGTCTGCGTTGCTGTATCTTGTGTCTTTTACAAAATACGCTTCACCGAAATAGAACTTCTTTCCCGGGGGCGGGGGATCCTTTTTTTTAGGGTCTTTTTTGGGGAAAAAGAAATATCCTTCGACTACCCCTACATCTTGTATGCGTATACGACGCTCCTTATCATCGTACTTGTCGTTGAGTATCTTTTCCAAAAAACATACCTGAGGTGTAATAGACAGGTCGTCGTCTATTTTTTTGTGCAAATCTATAAATCCTTTCAAAATACCGTTTAAGACAATGCCCATAGCGGTCAATATGGATTTTGCCACTCCTGTGTAAATTCGGGGTAAGAAGGCGAACCCGACTACTTGTTTAAAGTTTATCATATTGGTACGGTCTTAGTTCTATTATATCCTTCTCTATCGTCATATAGCCCGAGTTGGGAGAGTATGTGCTTATTATTTTCTTAGAAGGGTTGCTTCCGTAGCTTGCCGACGATTCCAATACCTCGGCAACACGCACTCCGTCTACTTTTTGGATAGCATCTATTAGAGCCATGTTCGAATAAATGCCGTCGAAAGGCATACTCTCCAAGTATTCGGATACCACCTTCTTAATATCTTTGGCTTCCAGTCTCTTCAGTGGGTCGTAGTGTATAAGCAAACTAACGTTGAATTTGTCTGCATCTCCGCTCGATAGCAGCACCCTTACGCCTGCGTCTTTTATCCTGCTGACGTACGCCGATACTTTTTTTACGTCATCATCGGAGAGACGGCTCGGCTTGCCGTCTTTGTCTTGACCCGCTATCTTTGCAGATAAGACGCCATTTCGCTCCGTCAGAGAGCAGTATTTGACTACTTGTGCGTCTTCTTTTATTTCCGGATACACATCGGTATCTGTGGGCAGCGTATCGCCCATTTGGAATGCTTTGATTTTCCCTGCATACCAGTTCAGGGTATGAGGGCGAAGGCGATTGAAATGCTCTTCGAGCTTGGCGATACTATCGCCTACTATCTTTTCGAGTACCATCAAACCGAATGCCTGGGCATAAAATAGAAGGCTCTCGATGCTTACTGCCGAAAATTGCTCCTCGAATCCCTTCGAAGTGTCTATACCATACTTCTCGATAACGGCAGGCTGGCGCAGCCACTCGTCTGTGATTATCTTTTTCCACTCTTGTGTTGTCATCTTTTTATTCAAATGTAAAATCAAACGTACTATCAAAAATTTTTATATCTCCCGAATATAATGCGTCGATACCTGTTGCGGGTCTGATACCCCGAGCAGCGTAATATTCAAACACACGCTTGTCCGTTATTTCGCCGTTGTAATATATCTGTTCTCCTGTTTTCAACATATTCGACATATCAATCTTGTTTTCTTTGGCTATCTCGTATGCGTTGTCGGCGGAGCCTGTAAGTATGAGGGCTATGTCGAGTGGAGTCTGGTTTTTGAGAATCGTGGTGTATGTTGTCATTTTGGTCTTAATACGGTTTTAAAAAGTATTTTTATTACGATATAACACAGAGATATAATACCGATTATCATAAGTCCTTTTTGCCAAGCGGGTATGCCTTTTTTTGTCTCTATCGTACTCTTTGTGGCGATTTTGGACATAATACGCTTTTCGCTAGACAGGATAAGGCTGTCTATCTGCGACATTGTAATGCTTGCCGTAGTATTGTCTACGATATGCCGGTCGTTATGTCTGCCGCCCTGCCTGTCGGTAGTCTGTGCTGTGGAGCGAATGATTCGGCCAAGTGTATCATAATCAATCGTGTTGTAGTCGATGCGTTCGGTTGTCCATTCGGAGAGTTGTTCCTTTGTTTCGGTAAGTCGACGGAGGAGCAGGTCGAGCGTTCGGGTCTGTACCTGAACCAGACTGTCCTGCTCATTTAGCGTCGTCTCGCTTTTCGAGAGCGAGGCAGTCGTGCTTTTGGTAGGAGTACAACTACCCAAAACTGCTACTGTGCAAACTACCGCACTCCATACTGTCAACTGTCCGATTAACTTATTCATTTTTGCTATCGAATATTTATTTACGACTGTTGTAAGTAAAGTCTACTGAGACAAAATAATCAATACTTATCGTATGGTTATCGTGAAGAAGAGGAATTTTAAATAACTCAACGGGGATATAAGCATATAGACTGCCGTCTTTTGTCATTTTTACAAAGTGAGATACAGAGATTTTTTTTTCATCATATATGTTTTCTGAAAAATTACCATTTGCCCTTATTAAAGCGGGGTATACCACTCCGTAATGTTGGGGCACTACTCCTCCTAATATTATATCCCCCATATCGGTATTCTTAAAAGGTAATTGTGCCACTTTTATGCCTTTGGTAGAAAGTTCTGAGTCTATGGGAGAGGCAAATACCGAGAATGTTCCGCATATATTGACCTGACCATCGGAATATACCGTTTGTCGTAAAGAGCCTTGAATATGTTTTTCTGTATTACTAAAATCAGTAATATCAATATCTGAGACGACAGACTTACATATATTTGCTCGTACTATAGTGGATAGCTTAAAAGGGTATTTCGTAGGAGGATTTAATTGTGCGTTAACAACAGTCCCTTTATTGCTATAATATGCGTCGTATAGGTTTCCGTCAAAAAAAGTACATTGTTCCGTTGTGGAGGTTGTCGAAATATACAAGTCTATGTCGGGGTCAATACCTGAGAAAACATTGCCTTCTACCGGTATCAAATCATCTCCTGTCCATAAGAATCCGTCATCAACGGTTACATCCGTGACTCCTTGTTTATTCATTCGTGTTACATTAAGTCCACAGACAATAGTAGGAGTCTTGCCAAATAAAGCGATACAAACATTTGTTATCGAGGTGGCGTTCTGGTCCACTATTTGCATAAACTTTTCGTCGGCAGGGAAGCCGCGTAGCACATGATTGAAAATTATTCTGTCCATATTCGTTTAATTGTTGTTTAAGTTCGGTTTAAGTTCGTCTTTTACTTGTTCCACAAGCTGCTCCCAATTCTCTCTCGATACCTTGTCGAGCAGCCGATATATTTTATTGTTAAGTATGTTCATTTTAAGTAAATTGTATTCCAATTTGTCTATTTTGCCCTGCATAGCGTCGAGCTTCTTTTCGAGTAGTTCGGCTTGCTCGCGCCACATACGGGCAAGGTTCTCTATGTTTTGTATTTCGGCACGTTCGGTGTCGACCGCTACCTGCTTGGTGTCTGCCTTGAGGCGACGTATCTCTTCGTCTTTTTGCTCCTTTATTTGCTTTATCTGAATGAGTGACAGCCACAGCCCTCCGCCGAACAAAACATTTAAAATAAGGCTTATTACTTCAACTGCACTCATAATCAAATGTTCTTATACTCTTCTTTTGCGTCGAACGACGGACAAGCCTTGCGGGCGAAGTCTCGGTGTCCGTAAATCACGGCTGCGGGGTAACGCAGTTTTAGCTCTTTGAGTAACTTTATCAGAGCCGCCTTTTGTGCTGCCGTGCGGGTGTCTTTCGGCTTCATAGCCGCATCGCACCCGCCTACGTAACATACGCCGACGGAGCAGTGATTCTGTCCTACGGTATGAGCTCCTATCCGACGTTCGTCTCTGCCCTTTTCGACCCTGCCGTCGAGGTGAACGACATAATGATATCCTATGCCGTTGTATCCTGCCTTACGATGCCAACAGTCAATCTCCCTGCCCGTTACCTCTCTGCCTTCGGGCGTAGCGGTGCAGTGTACTATTATCTTGTCGGTCGTCGTTCTGTTATCCATTGTTATCTATATTTTTTTCAAAATTACTTCGGCTCGATATTTTGTACAAATACTACTGCCATTTCGGCACAGATATGTCGAAACTCTTACCTTTTTCTACGTACTCTTCGTATGAAGTGGTGAATTTGAGTAATCTCGTTTTCTGTCCGTTATCGTTTGAGGTATAGGCTCTCGACAACATCAGGGGTTGAACGTAACCGCTATCGGGCTGCCAGCCGTGCAGAGCTTTTGCCAGTCGGTGTTCCAACTCGAAGTACCGTACGGCACGGTTTTGTATCTCCTCGTGCGTGTATTCGTGGTTTGGCAAATAGATGTCGGTCAGAAGACGCAACGTAAGCTCTACGTTTGCAGTCGTACCGCCGAGAACGATATTTTCGTATACCGTATCGGAGAAGTCTATCAGCACCGACGGTAAGTTGGCTGCCGACAACCACTTGTCCTTATTTGCCTGCCCGTAGTCGGGTTCTACCGTTTTTATGTCGGATACCTCCGACTGTATCCTGTGTTGTAAATCGAGATAATATGTTGCAAAAAAACTATCCATAATCTATCCGTTTATTTATAATCGACATCCAATTCGATACCGTCCGCTCCGATTTTGAGCGAATTGATATGCAACCCTTCGTCGAAGAACTCACGGCGTATCTCACGTATCAGTCGGTCGGGAGTGTTGTCTTCGTCAAATCGGCTGATACCTACGCCTTTGAGGGGTTTCTCTTTGAACTCTCCTTTGTTTGCCTCTATAATCAGTTTTGCGTTCTGTAAGGCAATATCGCCTACTACCATTCGTTGGTTGTCGATTAGGATATTACCCGCTTTGTCATTCATATCCAACAAAATTCCTTTCATGTCTTTTTAAACTTTATTTAATCAATGTTTAAACCGCTTGTCCTCGAAGTTCGATTTTATGGGTTTGGGGGTATCCAGTTCAATCTCCAAGCCTAATGGTGCATCATTGCCGGCAACCAGGTGGGAGGAAAGTCCCGATTGTATCTTCTTTAAATCATTATACACTTGTTTCATCCACTCTATCATCTTGTCTATTTTCACCATTCCGTTGTTGTCGCCGTTGTTGGCTACGATGCCGTCTTTGTCGAGTATTAGTGTGGTGTCGGCTATCTTCGCCGACAGGCTGTCGTATTCGGACGCCGCTATAACGTATAGGTCGCCTCCCTCGATACGCGACACCAATACGAACGCCCCTGCTTTGGGGGTGAGCACGACTCCGCTCTGTCCTTCGGTAATCGGTTGTAGGCGTACGCCGTAGTACTCCGTATCGTCGTCAATAATGGTACAGGTACGCTCCTGCGAGTCTACTTCCACTACATTGGCAAGTATCAGTTCACCCGTTTTTACCACTTTGTTGCAAAACTCTGCAAACAAACTCCTTACTTCACTTTCTGTCTTTGCCATAATATATCAAATTTAGTTTCTGCCTGCCTCCTCTGTCGTCGAAAGAGCCTTCGATGCTCTCTACAAAATACTTTCCCTCTCTGTCTGGGAATCGTTTGTCTATGATTTGGCATACATCGCCTTTGCCGAAAAAAGGCATTAGAAAAGCGGTGATAGTGCCTTTGTATCCCGTGTAATCTTCTTGTTTTTGCAGTTCGCCTCTTACCTCTTTCAGAAATGTGTCGGGTAATCCTGTCCGTACCTTTATCTCTTTTATGCCGCCTTGCCCGCTTTTGTCGGCTTGGGTACGTTTCGCCTCGCCTGTGGGTAATTTGTGCATCAGGTTGACGGAGACATTTGTCGCTGCACTGTCTTTTTTCAGTTCCTTGTCTTCGACAGTATTCCAGCCCACACGCAACTTATGTGTAGGGTGCGGTATGGCGTACCTCGAGACTCCGACAAACAGGGTATCGTCCTCGAAATATACGACACACAGACACTCTTTCTGAAACCACTCCAATACGTTGAGCCCCGACATATTTTTGAAAGTCAGGTTTTTGAGCGTTATTTCCGGTATATACGGCGATAACTTTATGTCGGTGCCGTGTGTCAGGTCGTCCAACACCTGACGTATCGTAGCCGATTTATAAGATTTCGTAAACGACACATTGCGAAGCAGATAAGAGTAACCCTCACACTCCAACACGAGAGGTTGTGCGTAGTTGATTTGTTTTATGAATCCCTTGAAAAAACGGTGTTTTTCGTAGTTATATCCAAGATGTACCTCTACGGCGTCGCCTTCGTGAAAAATTGTTTCTCCCCGAGAAGCCGTTGCAGAGAAAACGGTATTGTTTTTCACCGTATTGGAGAGATACGGGTTCTTCGGTAGGCTTATGGAACAGGTGTCGGCAAAGTTTTTGACACTCTGCGACCACTTGACGGCAGTAGGCTTTATTCCGCGAAACCGTGTAACGACTCCTTTGTTGTTATTGACTACCTCTATATCCGATACCATTCTAAACATATCCGCTCAAACTCTCTCTATTATAAGACTATCGACATAATCGCTTTCGAGTGTCATCGAAAAAGGGCGGTGGCGTATGCTGCCCCCTTTTATCTCGGGCAGTTCGAGGCTTTCGACAACGACTTTGTTGTTGCCCGGCATAAACATATCGGTCAGACCGCACCACAGCTCGAGAGACTCGGTGTTTTTCGACATCTCTATGAGGCTCTCTGTCTCTTCTTTGGGGAATTGTCCCTTGTCGCCGGTCAAGATACCTTTTAGCGTTATTACCCAATCTCCTGCCGAGAACAGCTCTTTGACCGTGCCTTCACGTTCGGCTACGGCAGTTCTTATTATCGTATTGTGTCTGCTGCAACCGATTGTAACACAAGGTATATACAATTCTTTGCCGGCAGTACAGAGGGTTACGGGCGTCATTACGTCGATGCCTCTGTATTTTTCGATAAAGCCTATATTGTCTGCCGAGCCGCTTTTAGAGGCTTTGTTGCCGCCGGTCGAAGAGTCGGCTATGATATACGGTGCGTTGAAATAGGACTTGTATATCTTGCTATGTTCTACTATAATATTGCTCATTGTGCGTATCCTCCCTGAACTACAACCCTACCGAACATTTCGAGTATAATAGCTTCTATGTTGTTTATACCTTCTTGTAATGTCTGAGGGGAAATATTGATATTATCCAAAAACTTACCGATTGTAATATTGACCACTTTGGGACCGCCCGCCGCTGCGGTACTCGTATTTGCTTGCGACAGACCGTTGTTTTGTGATATGTTGTTTTTTATGCCTTCGAGCAACTTTGTATTGGTTGCTTCTTCAAGCATTTTTTCCTCTTCCGAGGCTTTTTTCTGGTTTTCTTTTTGTTGTTTTTCTGCCCTGGATGCAGCTATGCCTTTTTCTCTACCTTCTGCGTAGGCTTCGCCGAGATTTTTTGTCGAAGCAACAGCATTTTGTACCGCCTCCACGCCGGATATGTTTTTAGCGGCGAGCTTAGCCATCTCCCACGCCTGCCCGAATTTGCCCGAGAAGAGCAGAGAGATGGCTTTACCCATTCCTCCTATACCTTCGAGTAATCCTTTTATGCGGTCTATGACAAAGTCTTTCAGGATTTTACCGAATCCCTTGATTACCTCCCATACTCCGTAGATAGCACCCCGAAAACCTTCGAACTTTTTCCAAGCCAATATTATGCCCGCTACGAGCCCTACCACCAACGCCGAGACCCAAACTATCGGATTTGCCAATATTGCCATGTTAGAGAGCATAACGGCAAGAGTAAACCCATTCTGAACGAGAGTAATAATGCCTACAACAGTCTTATATGCCAACACGGCAGCCGAAAGAGTGCCGATAGTGGCAGCAAGTCCTATTACTATCGGGTTGCCCTCTTTGAACTTATCTATCAGCCACACTATGCCCGAGCCGACAGTATCTATTACTTGTGTAGCAAAACTTACAAGCGGATTCAGTATCGGCGATATTGCCGAGAAGATATTGACGGCCATCTCCGACAGAGAGTTATACATTTTATTCACTCTGCCTTCGAGCGTATTAGATGCTATTTCGGCTCCTTTGTAAAACTGTCCTCCCTCTTGGGTAGCCCACTGTAACGCCTGTGAAAGCATCTCGGACGATATTTTCCCTTGCAACATTTTCTCTGTCAGACTGTCCATGCTTTCGCCCGTTTTGTCGCTTATGACCTGCAATGGATTGAAGCCGGCTTCCTTCATATTCGCCAGGTCGTCTCCCATCAGCTTGCCTGTGGCGGTTGCATTCGAGAACGCTTGTGCCAGACTACTCATACGGTTGGAGTCGCCCATAGCGATATCGCCTATCTGTTTCAGTTTGTCGAAAGCAAAACCGCTCGACATACCGAAAGACATCATAAGCTTCTGCGACTCTATCAGCTCGGCTTTGTCGTAACCCGTTTTTGCCGCATATTGCGACATATTGCCGAAGAGTTTGTCGGTACCGCTGCGGTCTCCGTGCATAAGAGCCAAGACTTCACGTCGCTGACGTTGGTCGTTCATACCTTTTGTGATAGACGCACCCAATCCGTCTTTGAGCATCATCAGCGGGTTTTTTATATAAGCTGCTCCCGGTATTGAGTTTAAGACCTCTTTTGTCTTTGTTTTAAACAACGAGTCCCTGCCTAACTTTTTTGTATTGCCTATTCTTTGTTCGAGTTGTTTTATTTCGGTATTTATGGCGCGTATTTTATTTATTTCGCCCGAAGGAATCAGGTCTCTTTTTTTCTGCAGTTCGTCCATTCTGCCAAGCAATTGTTTGATACTCGACGTCGTTCGGTCGAAGTCAGAAGATATGCCTACATCTATGAGTACGTTGCGCTTTAAAGAATGAATATAATCTAATATATTTGCCATTTTTGTGATGAAATAATTTTTTTGTGTAAAACACCTCTGCCGATTAAAGCATAGATGGTTGTTTTTTTCTCTGTTTTCGATAAATATAGACAGATAATTGCGTGTGATTTAATGTTTTATTGGCAAGGATGTTGTTTGTCAATGAGCCAGTGTGACGGTATTGTCTTTGGTTAAATAATACTTCGTCCTACGCCTTTCTCCCAAAGTTTAAGGGCAATGCCCGTGCGGTAATAAAATAGTTCGGGATTTTCCCTCAACATTTCACTGCCCAGAAACATTACCCCAAAAACAGTGTTTGTCTCGAAGTTCGTCTCAAACTCTTCTTTTCCTTTGTCTAAACAGCGTAAAAAGAGCTTTTTTTTAGCTCCAACGAGTTTTGCACCTGTAGCAATGCCGCTATCAGATACTCTTCGTTGTCTCTTATCTCACTGTCTCCGTCGAGCCACAATTCGCTGAGCAGAAATTCGTTTGCTTTGACGAATCCGAGTTCCGAATTTACGGTCATCATCGTATAAGTGCCTATCTCAGCGACTCCTATCGGTCTGAGTACAGCCAACTTACCTTCTACCTCTATCACATTCAGTTTGCGGGGGGCATATTCCTGCTGCCAGCCCTCTATGCGTTGACGCCCGAAGCGTTCGTACAGACGTGCCAACACATCGTTTTTCGGTTTATTGACAGCAGGTATACCTGCGGTTTGTTCCTTCTTTGCCATAGCCGTTTTATTCTTTTACTTGAATAATATCCATAGCAATGAACGGTAGAGTTACCTCCCGCATTTTTGCATTCTGTTCCATAGCATTGGCAACCTCCGTAAAGGCTATCCCGCGTACATTGAAGATTGTTTTGGGAGACATAGCCGATTTTTGCAGCTTTATCGTCATAGATATTGCCTCGTGCGGCACTTCGGTGATGTCGTTGTAGCCTGCTATGATTGCTGCTTGATTTAAAGCATCCAACTCAAATCCGAGAATCTTTACGTTTCCCTCACATTTAATGTTACCCTCCTGTATGTCGATAGGATTTTGTCCTGCTCCATACAGATGTTCTTTTTCTACACTTTTTTTCAGTTCAAATCCACGCAGACCGTTTATTCGTCTGCCCAACAAGATTAGTTCGCCGTGTTTCCACGCACACTCGTTGCTCGAAATATTTACATTTGCCATATTCGTAGTTATTATTTATTTATTGTTGCCGTCAGACCAAGTCTGATTTTGATCCAAGTAAGGTATCCCAGAGGCAGTACCTTAATATCCACAGGCAGATTCGATGTATTTGCCAGATTGACCGAGCGGTCTACCTCTACGGCTATGTCGGATACCTGTCCTCTTAGCCCTGCCCACAAAGAAGATTCTATAACGTTCTCGATATAAGAAGCCTCCGAGTCGTTGATAGAGCCATTGCTTTTGAGCGTTACGAAGTTTTCGACAAAGGGCTGAAAAGCAATCGATGCTATACGTTGTGCCTTGTCGATGACTCTTCCGTGAACAAGTATTCTGAAGTCGTCGTCAGAGCACATATTGTCTACTCCGAAGAAGTATCCTGCTACACCGGTGCGGTGGTGAAAAGTCAAGAAGCCTGCATCGTGTAGTGTCTCCATTTCGTTTATCTCTTCGATAGGCTTGGAACCGATGTAGATGCTTTCTGCTGTCAGAGCACCGTTCTGTCCGCTGCCGAGTTTTACGTGTGCAGGATATTTGACAGCACGAGCCAATGCAAGGCTAACCGCAGCCGAACCATTGCCTTTTGTTGTGCCACCGAGCACCACTGCTGCATATCCGTTAGCCTGTTCTTTTGGCTTGTAGTTGTTCGTTGCCGCTTCGTTAGCTACTCTGCCTTCGATGAAAATTCGTAAAGGCATATTTTTCGATTGCTGTGTCTCTGCCAATATTTTTGCCTTGGCAACGGCTTTTGCCACGTCTGTGTCGAGAAAATCCGTTCCTGCATTGTATGCAGCTTCGGGACTGCGTGCCACAGCAACCATATTGATGGCTCCATTGCTCTGCTGCAAAGCCTTTTGCAGTCCATCTGCCGAAGTAACGTCCAGCACGGACTCCATAGTCTTATCGGCTTTTGTGCCGTAGATATAAAGCAGCTGTTTGCCTCCGAGCTCTTGATAATACTCTTTTATCAAACCCCACATAAAAGGCTCTTTGTCCTTTCCGTATCCTTTCTGTTCCGCATCTTGCAGATTGTAAATCGGTCGCAAAGCGTTGATGTTACCCACTTCTTTAACTGTTGCTACAAGGCAGGGAACTGCATCCAAAGCAGTAATCTCACGTAGCAGATTACCGTTAGAAACTGTTATTTTTGCTCCTGGAAATCCCATAATTAAAATTTTTTTATTGTTATTATATTTGTTAATTGACTTTGAATTTCGAGGCAAAAGTACAAGCTCCCGATAACCCCACCAAAAAGCTGTGTCAGAATGGCATAAAAAAAATAAAACGGTCTTGTATCCAAACAAAACCGTCTCTCTGCCAATATGCCCATAATGCCTCACTCATCGTCTTTGTCGAGCGAAAGATAACGCCAGAACGTTCGTTCGCTCATCGGGTAGCTCTTACGTACGATATGTCGGTAGACCCAGCGTTTGCATCGGTCTTGTCTGCCCTCTTCGTAGTTGTCGGCTACAAGCTGTTTGACGATTTCGGATCTTTTTTTGATATTCTCATTCATTTTCTCCCTTTCTCCCACAATTTTTAGTTGAACCCTATTCTTTTTATCTCTACATTATTAAAACTTTTTACATTCCTACATTGTGTCTTATGCTTCGGTCATACCCAACGGTACGCTGACCCATTTGCCGTATTCGTCTTTGTACTCGGCACGAACAAACGTTTTGCTCACTTGCGGGCGATATGCTTTTTCGATTATTTCGACACCGTCTATCAGCTCGGCGTTGCCGCTTTCGGCAGCGAGCTTTCGGAGTTGCATCACACGGCTTGCTTTGAGGTTGCCCTTTGTGTCTCGGCTCAGGAGCTTCATTATGGCATCTACAAGCAGACGGCTTCGGTCATCTTGGGCGAACGAATTTATCACCTCTTTTACCTTTGCTATGCCTTCGTTTACCGTGTCGTCGTAGTCGTCGGTCTGATGGTTGCCCAGAGTAATTCTGTACATACCGTCGGAAGTACTGAAAGTATTGCTTCGCTGGTCGGGCTTAGTGTTGAATATATCCTCTTTCAGTTTCAATGCATCGGCAAACCGCTCATAGACTGCCTGTTTGCATTTTGCCAGCCCATTGCTGACCACTTGCAGTGTAGGGAATACCTCTCTGATAGTCTCATCGACCAATTGCTTGTAAGCGTCGCGGTTCTGTTCCCGCATAGCTTTGCGCTCTTTTTCCTCTCTGTAACGGCGAAACTCCTCGGCTTCCTTCCCTGTCAATCTTATTTCTTCCATATTGCATTAATTTTTTATTTGTGTTAGTAAATAATATTTTGTTTTTGTATAATTGTTATTATCAATGATTTGTGATTTCGAACATAGCTGCCTTCTCTTCGCTCACCGTTATTGTCTTGCCTCCGCCGTATCTGCTTGTAGGGTAGGCACGGAAGCCTTCCACTTTGATTACCACATCGCTGTCACGCCATATTTTGAGGGCTGTTCTGCCTTCGGGGTAGTTGCCTGCGAGGTGCGTAACGTAGATAAACAGCTTCTCGGAGAAACGCTTTTTCCACCGCAGGTATGTCTCGGTATTCAGCCCCAAAAACTGTATCGAGTCTATTATGACTATCTTAGGGCTTTTCCTCTTCGAGAGGCGACGTTCTATATCTTTGATATCCTCGTTGTTGAGTACTATGAAGCGACTGGCCTTCACCTCGTCCATTCGGCAACGCCTCAGCGCTTCGGCAAACGAGGCACTTACGCCCTCTTCGATGGAGTCGTATGCTACCAAATGCCATTTGGTGAGATATTTTGCCAGCTGCATAGTAAAGCTTGTTTTGCCGTTTTTGGGCAGTCCTCCTATGCACCACGTCCCTTTTAGCTCGGGTTTGCCCACAGCCTCGAGCCATTGTCCGTCGAATTCGCATATATCTCTCTTCAACGACAGCACATCGCCTGCCGAATACGCCCGTCGTAACCCTTCTGCCACAATATCTCGTTTTGCCTCAGCCATATCTATTCGCCTATTTTTGTCAGTTCTTTGTATATTCTTCTTAGCGAAGGTATTCGGTCGTCGCCCATCGTCTTGCGGAGTACCTTGTTCACATCGACGCTTATGCCGTGAGCTTCGGCGTTTACCTTTATTATCATAGCTGCACTTGCCTGCAACATCTTCTCTTTCTCTTCTTTACCCAAAGGCACAGCCTTGCCATAGCGTCGTCCGAAGCGGCTGAACATCTCGGTGTAACCTACCTTTTTTACCGATATTGAGCGATTTATCTTTGCCTCCAACCCGTCGGCACCCATCATATAGAATCCGCAGGCGTTCTCCACAGCGTTCCACAGAGCTTTGAGCTCGAGGAAAGCCGTATAGTCGAGGTCGCCCGCCTCGTCGAGGATAATCAAAGGGGTCGGCAGCGTTTTAAGATAAAACACCAAATCTTCGTAGACGTCCGCATAACGTCCCGTGCTGCCAACCCCGAACGATTTGGCTATGTGTCTTATTAATCTCTGTTTCGACTTCGCCTGCGAGCAATCGACGTATACCACGCCTTTGTGTGTAGCGGTATAGTGTTTTGCCGAATAACTCTTGCCGATGTCCGACATATCGCACAGCATAGCAGACAGGCTGCCTGCCTGACACGCTTCGAGCTGTGTGGTGATGAACTGAAAAACGGGAGTATTCGCTGTCTTCCACTCCGTAGTGTCGTTGAGATTTACCCCTATTTTTCGGGCAATACTCATCCATTGTGCATCGCTGATGACACGGTCGAGTTCACCGTTTTTTGTACGGCTGTACTGGCTCGCACTGATACCCAAACTAACGGCAAACTTGCTGTCTGAGCCTGCAAAATTGCTCCTGCTTACCTCTAATGCCGTTAAAATCTTTTGTTTAATTTCCTTTGTAATCATATTATTTGGTGTTTTATTGTTTGATAGTCAAATATTTTATTCGTGTTTTATAATTGTTCGATTGCTATACTGCCGTAATTAATATCCTCCGTCCATTCTTCGGTTACCTCGTAACCTTTTGGTTGTTCGCTCTCTACTATATCCGCCTCTATATTAGAAATGTATGTGTTTGTCTCGGCTTTTATTTTTCCGACCTTGCCTATCTCTGCCCGACGGTCTCGTATCATTTTGTCAAATCTTGCCGCTCTTTTTTGCTGATGCAGCATATTTGCCCTGTCTTCGTCGGTCTGCTCTATGGTGTTCTCGTTGTAGCAGTATTGTCGGCGGTTCACAGCCTCGCCTATGTATGTATCTCCCTGATACAGATATACCTGCTCCACGCTGCCGTCCTCCTCGGGCAACCAATAGGCTTCTACCTTATAGTTGTTTGGTTTTAGCTGTTTCAGGCTTTCGAAGTCAATGAGTTCGAATTCGCCGTTGGCAGCCTTGACGTAGTCGTTGTTGTAGATGGTGCAGCTGTCCATATTGCCGACGTATCGGTACAGCCTCCAGCGCGGTGCACTTACTATATTCGGATTTGCAAACTTCAGCAGTACGTCTCTGCGGGTCATACCGGGGTAGATTTTTTGCTGCGGGTGAAGTTGATTGTTGTACTCGTCAATATCGCTAAGGTCGTCTGCCACTATTGTTTGCGGTTGGTATTGCGGTTCGAGGTAGTCGCCTTTTACCTTGTTTCTGATGCTCTTATAGGCTTCGTGCCTCGAGTACCATCGTCCGCGTGTGTGTCCGTTCTTTTTCGATACGCCATATTTCAATTGCTTGTTGGTGTGTTCGGCACGTTTACTCCAAGCCGACGGGTTGAAGTACACGAACGGGAACACATCTCCCAACCACTCCATATCCGCTATCAGGTGGTGCTCGGCATCGAGCTGCCCTCCTATGGGTAGCCCCAGTTCAAGACACTGGCAGAACATATTGCGGAGAGCTTCTTTCACCGTCTCTGTCGTGGGTTTGCCTATTATGTATGCCGGGCGGAAGATGTAGCCGCTTACAACATCCGTTGCCTGATACTTATACACCCACCCCTTGACGCTTCGGCGACTTAGAGCGACGTCGTCTATCGTTATCTTAGACATAGTCCATTGTCCTCGTTTGCGATAGTTTTTGGGTCGCATTTTGTCGGTGTAGTCGAAGTTGCCGTTGCGGTCTTCGTATATTGCCGTCAGATTAATTGCCTTTTTAAGATAGTTCCATACGGTAGTCTTCGATACCTCTATCGGACGACCGTTTTTGTCCCGAAACTCTTTCGGGTCGAAGACTTCGCCCGTCTCTTTGTCGTATATCTCTACGTTGCCGCGTACAAAGGCTATATAATCCTCATATACCTGCTCGGCAAAAGGTTTGTCCGTCGTATGATACAGTGCCAAGAACAGATTTTCCATTCTACGGCTTACCACACGTGTGCTGTCGTTGCCTATTTTGCCACTTAGCAATGACTTTGCTCCGTCTTTGCAATACTTTTTAAATACCCTTTCGAAATACCGAACATTGCCAAACTGTCGGCAGTTGTACTCCAATGCACTTTTTCTGTAGAATTCGAACATCTGTCGCCACATCTCGCCTTTCGGCATCTTGCGCACTCCGAAACCTTTGCGGGCATTCTCGACGCTATCTTTTTGTTCTCTAATATTTTTGAGTATTGAGGCACAGTTGGTATGCTCCAGCACCTCTTCCAGGCTCAAAGGTTGCCCGTTGGGTTTGCGGTAATTATCGAAGAAAGCCCGTATGTCAGGGTCTATGTCGACAAATATTCTCTCCTGCGATACTTTTGAGTCGTCACTTATTTTTAGTCCGAGTTTTTTAAGGCGGTCGTATTTTATCTTGTCCGTATCAAACTCTATGCACGAGTCTTCGCCTCTGCCGCATATACGCAGCTTCCCGTTGCGACTGTCGTTCCACAGTTGCGTATTGCTCAGCCCCGCCTCGTGCCACTGGCGGCGGTTGATTCTTACGGTATTGCCTTCTATTTGATACATAATTTAAGGTGTTTTTTGTAGCTGCGTACTATTTTTTTTCGTCCAACAAGCTAAATTACTATAAATCAAATATTTATTCACAATCTAACTCAAAAAAAGAAACGTCAATTACTTAACAATTAGGTCTTTATACGTTGCTTTGTAATATTTACGTACCTTCTCTGCTTTTTTGCCTGTTGCATTATCGTATATAGCTGCTCTCACAGTGTGCCTGCTACACCCACATGCCCGTGCTATATCGTTTATAAAGCCATATCTGGGCGTTAATTTTTCTGTTTGTTGCTTTGTCATTTTTTTTCTAATTTTGTCCGTTTTTATACAATTGTATATTGAATACAAAAAATTATACATTCGTTTATTCGAATGCAAAAATACACAATATTGTGTATGCGGCAAAATATTTTGCACAATATTTCGCATATAGATAAAAATTATTTTATAAAAAGCTGATTATGGACAATATAGTGATTAAAGATTTACGGAAGAAAAAAGGGCTTTCGCAAGAAAAATTGGCAGAGATGCTCGGAGTCCACCATCGGACAGTTCAAAATTGGGAACACGGTGGAGTAGTGCCGACTTCTAAACACGCATTATTGCGTAAAATATTGGAAGAGGCAATGTCTGAGAGCAAAACTCCCGTTTCGAGTACAGGTCGCAAAAAGATACCTCTGTACGATACATACAGCGTAGGCGGCACCAACGGATTGGTTGCCACAAACGAACCGATAAGTGCACCTTTGGAATGGATAGATGCGGGCGATTGGTTCGTAGACGCAACAGCCGCTATGCATCATTACGGTGATTCTATGGCGGAGTATCCCTCGGGTTGTATATTGGCTCTGAGAGAAGTCCACGACAAACGTCTTATTATATGGGGAAAAAACTATGTCATCGAGACCGACGAATATCGCATTACCAAACGCCTGCAGCGTTCGAAAGACCCCAAATGTATAACAGCTTACAGCACCAACGAAGAGACCTACCAAGACGGGACACTCATACATCAACCGATAGATATACCCAAATCGGCAATCAGACGCTTAGCTCTCGTACTCGGATATGTCGTGAAAGAGCACAGTTCTGCCCAACTTTACCCTGTCAATCGGGTTTAGAGCAGCCAGTTTCGCTAACTCCGAAAAAGAACGCCAAAAACAGCCGTTCTTATTACTTTCGGGGTCGCTAAGGCTGCCGAAACAACAGTCTCGAATGCAAAAAAACGTAAAATTTTGCAGTATCAATACAGTAAATGTACAGCGAAGAGATGATTTTTGGTTGTTTGCCCTCTCCCAAATACACGCACAAAAAAGCCTCCTAAAAAGGGGCTTTTTGTCGTATATAGGCATAAGCTCATATATGGCTACTTCATTATATTATAGGGAGTTTTAAGGTTCCTTTATGACTGTTTCGGGGCATTGCGTCGACTGTTGAACCATACCTCCCATTCCGCTCTAAAAATCCAACCGAAATTCAAATTATTGTACTTTTCGTTTTTTTACGCTCTTGGGTAAGAGATTATTTTTTAGATATTTATTTTGTGTGTTTTGTACATTTCGTTTTGGAGGGGGTAGAGGAAAAGTATACGTATTTGAACATCATAAAAAAATAGGAGAGATACTTGTCATATCCCTCCTATTTTTTGATAAGAAAAACGCAGATGTTTAATCTTCGTGATCGTGTTCCTCAGCCGAGTACGATATTTTTACGTTATGAACAACGAATTTTTCGTTACCGGCTTTGTCCGAACAAGTTACCATAAAGTGATAGTTGCCCTCTTTGAGCGGTTTACCGTTTACTGTGGGGGGTATCACAATCTTGTGGTGATGGATTGTAGTATTACGTTTGCCCGAAATGCTTTGCTCGCCGGCAGCGATAAATTCGCTTTCGAACCACGTCTTTTCGAATGCAATCGAATCCCCATTAGCAAATTGAGGAGCAGCTTGTTCGTGTGTGTGTCCTCCAGCGGGGTGGATATTTACCTTGTAAGAGCCCAAAGCCTCGTTGTCGGCAAATTCTACCTCGAAGTGTATGCCCTTGTCGCTTGGCTTAAGAGCATCACCGTTCTCGGGCTCGATAAGTTTGATAGTGGGTTTTTCGGTGTCTTTTTTGTTTTTTTCGCAAGAAATCATCACAAATGTGCTCAGTAGCACGATACTTACTAAAAATAATTTTTTCATTTTTACAGAATGTTTTTTATTGATATTTTATTGAATTATTTATTTACTATTGAATGGTATTCTGAGGATTAACTGAATGTTACGTCCCGGTTCGGGGGCGTTCAGTTTTCGGTAAAAACTCAGATGGTTCAGATATGCCGTGTTCATTATGTTTTGTATCTGTAGGTCGGCGATGAATACGAATTTTCCGACACCGAAGAGAGCATTTGCCGATAAGTTGAAGAGCAGGGCATCGGGTGTCGGCTCTTCGTTGCGTGCTATTCGGTTTTGAGCAAAGATATAGTCGGCTCGTACGGAAACCGAATAGTTGCGGCATATTCCGCTTGCGGGCGACGAGTATCCGATGTCGAGTGCCGTCTTTGCGGGTACCGAGAACGGCAACGGATATCCGTCGGTAATATTCAGATTATAAATATAATCTATGCTTGCCGAAGCACTCCAATAGGCGTTGAAAGAGTATCGAGCCGAGAGCTCGCCACCCCCAAGCCACACTTTAGCCTGACGGTAACGGTATATCTGTCCGCTGTGTGGTAAGATAGACCATTCGCCCGTAGGGTCGAGGAAGATATAGTTGGAGAAATACGAGACAAAGGGTGTTGCCGATATATTCCATTTCCTTGTAGAGTATTCGTAGCCGGCATCGAGTTGGTAGCTCTGTTCGGGCAATAGATTGGGGTTTCCTTGTTCGTGTCGGAACGCTCCGTGATGTATGCCGTTAGAAGCCAGCTCATTTGCCAGAGGGTAGCGGAAGCTTTTGCCTATATTCACCCGCCACGTTTGGTATGCCCGTCGGTATACGAGACCGACCGAACCCGATATGTCGCTGAATGTCTTGGCTATATCTGTTGCCCGCTGAGCGTATTTTGCTACGAAATCCGCGTTGTAGCCCTGTTTTGCGAGATATTGTGCAAAAATATCGTCGTAGAATCCTTTTGTAGTTAGCCGTGCGACGTCGTATCGTATGCCTGCCAACAAGCTTAGGTGCGAGCAAACGTTAAGTTTGTTTACCCAATAGGCGCCTGCGGCATAACGTTTGAATTCGGGTAGCAAGAACGAATATCCTCCTACGCTGTTTTGCTGAATTTCCGAAGAGATACCGACAGAATATGTCCATTTACTATCCTCGTTCATCAATAGATGTGTGTTCACGGTCAGCGTATTGAGCAGGAACGAGAGTTCCAAATCGGGGTTTGTCTCCGGTAGCGGTTGGTCGCTGTAATGCGTGTGGAATTTTGATAATTCCCGTCGGTCGTTTTGCTGAAATCCGACGTCTATCATCAACTTGCCCTTATCGAACGACAGAGCGGTATTGCTTATTGCTTTGAAGTGATTTACAGATGAATATGGCATCTCTATATTGCGATACGAGCCATCGTCTCTGAGTCTGCTGAGGTCGGGTATGCCGTGAGAGCCCGGGAAAAATCCGTTCTTGGCATATACGTCCGACACGTATAATGTCCAAGCCAATTTATCGCTGTTGTATGTGGCAGAGAAAGAGGCGTTGTGTTCACGTCCCGCAGTGTTTTTCATTCGTCGTTTCTCTACGGGCATCTGCCAGGTAAGGTATACGATGGTGTCGGCAGGGATACGGTAGTCTCCATAGTATTGTGTTGTAAATCTTGCTTTTAGGAGCCACTTATTTTGTTTGATATTGGCAGATACCGATGTCCCCAACAGATCGTTGTTGGATTTGCCGATTAGCGAAACGTCGCCCCAGAAACCGTTATCTTTGGGCGGAGCCGAGGGTAATATCTCTACAACACCTCCAATAGCGTCGGAGCCATATAACAGCGACATAGGTCCTTTGTGTATGCTGACGTTATCGACGTCGTACTGGTCTATCTCCAAGCCGTGGTCGGCTCCCCATTGCTGACTCTGCTGGACTATACCCTTGTCTACGACAGCTACGCGGTTGAATCCCAGCCCTCTGATGACAGGTTTCGAAAAACCCGTGCCGATATCCATCGACGACATTCCGGGGATTGCCGTAAGAGTCTTGGCAAAATTACCCGAATTCTTGCGTATAAAGAAATTCTTGCCGATAGTCTCCACCGTTACCGGCATAATAATATTATTATGAGATAGTTGTGCTTTGGCTTCGACTATAACCTCCGACAGTTTATCTGCAGTCTTGGAGGCGGCTATCGTATCCGACAGACGAGCCGTATCGGCGGGCAGTTGCCCTTCGGCAGCAACGAAACTTCTGCCAAATGCCTGTATGTCAACACAACAAGCGGCAATTGTAACGAAAACAACTATTATCTTGTTATAGCGAAACATCTGTTTACGACTAAATAAAATTTTCGCCGCAAAGGTAGTAAAAAAATCTCTATGTTGTCAAATTGATATAGATTTTTTTATTTTATTTTTGATAAATATGATTTTTGTGCTGATATGCAGCAAATTGTTGTCTATTGTTTTTTGACCGATAGTATAGATAATCCTTTTTGTAGGTCGATAAGCAGTAGCCCGTATTGTTTGTTGTGTTTTACTTCGTGGATATAATCGTCGAGTTGGTCTATATCGGTTACCTGTACTGTACGGTCGGAGTGAAGCATTTTTGTCTGATCTTTGAGGTCTTTTACCCAATGGTATACAGTGCCGTAGCTTATGTCCAATATTTTACCTATGGAGCGATAACTCAGCCCTTCTATATACATAGCCAGAGCCAGACGTTTGGTTTCGTTGGACTTGACGTCCGACTTGTGGTCTACCGTATAGTTGTATCCGCAATCGTTGCATTTATATCTCTGTCGAGAAGATACTATGCCGTTTTTTACCGACTTGTCAGACTTACATTTGATACACTTCATATCTGCTCCTTTTTTGTTTGCAAAATTACAAAATCTATTTTAGTTTGACAAATGTTATAACTGTCAATCTTACCGAAATCTAAATTGATAGTCAGGGTTTTCTTTCATTATTTTAGCACTTTGAGGATAATTTTCGATAAACCATACCAAAAAAGCGGTAACGTCTATCTTGTCGTCGAGCATTTTTTGTCGACGATGTTGGAATTCTTCTCTAAGGTTTGGCATTGCCAGCAGTTCGTCGATTTTTTCGAAAAGACGTTCCGGTTGGTCGGTTTTGATACCGTATGTAAGTCCGTATTTGTGTTCGAGTTCTTCGAGGACGCCTATTTTACCCGAAAAGTCGTTGAAACGAATGGACGGTATTCCGAGCATTGACGCTTCTACTGCCATACTTTGGCTGTCGCAAACCAAAAACGACGCAAAAGCCATTATGTGGTGTATCAAGTCTACAGGAGACGTTAGCCGATAGATACGGTAACGCTTGCCGAGTTCTTTTTCCGACGAGATATAGACGCTGTACCCCATTCCCTCGAAGCGACTGATGATACGGTCGAGCAATGTGTTGTCGATGCCTTCTATGTGTTCGTCGTGGTAGGCAGTGAGAGCCACTAGTCTGATGAGGACATACGGATTATTGTCTCGCAGATAGGGTTGTATCAGTTCTCTGTTGGCTGTGAAACGTTTCGGGTGTAGATAAGCCAATTTCATATAGCCTTCGTACTCCACTTTTTTGCTCTGCCAAGGGGAATAGTCGCATACCTTTGGAGCAAAAATAGCATTGGCAGAGGGGAAAAGCAGATATGCCAATGTCTTTATTATTTGGTAGTCGTCTTCGGCAACAGCTATAAATTTCGATTTGTAGAAACGACTAATTTTAGCCAAAATGGGGTCAGGTCCTATAATTATGTCAGGTCTAAATGTCAACATTTGCTTAATATAACTGAAAAAGCGGGAAGAAACCATCTTCAGCATTTCTATTTTCGACGATTTGTTGTAGTTTTTATGTTCGAAAATAACGTAATTTAACCCTGATTCCATCGCCAAATTCTCAAGCACATCTTTGGTTTTGATAAGTAATCGCACCTTGTGCCCTTTTGCCTGCCATAGTATAACGGCATTTTTGTAGAAATGGAATTGTGCCGGATGTCCGACCTGTATTAATATCTTCATAAGCACTAAAAAACTTTTTGTAATCAGAGTTTCAACTTCTGCATAAGACTTAAACCTATTTTACCTATTTGGAACAAAACGGGATTGCAAATGTATGAAAATCTGCCGTAATCTACTAACTCTCCACCAAATTTTTCCTTAAACGTACGTACCCCATATTCCTCTTTCGGTCTGCCCGCTCCCATCATATCGAAATATGATAGTCCATTTTTTGCAGCATATTCGATAGCTGCCCAAGTCGCTAATGTAGATGGAAAGATGTTTTTAAATTCACGATCTGCCCCGCAGACGAATAATTCATATAGATTTTTGTCTTTGAGTTCTATACAGATACTTCCTCCCAATATTTTACCGTTGAATCTTATAAGAAAAAATTTACCCAAAGGACTGTCGATGAGTTTCTCGAAGAACTCTTTCGGGAAAATGGGTAGTTTGATTTTTTTCCGATAGATATCGGAAAGCATACTGTAATATTCGCTGATTTCGGCTTGTGTAGGGTTCATTACTACTTCTGCTCCATTTTTGAATCCTGTGCGGACATTTCGACGTTTAGTATTACTTAGGTTAGCAAAAGCAGTGTCTGTGTCGGGGGTATTAACGCGAAAATTGAGGTGTGGTTCGTACTTAAATCCTACTTGCTCGAATATCTCCTGATATTTAGAATAGTCGAAATAGTTTCGTGTTTCTATGTATATAGCTCTGGAAGACAGAGACTTGACGGTGTGCTTTAATAAACTTTCCAATGCTGACGCTTGAATATCTGCCGAGAGCAAAACTCCTCCGTGTATGATAGCCCGTCTCGATAGCCAATGCCTCGCTCCTTTTCCTTCGGCAACGATATAACCCGATATTAAGCCTTTTAGTTGATTGTTGACAGAAACACCAAAGACAAACGGGGTCAGAAACGATAGTTTTTGGCAAAAATCATAATAATCGGGTGTCTGGAATGGCGAAGCGGTAGAAGATTGTTTTGTAAGAGCGACCCATTCTTCTTTATTTATATTATCATAGTTTAGTATTGTAATCATTTATTTTAATTTTATACTCTCCAATATGTATTTACTGCCCAATTATAAATATTGGCTACAAATTTATTGTGGAGAGACAAATATTTTATGTTATTTCTGAAAAATTCTCTGATATGTAAAAATATCCATTGGCAGATATTATCGCTCCAAAGTGTATGTGCCAATATCATACACTGTTTTGGAAACTTTTCTTCATCGATACTCTCTACGATTTGGCTTGTGGCGTGAAAAGTTAATCCATGATTATTTTCTACAATATCTCTTGTCGCATACTTGCCTCCGTCCCAGGCGTATCCCGTGTCTGTTAGATAATATACTTTATCGAAATCGGTAGAGAGATACGGTTCGCCAATCAACCCGAAATCTGCAAGATTAAATTGCTGCCACAGCAGACGATTATCGTATTCCGACGAAGAACTGCCGTGCATACATATTGTACGGACAGGATAATATTGTCTGAAATACTCCAAATTGGTTTTGAATGAGGCTATTGCCTTGTCGTAGTCACCGTTATGAAAGGCAAGGTCTTCGTAGTGATAGCCTATTTCGTGTTTAAGGCTTACTACCTCTTTTATTATTTTTGGGACATTGCTCTGACGTACTATTCTAAAATAATATGAGGCTTTTATTCCCATATTGTGCTCTAATATTGCCATTTTTAAAGCATTTTTTGTGATTTCGTCCACATCGTGCCTCAATATTGCGAATTTATCTGGGTGTACGCCTCTGCAATATTCCTCAAATGTAATGAATTTATAACCGGCTCTCTGTAATGATGTTATTAGAGACGTATATGATTTTAACGTAAAATCCATATTAGTCAATAAGTTAGAGCTATTTGTGCTTGAAGCCCACAGGGATACCGTCTTTCATTTCGAACTCTCTGATAACCTTTGCAGGAGCACCTCCGACCATACAAAAAGGCGGAACATCTTTGGTAACTACGCTGCCCGCAGCCACTATCGACCCTTCGCCGACGGTAACCCCCGGTAGAATAGTAACATTTATGGCTATCCAAGCATTCTTTTTTATTATGACCGGCGCTACATAAGATTCTGTTAGAAAGCGATGATATTCAAGTGGTTTGCTGTGGGTTAGAATATAATCGTTGGCTGCAAGCGACACTCCGTCTTCTATTACGACGAAGTTTGGATATACGTCGTCTATAACTACCTGTGGTCCAATCATTACATTTTTGCCAATCTTTACTCCCCGCCAACGATGTACTTTTACGCGGAGCTTGCTGTAAGGGATAGCCCTGAAAGCCAACATTTGCCAGAAGTAATCCATATATCGACGATAGAGAAACCTGAAACTTGCCATAAAGCCCGTATATCCGTGCTCGGCAGCCGATAACTTACAAGCTTTGAAGAAATTGCGTTCGACGTGGTTTGGTAGAGGTTGTTTTTTGAGAGGTAAAAAATCTTTCATAAGTTCTGTTTATGAATAATGTACACGAAAAATGATACGGCAAAGTTAATTATTTTTTAGTTAGATATAGGTCTTTACAAGTAATAAACCGAAACTCTTTGTTTTTGAAAAACTGCAATTCTTTCTCTAAAATAGGGATTGCCTTGTTTCCGAGGTTCTTTACTTTTAGTCTGTGCCTGAGTACATCGCCCAATAGATATGCAATGTAGTTGTCGGCACGTCGCTGTATATTGTCTGTCTCGCGGTCTTCGTCGATAAATTCGTTTGGGTGTGTCAGGAAATTGAACTGACGTCCGTTGGCGAGAGTTTCCCAATATAACAGCCTGCGGGTCAACCTATTCAACGCAGGCGATATACGCATAAAAGTCCCTATATATGGGAAACCGAGAGCCGAAATAGGTATTTCGAATATGGGAGAGTCCCCTCGGCGAAAGATATTGTCTTCCCTTGTGAAGTATGCTTTGCGGGGAGCCGTTATCCAATTTAGTTTTTTCAGCGAACCGAAAGACAAAAACATATCGAGTCGCTGAGACGATACGGAGCTGTCTATCTTGTAACCCGCTTCGTTTAACACCTCGCAGAACTTCTTGTCGACTCTCGCTGCCGGGGCTCTAAATGAGATGACCTCTTCGCCCGTGATGTCTTCCAATATCTTTTTTGACGTTGCCAGATGCTCCAACTGTATCCGGCGGGGTAGTATGTCTATTGCCTGGCTTACTTCGTGTGTGAGACCGTGAGAGCCTATTTCGTGTCCTTTGCTGTGAGCCATTCGTACCACGTCGGGATACAGCCGTGCGATGTAGCCTGTATAGAAGAATGTAGCCTTTACTCCGTAACGCTCGTACAAATCGAGCAGTCGCGGCATTCCCTGTCGGAGAACATATTCACCTGTCTTGTCGCGTAGTTTGTGGTTTAGTATTGATGTGGTTTCCACATCGTTCGTCATTAAACAGTATCTGTCTTTTGTCATTTCTTTTTTGGGGAAACTAATTTGTAAATATCTATTAGTCGTTGAGCAATAATTGAATTTGAGTTTTATGTTTGATTGTCTAATGCTCCAGTAGTAATATCTTTTGATATAAATGCTCCTTCTAGTACGACAATTCGTATATGTGGGTTATTGCTATGATTTTATAAGCATAGATATTACGTATTGCTGTTGTTTCTCTATATTATTCTCGGCAAGCATTGTGTTTATATTCATTATTATTTTGACATAATAAATCTGCGTTTACCATTTTCTAATGGTTCGAATTGATCTATGTATTCAACACGAATTTCACAATCGTCACCTGCATATTTTTTGATCGTGTCTATTATTTTTGATTCTTCTTCCTTTTTGAAGTTTGGTAATACTACAAGCGTAACAACTAAAGAACTCTCAGACAACTGTTTTATTCGATATGCTTTGACATTAAATTGTTTGAAAACTACGGTGAATCCGGGATTTGTAATTGTATGTCCATTTTTGAGTCGGATAATATCTCCTGTACGCCCCTCTATTTTCTTTATTATTTGTCCATTGTAATGCGTATTTGCGGTATTGTCCATCACTACGGCATCTCCTACCTCGTATCGCAGCATAGGGAACGCAAAATCAATGAGATTAGAGCAGTACAAAGTCGAAATTTCCAATGGATTTTCTACTTCGCAAAACGTATTGTAACCTACGAAATAACGGCCTCTCTCGATTTCGAAAGCCGTAATTCCTCCGTCGTGCGCTCCGTAGCAGTCCATCACTTTGGTGTCGAAAGCCTCTTCTATCACTTGGCGATACTCGGGAGTAAGTACTTCGGAAGTAGTAAAAACGGCATTAAGTTTATATTTTACATTGTGCTTTTTCATATAAGACGCTAATATATATATCGACGATGCATATCCATAGATATATTTTACTCTTTTCTTACGGGCTATTTCAAGATATTTTCGACATATACTATCCTCCATATCCATACCATTTAAGGCAATAGCATTTCGGAGTTTATAATAAATATCGTGTAACCGGTTTTTTTTGTTTACACGGAAAAGCGAAGAACTTCCGAACGATAAAAATGGTTCACCATAGTGAAATCCCGTAGTTTTCCAAGCATGTATTTTTGCCGCAGTTACATATCCCCACGTGTTTTCGTCTATAATAAAACGAAGTGGTTCGCCGGTAGATCCTCCTGTGGAATGTTTACGATGTGGGATTTTAGTAATATTGTTGGGAACAATATCCGAATAACGCTGTCTGATAATCTCTTTAGTCAGTACCGGCAAACGACAAATATCGTCGGTAGATGTGAAATCGTCGATACTATACCCGGATTTGTCGATAATCTCTTTGTAATAAACGGTATGTTCGTAAGCAAATCGAATAAGTTCGCGAAACTGCCGATTTTGCCATTCGGTAATTTCATCTCGGCTAAGGTAATTTAATTTGTTTATCTCTTTATACCAATAACTTATCTTCATTCCCATTATCATATCTACAATGGGGATTACTATTTTGAGCAAAATGTACTCTTTAATTTTTGCCATCATATATTTTGAATAAATCGTTTTTTATGTTTTCCCATCTATATCGATGAGCTTCTACCAGTGCCGCCTGTATCATATTTCGAGTAAGCTCTTGATTTTCGACAGCCTCTATCATAAGTTTAGCAAGAGACATATGGTCGTTGCTGTCAAAGAGATAACCTGTTTTTCTGTTTTCTACTACATAAGGAATACCGCCGACATTACTTGATATGATGAGCAGCCCCGCACTGAAAGCCTCAATAATCGAAACAGGCATATTATCTATTAGAGGAGCAGAGAGAAAAATATCGTTTTTCTCTAAATAAGGATAAATGTCTTTATTGTCTACCCTTCCTACAAACGTTATATTCGGAATATTTTGCGACGATACAAGTCTCTCGAGATTTTCTCGTTCGGGTCCGTCGCCAAGTATAGTCAATTGGGCTTCGGGGATACTTTTCTGCACTATACCGAATGCACGAATAATACACGAGATATTATACAGCGGGTATAAAGAACGCATACTTATGTATTTTGGTACGATAGTATTTCGTTCTTTAAAAGGCAACGTATTTTCAATGATATTTGGTAAGACTTTACAAGACATTCCGAACGAAGCGAATACATCTTTTAGAAATCCTGATGGCACGGTAATTTCTTGGCAATTAGACAAAAAACAGCTCGCAAAAAACTTAAATCGGCTAAAAAACCGTTGGGCATCGCCACCATGATATGTTACGATTAATCTTTTTCTAAGTATCTTCGAAATTATAGAAGCTAATATGATAGGGAAAAATCCCCAGTAAGAGCAACCATGTACGTGAAAGATATCGTAATGCCGTCCCATAAACATCAGCCTTGGAAAAAGCAATATACGTCTTATTATATTGCATGATGTCCTGAAGATACGGCTCTCTATGCCGCATGCTATCAGGTGTTTATGCAACAATTCCATTTGCCCCGATATTCCGCCAACTCCTGCTTTATAATTGCCTATCAATAAAATCTTCTTCATACGATTACACAAGACCTCGTCCGGCAAGCTTAAACCAACTCCAGACAATTAAAATAATGAAGATGAAAACAATATAATACAAATAATACTTCTTTGTCTTCCTGTCGACTTGGCTGATACCATAAGCCGAGAACATTAATAGGATAGGCATTACCGGCAAGTGAAATCTTTCCGATGCAGCAAATTTACTTAGCGCAATTATTATGAGGTAACCAATCATAAAGCTACCCGGCAACAAATAATCTCGCCATTTATATGTTTTTATAATTGTAAAAAGAGAAAACAGAGCAAAAAATGCAATTATATTTTTCACATAGTTACCGCCACCGATAAGCATCTGATTATGTTGCCCTTCTGTGTCAACCATAGTAGGAAATGGGATTACAAATATCATTGGAGCGAATACTGCGCCCGATAGATTTTTTACTAACTTGTTACCTCCCTCAATATTAGACCTATATTGCATAGAATCTGACTGATTGGTAACCCTATTTTCCCAGACAGTCTCTATTTCTGTCATTATTTTGCCTCCTATGAAGTAGCTTAATGTTGCTATACTCCAGACAATAAGCAATATTCGTTTGCCCCACCCTAATATGCGTGACGAAGAAAAGACTATAGCTGTGAAGAAAGAAAAGATAGCAGTAATACCAATAACCGTACGAAAGAAAAACAATAAACCTGCCGTTAATATCGGTAGCAAGATATTAATAAGATTATACTTTTGCGAACGTATAACATAGTCTGTACGTTCAAGGAAAAGTATTATCAGAAATGTCATCTCTATCTCTTTCAGATGCAATCCACAATAATAAATAAGGTTAGGCATCAGCATACACAAAATACCCGAAATTCTTGCTATGGCGGGATTGTCGAATGTACGTTTGGCTAACCTATATACTAGAACACAAGTAAATGCACCGATAAGGGCTTTTATCAGCCTTGTGGCTATAATACTATCTCCTGTAATATAATAAATTAATGATAAATAAAAGGGATAGCCCATATCCGATACATCAGCCCACGCAAAAATCTGCGGTATATTGAAGTTACCTCTTTTGAAGTTGATGGCACCCCATTCGGCATTGCCGTGGTAACTTATGGAGTCGGCTGCCTCGAACTCAAACGGTAGTCCCGTCATAGACCGATAAAAGAAGTAACTAAACACTACCCAAACGACGCGTATGACGAGAGCAGTGATAAAAAGCTGCCGAAGGAATGTCCGCTCCGAATACTCTGCCCAGCGTTTGGTCAGAATGTTGGTAAAGTAGAAAAAGCTCGTTACCTCCACTACCCCGAACATTATCCAAAGCCAACTCATACCATAGCCCGAAAAAGCCACAGATATTACCATCAGCACGATAATGTACAGTGCGATAGCCTTAGTTGTGAAATATTTCGGAAGATAGCGAAGCACAGATGTTTATATTATAGTTATTTATGTATGTTTATTCGTTGATATATGGTATTTAGGCTTTGCAGGTGTCGCTTTATGCTGTATGTCTCACGCGCTATGTCGGCTTTGTCGCAGGCTTTATGCCACTCGCTATCCCTGTTTTGCAAAAATAGCATAAATTTTTCGAGCAAATCAGATTCGTCTTTGGTCTTGTAGAGTGTTGCCAGCGTACCGTTTTGGGTTATTTCCCGCATCACTTCCCAATCGTTTACGAATGTAGGCAACCCCGATGCTATGGCTTCGATGACGGCTATGCCGAAGGTGTCGTGGTCGGTGGAATATACGAATGCGTCCCAGCTTTCCAATAGCTGCGGTACGTCGTTGCGTGAGCCGAGGAAATGGACACAATCTGCCAGACCGTTGTTTTGGCAATATTGCACACAATCGTCGTACTGCCAAGGCTCTTTTTCAGACCGCGCACCGACGAAGAAAAAGTCGAAATCGACTCCTCTGTCTTTTAGCAGTTTCAGAAAACGACATAGGGAACTTTGTTCCCGTCCGGGAACAAAGTTCCCTACCGTACCGAATTTTAATTTCGAAGTCGCCTTCGGCGACAATGAGCTTCGCTTTTGCAACTTATCGAAGTTTACACCGTTATATACAACGGATATTTTGTCGTTGCATTTTAGGTTATATGCTTTTCGGTAATACTCTTTTTGCGAGTTGCTGACGAAAAACACGGCATCTGCCATTTTTATGCTGAGCTTTATCAGTCGTCTGTTCCATTTGCCTACACCAAAGTCGTATCCGTGGAATGTCTCTATAACCTTTATTCCCGTACCGATACAGGCAAGTTTGGCATATAGCCCGTCGATGTACTGTTGTGCGTGAACGATAGTTATTCCGTTAGTTATAAGCAGTTTGCGAAGTCGTAGTAAATATCCGATATAGTTGCCTCGTCTTGGGGAACATTGCTCCATAAGCCGTGTATCGTAAAATTCGGATTGGTACTTGCCTCCTTTGCGATGTATCCCTATAAAGCTGTATCCTGCTATACGGGCATTCTTGAATACGTCGAGCAAAAGTGTCTCCATACCACCTCTATTAAGCGAACCGAGCATATAGGCTATTTTCATGTGATTTATATTAAAAATACTAACGAGATTCAGAATACATAGAATTTGAACTTTTTACTATCATAAATCGTCTCTTAAGTTTCAAAAATGGAGTTTCATAATATTTGTACGATAGCCAAGCAATTAATATGGTAAATATTACCGCAGAAGAGTATACCAAGAAATATTTTACTATTATATTTACATCAATATACTTAAAACAATAAGACAACAAAAATATTACCAATGGATGAACGATATATATGCCATATGATATTTTTCCTGTAAAATCAAATAGTCTTGTTTCGAGATTAAATATCTTTTTTCCGCTAACAATTTGCCCAAGAATCATACTTACAGAAGCAAAAGCCATTACTTCCTGACCTATTACCGCAGGAACGTTTATCACTCCAAACCCCATAAGTATAAACATTAACCACGCAAATCCCTGCGTAAATTTGTTTGTCGAAAATCTCATAAATATCTCGTTTTTGTATGAATATAAGATTGCTGCAATAGCTCCAATCATCATACAATGAAAACGAGTAACCATAAAAAATCTGTATATTATGGAAGAAGGTCCATACAACACCCAAAATAGAATTTTTGCACTAAAAAAGAGGATAAAAATAATCAAAGCCACTTTCAGTAGTTTCGACTTCGAAAGCCTCACCAATAGTGGCCAAAAAAGATAAAACTGCTCTTCGACCCCAATACTCCAATAATGTACAAGTATCATTATTCCTTGATATGTGATAAATGGAATATTAGCAGCAAAAAACAGATAAAACCACAATTCTTTTACCAATATTTGATTCGACATACCGAAGCATAAAAAAACCGATAAACTTACTATAATGAAAAGATAGTATATCGGCCAGATTCTTAGCATACGTCGAAGATAAAATTTACCAATACTTACGGTTTGTGTCTTTCCCATCTCTTTTATCAACAAAAAAGTAATGAGGAACCCACTGATAACAAAGAAAAGCGTAACTCCGTATCCGGCCATAGGTAAATTCACAAATTTGGGCAACCCGAAATCGGATATACCTTCTTGCGAGACGTGTGCTATCAATACAGACAAGGCTGCAATTGCTCTAAGACCATTTAGTCCTGGTAAATATATATTATTTTGCTTCATGCATAATCATTAAATTATGTTGTCATATTTCTTTTGGTTTTTCAAAATCCGTTTATTGGCTATAATATTTATTAAAATACGAACTGTGTTTTTGTCGCATTTTAAAACTTCGAATATCAGGTTGCAAAGTTAAATATATTTTTGATTTCTATGTCTTTATTTGTTGAGAATACAAATGGGGCTGCAATATAAATCGCTGATAATATGGAACTATTGGTCTAAGTAAAAAAAGAGACAGGTTTTTCGAAAAAACTGTCTCCTCTCTTATGAAAAAAATTACAACTACACTCGTTTTTCTTTGATACGTGCACTCTTACCTGTCCTTTCGCGTAGGTAGTACAGTTTGGCACGACGTACCTTACCAACCTTATTTACAACGATACTGCTGATAAACGGAGAGTCGATAGGGAAAATCCTTTCTACGCCTACATTGTCGGACATCTTACGAACGGTGAAACGTTTTTTGTTGCCGTGTCCGGCGATTTTTATTACTACTCCGCGGTACAACTGTTCACGCTCTTTATTGCCTTCCTTGATTCTGTAAGCAACCGTGATAGTATCGCCGCTTTTAAATTTCGGGTGTTCTTTACCCGAGTCAAATGCTTGCTCTGCAATTTTAATTAAATCCATCTATATCAAATTGTTATGGTTTGTAATAGTGCAACATTCGTAGATAACTCTATTCCTACCAGCGGTTACACGAAACGGTCGGCAAAGGTAATACTTTTTTCCGAAAAAACAAGCAGAAATCTACTCTTTGGAATCTTTTTCTTTTTTTGTCTCTTTGGGAGCATCTTTATTTTCTTTGAGTGCTGCCATTATCTTTGCTTCGAGCTCTTGTGCAAGTTCAGGATTCTCTTCTATTACCTTCTTCGAGGCATCTCTTCCTTGTGCCAGCTTGCTGTCGCCATACGAGAACCACGAACCGCTTTTCTTGATGATGCCGTAATCGACACCCAAGTCTATAATCTCGCCGCTGCGTGAGATACCTTGCCCGAACATTATATCGAACTCTGCTTTGCGGAATGGGGGAGCTACCTTGTTTTTCACCACCTTGACACGGGTCTGATTTCCAAAGTGAGTGTCTCCCTCTTTGATGGCACCTGTGCGGCGTATGTCGAGACGAACCGAGGCGTAGAATTTTAGCGCATTACCGCCGGTAGTAGTTTCAGGTGAGCCGAACATAACTCCTATTTTTTCGCGGAGCTGGTTGATAAAAATACAGGTGGTGTTGGTTCTTGATATAGAAGCGGTTAGCTTGCGGAGAGCTTGCGACATCAGACGAGCCTGCAGACCCACCTTGTTGTCGCCCATATCGCCTTCGAGCTCTGCTTTTGGGGTAAGGGCTGCCACAGAGTCTATTACGAGGATATCCAATGCCGAAGAGCGGATGAGCTGGTCGGCTATCTCCAGTGCCTGTTCGCCCGAGTCGGGCTGCGATATTAGCAGATTATCTACATCTACTCCGAGTTGTTTTGCATAAAATCTGTCGAAAGCGTGTTCGGCGTCGATGATAGCGGCTATGCCTCCGGCTTTCTGTGCTTCGGCGATAGCGTGTATAGCCAGAGTCGTTTTACCGCTCGATTCGGGTCCGTATATCTCGATTATTCTGCCGCGAGGATAACCTCCGACGCCAAGAGCGGCATTGAGCCCGATAGAGCCCGAAGGGATAACGCTCACATCTTCGATATTATCGTCGCCGAGCTTCATTATCGTGCCTTTGCCGTGGTCTTTTTCTATTTTGTCCATTGCCAACTGCAATGCTTTCAGTTTGTCCGCAGACGGTGCATTATTCTGATTACTCATACTGAATTAGTAAGTTATATTTATGTTTTTTATTTCTGCAAAGATACAAAATAATTGCAATCTGCGACAGATATTTTTTATGAGAAATGGGGTTGAACTTTCATACAGAAAAAATAATCTATATTTCAGAAAATATCACTATCTTTGCTGAGCAAATAAGATAACAGGAAGATAATTAGTTTTGAATATTTTAAGAATTAAACACAACGTAAGTCTAATTTTATGATAGGAGTAGGAGCTTATTTTTTAGAGCAGAGTGTAAAAGATATTTTAGTCATTTTCTTATTTGCAATAGGTATAGAAAAAAAAGGTTTTGATAATATGAAAAAAATAATTCTATTTTTAGGTGTTTTTTATGTAGGATTAGTCTCTGCACAAGGTATAGAGGCTGATATTAATGCTATTATAGAAAAAGCCAAGACAGGAAATGCAAATGCACAGTACACATTAGGTAGGTACTATTTTTGGGGATCGAATGGGGTAGAGCAATCCTATTCAAAAGCGGCTTATTGGTGGGAAAAAGCTGCTGAACAAGGAAATGATGATGCTCAGTGTAATATAGGTATTTGCTATAGAGAAGGTAAGGGAGTAGTGCAATCTTATTCAAAAGCTATTTATTGGTGGAAAAAAGCTGCTGAACAAGGAAATAGTGATGCTCAGTATAATATAGGAGTTTGCTATAGTAAAGGTAAGGGGGTAGAGCAATCTTATTCAAAAGCGGCTTATTGGTTGGAAAGGGCTGCTGAACAAGGACATAGTAAAGCTCAGTATAATATAGGATTTTGCTATAGTAAAGGTCAGGGGATAGAGCAATCCTATTCAAAAGCTATTTATTGGTATGAAAGAGCTGCTGAACAAGGAAATAGTGATGCTCAGTTTAGTTTAGGTTTTTACTATGATGAAGGTAATGGGGTAGAGCAATCCTATTCAAAAGCGGCTTATTGGTATGAAAGAGCTGCTGAACAAGGAAATAGTAAAGCTCAGTTTAATTTAGGTGTTTGCTATGATGAAGGTAATGGGGTAGAGCAATCTTATTCAAAAGCGGCTTATTGGTATAAAAAAGCTGCAGAACAAGGGAATAGTTCTGCTCAGTATAATATAGGAGTTTGCTATTATGAAGGTAATGGGGTAGAGCAATCTAAAACTAAGGCGATCTTTTGGTTTAGAAAAGCTTGTAATAACTTCGAAGATAAAGCCTGCAAAGCATTAAATGAAATAAAATGAATTAATAGGGAGTGTTGAAAAAAGATATTGGTTGCTATCACATTATTCGTTTTGCTTTCTTGTGAGCCAAAGAAACCGGACTGAACAAAGCCCAAGAGGTTGTCAAACTTTTTGCAAGTAGTACTACCGGAGTATATTATTAGAACAAATAGCATGATTGTATTTATTCCAAAAAAACTATAACCATAAAATTTCGGATAAAGAAACAATATGAAAAAATATCTATTTCTTTCTCTATTTGCTGCTTTTTGTAGCTGTACACATTATAAAAGTACAGACTATGAAGGAAGTATAGATGAAGGTTACCCAAATGGCATTTATGATGCTATCATACATGTCTATAACCCCAATACAAAGCATAATGCTACTTATACTTTAGAAGTAGAGGTTGAGAATGAATATCTTATAAAAATATATTGGAATAATGGGGGCTGGTTGGATGATAGCCATTTTTCTCCTGTTGATATCAGTGAAGGCTCAGCTTCTTTTACTGACGATAGAGGTTACAGATATAGTGTCGAATTGGATTAGTTTTTTGGAACAAGAGTTTTTTTTAAAATTGTCTGTATGAAAGTTAGAAAGTTTCATCACAACTTACAAGGTTGCTCTGATTATGTCCGAGTTATTTGTATTTTGATGCTTTTTAGTTTTATCAGACAGCACTAATAGGAACTATTTCTGATGACAACCAAAAAGGGCAGACCCTCGAGAAACGATGAGAGTCTACCCTTTTTTCGTTGACTGTGTATAAGGCGATTAGTTCTCGAAAACGAGTCGTCCGTCTTGTTCGCCGACCTTCACTGTCGACGAGGTGGCGACTTCGCCCGCGATAATCTTCTTCGAAAGCTCGTTGAGCAACAGCCGTTGGATAACGCGTTTGACGGGTCGTGCTCCAAACTGCGGGTCGTAACCCTTGGCGGCTATCAGGTCTATGGCATTGTCGGTTATCTCCATCGATATGCCGTTGTGTTGGAGCATACGGCGTACGGAGTCTATCTGCAATACCACTACTTGACGGATTTCGTCTTCGGTGAGCGGCGTGAACATTATCAGTTCGTCGATACGGTTTAGAAATTCGGGACGAATAGTCTGTTTGAGCAGCTCGAAGACTTCGTTTTGTGTCTTTTCGATAACCTCTTCGCGGTTCGATTCGTTGATTTTATCGAAGTTCTCGCGTATCAGCTGCGAGCCGAGATTGGAGGTCATTATTATTATTGTGTTTTTGAAGTTTACCACACGTCCTTTGTTGTCGGTGAGTCGTCCGTCGTCGAGTACTTGCAGCAAGACGTTGAAAACGTCGGGGTGAGCCTTCTCTATCTCGTCGAACAGCACTACCGAGTAGGGCTTGTGCCTTATGGCTTCGGTGAGCTGACCGCCTTCGTCGTAGCCTACATATCCCGGAGGAGCTCCCACAAGGCGCGATGCCGAGTGTTTCTCTTGATATTCGCTCATATCGATACGCGTCATTAGGTTTTCGTTGTCGAAGAGGTACTCTGCCAGAGCCTTTGCCAATTCGGTCTTGCCCACACCTGTGGTACCCAAGAAGATAAACGAGCCTATCGGGCGTTTGGTGTCTTGTAGTCCTGCACGCGAGCGTCTGATGGCATTGGCTATTGCCGATATGGCTTCGCTCTGCCCGATTACCCGTTTGTGTAGCTCTGCCTCGAGGTTGAGCAGTTTTTCCTTCTCGGTCTGCATAATACGTGTGGCGGGTATCCCTGTCCAGCGGCTCACCACTTCGGCTATGTCTTCTTTGTCGACCTCTTCTTTTATTAGCGGTGCACCTTGTTGTATACCCGACAGCTTTTGCTTGTTTTCGGCGATTTTCTGCTCTTCTTCTTTTATTTTACCGTAACGAAGCTCGGCTACCTTGCCGTAGTCGCCGTCTTGTTCGGCTTTGTCTGCCTCGAAACGATACCGTTCGATATTTGCCTTAGAAGCCTGTATCTCGGAGATAACGCTTTTTTCTTCTTGCCACTGTTTGCGTACTTCGGAGGCTTTTTGCTTCTGTTCGGTTATTTCATCAGATAATTTTTGAAGTTTCTCTTCGTCGTTGTCGCGTTTTATTGCTTCGCGTTCGATTTCGAGCTGCTTGATGTTTCTTTCGAGTATATCGAGCTCTTCGGGCATCGAGTTTACTTCGAGTCGGAGCTTGGCTGCTGCCTCGTCCATAAGGTCGATAGCCTTATCGGGTAGGAAACGGTTGGTGATACACCGGCTCGAGAGTTCTACGGCAGCAATGATAGCCTCGTCTTTGATACGCACCTGATGGTGGTTTTCGTAACGTTCTTTCAGTCCGCGTAATATTGCGATACTGCTTGCCTCGTCGGGTTCGTTGACCATTACCATCTGGAAACGGCGTTCGAGAGCTTTGTCTTTCTCGAAATACTTCTGATATTCGTCGAGTGTGGTAGCTCCTATCGAACGGAGTTCGCCTCGTGCCAATGCGGGTTTCAGTATGTTGGCGGCGTCCATGGCTCCTTCCGACTTGCCTGCCCCGACGAGCGTGTGTATCTCGTCGATGAAAAGGATTATCTCGCCTTCCGACTCGATAACTTCGTTTACGACCGATTTCAGGCGTTCTTCGAACTCGCCTTTGTACATAGCTCCCGCTATGAGTGCTCCCATATCGAGCGAAAAAATCTTTTTCGACTTCAGGTTTTCGGGCACGTCGCCTCTGACTATTCGTTGTGCGAGTCCGTCGACGATGGCGGTCTTACCCGTACCCGGTTCGCCGATAAGTATGGGGTTGTTTTTGGTACGACGGCTGAGTATCTGCAATACACGCCTTATTTCGTCGTCTCGACCGATTACGGGGTCGAGCTTGCCGTTGCGGGCTTTGTCGCATAGGTTGATGGCGTACCGTTGCAGCCCGCTCTCTTTCTGTTGATTATTATTGTTGTTGTTCATATTCGTAGCTTAAAAAATAATTTTATAATGTTGGTCTTACAAAAGACCGATTATTTCTACACTTTTTTATCAAATTCTGTTCCACAAACAGAATTTCTCTTTCGGCTGTCATAATGTCTTGTTTTTGAGTATTTTGTTCTGACTTTTTGTCTGAGATGAAGATTTGCGACCGCCATTATTTCCGATAAACCCGATTTCGATAATAGGATAACGGTTTACGACTGTGAAAAACAATGAAATATGATAATGTTTGTGCAATGTTATTGAAAAAAACAAAAACGTTATTTGTTGATAATCAGCGTTCTCTCTGTTAAGACAACATTGATGATAAAATTATCTGTAATTTTTTGTCGGGGGATTAATTAATATAAATTTTACGGTTAAACTAAAATATATTAAATTTGCATTTCTTTTGGCATAATATCGTGTAGAATAGAATTAAACATAAAAAAATATAAGTGTAATAATGAGGAAATTAACAATTTTGACTATTGCTATTGTCTCCTGTCTCGGAGGCTTTGCACAGAAAGACACCACAGGGTTCGTCTTTACCACCGTTAAGGAAAATAAAATCACGTCGGTCAAGAACCAAAACCGTTCGTCGACCTGCTGGGCATACTCGGCTCTGGGCTTCCTCGAAGCCGAACTGCTTAGACTCAATAAGGGCGACCACGACTTCTCCGAAATGTTTGTCGTTTACCATACTATGCTCGACAGGGCTGTCAATTATGTCCGCCTGCACGGCGACGCCAGCTTTTCGCCCGGCGGCAGCTTCTACGATGTGCTCTACTGCTGGCGACACTACGGCATTGTGCCCGACAAGGCTATGCCCGCAGGCGTTATGTATGGCGACACCTTGGCTAATCACAGCGACTTGGACGCTGCGGCAAAGGCATACGTCGATGTCATAGCCAAGAGTACCGCTTCGAAAATATCACCGTTGTGGCGGCGTCCGCTCGAGGCTATCTACGAGACATATCTGGGCAAACTGCCGCAGGAGTTTACCTACAAAGGCAAAAAATATACGCCTCGCTCGTTTGCCGACAGCTTCGGGCTCAATATGGACGACTACGTATCGCTGACGAGCTACAGCCATCACCCGTTTTATAAGGCTTTTGCTATCGAGATACAAGACAATTGGCGAGGCGCAAAGTCGTACAACCTGCCTATCGACGAACTGATGCAGGTGATGAGAAATGCCGTAAATACGGGCTATACCATCGCTTGGGGCTCCGACGTGAGCGAAGAGGGATTCACCCGCAACGGCATTGCCGTAATGCCTGACGTTAAGAAAGGCGCCGAGCTCACCGGCTCCGATATGGCTCACTGGCTCGGACTGTCGAAAGCCGACAGACGCGCAGAGCTGACGTCGCGACCATTGCCCGAAATGACCGTTACACAGCAGATGAGGCAAGAGGCTTACGACAACTGGGAGACCACCGACGACCACGGTATGTTGATATATGGTCTGGCAAAAGACCAGAACGGCAAGCAGTATTTCATGGTGAAAAACTCTTGGGGGCAGGCAGGCAAATACAAGGGATTTTGGTACGCCTCCGAGGCGTTCGTAGCCTACAAGACGATGAATATTGTGGTACATAAAAATGCTATTCCCAAAGAGATATTGAAAAAATTGAATCTTAAATAAATCGACTCCGAACAGTAATACAAGGCTGCCTCTCCGTAAAAAAGAGGCAGCTTTTTTCGTATACGATGAATTTTGTTTGAGGATTACAAATAAAATATGTAATTTTGTCATATTTTTGCGACAACGGAATAGCCTCAGAGAGTTTCGTTGCATACAATAATTATATTATTTCATATTCGCAATACTATGATGGATGCAAATCAGATACAGACTATCAAGCAGAAATTCAATATAATAGGCAATTCGCCTCTGCTCAATAGAGCTATTGATGTAGCGGTACAGGTAGCCAATACTGAGCTTACGGTGCTTATAACGGGAGAGAGCGGAGTAGGTAAAGAGTTTTTCCCGCAGATAATACACCAATACTCTCATCGTAAGCACAATCCGTATATCGCCGTCAATTGTGGAGCTATCCCCGAGGGTACTATCGACTCGGAGCTGTTCGGACACGAGAAAGGCTCGTTTACCTCGGCTACTTCTGATAGGAAAGGTTACTTCGAGGTTGCAGACAAGGGGACTATTTTCCTCGACGAAGTAGGCGAGCTGCCTCTTCAGACACAGGTACGCCTTCTGCGTGTGCTCGAAGCGGGCGAATTTATGCGGGTAGGCTCCTCCAAGGTACAGAAGACGGATGTGCGTGTGGTGGCTGCCACCAATCTCAATTTGCCGCAAGCCATTGCACAAGGGCGGTTCCGCGAAGACCTCTACTATCGTCTCAATGCCGTGCCCATCAACATACCTCCTCTTCGGGAGCGTAAAGAGGATATTGCATTGCTGTTTCGTAAGTTTGCTGCCGATTTCGCCGAAGCGTACAAGATGCCGCCCGTAAGACTCACGGAGAAAGCTCAGAATATGCTCGTCGGTTACTATTGGAAAGGCAACATACGCCAGCTGAAAAATATTACGGAACAGATATCCGTTATCGAGCAAAATCGTGATATAGATGAAGTTACACTAAAGAAATATCTCCCCGATACCGAAAATATGCTCCCGATGGTTGCTGGGGGAGGTAACTTCGTGGATACCAAGAGTTTCAATACCGAACGCGAGATACTGTATCAGATACTTTTCGATATGCGGAAAGATATAACAGACCTCAAAGCGTTGGTTAATAATATAATGTCGGGTAATGTCGATGTGATAACATACAAAGACAATGTTCATCAGACGCCGATAGTAGCTCATAGCTCTGATGTAGAAGATGTTATAGAGTTTACACCCGATATAAGTCGTCGTATAAAAACGCCTAAAATATCGGATATCCCTCAGATAGAAGATACTGAGGAGTATGTAGAAGAGTCGCTGGCTATACCCGATGCCGAAAAAGATATAATTATCAAGGCTTTGACTCGGCATAGAGGAAAACGCAAATATGCCGCACAAGACCTGAAGATTTCCGAGCGAACGCTTTATCGAAAAATCAAGGAATACGACTTGGAAAATATGAGTTTCAAATAAACATTGTGTAAAATAATCGTTAGTAAAAGTATGAAAATAAGATATATAATATTGTCCATTATCGTTGCGTCAGGTTATTTTATCGTATCCTCGTGCGGCGTCGAATATAAATTGACCAATGCCAAACTCGACTATTCGATATATAAAACTATTGCCGTGGGCGATTTTCCCAATCAAGCCCCGCTGGTATATCCATCTCTTTATCAGGAGTTTAACGAAAAGCTGAAAAATGCTTATACTCGTCAGACACGACTTCAGATGGTACCCCAGAACGGCGACTACAACGTAGGAGGAGCCATCGTGGGTTACACTCTGCAACAGCTCTCTGTCGGAGCCGACGGGTTAGCGGCACAGACTCGCCTGATAATGACGGTCAGAGTGATTTTCTCGAATTCGAAGAACTCTCAGGAGGACTTCGATCGCAACTTTACGGCTCAGAAAGAGTTTCCTGCCACAACGTCGTTCGAGAGTGTGCAAGGGCAGCTTGTGTCGGAGCTTGTAGACGAGATAGTCGATCAGATTTTTAACGCCACGGTAGCTTCCTGGTAAATACTTATGGAAGGCAACAGTAAGATAAACAGCCTCATAGCGGGCGAATCAACCGATACAGACCTCTTTGCTTTGCAGCAGTGGGTAGAGCGTTTCCCCTATATGGAGATTCTACGGTTGATATATCTTAGAGAACTCAGAGAACGAGATAAAGAGTTATACATCAAAGAGTTGAAGAAGTCGTCGGCATATTTTTCAGACCGTCGGTTTGCATATTTTTTCGTGCAGGGAGCAGCTGACGGTATCGGGCAGGTATCGGGATATGAGGCTTCTGCCATTGCCTCCGACTATTTTGCAGTCGAAGACCGTGTGTCGCGGGAGTCGCTCAAAGAGCTTGCAGCCAAGCTGAAAAAAGCACGTCTCGACAAACTGTCGAAGCAATCCGAGCCCGAAACTGACGAAAACAAAGAGCTTCGTGCCAAGAGGCTTATCGCCGAGAAGCGTTATTTTGAGGCTCTAAAAATGCTTAAGAAAATAAATTTGAATAATTCGGAAAAAAATGTTTACTTTGCACTTCAGATAAAATATTTGGAGACAATACTCGACTTCAAGGAGTAATCGTCTGGTTTTTATATTATTGTAACTGTGTTTAATAAGTTAATTTATAAATTTAAAATCTAAATAATTAGTAAAAATGATTCAGTTTTTGACCATACTCATTGTGATTACGGCTGTTATTTTGACTTTTGTGGTGTTGATTCAGAACTCGAAAGGGGGAGGACTTGCAGCAGGGTTTTCGTCTGCCAATCAGGTGTTTGGCGTTAAGAAGACGACCGACCGCATAGAGAAACTCACGTGGATACTGATTGCTATCATAGTAGTGTTGAGTATCTTTTCGGCACGTATGATATCCCACAGACAATCTGCAGGCACGGTATCTGCTGTTGATACGGAGCAGGTTCAGCAACAGGAAGCTGCCGGACAACAGGAGCAGCCTCAGCCGGTGATACCTGCCGAATAAAAGTCGTTAATGAACGACTTTGTAGCCCGCCGAGGTTAGGCAAAGAGTTAAAATTAACAGTAGGTTTTAATGTTTGTGTTGGTTGTGCACAATCTTTTGTCGATGTATGCGGGTAGTTGTTAAAAAAATAAGATTTAGTGAGATTGCTCTTTTTTTGCGGTAAAAAACCTTAATTTTGCCACCACAAGACCCATTTGTTGGGGACTTGTTCTATGCAGCCGAAGAGAGAAAGTTAATTTGAGTAAACCAAAATAATTTACAAATTTTAATAATAAACAAGTTTTAATTTATGAGAAAGTTTTCTGTTTTATTGACAGCCTTGCTTCTTATAGGAGTAAGTGCAGTATTTGGACAAGAACGTTCCATATCGGGTAAAGTGTTGGACAGCGAGTCGGGCGAACCGTTGGTGGGGGTATCGATATCTGTTGTCGGAGCCGATACGGGAACGTCGACAGACGAAAACGGTGATTTTACCGTTACTTTGCCCGACGGATTTACGAAGTTGAGAGTAGAGCAGACCAGCTACAAGACTCAGGAGGTTACAGCCGCCGAAGGAATGGTTATACGCCTTGTTTTGAGCAGTACGGTTCTTAGCGAAGCCGAAATCGAAGTGTCATTTAATACCAAAAAGGGTAAAGGTTATGTAGGGTCTGCCCAGACCGTGCAGCAAGAGACTATCGAAAAGAAAAGCCCTTCGGATATCACCAAGGCTCTGGCAGGTGAGTTTTCGGGGGTGCGGATAGCCACAAATACCGGTCAGCCAGGTGTCGAATCGAAAGTACGTATCAGAGGTATTGCCTCACTGAATGCTGGTGGCGACGCTCTGTATGTAGTAGACGGTATCCCTTATGGAGGAGATGTGTCGTCGATAGACCCTAACGACATAGTATCCACTACCGTGCTAAAAGACGCTACGGCTACTGCTATGTACGGTGCCCGCGGTGCCAACGGTGTGATACTTATCACCACCAAAAAAGGAACAGCCGGCTCGGAAGGCAAGATAGAGGTAGACTTACAGACAGGTATCAATTTTAGACTGTTGCCGATGCACGACAGGATAACTACTCCCGAAGAGTATATGGAAGCAGGTTGGTTGGGACTGGCTAACTATTTCTATATGAACTCTTCCACACCCAACTACGACGTTGCTAAGCAGCAGGCTACAGACAATCTGTGGAATATGGGGGGCGAGAATGAATTGTCCGGTCTTCCCATTGCATACAACATCTGGACACAGAACGATGTGATAGACCCGAAAACAGGGAAAATCAGAAGCGGTTTGGGAAGGAAATATTCGCCCGAAAGCTGGCAGGATCATATCTTCAGGATAGGTAAAAAGTACAGCGCAGGTGTAAAAATATCGGGTGGTTCGGATAAGACTACCTACTTTACTTCTATCAACTACCTGAACGACGAAGGATATTATATCAGATCGAAGTATAACCGTTTGACGGCAACTACCAACTTGGACTACTCTCCCAAGAAATGGCTTACAGCCAACTTCAAGGCTATGTACGCATACAGTACTATGAACCGTTTAGGGCAGGGCGATGGTGCAAACAACGGTTTCAACTTCGTATATTATGTACCACCGATATATCCCGTATTTAGACACAACCCTGCCGATGGCAGTCTGTACAAAGACGAATATTTAGGAGGCAATCAGTACGACTATGGTCGAGAATTAAAAAGACCTTTCTCTTTGGGTATCAACCCTGCGGGAGCATTGCAGTTAGACCAAAACTTGCTTCAGCAACACAATTTGGCTCTGTCTAACTTCTTGAAGTTCGAGTTTATAAAAGACCTTGTGATAACCATTACCAACGGTTATAACTTCAACTTCCAACAAGCGTCGCAAATATTAAATAAATTCTACGGCGATGCTCAAGGTGTAGGATATGTATATAAGACGGATCAGATGTTTACAGACTTTACTTCGCGTCAACAGATAGCTTACAAGAAGACTGTGGCTGAGATACACAATTTGGACGCTATGTTCGGACACGATTTCAGAACACTTGAACTTAAACAGTTGTCTGCTAATAGATCGGGAATGGTAAAACCTTATGACTTCGAGTTGGATAACGCCATTAAATTGAGAGATGCATCATCTACGGCGAGCGATTATACTTCGGAGTCTTATATGGGAGAGGTTCGTTATAACTACGACGAAAAGTATTTTGCCACAGCCAACGGCTCTGTTTACGGTTCTTCTAATTTTGCTCCAGGGAACCAATATGGTTTGTTCTGGTCGGTGGGTGCAGCATGGAATATCCACAGAGAACTCTTTATGGCTTCTGCAAAGAAGTGGATCAGTTCGCTAAAGGTAAGAGCAAACTTCGGTGCTTCGGGTAACGACCAGATAGGTAGCTACCGCTATACCGATATGTATAGTATCATTAATAGCGACGACCAACCTGCCGTTAATTTTGTGCGTAAAGGTAATCCGAATCTGACTTGGGAAACAGCCTACAAAGCAAACCTCGGGGTAGACCTCGAGCTGAAAAAAGGCAAACTCTATCTCGAAGCCGACTTGTATAACACTACAATAGTAAATACTCTGGCATTCAGAAGTGTTGCCCGTTCTAACGGATACAACTATATCCCTGTTAACGACGGTAAATTCAGAAACTACGGTCTGGAATTGATGGTGAAAGCTAACTTGCTGAAAACAAGAGACGTCGATGTTAATTTCAGAGTTACGGGCAGCTACAGCAAGGCATTGGTGTTAGCTAATCCGAGAGTTAATGTAAAATCGAAACTGGTAGAGATGCCGCTTAATGACGGCAGAGCAGTAGGACACTTTATTGGGGACATCTATACCCGTCATTATATGGGAGTTGATCCCGAGACAGGTTTCGGACAGTGGGAACAGTGGACAGACGATAATGCCAGCAAACCCGACGACCCTGTTCTTGATACATATATATACGAACACGAAAAGACAGTAGATGATAACGGCAATATAGTTAATAAACGTGACGTACAGTGGGTAAAAGAGCAAATAACAAATGACCCGAATAAAGCTTCGAGATTTTTCATAGGTAAGAATGCCTATCCCGATGTTTTTGGAGGATTTGGTATTGATGCTTCTGCGTACGGATTCGACTTCTCGGCTTCGTTTGAGTATCTTATAGGAGGTTATAACTATGACAGAATATATCAAAATTTGATGGGAGACGGCCTATTCGGTAAAAGTAATTATCATAAAGATATATTCAAGGCTTGGACTCCTGATAATACAAATACCAATGTGCCTATATTATTGGCAGGGAAAGTTGCTCAAGCAACCGCAAGCAGACCCGAATATAACGGAGATTGGTCGGATTATGGTAGCGACAGATTCCTTATCTCGAATACAGCACTGAAGCTCTCTAATGTGCGTCTGGCATATAACTTCCCGCACAAGATGATAGAGAAGGTCAAACTCAAAAGCCTGTCGCTTTGGGTAAGAGCCGACAATCTGTTTGTATTGTCGCACAGAAAAGGATACGATCCGTTTACATATTTCGGAGGAGGTAACGACCGTTACCAATATACTCCGCTGAGTACTCTTGTGGGTGGATTGAAGTTCACTTTCTGATATTTGTCTTATTATTTTTTAGTGAAACATTAAAAAAAAGGAAATTTTTATATGAAAAAAATATTTTTTGCAGTTGCAATGTTTGTTGTTGCCTTAGCAACGACAGGATGTACCAAGTTGCTGCTGTCTGAGCCGAGAGGAAACGAAGCTTCGGAAGAGCAGGTAGAAAGCAATGTGGATGCATTGGAGTACAGTTTGTCCGGATTGTATAACCTTATGTATTCCGGTTCCGATCAATCGGATAATCAATTTCAGCAGCTAAACATGATAGAGGGGCAAAAATATATTGACGTGATGTCGGACATAATAGCCTCCGACGCTGCCGTCCCTCATTACGGATACGGGTGGATGTCATCCAGGTCGTATATGGACCAATATCTCTCAGACAATCGTTTTAACAGATGGCTTTGGAAATATGAGTATAACAACATCCGAAACGCCAATATGATTATAAGGCGTTGTAACAATTTCTTGAACAGTAGTACTGCCGGCGATGAGATTAAAGCAACGGCTAAAATCGTAAGAGCTCAGGCAGTAGTATTGAGGTCGCATTTTTACTCCAACCTGTTCAATTTCTATGTAAAGCCGGGTGATACTTCCAAAAAATTCGGCATAATATATTATGACGAAAACAATATGGAAGAGGTGCAAGGTTTGTCGGATTATAAAGATGTGGTTGCCAAAGTAATAGAAGATACAAAGGCTGCTATTGCCGATATAGAGGCTGCCGGTCTGCAAAATCCTACAAAGTTCAGACTCGACGCCAATATAGCAAAGATGATTTTGGCTTACATACACCTCAACCGAGGCAGGTTCTTCGACGAAACGAAGAAAACCGAAAGTTGTACCGAAGCTCTCCGCCTTGCCAACGAGGTTATTGCGGCGACAAAAGCGAAGCACCCTATACTGCCTTATGCTGAGTTGAAGACTAACGGGTTCAATAGCGTTAAATCCAAAAACTGGATGTGGGGATTGGATGTTACTACCGAAAAGACTTATAGTATATATTGTTTCTTCTCTTTTGTAGATATATATACGTATGGTTATGCTTCGGTAAACGGGTTTATTGGTATTGATAAAGGAGTTTATGAGAAGTTAGACGTAATGCTCGATCCCAAAGACGGTCGTAAAGAGTGGTGGTCTCCCGCGCTTAAGGCAGGAGGAAATACTTTCAATTATGTTGCCGATAATAAGTACTTCACATCTGTTGGCAAAAGATTCCAAGGCGATAGAAATTGGGAAAACGACTACTGTTTTATGAGGTCCGAAGAGGCTTACCTCGTTGCAGCCGAAGCAGCTTATGTTTTGGGTAACGAAGCCGAAGCCAAGACTCACCTCAAAGAGCTGGTAGCTCAGAGATCTCCAGAAAATAATGCCATAGACGGACTTACAGGCGATGCTTTGAAAGACTATATTCAGAATAACTGGCGTATAGAATGCTGGCTCGAAGGAAAGACGTTTATGGCTCTCAAACGTTTCAGATGGGATGTAGTAAGATCGACTAACCATTTCTATCACGCAGGTAAGACGTTCAAATATACCGACGACCCATTCACATTCCTGATACCTGATGTTGAGACTAACTTTAACCCCAAATTGTAATATATCGAGGGATAAATAGTGTAAATAAAGCAAAAAGGAGGCTGTACATTGCCGTACAGCCTCCTTTTTGCTTTGTGTAGAGGGTATGTGAAGGTAGAATATACAAGGTGAGGTTACATATTGTTTTGTTAACAGCGTGTACGGTTTTTCCCTGTCAGGAAATTGTTTTTAAAGGTGGGCTTGAAGCATTAGCTCCATATTTTATAGGATATGGATATTGGACAACAAAAAAGAGTTTCCACTAATTTGTAGGAACTCTCAATTATACTAAACAAATTTTCTTTTTGAGACAGTACTATTCTTTCTCTACCTGCATAAAACCGAGCTCTAACGTGGTATTCCTGCCGAATATCTTTACATTTACCTTCATTCGTCGTTTTTCGTTGCTTACCTCCTCTACGACTCCCGTAAATCCGTTGAATGGTCCTGTTATTACTCTTACCGTTTCGCCGACGAGATATGGCTCCAGTAGTTCTTCGGGGTTTTCGTCCAAGGAATCGACTGTGCCGAGGAGGCGGGTAACCTCTTGCGAACGTAGAGGTATCGGTTGGTAGTTGCCGGGCGATTCGTTGACTCCCAAGAAACCCAATACATTGGGTACGTTGCGTAGCCAGCCCGAAATTTCGCGAGTAAGGGCTACCTCTATAAGCACATATCCGGGTAAGAAGGTACGTTCTTTTATCACTTTCTTGCCGTTACGGACTACATAAACACGCTCTGTAGGTATCACAACCTGCGAAACATACTTCGACAGCTCGCCTCCTTTTTCGAGCTCTATGTCGATGTATTCTTTCACTTGCTTCTCTTTGCCGCTCATTGCACGCAAAACATACCACTTCTGATTCGATTCGGTCATCTCTATTGGGAGCGAGTTTTTTAGATTGTATAAATAAGGTGCATTATCTTCTCGAAACTGAAGTCCATTATCCAAACCGCAATAGCTATTATAACGGAAGCTACAAGCACTACTACCGAACTGCTCGTCAGCTCCTGACGTGTAGGCCACGAGGTCTTATGCACAAGTTCGTTGTAACAATCTTTTAAATAATTTATAAACTTCATATAAACTTATTTTTTTGAAATTTGGCACGGAAGGTAAGGCTCGAACTCACGACTTTCGGTTTTGGAGACCGACGTTCTACCAACTGAACTACTTCCGTATTTTTGAAAAGAGTTACGACAATACTCCCTTTTTACGGCAGATACCGTAACTCTTAATATTATTATCCCCGATTGTTAGTCGAGAAGCTTGGTTATCTGTCCCGAACCTACGGTACGTCCGCCTTCGCGGATAGCGAAACGAAGACCTTCGGAGCAAGCAACAGGATATATCAATTTTACTTCTATTTCCAAGTTGTCGCCGGGCATTACCATTTCTGTACCTTCGGGCAGAGTGATTTCACCTGTAACGTCCAAAGTACGGATATAGAACTGAGGACGATATTTGTTGTGGAACGGAGTATGACGACCACCTTCTTCTTTTTTCAGGATATACACAGATGCCTTGAACGAAGTGTGAGGTGTAACCTTACCCGGGTGTGTGATAACCATACCGCGTTTGATTTCGTCTTTGTCGATACCGCGGAGCAACAGACCTACGTTGTCGCCTGCTTCACCTTGGTCGAGCAACTTGCGGAACATTTCCACACCTGTAACAACAGATTTCTTACCTTCTGCACCCAAACCGATGATTTGGACTTCTTCACCTACTTTGATAACACCTGTTTCGATACGACCGGTAGCCACTGTACCACGACCTGTGATAGAGAATACGTCTTCGACGGGCATCAAGAATGGTTTATCAACAGCACGCGGAGGTAATTCTATCCACGAGTCTACGGCATCCATAAGCTCCATTACTTTTTCTTCCCATTCGGGTACGCCGTTCAATGCTCCGAGAGCCGAACCGCGGATGATAGGAGTGTTGTCGCCGTCGAATTCGTAGAACGAAAGCAATTCACGCATTTCCATCTCTACCAAGTCGAGCATTTCGGGGTCGTCTACCATATCGCATTTGTTCATAAATACAACAAGGCGAGGTACGTTTACCTGACGAGCCAACAAGATGTGTTCGCGAGTCTGAGGCATAGGACCGTCTGTGGCGGCTACCACGATGATAGCACCGTCCATCTGAGCGGCACCTGTTACCATATTCTTAACGTAGTCGGCGTGTCCCGGACAGTCTACGTGTGCGTAGTGACGGTTAGCTGTCTGATACTCAACGTGCGAGGTATTGATAGTTATACCACGTTCTTTTTCTTCAGGAGCGTTGTCGATAGAATCGAACGAACGGAGCTCGGAAAGTCCTTTCTTTGCCAATACCGTAGTGATAGCGGCAGTCAATGTAGTCTTACCGTGGTCAACGTGTCCGATTGTTCCCACGTTTACGTGCGGTTTCGACCTGTCAAATTTTTCTTTAGCCATAGCTTAATTTGTTGTTTTATTATAATTATAATTATGATTTAAGATTTTTTATCTCTCTTTTTCTGCTTAATTTAGAGCTGTTGACGAGGATTGAACTCGTGACCTCTTCCTTACCAAGGAAGTGCTCTACCACTGAGCTACAACAGCATTAAAAACCATATATTTGAATCAGTATGAATAAAAACCGCGAGGGTTTTTTTTCTAAACTGCAAAAGTAGTGTTTTTTTTTTATCTGCACAAATTTTTTTTCATTGAAGTCTTGGCTGCACAATGCGATAAGGGTTGCCGTAAAGGTAATATTGAATATCGTTATATAAAAATATATCATTCAAGATACTCTGTCGAAGACGGCTTTTTTTGCCAATATTGTTTGCCCGATACCGCGTGCCGAGAGGAATATTATCAACGACAGCCATAGGGCGTTATTTGCCATCAAATCGTTCAACGAAAAATATGTAATGAAAAATAATATTGTCGCTGCCGTTATGGCGTAGAGCATTGCACGCGAGGCAGTTGCTCCGATGAATATGCCGTCCCACAAGAACGCCGAAAATCCTGCCAAAGGTATAGGCAGCACCCAAAGGTAATATTCTGCCGACAGACGTATTATATCTTTTTTGTCGGTAAGCAGATACAGCAGACCGTCGCCCGCAAAGGCATAGACAAGCGTAAATACGGCTGTAAGCATTATGCCCAACCGAAAGTTGTCTCTTATGCTGCGCCTCAGAGAATCGGGGTCGCCCGCCCCGATAAACCGCCCCGTCAGAGCCTCGCCTGCGTATGCGAAACCGTCCATTATGTACGAGAAAAGAGTGAAAAACTGCATCAGCAATGTATTTATCGCCAATACGTTGTCGCCATACTTAGAGCCTGCAATGGGGAAAAACGAAAACACAGCTATAAGGCAGACCGTACGCAGAAATATATCGAGATTGACGCTGAAAAAACGTTTCATCTGCCTACGCCTCATACTCCTGCGCCAGCTCATCAGATGGCGTATAAAGGCATATCGACGCCAAAAGAATACGAAGGCAAGCCCCAACCCTGTGTATTGGGCTATCACTGTGCCGAGGGCGACACCCTCTATATCGAGCCGCAGTACAAAGACGAATATCAACGACATCACGATATTAACTATATTGACAGCTATTGCTATCATCATCGGTATTTTGGAATTTTGCATACCGATAAACCACCCTTTGAAGCCGTACATCAGTAGTGTGGCAGGGGCAGCCCATATATTGACGTAGAAGTATCGTCGTGCTATCTCTTTGAGCTCGGTACTGCTGCCTACAACCATCAGAGCGGTGTCGATGATGGGTTTTTGCAATACAATAAGGCATAGAGCCGCCGTAAGCCCCACCGACAACGAGCGAAACAGTATATCGGCAGATTCGTCCATATCGTCTGCTCCGTACGCCTGTGCCGTGAAGCCCGAGGTGCCCATACGCAGAAAGCCGAAAAGCCAATATATCATACTGAAAATCATTGTGGCGATGGCTATTGCCCCTATATATCGAGTGTCGCCGATGTGTCCGACGATAGCCAGATCCACCATACCCAAGAGCGGCACAGTGATGTTGGTGATGATATTGGGCAGAGCCAGACGTAGTATTTGCTTGTACATCACCGCATTATGCTTGATAATAACATAGGTGACACTTGCGTGTATCGTAGTGTAGGCTTTGAGGTGTCAGTATCGACGAACTTGCCGACAGGTCGCTGATAGAGCCGTCGGACAGACGTACCATTATTTTGTCGTCGGTGAAGTTGTATGTGTCGTTCTCGACTATCTGGTACGACGAAAAATAGTGCCCATCGCATTTGTCGATACCGAGCTGAGATACAATGTCTTTCTCTTTTTCACGGGCGAGGTGTTCGAGGGTTGCCCTGTCTGTCTCGCCTGCTACCGACGAGGTTTTGAATAGTCTACGGTCGATGAAGTTACGGCTAAGGATAGCCAATACCTTGTCGTTGTGTTTGCTCCATACTTTGATAGAGGCTATTATATCGGCATCGTCCATCTCTGCAAACTTCTCTATTGCAAGCTCGTCGGAGTCGAAATTTGCTGCATTGATGTCATTTTCCAAGAAATAGAGCAGAGCAGGTGTACCGAATAGCTTCTGCCCTTTACCGATCAGTTCTTTTGCCCGTCTGATGATATTACGGAGCATTATCTCGGCGGCTATCGATGTTTTGTGAAAATAGACCTGCCAATACATAAATCGTCTCGAAATGAGGTAGTTCTCGACCGAGAGCATACCTTTCTGTTCTACGACGAGGCTGTCGTCGGCGACGTCGAGCATCTTGATGATACGGGCAGAGCCGATGCTGCCTTCGACTACACCGGTGAAGAAACTGTCTCTCATAAGATAATCGAACCTGTCCATATCGAGCTGACTGCTAATGAGTTGATGTAGGAAGTGTTTCGGATATTCGTTGCGGAAAATACATATTGCCGTATCGAGCTGTCCGCCCATCTCGTCGGATATCTGTTGCATAAGAATGTCGGATATCCGCTCGTGTCTGATGTTGCCGACGATGATGTTTTCGAGTACGTGCGAGTACGGACAATGTCCGATATCGTGAAGCAATATTGCTGCCATTACTGCCTTTTCTTCGTCGTCTGAGATATTGTGCCCTTTGAGCCGCAGCTCCTTGACAGCTTCCGAAGTAAGGTGCATTGCTCCGAGCGAGTGCTGAAACCTCGTGTGCGTGGCAGACGGATACACCATTGCCGAGACGCCGAGTTGTTTTATCCTATTGAGTCTCTGCATAAAACGATGTTGTAGCAACTCGTACAGGAAATCGTTCGGTATGGATATAAATCCGTGTACAGCGTCGTTGATAATCTTTCTTTTACCCATAGAGACCGAGATGAGAAGTTATCTGATTTTCAGGGTTAGAAGCGTCAGTGCCGCCAACATCAGTCCAACAAGCCAAAAACGAATGGTCAGTTTCGACTCGTGAATGGTTTTTATAGGTCTTTTTATCAGGTATGGTCCTGCCACGTTTTCGCCTTTTGTCTGATAATGATGATGCAACGGGGTCTTTTTGAATACCCGCAGACCGACCATTTCGCCGTTGGCATTCGGTTTTTTGGTTCTCTTATATACGAATGTTTGTATTATTACGGATAGATTTTCGACCAAGAATACGCCACACAATATCGGTATAAGCAGCTCTTTGTGTATGATAATGGCAAAAACGGCGATGATACCTCCCAAAGCCAATGACCCTGTATCGCCCATAAATACCTGTGCCGGATATGAATTGTACCAGAGAAAACCTATTGTGGCACCTATGAAAGCGGCGGCAAACACAAGCAGTTCGCCCGAGCCGGGGATAAACATCACGTTGAGATAGCCCGAGTAGTTGATATTACCCGACACGTACGCCAAGATACCGAGAGCCACACCCATTATTGCCGAGCTGCCGGCAGATAGTCCGTCGATGCCGTCGGTCAGATTGGCTCCGTTGGAGGTTGCCGTAACTATGAAAATAGTGATGAGCACGAAGAAAATCCAACCCAGAAGCTGTTTGTTGTCGCCAGCCCAGCCGAAAAGGTCGGCGTAGTCGAAGTTGTTGTTCTTGAAGAAAGGTATCGTGGTCTGAGTCGATTTCTCCGCTTTCGACGTATATACAACCTCTTCGTTATCAGAGTATTTTGTGTGTTTGGTGGTATTTTCGATTATAACCACTTGTGGCGAAAAATATAGCACAAGCCCCACTACAAGCCCTATGCCTACCTGCCCGAACACTTTGTAACGTCCGCTGAGACCATCTTTGTTTTTGCGAAAAACCTTGATGTAGTCGTCCAAAAAACCGATACAGCCCATAAATATCGTTGTGAAAAGCATAAGAATCATATATATGTTATGCAGAACACCTATCAGAAGGCAGGGTACGATGATAGAAATCAATATGATGATTCCTCCCATTGTCGGGGTCTGGCTTTTTCGCATCTTTTCGCGTTGTTCGAATATCTGGTCGTCGGACAGTCCGCCGAAGTTCATCTCGCGGGGGGTATCGAGTATTTGTCGGCTTTTCAGATATCGTATTATTCGTTTGCCGATGAAAGTGGCACACAGTAAGGCAAAGATGAACGCCATACTCGCCCTGAATGTCAGATATGCAAACATCCCTGCTCCCGGAACGTTGAGTTGCTCCAACCAATGGAATAAGTAGTAAAACATAAGTTACTGTTGTATATTTTGTTGTGGAATCTTTTGAAAGCCGTAATATCGTTACAAAATTACAATAAAATTTTGACTTGGAGCAAAAAGGCACATCTGCCCGTAAAAATATAAAAACGTATAGGATTTAACCCACAAGTACAAAAAGGTATATTTTCTCTTGCTACCTGTTCGGACGTCTTATGTGTAGACGCTGAGAAAACTGTCGTACGGAGGAAATAACTTTTTTGTAGGTATCGGCTTCGAGCAGGCGGGTGTCTTTCACCGCTCTGTATGTGATGAATACACCTATCGGCAGTAGTATTGCCGACGAAAACCACATTCCCTGCCATACTTCCCAAGTACCTTCGCGAGCCATCTTTTGCCCCATAGTGTTTATGATGTAATATATGATAAAGAGAATAATGGATATTACGGCAGGCAATCCCAGTCCGCCTTTGCCGATGATGGCTCCGAGAGGAGCTCCGATAAAGAAAAATATAAGGCAGGCAAACGACAAAGTGAATTTCAGATGCCATTCGAGGTCGTGTACCCGATAGAAGTCGTCTGCATCGTTGATTATTATCGTATAGTATCGTACGTCCGACATCGTGTTTTCGATGTTGCGAGCGGCTTCGGAGGCTATCTGTACCATCTGTTTTTGCGGAGCCGAGGCAAACATAGAGTCTATGTTCTCGGCAGATACCTTAGCGGTTTTAGTGGGTTGTATGTCGAGAGCGACAGTCGAGTCTTCGGGTAATATATGGTTGATTGTCAGTAGTTTTTTTGTGTAGCCTGCTTTTAGCGAGTCTCGTATGACGGATACGGAGTCGATGTCTTTTATGAGTCGTTCGATATTTTTGCTTATATGCTGATTCGCCATCATATTTTCGTCGAGCTCTTTGAATCCCGTGTCGAACTCGAATAGCAGCTCCTTTTGCTTGAAAGACTCTCTGCGGTATGGGATAGTGTTGCTCCCAACCTGTTGTTGCTGTACATTTTCGAAGCATTCGCCGTTTTTCATATCTATCTTCAGATACTTCTTGTCTTCGGTAGTAGATATTCGTACGGTATCGGCAGCAGTTACCGAGGCGCTCTGGAATCCCTTTGTAAAGTCGTATATCATTACATTGGTCATAGCCTTTTTGTCTGTGTCTCTGCCACGTGCATAGATATTGACTCCTCTGATGCCGGTATAGAATTCCCCCACGGGAATCTCTATCTCCAACGCCTTGTCTTTGAACGAATACACCAGAGTCCACATTCGTTTTTGTGCCATAGGTATCACGTAGTTGGAGTAGAAGAAAGCACCTATCACTATCATAGCAATAAATATCATTAGCGACCGCATTATACGGAATAGCGATATGCCGGCAGTCTTCATTGCTATCAGCTCGAATCGTTCGCCCATATTGCCAAAAGTCATCAACGAAGCCAGCAATATTGCCAAAGGCAGTGCCATCGGCGTAAACGCCAACGAGGAGTAAAAGAAGAATTTAGCCATTGTTTCTATCGGTATGCCTTTGCCCATCATATCGTCGAGACGCAGCCATATAAACTGCATCACTATCACAAACAGGCTGATGAAGAACGTTACTACAAGTAACGTCATAAACTGCCGTAGAACATATAGGTCTAATTTCTTTATCCCTAACATCTTATTGATGTCTTTTGTCTGTCGAGTGTCAGGCTATCAAAGCCTCGGCTACTTCGTTCATTTTTTCTTGTCCGAGCAGAGTTTCCACTATTTTCAGAGCAAACTCTTTGGTGCAGCCGGGTCCTTTGCCTGTTATGATGTTCTGCGAGACTACTACGCGTTTGTCTACAAAAGTAGCTCCGTCGAGGTAGACCTCGAAACTCGGGTAGCAGGTAGCCTCTTTACCTTTGAGTATGCCGAGTCTGCCCAACAGCGATGGTGCAGCACAGATAGCCGCAATGGTCTTGCCTGTTTTGTTCTGCTCTACGAGTAGGTTGTTGAGAAAATCGAACTCGCCGAGTCTGACTGTTCCGCCCGGTAGGATAAGTATCCGGTTATCTGTGTAGTCGTTGTCTTTAAGCAGTGTGTCGGCTCGCATTACGATGTCGTGAGCCCCTTTTACCTCCAACGAATCTTCGACCGATACGGTGATTAGATTCAGACCTGCACGACGTAGGATATCTATTGTGGTTGTGGCTTCTATCTCTTCGAAGCCTGTGGCGAGAAACAAATAACAGTTTTTCATCAGGGTATAAATGTTTTTGTATTGTTAATAAATTTTTTTGTAATCGGTGTTTTAGCGTAGTTTAAAGTGATACACTATCTGTCCGATAGCTACGCCCTTACCCGACGAGAATTTGGTTCTACGGGCAGATTCGAGCGTGGAGTTTCTAAGTGATTCGTCGGCTATCGTCGTGGGTGAGCCGATAGTGGCACTTATGACGTTACCGTTGTCGTCTACACGTATCCTGACGGTGATTTTACCTTCGACATTCTCTCTGTATGCCGGCTTCGAGATATTTCCGCTGAGCGTACGTCCTTCGAGGCTCCACGTGTTGCCGTTGGATGTCCCTTTGCCGAATGGGTTGCCGCGAGTGCCGTCGCCTATGCCGTCACCTATACCGTTACCTTTGCCGGCTCCGCTTCCGGGTCCATTGCCAGAGCCCAAACCGAAACCGCCTGAACCGCTGCCTCCGCTGTTACCGAAGGCATTTACTCCGAGACTTTTGGCACGGTCTGATTTTGCTTTCTGCTCTGCGGCACGTGCTTCTTGTGCCAGACGCTGTTGTTCGGCTGCTTGGCTGTTTTTATCTGTATTGCTGCCTGTCGGTACGTTTAGCGACTCTTCGTCTTGCGTGAAGAAGTCGTCGCCGCCGGCAGTAGCTTTGGCTTGTCCGCCGCTTGTCTGCGAAGATGTTGTGCGAGCCTGTTGCACGGGTTTTTCGGAGAACGACGGAGCATCTATCTGTTTTTTGTAGAAGTCGCCGTCGAGCGACCCGCCAAAGTCGCCTCGCTGTCCGCCCGAAGAGCCGCCTACTTCGCCCTCCATATCGACTCCATAACCGACCTCTATACCTTGTTCTTCGGGTAGATGAGCGGGTACGACGAGTTTGAGCCACAGCAGCAGCAAAAGTATAAATCCGAAGATTAATATCGTTCCTATCGAAGCATAGACATCTTTTTTAGGCATAATTATCTATATTCTTTTAATAATCTTACTTTTAGTTCAATTATTCTTTTGTCGGTTGCAAACGATAGCTATTTCTCTTTTTGGGTGAATAGTATCATTTTTGTTTTTAGTCTGTTGCCTATGTCGAACAGGTTTACAACGTTTTGTAGGTTAAGCGACCTGTCGGCGTGCAGCAATACTATTGTCTCCTTATTTTTCTTTTTCTCCAGCTCCTGTGCTATTATCGGTTCTATCTGCTCGAGGGTAACCTCTCGGTCTTCGACGAAATATTTAAGGTCGGCGGTAACAGTGAGGTTTATTTGATTGCGGATAGCGGCATCGGAAGAGGTTTTGCTGCTGGGCAAAACGACCTTCATCGTAGCGGGAGCTATCATTGTGGCTATTATCAGGAAAAACAACATCAGGAAGAACATAATGTCGTTCAGCGACGCTGTATAAACCTCTGCGTTACGTGGCTTTCTTCGTTCAATTTTCATTTCTGTAATGTATTGGTTAGCAACTATTTTTTGCCTCCTCCACGAAGCATATTGACCAAGTCGTTCGAATACTTGTCCATATTGGCAACAATCTTATCTATTCGTCCGTTGAGCAGATAATATCCGGCGTATGCCAAAATACCTACAAAAAGCCCTACCCCCGAACATATCATCTTCTGATACAGACCGTCGGATATTGTTGCTATCTCGAACTCGTTGGTCTGGGCTATTCTGAAAAATATGGTTATAACCCCGAATATTGTACCCAAGAAACCCAACATAGGAGCTACCGAAGCGGTGATACCGAGCCAGTTCATATGCCGCTCCATAGAGGCGACCTGCTGATTGGCTTCGCTCTGCATCGCTCCCTGAACAGCCTCCATATCGTTATTGACCTGGCTAAGACCTGCCGCGATCACCTTACTGTACGCATTGGAGCTCGATAGGCAGAATTTCTCGGCACTCTCGAACTTGTATTCGTAAACCAAATCTTTTATTCTCGAAAACCAGACAGAGTCCGATTTACCCAAGGTGTTCAGAACCACGATTCGTTCTATTATTACATAGATGGCTATTGCCAGCAGCAAAAACAGAGGCAACAGTATCCAACCGCCTTTGAGCAAGAGCGTGAAATAATTTTCCGACGACGTGTCTGCAATAGGTTGTGTTACCTGCGGAGCAACATTTGTTGCAGTAGTTGCAATCTGATTTACGGTGTCTTGCACCGCAGTAGGAATTTGTAATAACATCATTTTTTATATAAAAATTAATTGTTAGCGATTAAAGTAGATATATTTAACTGAAAAAAATTATACTGTCAGACATTTTTTGTACTCGGCAATAGTTTTGGCAAGTCCCAGATATAGAGCATCGGCTATTAGTGCGTGTCCGATACTTACCTCCGAGAGCATCGGGATATTGCCTGCAAAGTATTTTAAGTTTTCCAAACTCAGGTCGTGTCCGGCATTCACTTTGAGCCCGCACTTTCGGGCGACTTCGGTAGCCAGCACGAAATCTTTTATTGCTGCTTCCGGATTAGACCGATAGAGTGAGGCATAAGGCTCTGTGTACAATTCTATTCGGTCGGTGTCTGTCTTGGCGGCAGCCTCTATATTTTTTATGTCCGTTCCGACAAAAATAGATACCCTCACTCCCAACTCCTTGAAGTGGGTAACCAAATCGCTCAGGTAGCTAAAGTGTTCTATGCAGTCCCAGCCGGCATTCGATGTCAGGGCGTCGGGAGCATCGGGGACAAGGGTTACCTGTGTCGGTTTGATACGCTCTATCAAATCTATAAATTTATTGACAGGATTACCCTCTATATTAAATTCGGTTGTGATATTGGATTTCAACACATAGACGTCCGAATATCTTATGTGCCTTTCGTCGGGTCGTGGGTGAACGGTGATACCGTCGGCACCGAATTTCTCGCAGTCCAATGCCACTTTCAGCACATTGGGGACGTCGCCGCCTCGCGAGTTACGCAGGGTCGCTATTTTATTTACATTTACACTCAATTTTATCATTTACTACGTATTCTCCTTCGGAAAAAAAGATTTTTTATACAATCGATTGTCTTATACCTGTGTGCAAAGGTATAAGTTTTTTTACAATGAGTGGCTTTTTATCGGCATATACTTGCCACAAAAATAGTTAAAAAGAGTCTATAATAGCTACAAAGTCTCCTGCTTTGAGCGAAGCTCCTCCGATAAGACCACCGTCTACATCGGGCTTGGCAAACAGTTCTTTTGCATTGGAGGGATTGCAGCTACCGCCGTATAATATCGAAGTGTCTTCAGACAACTCTTTGCCATACTTTTTGGTTATCAACGAACGTATGAATGCGTGCATCTCTTGTGCTTGGTCGGAAGTGGCGGTCAGTCCCGTACCGATAGCCCATACGGGTTCGTAGGCAAGCACTATTTTGCCGAATTCGTCTGCTGTCAGGTCGAATACGGAGCCTTCGAGTTGTGCCTGTACTACATTGTTTTGTCTGCCGGCTTGGCGTTCGTCTTTGGTCTCGCCGATACAGAAGATAGGTCTAAGCCCGTTTTCGAGGGCAAGTCGTACTTTGAGGCGGAGTATTTCGTATGTCTCGCCGTAGTATGTGCGTCGTTCGGAGTGTCCTATTATACAGTATTCTGCACCGGTAGAGGCTACCATTGCCGCCGACACTTCGCCCGTGTATGCACCCGAAGGTTTGTCTGCACAGTTTTCGGCTGCAACGGCTATGACGCTGTCTTTGAGCTCCTCGCAGACAGAAGCCAAGTGAATGAACGGTGTCCCTACTATAACTTCACATTTTGGCGTTTTTCCCGATAGGGAAGCTTTTATCTCTTTTGCAAGAGCAATGCCTTCTTGCAGGGTTTTATTCATTTTCCAGTTGCCTGCTACTATATTTTTCCTCATAATTAATTATTTATTTGTATGTAAGTTAAACGTTATTTTTACGCAAAAATTGTTCGAATGCTTTTTTTGTCTTCGTGGCATTCCATTTGTCTATCACTACGCCGTCTCGGAGCACTAATACTCCCGGGTTGGCTCGTATCATAGATTTCAGCGGGATAGCGTCTGCCGTACAGAATGGGAAGAGTACATCATTTGTCTGCTTAAATCGCTCTATATCTTCGGGATTGGAGGCTGTCAGAGCCATTACGTTGTATCCTCTTTCGCTCATTTGTACATATATATTGTTAAGCCCCTCCACGGTGGTCTCGTCGGCACGATTGAGGTTGTACATCACGAATAGGAATACGTAATTCTTGTCGGTCAATACGTCTTCGGTGATATTGCCGAGCTCGGGCGACTCTATCATAAGGTCGTGGATAGGAGGCTGATAGCCTTTTTTTATCAGTTTAGTATTTTGCGATACGTATGTCCAGTTTACAGAGTCGTTCCAAGGTGCGTCGGCAAGCGAAGCGAACGTTTTTGTGTCGCCTGTCGTATTGTTTTTGTAGGTGAATGTGGTTTCGTACTCGTCTCGTGGAGCACCGTCGGGTATCTCCATCAGTTTGTGTATATTATTGCCTATCTTATAGGGTAGAAAATCTATTAAAGGCAAATTCTGGAGGCAATACACAGACAGAATTATCGAAAACAAGAAAAACGAACACGATATAAGCCTCGATGGCAATGGCGACAGATATGGTTTATGGTATTTCTCGAAATAGAGTATCGAGATAATCATAACGAGCAGCACGACGTTTTTGGCGAATGTCGCCCAATTGGATAGTTTCAGAGCATCGCCGAAGCAACCGCAGTCCGATACGGCATTAGTAGCTGCAAGCCATAGTGTCAGAGGAGTCATCACCAGCATAAAAATCAGTGCACTCCACGAAAAAAATCTGAGAGCGATGCCCGTAATCATACCGAAGCCGATGGCAAACTCCAAGGCAATCATTAATATACTGCCTGCCAATGTGATATAATATGATTGTGGCAGCCCCATTGCTTGCAGATAGTCGAGCATCTTGTAGGTATGCCCCAGAGGGTCTATCGCCTTGACAAAACCCGAATATATAAAAACCAACCCGAATATTATCCTAAGTATCAGCCCTATGATTCTGAACGAAGGAGCTTGCTCTTGGTTTACGAGTTTGGTTTTCAGTTCGTTATTAATATTGTTTAATTTGTCTGTTATCATAAGTCGTCTTGAGCCTCCATATTTTTTATAATATAAAAAACTGCATAATTGAGCATATCGTAGTAATTGGCGTCGATTCCCTCCGATATCAATGTATGCCCGTTATTGTCTTCGATTGTTTTCGTACGGTTTATTTTCTGTAAAATAAGGTCGGTATAAGACCCTACCCTCATCATACGCCAAGCCTCGTTGTAATCGTGATTTTTGGCAGTCATCAGTTGTTTGGCTTCTGCTACAAAGCGGTCGTAAAGAACTATTGCTTCGCTCTCTGTGATATCGACAGTGTCGGCATACCCCAGGTGCAACTGTATCAGTCCTATGACTGAATAATTGACAACACCTATCAGTTCCGACGGAATGTCTTCGTCTATCTGTGTCAAATTGCCCTGCTCGATATTGCGAATACGGCTTGCCTTGATGAATATCTGGTCTGTTACCGACTGTTGCCGCATAATACGCCAGGCGGCTCCGTAATCCGATAGTTTTTTTACAAAAACGTTCCTACACAGGGATATAGCTTTGTCAAATTGTTGTTCGGTCGTCATTATCTTAATCCGTATGTCCGACAGTAGAAATTTAATTTTATCTCTCTGTCTAATGTTTAGAGTGGTGTTTACTTTGTTTGAGCCTACAAAGATAGTATAAATTTTAGAACAAATAAAATTGTCGGTGTGCCTTTTTACGTGAAAGTACCCGCATTCAACACGAATACGGATACCCACATCAACAACTAAGATTTAGTTTTATTATGAAAAAATTTTTGCTATTTCCTATTTTATAGTTACAATATAGTGTTTTATTACTCCGGCTCTGTTGATAACGGTTACGAAAAGCACTTTGTCCGTATCGTTGCTGTTCATGACAGTGTTGTAGGCATCTTTGATATCTGCTGTAGACGATACGGGTTTATTGTTTATTTTCAGTACAATGAAGCCATTTTCGATACCTGCTTTTGCGAAAGCACCGTTTTTACGAACGTTTTGTACCAGAAGCCCTCCATTGTAGTTGAGCTGTCGTTTGGTCTGCATCGGTAGCGGGGCAAAGTCGGCTCCGAGGTCGGCTATATCCGTATCTTTGACGATATTGGTATTGCCGCTGAGATTTTTCAGCTTCACCCTCAGTGTCTGCTCGCTATTTTTCCGCATTATTGTTACACTTATATCGTTGCCGGGGCGGTATGCTGCAACTTGCTCTTGAAGCTCGGCGGTAGACTTTACTTTCACTCCGTTGATGGCTGTGATGACGTCGCCTTCTTTGATGCCTGCATCTTTGGCAGCCGAATTTTCTTCTATGGAAGCCACATACACGCCGTCGAGAGTTTTAATGTTTTTTTCTTTGGCGAGTTTGTCGTCTATATTGTCTATTCTTACCCCAAGTATGGCTCGTTGTACGGTTCCGTATTCTCTGAGGTCTTTGACCACCTTGCTCACAATCGTAGTAGGTACGGCAAATCCGTATCCGTTGTATGTGCCTGTCAGAGAGGCGATAGCGGTGTTTATGCCGACCAATTCGCCTGCTGCGTTCACCAGTGCACCACCGCTGTTACCCGGGTTTATTGCAGCGTCTGTCTGTATGAAACTCTCTATGCTCTGACCTCTGGGGTCTGCATTCAGTAGATTTAAGTTTCTCGATTTTGCAGAGACAATCCCTGCCGTAACGGTCGATGTCAGGTTGAACGGGTTACCTATTGCAAGCACCCACTCGCCTATTTTGAGATTGTCTGAATTACCTATTGCCATAGGCTGTAAATCAGTGGCATCAATCTTTATCAGAGCGATGTCGGTGGTAGGGTCTGCTCCTATTACCTTGGCGGTGAATGTTCGTTTGTCGTTGAGAGTAACTTCTATCTCTGAGGCATTGTTTATTACGTGGTTGTTTGTTACAATATATCCGTCGGCAGATATGATTACCCCTGAGCCAGCTCCTGTGGTTGTTTCGGGTTCGTAGTATCTTCGGTTATCGGGTTGTCCGAAGAAAAATTCGAAAAACGGGTCGTTGAAACCGTCCATAGCACCTTCGTTGCTGCGTGCCTTTTGCTTTACCTTTACGTGTACTACCGAATGCACGGTACGTTCGGCAGCAATGGTCAGGTCGGTCTGTCCTATTTGAGTATTGGACATAGACGCAAACTGTACGGGGGCGGTATCCGTCGTAGATGATGTAGTATAATGATGTCCGTCGAAATTACGATAGACGGCAACAGTGGCAATAGATGTCGTAGAACACAACAATATTGCACCAATAATTAATATCAAATTCCTTTTGTTCATAAAAACACAACAAGTTTTAATTTTTTACATTCGAACTTTTAGATAACCTAAAAAGGAAAAGTTTAATCCCCTTGTGTTAAAATTGTTCTAAAAACTCGGTGTCGCTTGTTAAAAAGATAAAAACGGCGATAGAATTAGTGTCTCCGTATAGCGTTTAACACTTCCTGTTAGATGCTATCTATACGCATATAAATATAAACGATAAAGGCTACAAAAAACTTATGTGTCTTTTATAACCTTTTTTTGTTTAAAAAGTCTTGAAGCGGCAAGCTAAAATTTCTTGTAATCAGAGGCGTCTGACTGCCTCTTTGAACTGTCTGCCTCGGTCTTCGTAGTTGTTGAAGAGGTCGAAACTTGCACAGCAAGGCGAGAGTAACACCGTATCTCCGTTTTTTGCTACCTTATATGCTTGCTGTACACACTCTTCCATAGAGCGGGCTTCGCTGTACGGTATTTTTTTGCCTTCTTTATTACGGTGGCAGCCGAAGAACTTGATTAACTTATCGTTGTCTACTCCAAGGAATATCAGATGATGTACTCTGTCCGATACCAATTCCGATATATCGGAGTAGTCGTTGCCTTTGTCTGTACCTCCGAGTATCAGCACCACAGGAGTGGTCATACTTTGCAGTGCGTACCAGCACGAGTTTACGTTGGTTGCTTTCGAGTCGTTGATATATCGCACGCCACGCACAGTTGCCACATACTCCATACGGTGTTCGACGCCTTCGAAAGTCTCCAATGACCGTCGTATGGCGTCTTTACTGACTCCCGCAACCTGCGAGGCAAGCCCCGCTGCCATAGAGTTGTAGAGGTTGTGGTTACCCTTCAACGGAAGATTATTTGTTTCCATTTCTAAAAAAAGTTTGTTTGTTAGGTTATTAAAGATTATATCTTTGCCATCGACAAAAGCATAATTGGGGACATTGTCTGTTTGCGACGTTAGGTCGAAAGGTATTTTTCGGGCTTTGATGTTTGTGCCTCGTTTTTCTATCTCGTTTGCTACCGTACTGTCGCCTGCCCAGAATATGAAAAAATCGTTTTCGGTCTGGTTTTGTAAGATTCTGAATTTAGAATCGACATAATTCTGAAATTTATAGTCGTATCGGTCTAAATGGTCGGGTGTTATATTGGTGATTATTGCTATGTCCGCCCTGAAAGAGTACATTCCGTCGAGCTGGAAGCTGCTGATTTCCAGTACATAATGGTCGAAGTTTTCTTCTGCTACCTGCATTGCAAAACTTTTACCTACATTGCCGGCTAAGCCTACGTTGTAGCCTGCATTACGGAGAATATGGTAGGTGAGCATAGTAGTGGTTGTTTTACCGTTAGAGCCTGTTATACATATAGTTTTCGCACTGGTGTAGCGTCCCGCAAACTCTATCTCGGAGATGATGGGTATCCCTTTTTCTCGTAGAGACTTGATAATGGGGACACTGTCGGCTATGCCGGGGCTTTTTACGACCTCTATCGAGGCGGTCTCTTTACCGACGTTTTTCATTATCTCCAAAACCCTATTGTGAGAGCCTTCTTCGAATGATATGTTTTTGTTTATCAAAATATTGCGATAATCGTCTTTTATCTTGCCGAAGTCGGATACGAATACGTCGAAACCTTGTTTGGCTGCCAAAACGGCTGTTCCCACTCCGCTCTCTCCGGCTCCGAGTACAATAATTAACTTGTTTTTAATCATTATTTTATGTGTGTATAAAAAACAACGGCAAAATTACTACTTTTTGAGCAGAAATATATTAATTTTGTTATGTAAAAATAGAAATAAGATGAGTTTATTACACACCATTGCTCTTACTTTTATAAAAGGAGTAGGTCCTATAAGTGCAAAAATGCTGATAGCTAAATATAAAGATTCGGAAAATATTTTCAAAGAGCGTCTCGACATTTTAGCCAAAACTCCCAAAATAGGTAATGCTTTTTCGGGCAACAGAGTGTTATCCGATGCCCTCGCCCGTGCCGAGGAGGAGATGAATTTTGCCCGAAAAAACAATATTCGAATTTACTCGTATCTCGACAAAGAGTATCCTTACCGCCTCCAAGAATGCGAAGATTCTCCCATAATATTATATCAATATGGTAGCCGCAACCTCAACGAAGGGCACGTGCTTGCCGTAGTGGGTACGCGTAATATAACGCCCTATGGCAGGGAGCTGACGAGCAATCTGGTATCGCAAACAGCCGGTTTTCGGTCGAATGTGGCTATAGTCAGCGGGTTGGCTTATGGCGTCGACGGGGCGGCACATAGAGCCGCTCTGAAAGAAAATATCCCCACGATTGCCGTTGTGGCTCACGGTTTGGATAGAGTATATCCCGCTCAGCACAAAGGTCTGGCAGCAAGCATTGTACAGCAAGGCGGTGCCATAATTACCGAATATCCGTCGAAGACAAAACCCGATGCACCTAATTTTGTACAACGCAATAGAATTATAGCGGGTATAAGCGATGCTGTGGTAGTGGTCGAAAGTGCCGAAAAGGGAGGAGCACTGCTAACGGCAGATGCCGCCAACAGCTACAATCGCGATGTGTTTGCTTTTGCAGGTCGTACGGACGACGTGTTTTCGGTCGGATGCAATAATCTGATAAAATCTTTTAGAGCTCAGATGATTACCTGTGCCGATGATATTTTCTTGTCTATGGGTTGGAATCATAGCTGTCAAAAGCCTCAGACAGAGCTTTTCCCCGAAGAGCTTACGGCAGAGGAGAGTGATATTGTGGCTATTCTCCGCAAAAAGCCGACAGAGATCAATGAGTTGAGCAGAATGGTAGATATCCCTATCCAAAAGCTTATATCTACGCTTATATTACTGGAGTTTAAAGGTGTAGTGACAGCACTTCCCGGGAATATATATAAGGTTGATACTTGTTTTTTTACATCCCCCCTTCCATAATGATTATGAGAGCATAATGAAAGTTAATTCTATACAAACAACTAATAGAATATTTTTTGGATTGAAATAGACGATTAGGGACTGATCAACAATATGTTAGGCTATAGTCGTATCAATACTCTCATTCAATTTCCGATTATTTTACTACCTTTGACATCATTTTTTTTTATTGACATAGTGATAGATGACCAACGAAGCCCAAATCGAAAAACAGTTTATAAACAAACTAAAAGAGCTCAAATACACATATCGTGATGATATTCACGACCGAAATTCTCTTGAAAACAATTTTCGTCAGAAATTTGAAGCACTTAATCGTGTAAAACTCACAGATAATGAGTTTGAACGCCTTAAAACGGAAATAGTAACTCCAGATGTATTTGCTGCATCCAAACTACTTCGCAGTCAGAATTTTTTTGAACGCGAAGATGGCACCCCTTTACTTTATACATTAGTAAATATAAACGATTGGTGCAAAAATGATTATGAGGTCATCAATCAATTACGTATAAACACGAATAATAGCAATCAAAGATATGATGTAATTATTCTTATAAACGGAATTCCTGTGGTTCAGGTAGAGCTGAAGGCTTTAGATGTGTCTCCTCGTAAAGCGATGCAACAAATAGTAGATTATAGAAACATTCCGGGCAATGGATATACAAATACTTTGTTGTGTTTTATGCAGTTGTTTATTGTCAGTAACAAATTTAACACCTATTATTTTTCGAATAATAAGAGTGAGCATTTTCGGTTTAATGCCGACGAACAATTTTTACCCGTTTATCAATTTGCTGACGAACAGAATAATAAAATACCCCATTTGGATTCTTTTTCCGAAAAATTTCTCCCTAAATGTACATTGGGAGAGATGATTAGCAAATATATGGTTCTGGTCGAAAGTGAACAAAAGTTGTTGGTAATGCGTCCGTATCAGATTTACGCCGTCAAAGCAATTGTGGATTGTATTCGTGATAATAGAGGTAATGGGTATATTTGGCACACTACCGGAAGTGGCAAGACTTTAACTTCATTTAAAGCCTCTACTCTTCTGAAATACAATAGAGATATAGAGAAATGTCTTTTTGTGGTTGACAGAAAGGATTTGGACAGACAGACCCGTGAAGAGTTCAATAAGTTTCAAGAAGGGAGCGTAGAAGAAAACACCAATACCGAAACATTGGTAAAGCGATTACTCTCTGATAGTTACGCTGATAAGGTAATAGTAACTACCATTCAGAAGTTAGGATTGGCTCTCGACGAGAATAATAGAAGGAACTATAAAGATCGCCTCAAGCCTTTACAAAACAAACGTTTAGTGTTTATTTTTGATGAGTGTCACCGTTCCCAATTTGGCGATAATCATAAAGCAATAAAAGAATTTTTCCCTAAGTCACAACTTTTTGGTTTTACGGGTACTCCTATTTTTGAGGAAAACTCAACATATAACATTCGTGAGGGCGAACAGGCATCATATAAAACTACCGACGATGTTTTTGAAAAGCGACTTCATGCCTACACCATAACCCATGCGATAGAAGACAAGAATGTGTTGCGCTTTCACGTGGACTATTTTAAGGTAGAAGGAGATATTCAACTTAAACCTGGCGAAACACTTGCAAAACGAGCCATAGTAGAAGCTATCTTGGCTAAACATAACTCTGCTACCAATAACAGACGCTTTAATGCCCTTTTTGCAACCGCGTCAATAAATGATGCCATTGAGTATTATAGACTTTTCAGAGAAATACAACATAATAAAAAGTCCGATAATCCTCCCTTAAATATCGCTTGTGTTTTTTCTCCTCCGGCTGAAGGTAACGATGATATACTACAAATTCAGGAAGATTTGATACAAGAAAAAGAAGATAATAAACAAAACCCCGACGAAAAGAAAGAGGCATTAAAAGAGATTATCAGCGAATATAATAAACAGTACGGTACCAACCATAGTATAAACGAATTTGATTTGTACTATCAAGATGTTCAGAAACGCATTAAAGACCAAAAATACAGTAATAAGGATTATCCGCACAAAAACAAGATAGATATAACGATTGTGGTCGATATGCTATTGACAGGCTTTGATTCTAAGTACCTTAATACTTTGTATGTAGATAAGAACTTAAAATACCATAGCTTAATTCAGGCATTTTCGCGCACCAATCGAGTGCTTAACGATACCAAACCGTATGGAAACATATTGGATTTTCGTTCACAACGAGATGCTGTAGATACTGCTATAATACGCTTTTCGGGTGAAGAGTCGGGCAGTAAGGCAAGAGAGATATGGTTGGTTGATCCAGCTCCTGTAGTTATAAAAAAATTCAAGGAAGCCGTAGACGCATTAGGTGATTTTATGGCAAAAAACGATTTGCTTTGCGAACCGCATGAAGTATATAATCTAAAAGGTGATGCTGCACGAATAGCTTTTATCAAGAATTTTAAAGAGGTGCAACGATATAAAACGCAATTAGACCAGTACACCGATTTAGACGAGGCGCAAAAGAAAACTATTGAAGAAATATTGCCCGAAGAAACGTTACGGTCGTTTAGAAGTTCTTATATCGAAACGGCAAAGAAATTCAAGACAATACAGCAAAAAGAAGGCGATAATACCCCCGACGATTTGCAACAACTCGATTTTGAATTTGTGCTTTTCGCCTCTTCGCTTATTGACTACGACTATATTATGGCACTCATTGCCGATAATATGAACAAAAGTCCAAAGAAGCAAAAGATGACAAAATCGCAGATAATCAGCTTGCTTAGCTCCAGTTCAAACTTAATGGACGAACAAGAAGATTTGACCGAATATATTAATAGTCTGGACTGGGAGAGTGGACAAGATGAAAAGTCGTTACGCGACGGTTACGAAAAATTTAAGACAGATAAAAACGAAAAAATAGTATACTACATATCTGACAAATATGGTCTAAAAAAGAACGATTTAGTCGCCTTTATCGAAAATATACTGACACGAATGATTTTTGACGGAGAGAAACTGACCGATCTGATGGAGACATTAGATTTAGGTTGGAAAGAGCGTCGTGAAAAAGAGTTAGCACTGATGGAAGACCTGATACCTTTGTTGAAAAAGCAAACACAAGGCAGAGTGATTTCAGGATTAGAGGCGTATGAATAAATCTAACTAAGACTATTGAATATATGGGAGTTAAACCTAAAATATATCATTATAAAACTTTACTTAATCTCGTAAATAGACTACGTGATGATTTAAACAATTTAGATTTTGTTTTGCTTTTTGCTTACAATGGCACAGGAAAAACTCGAATTTCAATGGCATTTAAAGATGTAGGAAAAAAACGAGGGAAAGGTAATCCTGATACTCTTTATTTTAATGCTTTTACTGAAGACCTATTTTATTGGGATAACGACTTACAGAACGATGCAGAACGTGTTCTTAAAATAAACGCAGAATCAAAATTTTTCAAAGGCTTGAAGGAATTGGCTCTTGAAGAAAAAATCTTTGCTTATTTAGAGCGTTATGCCGAATTTGATTTCAAGATTGATTATGAAAAATGGGAGATTATATTTAGTAAACAAGTAAAAAATCCTAATTATAAGTCAAATACAGAAGAACCTGAATATATAATCTTGAATAATATTAAAATATCACGTGGCGAAGAAAATATATTTATTTGGTGCTTATTTCTTGCCATTTGTGAGTTAACCATCGATGGGGCAGAAGTCTATGATTGGGTTAAATATATTTATATCGATGACCCCATTTCTTCATTAGATGATAATAACGCGATTGCCATAGCAACAGATTTATCTCAATTAATTCAAAGGGGAATTGGCAACAAAAAAGTGATTATAGCTTCTCACCATAGTTTGTTCTTTAATGTAATGTGCAACGAATTAAAAAAATGCAGGTATAAACGTTATTTTCTACATAAAAATGGAGAAGAAGGACACACTTTGCGAGCGACAGAAGATACTCCTTTCTTTCATCACGTGGCCTTATTAAGTGAATTAAAAAAAGCGATGGATTCTGGAAAAATAAACACTTATCACTTTAATATGTTACGGAGCATTTTAGAAAAGACGGCTACATTCTTTGGTTTTGATGATTTTTCATTTTGTATTCACGGAATAAAAGACGAGGTACTTTATTTACGTGCATTGAATCTTTTAAGCCACGGTAAATACTCTATTTATGAACCTAAAGAAATGGGGGTAGACAATAAAAGACTTTTTAAGGATATATTACAGGCGTTTTTAGATAAATATCGATTTTATTTACCTGAAATCCTGTAAAACAAAAGAAATTAAAGTAGATTAATATGACCATACAGCAACAGCAACAATTAGGCAAAACTCTTTGGGCAATAGCTGACCAGCTTCGTGGAGCAATGAATGCAGACGATTTTCGCGATTATATGCTTTCATTTCTATTTCTTCGCTATTTGTCGGACAATTACGAACAGGCTGCAAAAAAAGAGTTAGGCAGAGATTATCCCCAATTAGAAAACGACAATAAGTCTTCTGCTTTAAGTCTTTGGTATGAAGCCAATGAACCTGATGTTCCCGCCTTTGAACAGCAAATGCGTCGTAAGGTACACTATGTGATAAACCCCAAGTATCTATGGAACAACATTGCCGAACTTGCTCGCACGCAAAGCAACGACTTGCTCAAAACGCTCGGAGAAGGATTTAGGTATATCGAAAACGAATCTTTTGCAAGTACTTTTCAAGGATTGTTTTCGGAGATAAATCTAAACTCCGAAAAACTTGGCAAAACATCTCCCGATAGGAACAAAAAACTGTGTGTCATTATTCAGAAAATTGCTGAAGGAATTGCTCAATTTTCTACTGACACCGATATTCTGGGCGATGCTTATGAATATCTTATCGGGCAATTTGCAGCAGGTTCGGGCAAAAAAGCCGGAGAGTTTTACACACCACAACAAATATCCACCATTCTCTCTAAAATAGTGATACTCGACAGTCAAGACCCTGCTTTAGGCGAAAAAAACAAATTAGATAAAGTGCTTGATTTTGCCTGCGGTTCGGGCTCGTTATTGCTCAACGTACGCAGACAGATGGTAGAAAGTGGAGGCAGTATAGGTAAAATATACGGACAGGAAAAAAATATTACTACCTACAACCTTGCTCGTATGAATATGTTGTTACACGGATTGAAGGATACGGAATTTGAAATATATCATGGCGATACCTTGCTGAACGACTGGAACTTACTCAAAGAGATGAATCCGGCCAGAAAAATGGAGTTTGATGCTATTGTAGCCAATCCGCCTTTCAGTCTCCGTTGGGAACCAAACGACACGCTGGCGGAGGATTTTCGTTTCAAGAACTACGGAATAGCTCCTAAGTCGGCAGCCGATTTTGCATTTTTATTACACGGTTTTCATTTTCTCTCCTCTGAGGGGACAATGGCAATAATACTTCCGCACGGTGTTTTATTCCGAAGCGGAGCAGAGGAGCGTATCCGTACAAAACTACTGAAAGATAACAATATAGATGCTGTTATAGGCTTACCCGCAAATCTGTTTTACTCTACCGGAATACCGGTATGTATTTTAGTTTTAAAGAAGTGTAAAAAACACAATGACGTGCTGTTTATCAATGCTGCCGAACATTTCGAGAAGGGCAAAAGGCAAAATTATTTGCGTGAAGGCAACGACGGAGCTCCCGATGATATTCAGAAAATAATAGATGCCTACCGATTCCGCAATGAAGAGGAGCGGTATTCGCGTTGCGTACCGATGTCAGAAATCGAAGAAAATGGGTATAACCTTAACATTTCTCGTTATGTAAGCATATTCAAGGAGGAGGAGGCTGTAGATATACACGCCGTAATGCAGGAGATAAAGGACTTAGAAGCAAAACGAGCCGATTTGGACAAAGAGATTGCAGGATATCTGAAGGAGTTGGGATTGGAATTTTAAGTGCAATCCTCAATGTTTTTACTAAATGAAAAAATAGACTGAGATGAAAGCTAAAAGTAAAAGAAAGGGCAATTTCCCCCCTTTGAGATTCCCCGAGTTCACGGCAGAGTGGAAAAGGAAAAAGTTGGGAGAAGTGGGAACTATTTATAATGGTCTTTCTGGTAAAACAAGAGACGATTTTGGAAGAGGTAAAAAATATATTCAATATAAACAAATTTTTGAAGCAGGGCAAATCAATCTTAATGATTGCGGTTTAGTGAACATTGAAGATAATGAAAAGCAAAATCAGGTACAATATGGGGATATTTTCTTCACGATGTCCTCAGAAACTCCTCAAGAAATAGGAATGGCGTCTGTCCTGTTAACTAAAACTGAAAATGTGTTTCTCAATAGTTTTTGTTTGGGATTCAGACTTAACTCTTTTGATATTATAACTCCACTATTCGCGAGATTTTTGTTTAGAAGTAAGAATGTAAGGGATATTATTGTGAAATTAGCACAAGGTAGTACAAGATACAATATGTCTAAATTAGAATTATTAAAAGTACTTATCAATATCCCAGATTTGAATGAACAAACCAAAATCGCCTCATTCCTTTCTTTGATAGACGAACGCATTCAGACCCAAATGAAAATAATTGAGGAGTGGGAAAAATT
>ERZ773077.17-NODE-17-length-97769-cov-16.144135_pt1 | contig 97769 bp, 93 predicted proteins | sample MGYA00580612_ERZ773077 | MGnify/ENA primary metagenome ERZ773077 (study PRJEB29015, sample SAMEA2737971) | human oral metagenome | biome: human oral; feature: human-associated habitat; material: dental | place: China | collected 2021 ...
CCGCCTTGATAGAATTAGTCAAATGCGGCACCATCTGTACCGTCTGGCCGCCAAATTTGCCGGCCCGCTCATCGGCGATCAAATCGCGCAGCAGCCGACCCGACAGCGTGGTGTTTTTCCGCGTCAATTCTAAATCTAAAAACCGCTCGTAATGGCCCAAATCCAAATCGGTCTCGGCGCCATCCTTGGTCACAAAGCACTCGCCATGCTCTTTCGGGTTCAATAGTCCAGCATCAACATTCAAATACGGATCGCACTTTTGTGCCGACACGGCGATACCTTTGGCCTGCAATACTGCGCCGATACTCGCCGCCGTGATGCCCTTGCCAACACCAGACAATACCCCACCGGTTACAAAAATATATCTCTTTGTCATCACTTCTCCAACCTATCAAAAGAGGCGTCGAATTGACACCTCTGTTGTTTTATTCACAACCGTCACACACTGTCAAACTTGCGGGATCGAGTGGCGCCGCAATGCCGCCAGACTTCTTTGCCTGCTCGTCGGCCACCGCCTGCGCTGCCTGCATCGCCGCATCAATAGCACTCAGCTTTTCTTCCAGAGACATGTCATCAGTAATAATTTGGGCTGCATTCATTCTTATTTTCCCCTATACTTAGTATAACCTTATGGTTATTGTACGCTAGTGATAGCGCTTACGCAATAAAATGCAGCCAATTTTCCGTTGTGGTTTTTTCATCAAATTGGCCGATCGGCATGGCGTAAAATCGTGGCCTGTCAACTTGGGGCATAAAGTTACCGAGCTTCTTGGCGTACGCTTTCTGGGCCGCCATCAGCTCTGTTTCCTCAACAATCTCCCGGACAGTTGTCGTCAAAAATACTGCGTTTTTCTGCTCATCCCAAACCACAAACTCTGCCTTACCGGTACGAAAGGCGTTATGCGCATGACGCGACATCGGGTCTGACACCCAAATGATCATGTCATCCAGCCGCGCAAAATGCAGCGCCGTTACCAGCGGCGTGCGGTCACGATTGACCGTCGCAAGCGCCCCCACTTCTACCGTATCTAAAATCTTTATTGCTAATTTGTTCATCGTGACACCCCCATCAATCTTATTTCGTGGTATTTACTTCATAGCTGGTATTAGTGCTCTCAAAGAAATTGACCAATTCCAAGGTATCGTTTGCGGTAGCCATCCATTTGGCTGGGTTGGCCACATTGTACTCTGGCTCAAAGCCGAGCTCGACCAAGCGGCGGTCAGTCATGTGCATGACGTACTGATTGACATAATCAGCGTTTAAGCCGAGGATTCCCTTTGGCAACATATCCTTGTTGTACTCTTTCTCCAACTCAACCGCCTGCAAGATGAGGTTGCGAATTTCCTCGGCAAATTCCTGGGTTTGCAGTTCTGGGTTTTCGTCCAGGATGGTCAGTAGTAAATTGATACCAAAGGTCAAGTGCAAATTCTCATCCTTGGTGATCCAATCCAGTAGCGTGCCGACATTGCGCAGCAAATTACGCTGGCGGAAGCTCATACCGACCATAAAACCCGAGTAGAACCAGATGCCCTCCAGCACGATGTTATATGCCACAAGTGAGCGGACAAAATCTTTCTTACCCTCTAATGTATAGATATCGAGGTTTGGATCGAGCATCACGTCGAGGTGTTTGTTCTGGAAATCCGCCTTGTCGGCCAACGATTTTTTACCAAAGCCTGCTGCGTAAATCTCCTCGCGATCAAACGGAAACGTCTCGATAATGTATTCAAACGTCATGAAGTGGTTAGCCTCTTCCCACATCTGTTTTGACAGATAGAGCTGCGCTTCAGCGGCGTTAACGTATGGGTAAATACCAAACGCCAGCGACTTGTTGATTAGCAGCTCGTTCGGATTCAAATAACTAATGACTGTTTTGAGCGCATGCTTTTCCTCGTCACTGAGTTTTTCAAAGTCCGCCAAATCTTGCACCAACTGCACCTCGTTGGGAAACCAAGTGTTAGCCACTGCTTGGTTGTATAAGTCATAAGCCCACTGGTAGCGAATTGGATGCAGTGATAAACCGTCGCGTAGTCCTGAACCTAAAATTCCCATTTAGTTGTCCTCCTCTATGGTGATGGCAAATAGCGCTTCCTGACCGATAGCTCGCTGCGCCGCCTCCTTCGCCAACAGATCAATTTCCGGTAATGTATCTTGATATTCCATATCGTTCCTCCTTTATTTATTAACTTTGGCAAATCCAAACCCGCGCGTTTTAGCGCCAGTTCGAATCTTCTGTTCTGCTAATTTTTCCACCGACACAGTAGTCTGCTCTGACTGATGGCGCGGCTTGACGTGCAGATAGTAGGTGGTTTTCAAACCACGGCGCCACGCCTCAGAATAAATCTCCACATATTCATCAATATCGCGAGTTTCAAGATACATATTGCGGCTAATCGCCTGGTCAACCCACTTTTGCGCCCGCGCGGCCACCTCGATAAAGGCATAAGGGCTGAGCTGGAAGCTAGTTTTGTAGACATCTTTCAGCTTCTGCGGAATAGCATCAATGTGTTGAATATCACCCTGGTTGGCAAACACCTCTTCCTTGATATCATCCCACAAGTTCAGTGCTTTGAGGTCGCGCACCAGGTTATTATTTACTTCTAGGAATTTACCATTCAGAGTCGAGCGGCTAAAAATCTGCGCAAACTGCGGATCAATACCCGGTGTCGTCCCCGCCACATGACCGATGTTAGCAGTCGGGGCGATAGCCATCAGCGTCGCATTACGCATACCTTTCTTTACTTTTTTGCGCAAACCGTCCCAATCCAGGCGCGTTTTGCGATCAATCTTTACCTTTAGCTTACGATCATCAGACAATACATCCAATGTATCAACTGGCAGCAGCCCCTTACTCCAGCCACTACCGTTATATGTCGGATAGCTGCCTAGCTTGGCCGCCAAATCTGCCGACTGGTCGATGGCGTGGTAGCTGATGAATTCCGTCAATTGGTCGATCAATTCATAGGCTTCGTTTGACTCATAGCAGTAACCGAGCTTTTCCAACACATCGGTAAAGCCCATAACACCGATACCAATTGCCCGCGTCTGCTGATTTGAGTGCATCGCCTCTGGAATTGGCGTCTGGGTAATGTCTACCAAGTTATCGAGCTGGCGTGTTGCTGCCCGCGTCGCCTCTTGTAGCCGCTGCCAGTCCCAAGTTTTATCCTCACGCAAGAACGCCGACAAATTAATACTGATGAGGTTGCAGGTAGCGATATTTTTCTCATCCTGCGGCAGGGTAATTTCCGTGCAGAGATTAGACAGGTGAATCGTACCGGTGTTGTTGTTCAGGGCGCGGACGTTAATGGTGTCTTTCCACGTCAGCCATGGGTGGCTGGTGGCCTGCAGGCTGGTCAGGATTTGCTTGAACTGCTGACGGGCTGGTATTTTGTCAAAGACGCGCAGCTTACCAGCCTCCGCTAATTTGACGTACTCTTTGTAGCGAGCCGAGAACTCCTCACCATATAGCTCTGGCAGATCCGACGTTTCTGCTGGATCAAACAGATACCAATCTTGGTCTTTCTGCACTCGCTTCATAAATTCATCAGAAATGAATACCGCGGTGTTGGCAAAGCGTGTGCGCATATACGGGTCACCGGAGTTGGAGCGTAGGTCGATGAACTCCTTGAAATCAATGTGCCAATTTTCCATATACACCGCCGCCGCGCCCATCTTTTTACCCTTGCGTGATACTGCAAATAGCGCCGTGTCGATCATCTTGATAAACGGGATTGGTCCCGTACTCGTTGTATTGGTTGTCTTGACCGGACTGCCCGATGATCGCAGCTTAGTAAAGCTGATGCCGATACCTCCCGTGCCTTTGGCGATCCACATGGTATCGCGAATCGATTTAGCAATTGACTCCATGTCATCCTGTACTTCCAACAAGAAACAGTTGCTAAGTTGCGGGAAGGAGCAGCCGGCATTAACTCGAGTTGAGCCACCTGGTACGTACTCCAGATTGCTCATATGATGATAGAACGCAATTGCTGCCGCAGTCGGATCCTTCTCGTTATAGCTCAGCCCCATAGCGATGCGCATGTGAGTAAACTGCGGTGGTTCAATCGGCTCACTACCGTGCTTACGTAGAGCGTAGCGGTTGCGGTTGGTGATCACACCGAGATACTTACTGAGATCGTCGCGTTCTGGCTGTAGTGCTTCGCCCAATTTTTTCAAATCAAACCGGCCGTCACCCATCCGCTTATCGAGCAGGCCGTCCTTGACCGCTGCTTTAACAAACTTCGGAAACTCCCGCGCGTGCAATTTCTTTAATTCGTCTGCCGTCTCATAATCACCCAAAATACTCTTATAAATAGTCTTTAGTAACAAGCGGGCTGCGATTTTATCATAATCTGGATCATCCTTAACATTCTGTAGTGTCGTCTGGATGACAGCCTGGTCCAGTTGCTCGGTGGTAATCCCGTCAAATAGCGTCAGCTGCAACTCGGTCGCCACCTGTACCACCTTAGAAACCTGATCTGGCAACCCGTCGCAAGCCTTCAAAATCGCCGCGTTAATTTTATTGGCATCAAACGGCTCTTTCGTCCCGTCGCGTTTGATGACGTTGATTTGTTGCATGTACCCTCCTTAATTTGCCCTGCTAAAAATCAGCCGCCAGCACCTCATCTGGTGGCTTGATAGAATAATTTGCCTTTTTGTTTATTTATGGGTTCGCTACATATATAGCGTACAACACTAACTATAGCCGCTACATATAGTGTTTTTCAAGACATTTGGTAAATTTTACAACCTATTTTTGCTATAATCAGATATGGTATGAAATTTGCCTCAATGCGCGACGCCACTTATTTTTTGGACAAGTTAATCGCCCATCCGCCCGAAAAGCATGATCGGCTGGCGTATGTAGCGCATATTCTGGAAACCCTTGGCAGTCCGCAAAATCAGATTCCCGCCATCCACATCGCCGGCACCTCCGGCAAGGGTTCGACTGCTTATTATGCTACCAGTTTACTGAACCGGGCTGGCTATACTACCGGCACATTAGTGTCGCCGCATATCGCCAGCGTCGCCGAGCGCTCGCTAATCAACGAGCAGACGCTACACGAACAAGAATATTTGCATTATTTTCAAGCGTTTGCCAACCTTTGCGTAGCACACAACCTGCATCTGTCGTATTTTGAATTTTTGACGATTTTTAGTTTTTGGCTATTTAAGGAAATGGGAGTTGATTATATCATAATTGAGGTTGGAATTGGCGGTCGGCTAGATACAACCAACGTGATTTTCCGTTCGCCAACTGTACGCGTCATCACTGATATTGGACTGGACCATACGGAATTATTAGGCAATACTCTGACAGAAATCGCCCAAGAAAAAGCTGGCATTATCCATCAAAGCGATTCAGTCGTGATGAACCGACAAGCTTCTGAGATTGAAATGATTGTTCGGCAACATGCAGAGTCACAGTTCTCGCAGTTTTCAATTGCTTCGCCAATTATTGACGATTTTCTGAAAATACTGCCGGATTTTCAGCAGCGGAATTGGGCATTGGCATACCGCGCCGTTGAAAAGCGGCTGGCACTAGATAAAAAGCCGCCTCTGTCAAAAGAGGTTCTGGAAAAATCCGTGCATATCGCTATTCCCGGACGATTAGAGAAACGTATCATTGATGGAGTTAACATCATATTTGACGTTGCGCATAATCCCCAGAAAATCCGCGCTTTGATTGATTCATTGCGGAAATTATATCCGGATAAAAAGCCTATCTTCGTAGTGGCATTCGGGCAAAATAAGCAGTCATCAATGGCAGAATCAATTGCCATAATTGACGGTCTGGCACAGCTGGCTTACGCCACCACATTTAGCGCCAATTACGGCAAAAACCACCGCAACGTACCGCCAGAAACCATCCAGCACCTCATGAAATCTGCAGTCGAGATTGAATATAATACAGACAAGGCCCTCGCGAAAGCCATCAAAAAAGCCCGGCAGCTTGATACTTACGTCGTTGTTACCGGGTCGTTTTATTTAGTGAGTGAATTCGCGGCAAGCTAAACCGCTACTATAACTAAATTATCTTGTGTTCGATTACGTGCTGAATTGCTCGATTGAAAAAAGGACGCATATCAGTGTTATGTAACTCAGCGGCAGATACCCACTTATAATCGCTATGCTCCCAGCTTAGCGTCACCGCCGGCGTATTATCCAAATGTGTGATATATAACAACTTTGTGACTGATTTATTCTCTTTTTTATCGTACGCAGTTTCGGTATATGCTAATTATATTTTTGCTGGATCTAAGTCTATTCCGCATTCTTCCTGTACCTCGCGAATCACTCCCAGATGCTCCGGCTCGCCCGCATCCACGATTCCACCCGGTAAATCCGGCTGATATGACTTCTCTGGATGTTTTAAGTGTTCGCTCAAAGTCAAAGTTAAAATATTACCGCCACCATTGATGATTAGGATTTTTGCAATTGATTCTAATCTCGTGTTCTGCTTTGACATGAATTAATCCCTCTGGCGGAAGGACGGGGATTCGAACCCCGGAGACCCCGTGAAGAGCCTACACACTTTCCAGGCGTGCCAGTTCAACCACTCCTGCATCCTTCCGTGATGCATATTATAACAGAAAGTCCGCTAGCGGTTGCAACCGGAGCGGCTTTTTGTCTATAATAAAAAGCAATGATGAACGATCCTTCAACGCGAATTAAACTTACTAATGTAACGAAACGATTTGGCTTCGGTGACGCCGAGCAGGTGGCGCTGGACAATGTCAATCTCGAGGTCAAAAAGGGCGAGTTTATCGCCATCGTCGGCCCGTCTGGCTGCGGCAAGACTACTCTGCTCAACATCCTCGGGCTGCTCGACCACCCCTCAGAGGGCGAGTATTACCTCGACAATAAACCAGTCGAGGATCTGACGGCGACCCACCACGCCACAATTCGCTCTCGCGATATTGGCTTTATTTTTCAACATTTCAATCTTATTCCACGCCTGACGGTGATTGATAATGTTGCCCTGCCGCTCACTTATAAAGGCATCAGCAAGACCAAGCGCCTCCAGGAAGCCAGCCGAATTTTACGTAATTTCCATCTGGGCGAGCGCGAATATTATCTGCCGCATCAGCTATCTGGCGGTCAGGTTCAGCGTGTGGCGATCGCCCGAGCGCTAGTCAACAGCCCATCAATCATCCTAGCCGACGAGCCGACCGGCAACCTTGACTCCAAGTCCAGCCACATCATCATGGAAGAGCTGTCCGACATTCACCGCCGAGGCAACACGATTATCATGGTAACGCACAATCCAGAATTATTGTCCTATGCCAGCCGGGTGATTTCCATGCTTGATGGGCGTATTGATACCGATACTCATCACATCAAGAAGATCTTTAAGCAAAAGCTGGGCGGCGATGACCAGCCGGCAACCCCGGCAAGTTCAACTCCGCCACACACCGCAACTACCAAAGCTGAAAAAGCTAAGCCAGACGAGAAAACTGAGTCAACGAAAACTACTCCCGAGAAACATTCGACCGAACAGCCAGTCGCGGCGACTACTCCCGACAAACCTGCTAGCCCAGTGAAATCCCCGGATAATCTCCCGCCAAAGCGACCGCTTGGCGCTCCTTCAACCAAAACAACCGCAAAGACCATTAAGACTGATACCGAACAGAGTAAAAAATCAGCTGACCCTGATACTGCAAAAAGTTCTAACACGCCAACCGAAAAGAAACCCGCCCCTAAGTCCGATAAAGCCGACGACGCAAAAACCGATACCGCCAAATCAACGAAGAAACCAGTCAAAAAAGAACGGAAAGCTACGAAAAAGTCATGAAAATGCTCCTCAATAATCACTTCGAGAATGCTACTGAGTCGCTCAAGTCAAATAAAGTCCGCACCTATCTGTCGATTTTTGGCATCATGGTCGGCATCGCCAGCATTACTATTATTCTGTCATTACTGACCGGCACGAGCCGCCTGTTTGGTGATCAGTCCGCCAAGCTTTCTGACACCACCGCGCTAATTCGGTCTGGTAGCGAGGCACGGCCAGATTCATTACTATCACTCAACTCCGGACACGCCGCCCAGATGGTGAACACACTGACCGAACAGGACGCCCGGGAAATTGCCAAGGCGACTAATAACAGTGCCGCACCGCTGGCAACATTTCACACTAACGTATCGACACCAGACGGCAAGACAAAGCTAGAACACATCACCATTACCGGTAGCTCAGGCGAACTGGCGAAACTCGCTGGTCTCAAGTTGCGCGAAGGACAATTCATCGACGAGGCCAACGGCGCTGTGATCGGCAAGCAGCTATCAATTGACCTATTCGGTACCGAAAAATCCCTCGGCAGCGTCCTCAAGCTTCGCGGCGAAACGCTCACGGTGGTCGGCGTGCTCGACGAGCCAGAAACTGCGCCTAGTTACCTCGGTATTGACTTTAATCGCTCCATCATCTTGCCGCTGGCCGTCAGCAAAAAGTTCACCCAAAACACCGCCCAGATCCAGCAAATCCTCATCACTGCCGACAACGGCACGGCGTTGCAAACCAAAATTGATGCAGCCAAAAAAGTCCTCGCCCAGCAGCATCAGGGCGATACCGACTACCACACCTTGGTCGGCCAAGCCATCACCGCACCGAATTCACACCTGGTGAACGCGCTCTCGACAGCCATGGCAGTCATCGCCGGCATCTCGCTACTGGTCGGCGGCATCGGCATCACCAACATCATGCTGGTTTCGGTCGCCGAACGCCAGCGCGAAGTCGGTATCCGCAAAGCCGTCGGTGCCACCAACCGCACCATCGTCGCCCAATTCCTCATCGAATCAGCCATCATCGGCCTATTTGGCGGTATTCTCGGCTACGTTATCGGCCTCGGCGCGTCGTTCCTCCTCGGTATGTATCTGCCGTTCACTCCAGTTCTCGAGTGGCAGGCAGCCGTCCTGACCATCGGCGGAGCCTTGATCATCGGTATGCTCTTTGGCATCTATCCAGCCAGCCGTGCTGCTGGTAAAGACCCAATTGAAAGCTTACGCCACTAAATCACACAAATCCACCAGCCCCTCAACAGACTCTAAAATAAAAGCGACGCCCCATTTCCCTTGGGCGGCGCTTTTCATTTTCTAGTTCAAATAAGCCTACGACAATTCTTTCTTTAACTGCTCCACCAGTGCCACTGGCTCTGGATTAACACCGTTGAGAATGCCCGCATAGATACTGACAATTTCACCCAGCGCCAGACCCCATAGTAGCTGCTCAAGCAGCGTCTCGCCCTGTAGCTCGACTACTTCGGCCTTCGGGCGCATACCCGACAGCAACCGATCGGTCAGCTCCATCCGCTCCCGGATTCGTGGACGCTCAAGGCTGCTCCGAAAATCCACGACCTTATATGGCTTATCGACCGGATGTGATGACCAGCCGATAAACTCATTGTGGCTGAACTCCGGATATTGATTCCAAAACGCCACATTTTTCGCTGACTCATTAAAGCTAATCTTCCACTTATACGCCAGCGGCCATGTCAACTCGCCCGCATAAAACACCTGAGTCGAGCCAATCAGTTTGAGCGCCAGTTGCTTGGCATAATTATCCGCCGTCGGCACCTCCTCAGCCCACTGGCTCAGTTGGTCTTTCAGCCACACACCACTGGCTGCGACCGCGTGGTACAGGCTGTCGTCGATCACTTCAAACTGGCTGAGCAGCTTTAGCAGCCCGCGCAAATGATAAATCGTTGACATCCGCGGCTGGCCACCCGACGGAACGCGCACCCGCGGCAGATTATCTGCCTCGGCCGCCGCAAACAACTTCCCGCCCGTCGCCATCACCGCCAACTGACAGCCGCGCTGACGAGCCTGCTGATAGCAACTTATCGTCTCCTCGGTGTTTCCCGAGTGGCTGATAGCAATAACTAGTGTTTTTTCATTCACAAAATTCGGCAACTGATAACCCTTTGTCACTTCAAGTGGCACCGTGACCTGATCAGCTGTCAGCACCTTGACCATATCCGCTGCCAGCGCCGAGCCGCCCATACCCGCCAGCACCACATTAGCCACCTCACCGGGGCTCGCCGGTGACTCTACCTCGGCCGCAAAGTCCGTCTGCATCGTTACCGCCACCGCACTCGTTCGTGTACTACCCGGATCGCGCTGCGCTAAAAGATTTTTATCGTCAAGCATCTTGAAATTCCTCCTTTTCCTGTGTTACAGTATAGCATAGAAAGCAAGCATAATCGTAATGTGAAAAGAGGTGGGGTATGACAATTCAAGACAGCGGACAAGTCAACAGTGATCAAGATCTAGCCAACGTGCTGACGGGTGTCTCTGGTGGCAGCGATGACAATCTACGGTTTGAAGAAACCGGCGCCCAGGACGCCGACACGACCAGTCGCCCGACCAAGCCACAGACCGGCGTCGCACCCGGGTCGGCCGCACCAGCACCACGGCCAACCACCGGCAACACTAGTCGGCCATATACCACGCCGACCGATATGTCACTTGATGATATCAAGCAAAATGCTCTAAATGAGCTTCGACCACTAGTCAACAAGCTCAACGTCTCGCCCGAGGAGAAGTTCGACACCTACCTCCTATTGCTGCGCTCGACTGACGACACCTCGCTAATCGCCCCAGCACACGAAGCTGCTGTCGCCATCCCTGACGAAACCCGCAAAGCGCAGGCGCTGCTTGATATTATCAAGGAAATTGATTTCTTGTCGCAAAGCTGAGACTCATCATTCATGTATAATTTGCTAATTTAGTAGTTTTATTGTACAATTTAGACATGTCTTTAGTTGCATCGGAGCGTGGCGACAGGTATTGTCCTATTTCTGAAACATCAAGCGTCAGTCCAGAAACTGTGCGGGATGTCGCTGCAGCAAAACTCCAACTCTATGAAGAAGCACTCCATGGCCTCCTCAACCAGCAATCCCCAGACCAATTAGCGGGCCTGTATGACATGCCAAGTTACGACGCCCCCTTTGTTCGTGGCATGCTCGGGCTGCGCGGTGGTGGCGTCAAAGATTTTTCAGATATTGCTAAAACTTCCACTGATCATACAGCCATCCGCAATACAGCTCTCAAACTGGGCTTTCTTCACGAAGAACTTGACAATAAGCTAGAACATAGTGGTAGACAGCTTGATGTTGCGCTACCCCGCGACATGCAGCCTATCGGCGATGTATCTGCGATCATTGTACCAGGTGGAGCTGGTGCCACTAATGGGATCCGCCTACTCGGTGCCCTCGCGGCAATACAAGAAGGTAAAATCAACACCTCAGAAATTATCCTCACCACCTGTGACCGTCCAACCACTGAAGCAGAGCGCAAGCGAGCCGAAGCACAGGGTTTTAAAAGCGACGCGACTGAATTTGAACTATGTCTTGGCGCTGCAGCATCCCTTTTGGGGGACATTTCTTGGGAAGAAAGCACTCTACTAACTCCATACGAAAGTAATGACTTGACAAAAGTACATCAGGGGTGGGCAAAAATAGCGGCACCACACGGCACACAAGTTATCAGTCTCAGCGTCTTGTCGGCTCCAATTGATAGCAACCGTACCATGCCCGATGGCAGTAAGCCGCGTCGTGCCAATACCCAAGAAACCTTTAGGGCCGCCTTTCCTCTACTCGACGAGGGCAGCAAGGTAGCAATCGTCTCGCACGATACTTGGATACCGTACCAAGAACTAGCGGGACTGGATACCTTTCTACTCGAAAACAACACGGATGTCGTCGCATTTGGCCCACAAAAAACCGATCGCCTCGCGGGTGGTGCTATCCAGCAGCCCGAGCAAGTCATCGATGAAATTGTCAAAGTATACGCCTATTACGTCAATCTTTTGGTCAAGGCCGAGACCCGTATCGAGAACCAGCGCCGTATACAACAGTACGCCGAAACGGCTATTCCAGACATGACCGAACTACGCGACGCCAAAATGCGTATCGGCTATCGCGATATTCCATTTGCAGTGAGCAGTGGCTTACTTCATGAACTACGTCAAGAACCGTTGGTTGACCTAGCCAGCCATGGTATTGCCGGCCAATCTTATTATTCTCGGCGCAATGCTACGACTGGTGCAAGTATTCCTGGCGTCGATAAACCAATCTATGTCCGAGAATCGGTTGCGAGAAAACTGGCAGACATTAACACCTTTCTCCAAAGCCCTGAAGTTACCAAATTTTTTGGCGGTGCCGTGGAAGTATATGTTGAGGAGGGACTACGCTCCACCGATATGCAGTCATCACTATATCACCAACTCATACCAAATAGCATTCGACGCCATAACTCTGACCTCCAGAAAGATGATATTTATAAACGGCGCGACGAGATCATAGCCAAACCTTCAACTACCGATAATCCGTCACCGCACGCAACAGGCGGAGCGATCGACATTCGCCTGCGCGTTAAGCCGAGCCCCTGGATACCAGATTTTGTAGCAGACAGCTTTATTGACATGGGTCATGTAGACGGTGACACCGGGCCGCGCAATAATCCTGATTATTTTGAGCAAGCAACGCCACTGACGGACAAGGATATAACCGCTCAACGAAATCGTCGCTTTCTGTATAATCTGCTGACCGCCTATGGGTTTACGGTCAATCCTCACGAATGGTGGCACTTCGACTACGGCAACCAGCTGTGGGCATTTGTGCAGAATTACCAGCTTGGCGAAAAAGCCGTACGGGCACTGTTTGGAGCCGCCGATAACTAGAGATGAAGACTCGCTCATTCACACACTAAAACTCCCCGCCGTTTCCAGCGAGGAGTTCCATTCTTAATGAGATAGGAATACTACATCATCCCCATACCCGGCATACCGCCAGGTGCAGCTGGAGCTTCTGGCTCTGGCACGTCGACGACCAGTGCGCCCATGGTTGCTGCAGTTGAGGCGATTGACACCGCGTTCTGCACCGCTTCCTTAGTGACGCGCGCTGGGTCGATGACGCCAGCTTTTTTGACATCTACCAATTCGTTCTCAGGCTTCATCACATTAACACCAAATCCAGCCTTGCCCGCCTCGACTTGCGCTAGCAGCGCGTCGGCATTCAAGCCAGCGTTACGCATAATCTGCAGGAACGGCTGCTTTAAGGCGTCCTTTAGAATCTGCCGGCCAGCCGCGATGCTATCTGCACCGCTCACTTTCAAGCCGCCAGCCAAATTCACCAGCGTGACGCCACCACCGGCGACAATTCCTTCAGCCAAGGCTGCCTTGGTCGCTGCCACTGCGTCGTCCACCCGGAACTTCTTTTCGTCAATTTCTGTCTCGGTCGCGCCGCCGACTTTAATAACGGCCACCTTGCCGCTCAAGGCAGCTGCCCGCTTGTCGAATTGTTCTTTTTCGTACTCGCTGGAAGCATTGTCGGACAGCGCCTTGATCTGAGCGATTTGTTCCTTCACTGCTGACGGCTTACCCGCGCCCTCAACGATGGTGGTTTCATCTTTACCGACAATCACCTTGCGCGCTGAGCCCAATACCTCCAGGCCAGCATTCTCAAACGTCAAACCGTGATCTTCGGAGATCACCGTTGCGCCAGTCAGCACCGCGATATCGCGCAAAATCTCCTTACGGCGGTCGCCAAAGCTTGGTGCCTTGACCGCCACAGTGTTAAATACGCCCTTGAGCTTGTTCAGCACCAAGATGCTCAGTGCCTCGCCTTCAACTTCATCAGCGATCAGCACGACGTCCTTTTTCCCACTTTGTGCCAATTTTTCCAGCATTGGTAGGAACTCTTGCACGCTGGAAATCTTCTTATCGGTGATCAAAATCGCTGGCTTTTCATAAACCGCCTCTTGCCGACCGGTGTCGGTGACAAAGAACGGACTGACCCAGCCTTTGTCCAGGCTGAAGCCTTCAACAACCTCAGCCTCCAGCTCCAAACCTTGGCCAGCCTCAACCGTTACCACGCCGTCTTTACCAACTTTCTCGATGACACCAGCGATCAATTTGCCAATTTCCGCGTCGCCCGCCGAAATGGTTGCCACTTCTGCCACACGCTCAGACTTGCCTTCAATTGGCTCAGCTAATTTGTTCAGCTCTTTGACAATTTCCGCGCCGGCCTGCTCGATACCCTTGCGCAGCTCCATTGGGTTATGTCCCGCTGCGATCAACCGGTTAGCTTCCTTCAAAATCGAATACGTCAGCACCGTCACAGTCGTGGTGCCGTCGCCAGCCTGCTTGTTCAAGTTCTTGGCTGCCTGCTTGATCAAATCAGCACCGACCTTGTAGCCTAGCGTCTCATCATCATTCTCTGGCAGCTCGATGCCTTCCGCCACTGTCACGCCATCGTGCGTCACCGTTGGCCCGCCAAACCCCTTGGCGATCACTACATTACGGCCCTTTGGCCCGTAGGTTACCTTGACTGCGTTATATAGCGCTTCAGCGCCGCCCAACACGCGAGCACGCGCATCATCATCGTAAAAAACTTTTTTTGCCATAACGTAAACTCCCCTTTTCTCAAACAACCGTTGCTAAAATATCTTCCTCGCGGACGATCAAATATTCCGTGCCGTCAATTTTCAAATCCGTGGTTGAATATTCCTTATACACAATCTTGTCACCCACGTTGACATTCTTGACATCGCCGCCAACCGCTTTGACCTTAGCCACCACTGGCTTCTCCTTCGAACTATCCGGCAAATACAGTCCGCTCGCCGTCTGCGTCTTCGCCTCCTCGCGCACCGCTACCACGCGGTCACCGAGAGGCTGAATAGGTGTACTCATATCATCCTCCATTTCGTTAACAATACACCCATTGTACCGCACCAAATTAGCACTCGTCAAGCGTGAGTGCTAGAAAAATCCACCAAAGCCAACACCAATACTGCTTGACTTTATAAATATATTGTGTTAATATTCACAAGATGTGTTTAGAAAAAACAACAACTCCAGATGGCAGAAGGGCTTCTAGGTACGTACAGGAGGTGCTCCATGTAGAGTGCAACGAACATGACTTACCTACCTGTGTTAAAACTCGCCTAGGCGATGTAGCACTCGAGGTTGCTAATTCGATACGATTTGAACGAACTATACACTACGAGGGGAATGCAGTATTTCCAGAGGGTGACAGTAGCGACACTGGTCATAAAGCTGAGTCAGCACCCTTTTCTCTAACAATATATGATGATACGCATAACGATATAGTAGGAGAATTAAGACGACTGCAGGCCTAAACGGTTCTTATTTTCTGAGCCTTTCTAATACCCTCATTATGCTTACGCAGTAGCAGATTACTGTTCTTATTTCCGGAGGATGCCCCCTGTTTGCTCTTTAGATATTCTGCTTTTCTCTTCGCTCTCGTATCACTGCGCGTCATCATAAAATCATTTATGCTCAGATAGCTTAGAGTGGCTATATCCCTCTTCAGCCGCTTCGTCCTCTCATCGACATCAGCGCCGACATCTTCTGGTGTTACACTCTCAATAAACCACGCTATCCGCCTTCTCAGGTTTTCTTGCGTAGGATTTTCATGATACAGCCTATCCATTACTCCCAAAGAAGGGTCTGAAACCTCCCTTCCGGCCGGTGAGGTTTTATCGTACCAAACCGGTGTATTATGCATCTGACGCTGCACCGATCTTGTGCCATCTTTGTTATCAATCTCTATAGATTTTCCCTCACTATATGGCACAGACCAAAAATACTCATTTGTAAACTCAGCATCTGGGACTGCGCGAGACAGTAACTGCTGGGTCATATAAGCTGTTGCACCGCTACTTTTAATCTCATCTACAATTAACACTTTTTTACCATCAAGTGTAGTAGGTAATTTCCATACCTCGGTCTTATAGTTATCAGGCGTCAGATCACCAACTACAAACTTGGCACGAATGGCACTAATGGTTTCCTCGGAAATTTCATTGACATTAAACTCAAGTGGGTCACGATTTTCTTCACGAACTAGCGGACGACCGACACGTGCCCACCACTCTTTACGATCAATATGAATAAAATCAAAATGAGGCTTTTTTGCTCCCTTGTCGGCCATTACTTCCCATAGCGAATCGACGAGCCACGCAACAGGTCTAGCCGATTTATCTAGAAACAGTACCTCATCTGGCACAAAATCCGGCTGCTCATTCTCATAACCACCAAGATGCTGAATCATTGCATCTGTAAGGTCAAGATAGCATGACAGTATCCACTCCCTGCTCCACCGACCATTGAGTTCACTGCCACTAGGGGCATCCCAAGTTCCTTGTTGCTCAAGTACCCCCCCATTGAGATAGCTTAAAACTGCTTCATTATCCTCTAAACCAGTTGTAATAGCATCATTGTGACTTGTTAATTTTTCTTTATTACTCATCGTAACGAATATTAGCATAAACTTGATAAAAAATCAAGTTCCTGACTCACTACTCATATCAAAAGATGCTATACTATACTCATGAGACTATTCAAAACCCTCATCTCGCGCATTCTCGCTCGCTCTGTCACCACGTTCTTCCTGCATAATCCGCACATCAAGCTTGTTGCCGTCGTCGGTAGTGTCGGCAAAACCACCACCAAGTCAACCCTCGTCAGCGTCCTAAACTCCAGCTATAAAGTCCGCACCAATCGTGGCAACTTCAACGCTGAGTTTAGCGCGCCGCTAGAAATCCTCGGTGTCGATTCACCGCAGAACCCCCGCTCGGTATGGAATTGGTTGTCGGTCTTGGGCCGAGCCCGCCAGGCCGCCCGCCGCCAGCATAATATCGACGTTGTTGTCCAAGAATTCGGCATTGATCACCCCGGCGAAATGGCCGCGTTCGGCCGCTATATTCGCCCTGACATTACCATTGTCACCGCCATCGCGCCTGAGCATATGGAGTTTTTCGGCTCACTAGAAACCGTCGCCCGCGAGGAATTCGCGCTCGCTGAATATAGCGAAAAAGTGATCTACAACCGCGATGACATTCGCCCCGAATTCGTGGACTTCGCCGATTGCGGCCAAATCATTTCCTATGGCACTGAGCCAGGCGCCGACTACCAGATGGCTATCGGTAAATTTACCAGCGGCAAGGGCTTTCGGTGCCAGCTCATCCACGCCGACCAAACCTCACGTCCATTCATCATCCCTGTGGTCGGCGTGCATCAACTCCGCGTTGCCGGCGGCGCAGCGGCGGTGGCGTTAGAGCTTGGACTTGACATTGAATGTGTGATGACCATGCTCGAGAATTTCACACCAGTCAGCGGCCGCATGAATATTCTGCCTGGCATCAACGATGCGACCATCATCGACGACTCATATAATGCCAGCCCCCTCGCCGTAAAGTCTGCCCTGACGACACTTTACCAGCTACCCGCCAAAACCAAGATCGCCGTCCTTGGCGACATGAACGAGCTGGGCCAGACCGCAGCCGATGAACACGCTGCCATCGGCGCGCTGTGTGACCCGAAACAGCTTGACCACGTCATCACCGTTGGCCGCTTGGCCGAGCGATTCCTCGCTCCAGTTGCTCGGCAAAATGGCTGCACCGTCACCTCGTTCGCCAAGGCCACCGACGCTGCCAAGCTCCTCGCTCGCCTGGCCAATAAAGACACCACTTTCCTCTTCAAGGGCTCCCAAGGCGGTATCTACCTCGAGGAAGCCATCAAGCCGCTCCTCAAAAACCCCGCCGACCGCCAAAAACTCGTCCGCCAGTCAGACACGTGGCTCGAAAAGAAACGGCGGTTTTTTGAAAGTGACCATTGATGACCGAAAATGCTCCATCAAAAAAATCAATTGCTACCCGCATTGTGCGCTGGCTTATTTACGGCCTGACGATCCTCGTTTTTGTGCTTGCAACTGCCCATAATGACCACCTACACAAGCTCAACTCCGACCAATTTGGTCCGCCTGACTATTATTATGACTATCATCTAAATGACTCCGCTTGGTTCATTATAGCTATGCTTATCACCCTACTGATGATTAAGCTAACGGACTGGTCAATCACCGCCGCCCGCCACCAGAATCTGCGCAATCGATGGCCGCTTGTCATAACAGGCATCCTGTTTTACCTCACAATACTGATACTGCTCCTCGACGTGACAATCGGCGGGTGGGGCATTCCTGGACGCTGCGGTAGCGGATTTTCCATAGGTAACTGCTTTCTGGCTGATGGACTCGGGGAATTCGTATACCTGTTCTGTATGCCGCCGCTTTTCATCTGCGGAACATCTCTTATGATTATCAATCGCCGCACCAAGTACCGCGAGAGTCGCAAAAAATCACTGCGATAACTTATAAAGGAACGCCAGCCAGAACAACGCCGCTACCGCGAGGCTGCTAAACGCACAGAGTTTATATACACCCCGCAGCCACACCACCATCCACACTCCCGCCGCTAACAGCAGCATCGGCAGCGCCATTGCTGCTATCTCAACAACATGATATTCACGAATCCACCACGTATCCCACCTCGCCACAATAAAGAGCAGCACACACAAAGCTATCGGTGCGACTACCAGCAAAACTACTACTGTATCGCTTAAGTATGGCTTGTCCGTCGTCGCTACATCATCTTTCATAACCTACCCCTTCATGATAAATCGGCTACACTAGTTAATCAACCTATCGCTGCAGCCAATTGGCCTCTGAATAGTAATGAAATTTCCCGGTCGTGTCCTTGGTGTTCTGACGTACTTGTTGGCTCATCTTCACAACTCACCCTATCAAACCCCATTAACGATTCACTCTGAACAGCTGAATACTTGTCAATATTATAGCGACGATACCAACTATGAGTCCGGTTTTCGCCCAATTAGAAAGCCCCTCAAAACCGCCCCCAAATAAGGACGTCTGCAGTAGGAGCAAAAATGACACAGGGATGAATAGCCACAAAATAGCCGCCAGATGTGAAAGTGGAAAATTCTTTCTTCTATTCGCAGAAGTAAACAATAATAACAGACTAATCACGGCTGCAATACATTCTATAATCAGCCCTATTTATATGTATCACCTCGCACCACGAGTAGCGGCATGGTAGCCATAACGGCCGTCAGTGATATATTCTGCGTTATCTTTTTATTCTTTTTCACAACTCACCCCCTTCGGTAGCTTGTTTAGTTTTATTAATCTTCATAGTGTGATTAGCCATGCGCTACTTTACCGTCCCCCTGCGAATGGCTGTGAAAACCAAAAATAATGAAAACATCCTTCTGCCAGTGCAAATGTGCATACGATGAGCAGCACTACGGCAATGGAGCGTAGACTTTTTATAAAAATTACCGTGAGCAGGTTTATAGCTATACCGATCACACTTGCCCACACAAGAATGATCCCTAACAGTGAGTTAACTTGCCTCGGATTCATGTCTAGATTCAGTATTCCTACGAATAAGCAAAATGCCATTACCGCCAATAGACATGTATAAGTTGTCGTGGCGTATTTTACAATCTTATTTTTCTTCACAGCCCACCTTGTTGAGCATAACACATTTTACTTTCCAAGCTCACTAGAACCGTATCTCTTTTACAGCCTCGGACAAAAAATATCCAAAAACGAGTAATAAGCTGGCGACGATACTGGGTACACAACAAAATTTATAACCCCCAGAAGCTCTCACTAAAATGACAATGCCCGCTATCATAAATATAACACTCAAAGCTAGCAACGAGCATTGTGCAACAAATATACTGACACCATCAGCCAATAGCGGACCGATTATGTAGTATTCTAGCAACAATATTAACATTGGGACAATAATTGATAATCCCACAATTATTTTCTTATTCTTCACGGATCAACCCCATTTCCAGTTAACTGCTAGATAATAATGAAAACCACCGACCAAGCCAAACACGATGCACAACATTAGCAGGACAATAGCCAAGGTCCTCAATGTTCTAAGCCTTATTGCAATAATCGCATTTATAATAACTCCGGCCACACCTAACCACCATATAGTCGCTCCCAGCAACATCCTGTCGTGTCTTGAAGCTGTATCAAGGTTTGGTATGCCTAGAAACTGGCACAATCCTAAAACCGACAGTATACCAGTATACAGCATGATTGAGTACTTTATAACTTTCTTATTCTTCACAACTTGCCCCCTTCGGTAGTTTACTTAATTTTATTAATCCTCGTAGCTTGTAGTCTTTTGCTCCAGGTTTGAGTGCTGGTGATAGGTAATCTTCTGGTTTTAGAGCGTAGCACTTCTCGTTTACGTCTTTGGCGAGGATAATCGGCGTTCCTTTTTTGATGTCACCGTCAGCTTCTTTCATAACGACCAGCTTATTGAATGCAAGCCCGCGCGTCTCTTCGCTTAAAGTATGCCCAACCAGTGCATCAGCGTTATTCTGGTTTTTTGACTTGTCAACGTAATCGTTTGTGACGCCAGTCAGGTTGGCTGCTCGCGTATTGCGAAAGAGATAAATCCGATCCTCATCTTCGCCAAGTGATGACTTGCCGTTGCGAGCAGTATACAGGATGGGATCGGTGATCTCAGGGTCGCAGGCGTCGTCGATGCCGTCAAGGTCCTCATCCTTATTAGCGGCTTGGGCAAAGGCTCCGCATGGCTGAAGCTTGTCTGGCGTACCGTTTTCGTCAATATCCTCGGGGTTTGGACCTTTAATGAGAATGGTCTGGTACAGTTCCTGCTTCTTGCCATCTGGAGCCTCGCCAGACACCACCAGCGTGTGATATCCAGCAGGCAAATCCTCAGGCAGCGCCACAGATCCATTAATTTCACCATTCTTATCAGCTTCAATCTCGCCCAAATCTCTTGGCTCAGAGTAAATCTTTACGTATACCTTTTGCCATGGCTTATACGGGCGTCTAGATGTTTTGATCTCTATATATTTTTCTTGAACTTTTGTTGCTGTCCCGTTAGATAGTTTATAATAAGTAAACTTTATGTCTTCCTGTCCATTAGCAACGTTAAAATAGGGAGGTGCTGGTATATTATCCTTCGTCGCAGAGTTGTCAGGACAAGTTGTCGCGTCATTTTTACAGATTTTATAGTCTGCAGGATTAACGCCACCTAGCTCTTTCCTAAAAGCACGAGCAATATCGGCGTGACCTTTGGCGTTTGGATGAAAACTCTCTTGAAATTCTACCCAAGGAAGTCGAAAATCTGGAATTCTGCTAACAATCATCTCATTCAGCAAGAATGGGTTAACATGTCTGTCACTATTACCACAAAGCCAGTGATCTCCAAAAGCGTTTTCTATATCAACGTATTTGACGCCGGCTGCTTTAGCGGCCTGTTTAATCGTATTATTAAGGTAGGTTACAGAATTTGTAATCATCTCTCGCTCTCTGGCGTCTAAAAAGAGAAGACCGCGCCCAGAACATGGTGCATCTGGAGCGCCATTTACGAATTGCGGATATCCAAATACGTAAATTTTTGCTTTATTACCGGAAGCTTTCCTGAGTTCTTCATACAAAGTTTTTAGTCTGTCAAATTGATTTACAATGTCACTCTTCAATTTGTTACGCCACTCTATCTTTGCCCAGGTGCACGTATTGGGGAACGGAACACAGCTGAATAGTTTACCACCAAAATCCACATCATTCCCTCCCGCCGTCAGCGTAATCACCTTTGGCTGGTATTTCTTCACGAACTCGATTTGCTTGACGCGCCCTGGGATCATCTCGTTGAGTGCCATCTTCTGCAACGTTCCTTTATTATCATAACCATGCAACCGCCCGAGCGGACTGTCCTGCCCTTCATAGCCGCCCGAATTGTCCCAATTTATGTCGTACACTGTCGCCCCACTACACGCAACCGACGCCCACGCCGCCGACGGGCCGCTACCCAGCCCCATCCAATTCGCCAGCTTGTACGGATACGAACGCGTGCTGACATGGCACTTTTCCCTTGGCGCGCCCTTCGCCTTATCTTCATTCACATCCGTCCACTGGCGATAATACTTCCGGTCAGTCGCCGGATTTTTATCAGTGTCGCCTTCGCCGCTGGAGAAGGAATCGCCGAGAGCGAGATACTTGATATTGCGTCGATCGCCAGGAATCGGTTTACCCTTATAGCCGTCTGGATACTCGACGTCGAAGGTTGAGGTGAAAAGCTTTCTGTGCTGATCCTCGCGTATATGAACCTCCGACACTTGATACTGTGAATATCCCCATAAAAAAGCGGGGGTCACACTGATTAGTAAAATTTTGAAGAAGTCGCGGACTAGCAATAACTGCCGAATGTAGTCTTTCTGAGCTGTTAATTCCCTTAGAGCGAACTATACTAAATGATCTCCAAGAGTCCTCCCCAGGGAAGAGTCCCCTGAAGGCTCCCTTGGTTTCTGTCCAATACACACTTATCAAATATGGCGATAACGGCTTTATGCTATTTCTCTGGTCGTAAACAACCGCATAATCACCGTAAGCCATTGCCCTACGTAGGCTGGCAACTGCATCTTGATGATAGGGGCGCTCATAGTAACGGCTCTGGTGTTCAAACAAGGTTATCCATTGATTAGAGTAATCGCTTGTAAAAGAGCCGCACGATCTGCCATAATAATTATTAATATAGTTGATCAGTTTCTTCGTTGTTATTTTATCCAATAAATCTTCGTATTCGGACGTCTCAGGTTGCCACTTCGCGCCCGGATCATCCGAATTTATTTGAGGACCACTGTAGTTTTCAGGATAAACCGTCCGAAAATTAGATGAGAGGAGCTTGTTGTGACCAATTTCATCTATTGCAAATTGACTAGTGCTGCCGCTAGTGTAACCTAAGAAAAATTCGGGTATACAATAATTTGAATTAATTTGCTGCAGTGCTGGACTCGCTATGCTTGCAAAATATAGTTGTTTGTGCGACCCCGCCTTCCGCTGTACTACGAGTCGACGAACCTTGTTGACTTGCTGAAAACTAAGCTCAAAATCATCCCTACCATCTTCGGTCCAATACACAGCAGCCAGCGAGGCACTAGAATTGTTATTGTGATTGTTCTTTTGTGTATAAATCACCGCGTACGCACCAGCTGGTGAATTGATGGCTTTTTCAAGACTTGCAACAGCTTCAGGGTGATGCGGATTTGCAAAAGATTTTTGTCTTTTAAAAGAATAAAACCACTTCTTCGCATAATCATCCGTCGGTGAGCCGCACGTCTTGCCATGGTAATTATCCACATAGTTAATCAAAGACTTCGTTGTCACCTTTTCGACCAGGTCATCATACCCAGAAGTCGCTCCAGCCGTCGCCGACACCACGATGCACACCGCCAACGTAGCCCCAGTAACACTAATAATACGTTTCCACATAAGCGTCCCCTCCGTTATGCTTATGTCAAAATTGTACCAGACCCCCCCGCGTGCGACAAGAAACCAACCTCTCGCCTACTCAAACCGTCGCCGCAGCGCGATGATGTCCATCCGCGCTAAGTCCTCGGTGGGCAGCTGCCGCATATATTCAATTACCCGTGCTGCCAGTACTGGGTCGGGGCAGTCGGGCCTCGTTGATGGCCGCCGACCAGCCTGCAGTGCCTCCAGCGCTGTTCGCATCTGCCGCCAAAAGGTATAATAATCGAGCTTGACCTTAACCTGATGGCCACCAGCATCTTCAATTACAAAACCCTCAATCCACTCGCCCTGCCACTGATACGCCATGCCTTGAAGCTGATCAAACCACGCCGCAAACTCGCCCCACGATGAAAACTCCGCCGCCAGACGCTTGCTGTCCGCCCCGATCTCGCGCGCAAATCGCTCCCGCTCCTGCCGGTCGACCGCCTCGTATGCAACCTGCCGCTTGACGATATCGAGCAGCACCAGCTGATCCGACTCATAGGCGATAATATGCGGATCAAATCGCGGCAACACCACCTCAAACAACAGGCACGCATTATGACTGCGCAGATAATCAGTGACGTATGGCAGTTTGTCTCGAAATTGCTCCAAAAACTCTCGCCGAAAGGCTGCCGCATAGTCACCCTCGGTCGTCGACTTTGACGCGATCACCAGCCCACCCGCCGCCGAATCATACCCGACCAACCCCAAAAAGCCATTCTCCTTCACCCACGCCCGCACCGGAAAGACCATCGTCTGCTCCAGCGCCGCTAGTTCAGTATCGCGTCGCTCACCAATGTTAAAAAACTTATCATAGGCCCGAATCACGATTTCGTTTGTCAGCGTATTGAGAAATAGTCCGCGCGCCCGCATCGTTTGCGTCGTCCATGCCTGGCGATAAAATGCCTCGGGCTTGAAATTAAACGAGCTGATGTCGCCCGGCAGAATTGATTCACGAATGTAGCGATTCTGTCGCAGCTGGCTTAGGAACGCTGCGTTTTCCGGATACAGCCGCGCTGCTGCTCGTTGGTTTTGAATAGCGATCGGCATCATGCCGTTCTCGTCCAGCCGCACCGTTCGCAGCTCGCCGCCAAACTCAACCTTTCCCTCCAAATTGTAGCACCGTTCGTTGTAGCGCGTAGGGTAATTTTGCCTATTGCGATGTCCGTGAACCTGAAACGTCGCGTCGTCAGTCTGTGCCATAAATGCATCGTCCACCGCCCTAGCCTCGTCATAGGCCCCCACACCGTGGATCAGCTGGTTGGTCGCCACCAATGGTAGCTGCTCCGGCAATGTACTAAGCCCGCCATGTGTCACCAAGACTGTTTGGCCTCGAAACTGATACAAAATATATTGATCCATCCGCCGCAGCAGCCGCGCTACCTTGCGCTTATCAATGCCTGCCGCCTCCAGCTGTGGCTGCGTTTGTTCGCTAAATACCCGCGCCGCAACCGGCTGATCAGTCGCCCACTGCCAGAGATACAGCTCGTGGTTACCCTCGACGAACCGCACGTTTGGTCGGTCAAGTAACTCGTCACAAACAAATCGCATCACCGCATCATTCTCCGTGCCACGATCTAATAGGTCGCCAACAAAAATATACAGCTCATCATCCCGAAGCGGATACCGCTCGATATATTCCTTCAGCGGCGTAAAGCACCCCTGCACATCGCCGATATGATGAATCGCCCGATACCTATCAACGTTCTCCGGCTGACTAGCAAGCAGTTGATTCACCTCCTCGGCTGTCCGTACCACCGTCACCCATTTCGGCAGCGAACTCTGCTGCAGCCGCCGATGCATACGCTCAAGTACGCTACTCGGCACCACCTTATAGCTCGGCCGCTCTCGATTACGCTGCTGACATACCGCCAGCGGCACATCAGCAAAATCAATTACCACCAGCCGATAGCGATATTTCCGGCATAGCTCGCCATAGGTCTTGAAGTAATTCGGCGTCGTGTGTGTTGCATCAACCACCGTCGTCTCACCCCGAGTCATCCGCTGCTCCAGCATCTCGTGTAATAGCCGCCACACCATTGCGTCTTGACGCGACGGCATAGTCACCTGTCCGTCAATCATTAGCTGCGGCGACGCCAGCATCAGCCGTATCAGGTCCGGCGACAACGTATAATTATCAAGCCCCTGCTCCGTCAAAAACGTCGACTTACCAGAGCCGGGAATCCCTCTGGTGACCAGTAGTAGCCGCATACCTCACGCCGCCCGTTCCCGACCAACGATCTCGCGCACCACCTGGCCATCATTCCACGGCAGCCGCTGACCATTGACGATCCGATATTGCTCGTGGCCCATACCGGTGATCAGCACCATATCGCCCTTCTTGGCACAGCCAAGCGCCCGCTCAATCGCCTGGCGCCGATCGGCAATCTCCGTCGTTTTTGCATCGCCGCGACCGCGCTCAATTCCTTCCATCAACATTCGCCGGATCTGCTCTGGATCTTCGTTATAACTCTCCTCGTCAGTCAGGAAAATCCGATCCGCCCCACGCGCCGCGATCTCGCCCATAATCGGTCGCTTGCTCTGATCACGGTCACCGCACGCCCCGAACACCAAGATCACCCGCTGCTTGGTGATACCGCGGGCCGCCGCCAGCAGTTTTTCCAGCGCATCCGGCGTATGCGCATAATCAACGATCACGTCATAGCCTAGCCCCTCGACCGCTCGCTCAAACCGCCCCGGCACGGCCTCGACATTAGCCACCCCCTCCTGGATATCCTCCAGCTTGACGCCCAATAGATACGCCAGCGTCGTCGCGGCCGTCATATTCATCACGTTGAACTCGCCCGGCAGATTTGTCGCCAACTCCAAGTGCGTCTGATGGTCCAGCACCACATCGGCCTCGGTGCCCTTGCGATACAACTTGACGTGGGTAATTTTTGCCTCGGCCTCCGCACTTCGACCGTACGTCATCTTTTGCTCGCTGGCGACAAACTGATTGAAATAGTCATACCACTCATCGTCGCGATTGAGCACGATAAACCGTGGGTACAATTGAAACAGCTTGCTCTTGGCCGCCGCATACTCTTCCATCGTCTTGTGATAATCCAGGTGATCCTGTGTCAAATTCGTCATCACCGCCGCCTCGATCGGCACACCGTCCAGCTTGTGCTGGTCCAGCGCATGACTCGTCACCTCCAGCACCACGTAGTCAGCGTTCGCCCGCTTGGCATCGCGGAAAAACCGCTGCATCCGCGCCGTACTCGCCACCGTGGCATTGAGGTCATTGAGTTTTCGCTTGCCCGCCACCTCGATCACCGCCGTGGTAAACATCGCCGTCGTGAAGTGAGCCTCTTTCAAAATCTCATTGATATAACACGACGTTGTCGTCTTGCCATTCGTCCCAGTCACCGCGATCACCCTGAGGTACTTTGACGGATTACCATACCGCGCACTAACTAGTTTGACGCGCAACCGCCGATACCCATTCTCCAGCCGCCGCAGCATCCCGCCCGGCAGCACCTTCCTCACAAACTTCACCAATATGGCTTTCATATCCCTATTTTACCACTTATATTTGCTATAATAAAAGTAAATGAGGATTTTGGGAATCGAGTCCAGCTGCGATGAAACAGCGGCGGCGGTCGTTGAAGACGGCGAACGCTTGCTGTCTAATGTGGTCAATTCCCAGATTGATATCCATGCCGAATACGGCGGCGTCATCCCGGAAATCGCTGCCCGCAGTCACCTGGAAGTTATCAACCCGGTCATTAAAAAAGCCCTGTCTGATGCTGATTGTACTTGGGATGATATCGACGCCATCGCTGTTACCTACGCGCCCGGCCTGATCGGCTCGCTGCTCATCGGCACCCTCGCCGCCCGCACCCTCGCTATCATTCGCAATAAGCCGCTTTACAAGATACACCATGTCGAGGCGCATGTGTACGCTAATTTCATCACCGAACAGAGAAAGAGAGGCTCAAAACATGACAAATTGCTGGAATTAACAACATCTGCACAAACCCGAGAGGCGAGCTTGTCAGATTCCTTGCGAGACGAGGACTGTTTGAGCAAAGCGAGTCCCGCAGTCGCCAAAGAATTTGACAAACTCGCCTCTCGGCGTGCGGAAGCCGTTGTTAATTCTAGCGATTTGGCGCTGTCTTTACCGCATTATCAACCCGCCTTCCCCCTCCTCGCCCTCATCGTCTCTGGCGGACATTCACAGCTGGTCCTATTCCAAGGTCACGGCGACTACCAACTCATCGGCCAAACCCAAGACGATGCCGTCGGCGAGGCGTTCGACAAGGTTGCCAAAATCATTGGCCTGCCCTACCCTGGCGGCCCTGCCATCGCCAAGGCAGCCGAGCTCGGCGATCCCCGCGCCTTTCATCTACCTATCGCCAAGCTCGCCGGCGAGTACGATTTTTCCTTCTCCGGCCTCAAGACAGCCGTTCTGAGAGCTGTTCAGCACGAGGTGGGCAAAGACTTCACCTTCCCGTCGCACGAGCTCCCTGCCCTAGTAAACGATGAACTGAGGCATAATATGGCAGCCAGCTTCCAGTACACCGCCGTTAAAACCTTGGTCGATAAGACTAAAAAAGCCTATGACAATTTCCAGCCTGCCTCCATCGTCATCGCCGGCGGGGTCGCTGCCAATCAAGAATTACGCCGCCAACTGCGTGAGGTCTTGCCTATCGACGTCGAATACGCACCGATTCAGCTCTGCACCGACAACGCCGCCATGATCGCCGCACTCGGCTATTTCCGCGCTCAAATCGACCAGCCTGCCGACCCGTACGACCTAGAAATCCAACCAAGTTTATCAATGACAGCAATCTAACGTTGTGAGGATTACAACATGAATCAACATTTTTTACAATCAACCGCCTGGCAAGCCTTTCAAGAATCGCTCGGGCGCACCACCTTTCGCGATAGCGGCCCGGGCTGGGAATATCTAGCTATCCTGGAGCGCAGCACTGGTAATTCCCGCCTGTACTGCCCGTACGGCCCGGCTGCTGATGGCGAACATTCACTGGCAGCAGCCCTTAATTCCTTAACTCAACTTGGTAAAAAACATCATGTTACCTTCCTGCGCGTCGAACCAACCAACCCTAACTTTACCACGCGTCTCAAATCTCACGGCTGGAAAAAGGTCACCTACCAAAAGCTCCAGCCCGAGCACTCGCACGTCATTGACTTGACTCAGCCGCAAGACCAGCTGATCGCCCATATGGCGCAGCCAGTTCGTAATGTGTACCGCAATTACCATAAAAAAGGCATTGTCGTCCACCGCTCGACTGACCCGCACGACATTGATATCTTATTGAAATTTGTCCACCACGTCGCCCGGCAGCGCGGCATCACGCCGCACCCTGATAGTTATTTCCGCCAGCAAGCCGCCACCCTCTTCCCGCTCGGCGCGGCCACGCTGTATTACGCCGCACTTGACGATCAACCGATCGCTGCCGCCCTGTTTTATCACAGCAGCGACACGCTATATTACGCCCATGCTGGCGCCTCGTCAGACCCAGCTCACCGCAAGCTCAACGCTGGCACTGCCCTACTGGCCGAGGCAATCATTGACGCTCAGCAGCGCGGATTAACCAAAGCCGACCTCTACGGCATTGCCCCGGGCGGCGCCGACAAAAACCATCCATGGACTGGCTTCACCAAGTTCAAACGCTCATTTGGCGGACGCGACGTTACTTTTGCCGGAGCTTGGGATTTACCATTGCAGCGCAGCCGCTACTGGCTGTACCGCGCCTATCAAACACTGCGTTAAAACGCCCCAGCCAGATATTATCCGCGATTTTACCGCCCCTTTTTCTGTGGTATAATTGGCTTGGTAATATAACCGCGTGGAGAGATCATTTACGCCTATTGTCTGAGTTTTCACGTGAAAAATCTTGACGGTAGCGATGCTCGCTTTTCACGTGAAAAGTAGGAATTATTCATGCAACTAGCCAAACAATACACCCCAAACGATTACGAACCAAACATTTACGCCATGTGGGAAACCAGCGGCGCATTAGAGCCGACCGGTGTCGGCAAACCGTACTCCATCGTCATGCCACCACCCAACGCCAATGGTAACTTGCACATTGGCCATGCCCTGGACATGAATTTGAAGGATATTATGATCCGCTATCACCGCATGAAGGGCGATGATGCGGTATTTATTCCTGGAGCAGATCATGCTGGCTTCGAGACCTGGGTGGTTTATGAAAAAGAGCTAGCCAAACAGGGAAAAAGCCGCTTCGACTTTTCACGTGAACAACTGTACGACCAGGTTTGGCAATTTGTTGAAGAAAAACGCGGCAACATGGAGTTGCAGCTGCGCGCTCTGGGTGTCAGCGCTTCTTGGCAGCATTTGACCTTTACGCTGGACGATAAAGTTATCGCCACCGTGTACGAGACTTTCAAAAAGCTGTGGGATGACGGGCTAGTTTACCGCGGTGAGCGAATCGTTAATTATTGCACCAACCACCAAACCAGCTTCGCCGACATTGAAGTTGAGCATAAAAACGAAAAAGGGAAGTTGTGGCAAATTGCTTACCCGACACTGGATAAAATCGGTGAAATCGTCATTGCCACCACGCGGCCGGAGACTATGCTGGGCGACGTGGCAGTGGCTGTCCACCCGGACGATGAGCGCTACAAACACCTCATTGGTACACGAATTTTACTACCAATCACCGACGAGGAAATCCTGATTATCGCCGACGAGCACGTCGATATGGACTATGGCACTGGCGCAGTGAAAATTACACCGGCACACGACCCGAACGACTTCGAGATGGCCCAGCGCCACCATCTGCCGCTCAAACAAATCATCAGCCAAGAAGGCAAGATGATCAACGTACCGCCGCAATTCCTAGGCCTGACGCCGGCAGAAGCCCGTACTCGCGTGTTGGCGGCTTTGGAGTCGCTAGAGCTGCGCCGCGGCGAAACAGACATTGAACATGCCGTCGGACATTGTTACAAATGCGGCAGCGTCATTGAGCCGATGGTTAAGGAGCAGTGGTTTATTAAAATGCAGCCGTTGGCTCAACCAGCCATTGAAGCTCTGGAGAGGGAAGAGATTACCTTTTATCCAGCCGCCAAGCGCAAAGAGCTCATCGCTTATCTCAAGCAATTGAAAGATTGGAATATCTCCCGGCAAATCCCGTGGGGCATCCCGATTCCCGCATTCGTCAATGAAAGCGACCCGCGCGATTGGATATTCAACATCCGCACTGACGAACGAAAGATAGTTGTAAATGGTACAACATATATCAGGGAAGAGGACACCTTTGACACCTGGTTTTCGTCTGGACAGTGGCCGTACATCGTTACCGATTACCTAAACAGCGGGGAACTAGCCAAATATTTCCCGACCAGCCTGATGGAAACTGGCATGGACATTATGCGGGCATGGGTGGCGCGCATGATTATGCTTAGCCTGTACCGCACTGGCAAACTACCGTTCAAGGATGTTTATCTGCACGGTATGGTCAATGATGAGCACAATCAAAAAATGTCCAAATCCAAGGGCAATGTCATCAACCCAATGGAGCTAGTCTCAGAATTTGGCTCAGACGCCACCCGCATGGGCATCATCGCTGGCCGGGCGCCAGCCCAGCATCAAGCCTTCAACAAGGGTGCGGTCATCGCTGCTCGCAATTTCTGTAATAAGCTGTGGAATATCGCACGCTTCGTCGAGGCGCAAATTGGCGATGAACACCAAATCGTTGACCTGGAGCCGCAGACACCGGCCGACCACTGGATTATCCGCCAACTGAATGACGCCGCCAATAACGTTGCCGTCCGCCTGGAGCAATACCGCTTTTCTGAAGCTGCGGACACAGTCTATCACGCTATTTGGGACGACCTAGCCGATTGGTACATCGAATCGTCAAAAACCGCTATCAACCGCCCATTACTGTCATGGGCGCTGGCAACCAGCTTGAAAATCGCTCATCCGTTCGCGCCATTTGTCACCGAGACGATTTGGCAGACGCTTAATTACACCGATGGAATTTTGATGCGCGACCACTGGCCAACTCCAGAAAAGTTTGATCCTATCGCTGCCGAGCAGTTTGAACAGCTGAAGACGCTGGTCGCCGAAGGCCGCTGGGTGATCGCTGAACTGCCGGGCAACAAGAAATACCGCTTGTTATACGGCAATGACAGCCTCGTCGCTGATAATCAAGATACCATCAAACACCTCATGCGCCTGGAGTCAATTGCACACACCGATCAACCGCGAGGCCTTAGGTTGGCGGCGGCAAACAGGGAAGCGTGGTTGGATATTGACGAGGAGACACTCTATCAGCACCAGACCGATCTGGAAGTGCGGCTAAGTGAAGCGCGGCGAACCCTGTCAAACCTCCAAGCACGGCTGGATAATCCAACTTATGTTGAAAAGGCGCCAGCCTATCTCGTCGAGGAAACTCGCCAGCAGCTAGCCGAGCAAGAAAAGCTCATCCAGCGCCTCATCGGCGAGCTCGAAGTTATCAGCTCACGCTAATCGGGTCAATCATCAGTCGATGCCCATCAATGTCACCATCGCCACCGCGGCTGACAAGCTTGGTGTGTAGGTGCTTACGATCAGCACTGCGCGGCGTCGTCCGCGGGTGGGTTTGTCCGTCTTTTAGCGCCCCCGAAAAGTCGTGATGGTCAGAGTGAGTGTGCGGCGAGGAATGCGGCTTGCTGTGGTGGTCGTCATCAACCTGGCGCGCATCACTCATGAGTTGCCAAGCAGAAACAATCGCTTTATCAATATTTGTATCGTGTAGAAACACGCCGAGGCTGGTCGACAGGCCCAATGCCATCGTGGTAGTGGTAATAATGTGTGATAAATATTTCATATTCTTTTTATGTTTATCTCTATGGACCTAACCATAGCAATGTTAGGATAATAGCATAAGGTTTTTAATTTGTCAATAATATTTCCTGATTTAGCTGGTGCCGTCGGCCCAAAATTCTATCTGATACCCACTCCGCATGCCAACAAAACAATAAAATAAGTCCCGGATAAACCGAGACCTCGATAACGTAACTCTGGCGGAGGAGGGGAGATTCGAACTCCCGCTACAGGTCTCCCCGTACTAACGATTTAGCAAACCGTCCCCTTCAGCCACTTGGGTACTCCTCCACGAGCTAAAAATAGTGTATCATAGAAGCAGTGGTCTGGCTAGCCCCGCGATTGACGGGCGGACCACAAAACTTGACAATAAACCTAAGAGAGAGGATAATAACGCGCATGAAGAGGTTTTTCGCAGGTATCGTTAGCATCATGCTGACCATCGGTGTCGGCACGGTAGTTTTAAGCACTCCAGTGTTCGCACTTGGCGAGAGCGGCGTCACTCGTGGCATCAATGATGCGCGTGGCGACGGTGTACCAACTAACTTAACTAATGGTGACGGCTCGCTGGTAAAAAAAATTATCAACATCATGCTCTATTTCATCGGTATCCTCGCTGTAGTAATGCTGATTTTTGGTGGTTTTCGCTACGTTGTCTCCAGTGGCAATAAAGACGCGGTCACCTCAGCAAAAAACACCATTCTCTATGCCGTCATTGGTCTGCTCGTCGCCCTATTTGCTTACGCCATCATTCAATTTGTCCTCAATACCGTAATTGGTCTTGGCGGTAACTCTACCGACGTATAGCAGATCATACCGCTCATGGTATACTAGACATATGGAAGAGCAGCCACACGTAACCGACACTGAAAACACCCAGCAAGACACGACCCAGCCGATGACTGACTTATCGCAGCCCATCGCCTGGCAAGCTCCCGAGGGCGTGCAGGCCCACCGCACGACTGGCTGGTATATTGCTGTTGGTTTCGTAGTGCTTGCCCTGATGGCGCTGGCGATCTTTGTTTTTAATAGCTGGACATTCGCGATTTTGCTGCCGATTATGGCGGTGGCGCTCGTACTACTTCGATCCAAGCCATCAGTGATGGTCAATTACGCCATCAGCCCCAAGGGGGTTTACGTCGCTGACCGTTTGTATGATTTCAGTGAGTTTCGGGCCTTTGGGCTGGGGCAAGACGGCGATCAGCACTCGGCAATTTTACTACCCGTCAAGCGGTTCTCACCGGCACTGACCATCTATTTTTCTGAGGCCGAAGGCGAGACCATCGTCGACATGCTGGGGGCGCGGCTACCGATGCAAGAAATCGCGCCAGATGCGCTGGAGAAGCTCATTCGGATCATCAGGCTATAGCTTGCCCCGAGCTAACAGGTGTGCTAGAATACAAAAGTTCATTGCCGCTGGCATTGAAAGTTCTTTATATTTTTGTTATAGCCAATCGGATTTCCGAAAGGCTGTATGCACCCGTAGCTCAGCTGGATAGAGCGTTGGCTTGCGGAGCCAAAGGTCGTACGTTCGAATCGTGCCGGGTGTACCATTTTTATTTGGAGAGGTGCAGGAGTGGTTGAACTGGCCGCTCTCGAAAAGCGGTATGGGGCAACCCATCGAGGGTTCGAATCCCTCTCTCTCCGCCAGAATCCAGTCGCTACGATTAATTGGAAGGGTGACCGAGTGGTTGAAGGTACCGGTCTTGAAAACCGGCGTGCGCTAACACGTACCGAGGGTTCGAATCCCTCCCCTTCCGCCAGACACGATATCATGAGAGAAAGATTAGAAACATTAGCCAAACGGGGGGTCGCTACTATAGCGGCCCTCGCTTCATTAGCGCTATCAGCGTCCAGCCACCCAAACATCTCGCCCGAGCAAGCAAAGCACACCTACGTCGTCGGCATGGGCGATTCAGTCGCCAGTGGGGCAGGGCTAGGAAATTACGACGACACAACAAAAGAGTGCCGGCGCTCACCAGAAGCTTATGCGCGGCAACTCGAAGCGTTTGGCATTCCTTCAGATAACATTACCCTCGTGGCCTGTCGTGGCGCCGGGCCAGAGCATATCTCCGGCCAGCAGTTTGACGACCAGCCGCCGCAAATCAACGCCCTTGGCCCCGAAACTGATATCGTCACACTGTCGCTTGGCGCCAATATGATTGACCTTAACGCGGTGTTCGACGCCTGTTTGCACGAACGGTGTGGTACGCGCAGCGAGATGTATATCGATGTCTTTCGCCGACTGTACTCAGACGAATATCGTCAGTCGCTCGAGCAAGCCTACCGCTCTATCCTTGAACATGCTCCCAACGCCCAGCTATTCATCAACCTCTATACCACGCCCATCCAGCCACGCGATATCTGTCCAACGATTATCAATAACGATACCGATCACTTTGTCGCCAGCTTTATCGAGACGGTCAATCAAGCTATCCGCGACGTTGTCGCCAGCATGCACGAACCGCGCATCACCCTGGTCGAGCCGCCAAAGGACGTCGATGCTTGCGCTACATTCGGCCTTGGTGTGGTAACCGGAGGTGATGATGTAGGTCATCCGACCGCTTATATTCACCACCAAATCGCCAAAGCGACTGCCGAAGCTATCCTGCACAATACTAATACTCCGCCAGGGCCTCACGTATGAAAATTACCATCCTCACCATCGGCAAGCGGCACGAGCCCTGGGTAGAGCCGGGCATCACGCGCTTTTTAGAGCGCCTCAGAGCGCCATTCGTCACCGAAATGAGCATCATCCCACATTCCGGCCAAATCGGCGACAGAGCGCGCCAGGACGAGTCAGAACGCCTGATGTCTCGCCTCAAGCCGCACGACTTCGTCATCCTCCTCGACGAGCGCGGCCGCAACCTGAGCTCGCCAGAACTATCGCGGCTCATTCTCGATCATACCGATCAGCACATCGTCATCATCATTGGCGGGGCCTATGGCGTTACCGAGACGCTTCACCGGCGAGCCGATATCGTTTGGTCGCTATCACGCCTGGTGTTTCCGCACCAGCTGGTACGGCTCATTCTCGCCGAGCAGCTGTACCGCGCCCAAGAGATCGCTCGGGGTGGTTCGTATCATCACGACTAGGATGTGGCGGCGTCTTTGCAGTGGCCTTTTTATCGTTCCCCTGGCGAGCGATAATCCCCACGCGAATGTCCCGCGCACCAGCCGCTCGTAGCGTTTGGGCCGCCGCTGCAATCGTTGAGCCAGTGGTGAAAATATCATCCAAGATCAGATAGGGAACATCGGCCCGAGCACTGCGCGCCCGGAAAAACTGCTGCGCCTGCTTTCGCCGCTCAGCCGCCGAGCGAGCATAATGCTGCGTCACATTCGTCTGTCTGACCAAGGGTCGCTCAATCCTCAGTCCCCGCCGCCGGGCAAATTGCCGAGCAACCAGCAACATATGATCATAGCCGTGCTTACGAATATTGGCAGGGGCCGTCGGCACCGGTACAACCACCGTCGACGCATCATATTCTGGGAGCAGTTCGTCTAGAAACTGAGCCAATACCCCACTGGCGGCACGTACGCGATGAAACTTATAATCATCAATCAGCCGCGCCACCGCACCTCGCCGCCACAGCACACAATTGAGCGCCTCGTAGGGCAGGGCATGTCGCCGACACACGTTGCCACTGGCGCACGGCTGTCCACAAATAACGCAGACCTGACAATGATGCCGCTTCATCGCCTCAAGACACGACCGACACAAAAGCGAGCCAGTCGCACCACAACCATAACAATAATGCGGCGCGATATATGATAATAGCGTATCAATAGGCATTTTTCGCTTTTTCGCCTTTCACTCTTGATTATAGCGCACATAACCGTTATACTAATAGATGATATTGTCAATCAGCCTATAAAGGCGGAGGAAACATGGCACGCAAAAATGACGATTTGTTAATTGAGGATGAGCTAACTGCAGCTTTCTTGAATGATGATCTGGCTAATGACGCGCCGCAACCAGCCGCACCCGCAGCAGCACCGGCTACCGCAGCGCCCACTCCTGAGGATGACTGGGAGGACGAAGCAGATGATTTGATGGGGCAGCTGGCAGTCGATGTGTTTGAATCAGAAACCGAACTTATTATCAAAGCCCGGACGGCTGGTGTTGATCGTAACGACCTAGATGTCAGCATCTCGGACGGCATCCTCACGATCAGCGGCACCCTATCAAGCGGCGACGAGACCGACGTCAAGAACTGGCACATCCAAGAATGCTACTGGGGCGAGTTTAGCCGCACCCTGGCGCTACCCGTCGCGGTCAACGAAGAAGGCGTCAAGGCCGAACTCAAAGACGGCGTGCTCACTATTACGTTCGAAAAGATTAAGCAAGAACGTGCCAAAAAGATCCAAGTCTTGTAATCCTTCGCCAAACCCGTTAGTGTCGTAGTCGTCGTATTTGACGCCGCCAGACAACCAGAATAAAACACCCTCGCCATAAACGAGGGTGAATTTGTCGTAGACAGGGCGCGGTCTTATGAACTTACACCGCGCGACGTTGTGAGAACAAAGTTAACGATCGCATAAGCAAAGATCGCCACCACCAGACCAATCACCGCGTACATGATGGTATTTTTAGCGGTGGTCACCTTGCTTGAGTCACCAGATGAAGTCGTGTAAAGGATACCGCCCCAGATCAACATAATCACCGACAAGATACCGACGAAGTAGAGAATACCATTGACGATACCCTTGATCAGTTGCTGTGGATCATCAACCTTTTCAGCAACCCGATCGCCCTTTGAGTCGCTAATGCCCCTATCCAGGTTATATTGTGCCTGAGCCACCGGCACTGTCGCGAACGCTAACGCTAGCGTAGCCACAATACCAACAACGATGAGTTTTAATTTGTTCATTCTTGATTCCTTGTTTACCAGTTAATATAGTTTCAGCTGTTATTCTATCATCATTTAGCTACTTAAACAAGCCAAAGACCCAGTTAACGATAGCGTACGACATGACCACCACAACGATACCGATCACCGCGTACATGATGGTGTTTTTGGCAGTGGTTGCTTTTTGGCTATCGCCTGACGAGGTGATGTACTGAAAACCGCCCCAGATCACAACAATAACCGCCACCGCACCGACGAAGTAGAGAAAGATATTAACCACCTCGCCAATGGTTGTACCGATAGGCTTCGTGCTCATCTCCTGTGTTCGAGCTGCATCCAAACCGCTCTTAAATTGGGCCGACGCGGACGGCAAAGCGATCGGCATGACGACGGCCACGGCAGCGACCGCTAATGACAAGACGGCGGCTACGAGGGTTTTTCTATATCGTTTCATACATTTCTCCTTTTTTCTTATATTTTGCCAAACACAAAATCAACAATGGCATACGATAGAAGCGCTACGGCGACACCAATCACCGCGTACATAATGGTCGACTTGGCAGTTTTAACCTTATTAGAGTCGCCGGCCGAGGTCACATACTGAAAGCCACCGATGATGATCATGATGACAGAAATGGCGCCGAGGATGAGCAAGATAGCATTGATGAGATTCTTAAACAGCGGCTGCACCGTCGCGCCACGGTTTTTACAGACTTCACCGCTAGAGCCCGAGCAGGCGCCGTAAATGTCGACGCTCTGGGCGGATACACTTGATGCCACCACTAGTGGGGCAATGAGCGCCGCTATCACACCAATAATGACTACGAGTTTTTTCATATTGCCGATCCTTTCATGCCACTAATGACAAAGTTAGTAATGAGAAATGCGGAGAGAATGATAATAATGCCGATAACGGTACCGAGGATGGTATTTTTCGCCTTGGTAAGTTTGTTAGTGTCGCCGCCCGAATTGGCGTAATTGATACCGGCCAGCACCAACATCAAAATCGCGATCGCCCCGGCAAAGAAATACACCGTATTGAGAATGTTACCCAGTGCATCCGCCGAAGCGCTGTTCGTCGGAATACCCAGCGAATCTGGCGACCCCAATACACCGGCTACGAATCGCATCATGACCGTGGCAACCCCAATCCGTCAGCCACGACATTCACCAGCGCCACCGAGGCAATAGCAATCACTAGGCCGATCGCCGCATTAATCACCGTCTTCATGCCATTGGCCATCTGTCCCGGCTCGCCATTGCTCGTCAAGTACAAAAAGCCGCCGTATATCACAAAGCCGACCGTCACAAAGCCCGCCAGCTGCAACAGATCCTCGACAACATTCAATATCGCCCGCCAGATAAAGCCGTTGAGCGTAGCGTAGTTACTCGGGTCGTTTTGGGCGCGCTTATCGTTATTGTCGACGATCGCTTTGAGATTACAATCCGACTTGGTCAGCCCGTCGTACCACGGCTTGAGCGTCAAGATGTTACCGCCACAAGCTGCGCTGGCCGGTGTTGCCTGAACCACCGACAGCATCAACGACCCCGCGATCATCAGCCCCAGCGCGATCACAATGTGCTTCATCAGAACACCCCCCCAGGGATCAGGAAATTAGTGATAGCCACAAAAAACGCGAATATGATGAGGCCGATAGCAGTGTTGACCCAGAGCTCTTTGGCTTTTTTGATATTGTCTGGGCTACCGCCAGACGCAGAGTAGAGAATACCGCCGTATATCACCGTACCGACCGCCAAGATGCCGATACCAGCAGTCATGATCTGGATAACCATTTTGATGATACCGAGAATAGCAGCATCGCCAGTCGCACCGCCACAGTTGATAATCGAGGTCGGTGCATCGCCACATTTACTCTCGGCAAATGCAACACCGCCAAATGACATAACGCCGCAGGTAATAGCTACGAGGAGGGCAGTAGTAATGAGAATATTTCTTTTTGTCATAACAATCTCTTACCCTAAATTGTAAAATAGTGGCGGGAAAAATGCAAACGATTTCTTGAAAAAGCCATAAAAGTTTGCTATCATACGGGAAGTTATGCGCCCGTAGTGAAGTTGGCCTATCACGCCTCCCTGTCACGGAGGAGATCGCCGGTTCGAATCCGGTCGGGCGCGCCAGAATTAGCACTATTGTTACCTAGCAGCCCATTTCTTGTGAGATAAGGGCTGTTTTCATTTAATTTATTACTTAGGGTATTGCTAAATTTACAGAATGTGTTACAATGATGTTATTCAGAGTTTATTATCTACTCTGAGGTGGATTAAAACTACTCTTATTGACTGGCCACCGGCCAGAGAAAGGACTCCAAGCGTTATGGCACGTTCACATGAGAGCTATGACCCAAGTAGTTCATTAGATGACAGGCCGTCTCTTCTTGAGAGGGCTAAGGATAAGCTTAAAAAGGCTTTAGCCGGGGTTACTCTCGGCGCTACAGTTGTAGTGGGCCTTGCAGGCTGCGGTAGGGGCGATCGTATAGCAGTACCAGAGAAAAGCCCATCATCAAGCGCTTCATTAGACCCATCAGAGTCACCATCTGCCTCACCATCACCGTCTGAGACTGTTGATCCAAAGGATCTAGCCGAGGAGAAATACGATCAAGTCAGGGAGGAGTTCAAGGACATAACCCCAGAGAGGTTTGCCAACCTTCCACTAGAAAAGCGCTTAGTGCCGTATAGGGAGACACTTAAGAAGGATACGATATGGGGAAGAACCAAAAGCCCAAATAATGACTTATATAATCCGTCGGGGGCGGCCGTTAAGCCTGGCAAATACTGCACAGAGCCCGCATCGGAAACAGACTCCGCCGAAGAAGTTGCAGCCAAAATACTCGGTCCCGTGGTTGCAGGTTTTGACACTGGTCCGTGGGATCCTGACTTTGCAAGAATGGTTACATCTGCGGCATTTTATGGGAACCCTGAGCTAAGGAAGTCTGCTCTAGATGATATGCTGCGGAGCGGGAAGATATCAACTTCAGAATATGCCGCCAGAAAGACTATTGTGGCACTCCTGGATGCTAAGGATAAGAAGGAAGAGAGTGGCTATCAAAAAAATGTACCCGGCTCCGAAATGTTTAAGGTACTAAAGGTAAGGTTTGCAGAAGCCAAGCCCTATGTGGACCCAAAGACTGGCGAAACACTACCGACGCAAGGCCTCCAGCTTGTTTATGAATCAACGATTACCAATGGTGTAACTACCGGTTCTCTTTTCAGGGTGGTTAAGAACGGTGATCTGTGGCAAATTGTCGACGACGAGGTTACTGGCTACAGCGGTGTCGACTCCTAAAGTGAACTGGTCGCACTCAGCATAGCAACATACCAAAAAGAGGGGATGAGCCCCTCTTTTTGAATTACTAGCATAAGCGTGGTAATATATTCTCATAATGCTTACGCAAAAAAAGACCCCGCATCGACGTATTCGCATTACCTTGGTTGGACTGGCTGCGCTGTTAGTCGTTCCGATGCTCATGACGTTTTTTGCGCTGTCGCCGACCGCTAACGCGGCTCGAACTCCGCTTGATTATTCACCACAGCTCACACAGGTAAAGCAGCTTCTGCTTGCTCGTGCTATGAGAATGTGTATCATTAATGGTAATGGCGGCCCCGGATTTGGCGGAAATCTTACTGCAGAACGGATAGCACGCGGTGACTGGGGTGGAAACTTTACCACCACCGTCGGCCCGATTCTTGATGGTGATAATGATGGACAGTTTGACTGTAAAGAAGTGGTGTCGGCCACTCGAAATGCATTTGGCTATGGCTCTTTTATCGATATGTTTTGTGCCCTAAAGGGTGAATGGCGAGATGATGCCAATCTTGATTGTCTCAGTAATATAGGCAAACCAGAATATAGTGGAGACAAGTGGAATATACCGAAAGACAGAGGTGTATACGCAATTCAAGTTCTTGAAAAAAAGGCCGGCAGAAGTCTCAAGTTTGATTCAGCACTGGTCAACTATTCACTAGCTATGTCAGTACTCTTATCAGGCCAAAAGCTTGGCTGCAAGGCTGAGTGGCGAGGATTTACCAGTGGTGAAGGTGCGCCAGATAACATTAGGGATCTTTTAAAGGGCAAGGATAATAGGCGGGTGAATATTACTTTAGCTGATGGCACATCGGCAGAAGGGCTTTATTATATCCCAAACCCAAATAAAAAAGTGGGGCTATCTTCCAAAGTTGAATCACCCTATGACCTCCCCAGCGGCGCAAAGCCGGAGATGTCATGCGAAGAGATCGCAGCATGGGCGTCAAGCAATGCCGAGGGGGCAGCAAAATCAGCAAAAACCGACTCTACTGAAAATACCCGTAAGGCTATCCGTAGCGCCCTCATAAAGAGGTGTGTCCAGTCACGAGGCGGAGGGCCTGCACAACAAATTTGCGAAAGCCAGGTTGATGGCTGGATGAATGCTTGTAAAGATAAAATGCCATCAAGTGGCGCCGTGGCGAGTTCTGATGAATACATAAAGTGTATCGCCAAACAGTCAAATTATTCCGATGGTGAGTTAAAAAGTGTCCTCTCCGGCATCTCCGCCGACACCCCTTCTGGGCAAAGCGAGGACGACGAGAAAAAACCAGAATGTGCCGTCAAAGACCTTGGTTGGCTCATCTGTCCGGTGGTTAATTTCTTAGCTGATGTTTCAGACGCAGCTTTCGCTATGATTGCCGACAACTTCCTAAAGGTTGAGCCGGGCCTTGCTTCTGGAGGTGAGGTACAGGCAGCCTGGGGGATCATGCGCAACATTGCCAATGGTGCGTTTATCATAATGTTCCTGGCAATTATTATGTCTCAGCTCACCGGCTTTGGCATCTCAAACTATGGCATTAAAAAGATGCTGCCTCGCCTTATCATCGCTGCAATCCTGGTGAACGTATCGATTTACATCTGTCAAATTGCTGTCGACCTGTCTAATATCCTTGGCTATAGTCTGCGTGCTGGTATCGGCGGCATCGGTGACGAGATTACTCGAGCAAATGAAATTTTTCAATCAGGTCAAGGACGTGGTACATGGGGGGGCTTTGCACTAACCATCCTTGCCGCAGGCACCGCCGGGATTCTCGCCCTCGCAGTCTTGATTGGGGCGCTTGTTTCTGGGCTGGTTGTTATGGCGACCGTTGCTGTGCTGTTAATCGCCCGCAAAGCGCTCATCGTCATCCTTATCGTCATCTCGCCACTCGCTTTTGTTGCCTTCCTCCTGCCAAATACCGAAAAATTATTTAGTAAATGGCGCTCAATCTTTGTGGGACTACTCATGGTCTTTCCGACAATCGGCCTGCTGTTCGGCGGTGGCATACTAGCGGGGGCTATCGTTAAGGCCGGGGGTGGAAACGACATGATCATGCAGATTGTTGGCGAGCTAATCAAAGTCCTGCCGCTCATCGCCGTGTGGAGTGTCCTTAAGAAAGCTATCGACGTCGCCGGGGCGATCAGTCAGCACATCAACAACGCTGGCGGTAGTCTCGGTGGCAGCGCCAGAAACTGGGCAAAAGATACTTACGATAGTTCACGGCTTGGCGAGATGCAAAAGTTTCGCAAGCAGCGACGACAGCGCCGCAAAGCCCTTATGCGAGCCGGGGCATGGGAGGGTACCGGAGCCCTAGATAAATTCTGGAGAAATCGAAAATCTCGGTTCAGCAAAAGATTTAACGAGAGCGCCTTAGCAAATAACCGCTTCCTCGGAGGAGATTATGGTATTCGCAGTGCTGCCGAAGGTCAGGATGCAGTTGATGACGAAGAGCGCAAGACAGCAGAGCGTATGCTTGATTATCGGTACAACGGCGATGCGGCCGCTGCACTGAGAGGCGCTGGAGACAACGAGATACTTAAACACATTGCCTTTAAGAAATTAGAGTCAACTGGTAAGCGCGGTGCCGAACAAATGTACGAGTATCTCCAGGGTGGTGGAACCATCAGCAACCGCCGCATGGCAGAAACCCTTACCAGAATGAAAGATGACCATGCCGGTCTGTTTGAAATGGGTAGAACGGCTATCGACCAGATGGAACAGAGCGGAGCAACCTCGGTCAGCTTTAGCAAGCAACAAATGGCCGAACTGACCGCCAAGGGAGTCAGCGGATTAAGTGATGAAAAATTGGCACGACAGACATCCAGTGCAATTAAGGTTGCTGGTGAAACTGAATTCACCAAGGGCGACCATAAAATGGTCGGTGTCTCCGCCGAGAGGGCAGCCTCAGTGCTTGACAATAAACGTATTAATACCTCGATATCAGGTAGTGCGCGCAAAGAGCTTGAAAACATACGAAACAGCAACAGAGCAGCCGAACCTCAGGAGCTGCGGGTACCACATGACATGAGCGGCGTAACAGCAGATGACGTCAAAAATGCGATTAATTCTACGATAGAAATTAACAATATCACCGAGGCAGTCCCGTCAGACACCCCAACGGGGAGAACATTCGTTGCCGGAACGGGCAGAGGGCCAGCCCCACCGCAATCCCCGCCTTCAGCACCACCAAATAATCAAAATAACCGCGATAATCGAAACAATAATCCACCTACCGCCAGCTAAAAACTATTGACTTTTCTCTGTAAAAATGCTACCATTGTCGGTAATGGAGTGGTTACATTCACGAGAGCGATCGTCAATGCGATGGTTGCAGTGGTTTATATTGCTGGCGGTGGGCCTCCTAGTCAGTGTTTTTTTGAGTACGGTCGTAACCTCAGGCCAGGCGTTGGCGGCGGACGCGAAATGGGATAGTAGCAAAATATCCTACGACAACGAAACCTTTGAGCGAGTTTCCGACGTCGACAAACTAAAGGCCCTTAACCTAGGGCCTGACCAAGTGGTCTACATGTCCAAGAAAACTGTGACCAATAATCAAGACGTCCGCGTCATTCATTTTCCGTCAACAGGCGACCTCGGATCAATGACCTCGGTGTCCCTAACGACATTCACGTATACTGCGCCAAACACCTACACAAAGAAAGAATCGACCACACTATCAATTGACCCACCGAGCCAAAACTCTGCATCTTCGTGCGAGGTTGCTGGCGGTATCGGCTGGATCCTTTGTCCCGTTTCGGCGTGGTTAGCTAGCTCCATCGACTGGATGTTTGGGGTGCTCAAAAGCTTCCTCGTGGTGCCGCCGCTTCAGACGGGTAATCAGACCAGTGGCATCTTTCTAGCCTGGAATATCGTTCGCAACATCGCCAACGGTATCTTTATCGTCATGTTCATAGTCATTATTTATTCACAAGTTACTTCTATGGGCATCTCCAATTATGGTATCAAAAAGATGTTGCCTCGCTTAATTGTCGCGGCGGTACTAGTCAATTTGTCGTTCCACGTCTGCGCCATCCTCCTTGACCTGTCAAACATCGCCGGAAGTGCACTCCAGGACATGTTCATGAATATTCGCAATACAGTCGCCACCCTGGGCGGATCGGCGCCAGCGTCTGAACCCATGACCTGGCAAGAGGTCACTTTCCAGATTTTGGGAGGTGCCGCTGGCGGTGCAGCGCTGGCTGCCGGAATCGTCATGCGGGCTGAGCTACTTCCTTTTATTGTGCCGCTTTTGTGCGGCATTGGACTCGTTATCCTTCTCGTTGTTATCATTATGGCCGCCCGTCAGGCGTTGATCGTTATTTTGATTATCATTTCACCGCTGGCTTTTGTGGCTTACTTGTTGCCGGGCACAGAAAAGTGGTTTGATAAATGGAAGGATGTCTTCTTGACGATGCTAATATTCTTCCCGGGGTTTGCGGCGGCCTTCGGTGGGGCACAGCTGGCGGGCTCAGTCATTATGCAAAATGCCGCGGGGCCGAACGGGGCGGTGATGTATATCCTCGGTATGGCAGTCCAGATCGCACCACTCGCCCTGACGCCGTTGATGATTAAGTTGGGTGGCGGACTCCTCGGCAAATTCACCGGCCTCGTCAACGACCGCAGTAAGGGATTATTCGACCGATCTAAGAACTGGGCAAAAGAGCAGAGTGAGATTACGAAACATAAAAAACTCAACAAACGTCCAGACAGCAAATTTACCCCAACGGCATGGCGACGCAGACTGGCGCAGTCATCGCAAAATCGTAAGGATAGGCTAGAGGGGCTGCGTAATCAGTCAAACGTACAGCGCACCGAAACTGCTAACTACAGGAAGCTTGACCAGTTTAGGCGCTCTGTTGAAGAAGATAAAAATATCGCCGAAGGGAAGCTGCAGTCAGCATGGAACGCACATCAGAGCACTAACCAGGCGGCCATCGTTCAGGATTTCCAGTCACGGTCTATTCGTCAGATGGTTGATGCTGAGAAGCAGGTGCTCGACAATCGCTTTACGGCGCTTCAGACTGGACATGAGGAATTGCCAGAAAATGTTGCCAATAACACCGCAGTCCAAGAGGCTGTACAACGAGCACGCGATTCACATCAAACTCTAGCGGTTCAAGGTTTGCGCAAGAGCGGTATCGATCGTGTCCTCAACGATCAGTTCGCTCGTGCCATGCGTGATGACGATACCGGCGCAGCACTTCGATCAGCTGCTGGTGGTATCGAGGACGCTTACTATGCATCAATTCCAGGTATGAGTGATGACCTTGGGTCGCGGCGCGCTGCTGCCGCTGCTGCTCAAACGGTGAGTGCTGCCTATGAGGAATCAGTCAAGAATGCCACCGCTATCCTCAACGGCAGCAATGTGAGCGATGCCGACACAGTAAGCCTCATCGGTGGCAATGCTGTTGGCAATATCCCAGCAACCGACGACATCAGGAATGCGGCTGGTCGCAAGATCGCAAGCAGTCGTGGTGCTAAACCGCTACTCGATATGCTCAGCAAGGTGCAGATGAATAATTTGACAGACGACCTCGCCCAAGAACTTGGTGTAGCATTGAAAAACAATAGTGCACGACCATGGTGGCTAGGTGGATCGGAGTGTGTTGATATACAAGCCAATGCCATCAAGGATACCGGTGACGCCTTCAAGGTACGCAATATGATAAAGGCCTTTGAGAAGGGTAAGTTGAGTGCTGACAAGGCCCTAGCAAGTGACGCGGTATTCCTCGAGGATACGCTTGATATGATGCAGAAGCATAATATTGCCGCACAACTGACACCAGAGGCGAAGAAATTCCTTAACAAGAGCATTACAACTGTTTTAACTGATAAGCTATACAGGGGCCGATATAGTCGTGAGCAGGGAGACGCCCTCAAAGGCATTCAAAATCTGCTATAATAATACTCAATGGCTGTCTACAAAGTTCCTCAGGATGTGGAAGCTGAAGACAAGCTGCTCGGGCCGTTTAGTTTCAAGCAGTTTATTTTCTTGATCGTCGCGATCGGCATGATTGCGCTGGCGTGGGGGCTATTCTCGGTGCTGCCACCACTGGCGATTATCCCGGTGCCGGTTGCGCTGTTTTTCGGGGCGTTAGCCTTGCCGCTGCGCAAGGATCAGCCAATGGAGGTTTACCTCGCGGCGGTTATTTCGTTCATTCTCAAGCCCAAGCAGCGACTGTGGCGAGCCGATGGCATTGAGCGAATGGTCGAGGTGATCGCCCCGCGGATTGAGGAAAAGCAATACGGCAAGGGGTATGACCAGGCCGAGGTCAATCGCCGGCTGTCATATCTGGCGACGCTGGTGGACACGCACGGCTGGTCGGTGCGCGGCGTCGATAACCCAAACAGCTCGGTGATGAACAGCTCGATGCAGGCGGACTGGTACAACGAGGCCCAGACCGCCCAAGACCCGCTCGACCCAAGTAGCAAGACAGCCCGCGCCTTTGAAACACTCATTGAGCGAGCCGACGAAAGACGCCATGATGAAATTGTCCAGCAAATGCAGCGAGCCCAAACCGCCCCAACCACCCAGACCACCCAAGACAGCCAAGACGACCAAGTCTACTCGCTACAGACCTCGACCTTCAACCCCTATCCAACCATGCAGCAGTCTATCATCACGCCCATCAGCGAGCAAACGACCGCGACGGCCCACACCGACCAGGTGCCCCCTAGCACAGCACCCGTCTCGCCTGCTATAATGGATCTAGCGCGTAATCACAGCGATCTGTCGGTCGCCTCGCTCCAACGAGAGGCCGGTCGCATCCAAAAAGAACATGATAAGGAAGTCGTGATTTCGCTTCACTAGGTGGGATGTCTATGCAACCAGATCAGCAACAGCAACCATATCACTATCCACCAGATGCAGCCGCTGCACCACCGTTTGGTGCAGCGTCAAATCCGCCAACTATGCCGGGGGTTATTGCCTCTGGGCCCGATCCAGTCTCTACGGAACAGACCTCACCGTATGCTCAGTACCCTGATCAGTTCAGCCCGCTGCCACAGCAATTACCGCAGGCGCCAACCCAGCCGACGCCAGGCGCACAGCCGACAGCGCAACCAGCCCCCAACCCACCGTCCGCACCCGAGCCCAACCAGCCACAGCCAGCCCCGCAACAACCCGCCAAGCAGCCAACTAACCAGGCAAAACCTCAACAAAAAGGTCCGACCAGCACCCAGAACACGCTGCTATTTTCTGAGATGCGCGAGAATATGATTATCATGAATGACGGCAGCTTTCGGGCGATTGTTCAATGTCAGTCAATCAACTTCGATCTGATGAGTGGCCGCGAGCGCGAGGGAATTGAATTTAGCTACCAAAACTTCCTTAACTCGTTATATTTTCCAGTTCAAGTGCTCATTCGCTCGCGTCGCGTTGACATTGGGCCGTATATCGACCGCCTGATTGACATCCGTCGCAACCAAGACAATATGCTCCTGAACGTGCTGATGGACGACTATATCAACTTCATCGATGTCCTCGCCCAAGAGGCTAATATTATGGACAAGGATTTTTATATCGTTGTGCCGTATTATCAGAGCGGCGACATGCAAGTTATTAAACAGCAGGCCAAGGGTCTGTTCGACAGCTTCTTCGGCGGCAAGAAAGACAACACCGTCACCAAGATTGAACAAACCGCCTACGAGAAGGCCAAGGATGAAATTAAGAACCGAGTTGATTCAGTAATGAGTGGACTGTTTCAGATGGGCGTAAAGAGCGCGCAGCTTAATACCAAACAGCTGGGCGAATTATTCTATAGTTCATACAACCCTGACGTGGCACCGCAACAACCGTTGAGTGTCGGCGCCGATGAACTAGCAACGACCTATGTTCGCAAGGGACGAGGCGAATCGCCACATGGATATGGAGGAACGCGACATGGCTAGGAAAAAGAAATTAGACGCCATTGATATCGCCGCCCAACAGCGGGCCCGCGAGCAGGCCGAGGTTGAGCAAGCATTTCTCACCGGCGTGAGGACCCTACGCGACTTTATTGCCCCGAGCAGCCTCGAGCTCAAATCCGACCATTTCCGCCTTGGCTCAAAGTACGGCCGCACCATGTACGTCTACGGCTATCCGCGCGAGTTATACACCGGTTGGCTCAGCTCGGTGATCAACATCGACGAGGTGCTGGATATTAGCATGTTCATTTACCCAGTTGATACCCAGGTGGTGCTCAACAACCTGCGCAAGAAAGTGACTCAGCTCGAGGCCAGCCTCAGCATCAATTCCGAGAAGGGCAAGGTGCGCGACCCAGCAATGGAAGCGGCATTACAGGACGCCGAGGAGCTGCGTAACCAGCTACAGATTGGCTCGGAAAAGTTCTTCCGCTTTGGCCTTTACATTACGATTTATGCCGACAGCATTGATGAACTCAACTTTATCCAGCACAAGATCGAGACAATTTTTGGCCAGCAGCTAGTATTCTCTAAAGTTGCCTCGGCCCAACAGGAGCAGGGCCTCAACAGTACTATTCCACAGCTGACCGACCAGCTCCAGGTTCGCCGCAACATGAATACCGGTGCTATTTCCACTAGCTTTCCGTTCACCTCGGCCGATCTGACCGATGGCAAGGGCGTGTTATATGGTATCAATATGCATAATAACGGCTTGGTGATTTTTGACCGCTTTTCCCTCGAGAATGCCAACATGGTAGTGTTCGCTAAATCTGGTGCCGGTAAGTCGTTCACCGTCAAGCTGGAGGCGCTGCGCAGCATGATGCTTGGTTCAGACATCGTGATCATCGACCCAGAAAACGAATACCAGAAGCTGTCCGACGCCGTTGGCGGCAGCTACATTCGACTGAGCCTCAACAGTGACACCCGCATCAATCCGTTTGATCTGCCGCGAGTGATTGATACCGATGAGGCGGACGATGCACTGAGGGCGAATCTAGTGACGCTGCACGGGTTGTTGCGGCAGATGCTGGGTGGCTCACAGACGACAGCGGGCGGACAGATTATCGCTGGACTGACGGCCGCCGAGGAGGCTGATATTGACCAAGCGCTGATCGACACATATGCTCGCGTCGGCATCACCGCTGACCCATTGACCCACCACTCGACGCCACCGACCATCGCCGATCTCTACGATACGCTGCTTCATATGGGTGGCACCGGGCCAAGCCTTGCCCAGCGGCTCCGAAAATTTACCTCGGGAACCTTCGCTGGTATCTTTAGTCAGCAATCAAACATCGATATCAATAACACCATGGTGGTCTTTAATATCCGCGACCTCGAGGACGAGCTGCGGCCGATAGCCATGTATATTGTGCTGAATCACATCTGGAACATTACGCGTACCGACCAGAAACGGCGCATGCTGATCGTCGATGAGGCCTGGCAGCTGATGCGCTACGATGACTCAGCCAACTTCCTGTTTTCTCTCGCCAAGCGCGCCCGCAAATACCAGCTGGGTCTCACGACCATCACCCAGGACGTCGAGGACTTTATGGGTAGCAAGATGGGTCGGGCCATCGTCGCCAACTCATCAATGCAGCTGCTACTCAAGCAGTCAACCAGCGCCGTTGACGTCCTCTCCAGCGTCTTCAAACTAACCGAGGAGGAGCAAAAACGCCTCGCTAACTTCCCGGTAGGGCAGGGGCTATTCTTTGCCGGACAAAACCACGTTCACATCCAGATTCAGGCCAGTGATACCGAATACGAACTCATCAACACCTCGCCGATCTCTCGACACCAACTACCATCAGAAACGCCGCTCGGCGGGTACGGGGCAGTGTAGTATAATTGGAGGCATATGGCAACAGCAACAAAACCGCCACGATTTGACACCACGACCGATCCCGATGCTGATGCGCGAGCAAATCCGTTTGAGCTACATGATGATTCATCGGAGCGACTGAATGCTGGTGAACAGGCAGCGCTCGACCAGATAGAGGCTGGTCTACGAGATGATGGCCTTGATAATGACCAGTTCGGCTACCAGGCGGGCCGAAAAGATAACACTAGCGAGGCTGCACAAAAAGTAGCAGATAGAGAGAGTAGTGCTGCAAACCAGAGCCTACCCAGCGGTTTTTATCAGCCGGGAGACTCCAAGCGGAACAAGCCTAAGGGTCGAGGTGCCAAGCTCATCGCTCTTGCTAAAAAACGCGGTGGTATTGTTGGTTTAATGGTATTATTTGGTGTTGGCGGCGGTCTGCTGGCTTCGGTGTTTGGTCCGGCATCAATGCTCATCAACCTCATGGAAAACCTAACCCTTGGCAACGATTCCAGTTCAGTCGTCTCTGAACGACGTCTCGCAAAAAACTTGGCGAATATGATAACAAAGCCTGGTGTCTGTAACAGTAAAAAGATGAAGTGCAAGGCCGGCACGATTTCGAACAAAGGCCTACGACGTCTCGCAAAGCACGGTGTTGTAGCGGCCGATGCTAAAGGCAATCCGCTTAATCTAAAAAGGCTTGGCTACCCCAGTGGTAACCCAGAGAAGTTCATCGTTGACGGTAAACATATCAAGGCCCAGGATCTGCCCGGTTTTTTAAGCGCTAAAGAAAACCGCGGTCTTGCCGCCAAGGTTCTTGGTCGATCCGGTGCATTTAACATGCGATTTCGCGTTTGGTCAAGTAAATATCTCGCCAAAAAGTTCTTTAGTAAGTTTAAGCGCATAAAGCGAAACGGGGGAGCGGCCACATGGGCCGAAGAAAACAAAAAGAATAACCGACAAAATCAAGGCCCAACAGGTTCTGACGGTGAAAAAAAGAAGACCCCATCCGAAGAATATCGTGCTGACGATAAAGTAAACCAAGCAGACATCGAAGAGTCTGGCAACAAAGCCAAGGCGCATGCTGACAAAAAACTGAAGCGTGCGCGGCGTGCCGGCTCGGCCTATACCCTCGCAACAGGTGCCTGTATCGCTGGACATGTACCCGACTTTATCGTTGGCGGTGTCGCTGGAGCGCAAATGGCGGCACTTATCCCACCGATAGCTAATATCGTTCTCTCACCAGGATCACAACAAAAGGCTTCGGGCCTTGATCCGCGCTTCGCAATGACTGCTGCTGGTATGGAGTTTGTTGGCACAATGTTAACCTCTCGCCACAAAGGCAGTAATGGTAAAGCCGAGTCAGCCCTTGATTCACCACTCCTGCTCTCTGCTATGGGCGTCAATAAAAATAAAGTTCCGCTATCTGAAAAATTTGCACCCGGACTTAAAGTTCGTCGTCATCCAGCCATCCAAGCGATGTATCAATATAAAGATGCCACCAAGGGCGCCTGCAACGTCATCATGAGTGATCAGGCTATGTACACAGCCATGGCTGTCGATGCAACAGTGACAGTCGTGGCAGCAAAGACGCTTATAGGTGGTATTGTCAAGGCAGTAGGTGATTTTGCAATCTCTCAAATTACCTCTGTCATTATAGGCGAAATAACCAAAGCGGCCACAAGTGCAGCTGTTCAGGCGATATTCAAAGCCATCGTTGGCGATAATGACATTGCGAATGCTAAGGGTAAGGAGTTTGGTGATATGCTCGGAACATCGGCTGGTGCATTTTTTGCAGCAGCAAACTCAGCAAAACATCTGCCGGTATTGTCTAAAAAAGGCCTCTCTAGTTTTAATCAAGTTCGTCTCGCTAACGAGCGACAACAACGTGAATACGACATCGCCTCACTCAGCCCATTCGACACTTCTAGTCGCCACACATTCCTCGGCAGCCTCACCTTTAACCTGCGTCAGATGATGCTCCAGTCTGGTAGTTACAATAATTCATTCGCATCAATCTTCTCTAATATCATCCACCTCCCAGCAATGGCGCTTTCATTTGGAGCCACCGCCAATGCGAGCGATAACTACTCGGCAAATTACTGTGGTTACGCCGAAGACTTTGGCTTAAAGTCCGAGGTTAATGGCCGCGATGTTACTCCAGCAGTAAACTTTGCCGGCGCTGGATGTACGGGCTTTACTAGGCAGCAGGACGATATGGGTGTTGAGGAGGCGCGAGAGATCCTAGCGAAGGCTGGGTGGATCGATGAAAGCGTCGATATCGAGAAAGAAGATGACGTCGAAGCATTGGTTAGTAAAGGATATATAAAAGATAATACCCCACTAAAGTCGTTTATTGAGTCTTGTAGCGATGTCAGTTCGGCAGAATACTCAACCAATATGGCCGGCTGCGTCCTTGATGAATCTAGTACCAGGCAAAGTACTGGCAAGATCTCCAGTGGCGGCTATCGCCCTGTTGTCGAAGGTGAAAATGGCAAGACAAGCGCTGACACCGACTTTGGCTCCGTTGATACTGCCGACGGCAAGGCCCTCGCTGCTATCTCTGTCTTCTTGATGGATTATCAGATCCAAAATTCCATTAACGGCGAAGACGACGAAGAGCTTGTCGGCAGCAATCAGTCTAATGGCGCCTCAAATTCCCAAACCGGCGAAAATCTCGATCAAATTAAGATGTACTATCAGTCAGAAGAGCCATGGAAGAATAAAAAATACGGCATTGGTAATATTGGTGAGTGTGGCTGCGCGCCAACCTCTATGGCTGCTATCGTCTCGACTGTCGGCAATACAACCGTTGATCCAGAAAAAATGGCTGAGTTTTTCTATCAAAACGATGGCCAGATAGGCGGTGGACGCTGTGGCTCGAATTGGATATGGGAAAGCAAAGCTCAGCTATTTAAGGATAAGTTCGGTATTACGATCAAGAAAGTGCAGCCAAGTGCCGAAAACGCCTCAAAAGGCCTGTCCGAAGGTGGCCTGGTTCTCATATCGGTTGGTGGAAAAACACCGTTTATCCAGGGTGGTCACATTATGTTTATTCGCGGAAAGACCGCTGACGGTAAGTTCCTCGTTGGCGACCCGAATAAGCGCTCCAACACCGAAAATAAAGCCGGCTTTGATACGAGCCAGTTCCACTTTGGCGAAGGGAATGGTACACCGGGTATGTGGGTGATCACTGGACCGAAAAAAGTTGGAGGGCGGTCATCGTGAGAGAGTTTCTTTTAGCACACAAAACAGCAATTATTGCTACGTTATCATTCATCATACTCTCCGCCTCAGTCGTTGTCGTCATTCTGCTGCTACCACCCGCCAACCCATCGACCCCACCGCAATCGCCTAGTAACAACCAATCAGAGGGTAAACAGTACGAGGGACCGACCGGCGGCAGTGGCCAGCCAACAACACAGCAGTTGATCCTCAGCGGGTGGGATACGAAGAATAGCGCCAATAAAACACTGGCCGCATTCATCAATGATGACACCCAAAATTCACTCGTTGCAGCGATTCTTCGCCACTACGTAAGTAAACATGCGACCTCTGATACCCTTGTGTCTGGAGCGATCACTAATGTAGTTTTTGACGAAAAGGTAATATCATTCACCGTGACTGTTAACAACACCGCCGCGTATGCTGTACAGTTTACTATCGCGGATAACGCCGTCACCATTCGAACCGCAAGTGGGGAGCCAGTAGCGTTATGATAGATAGCATGAATTATTACTCCCAGCAGCCACGTGACGACAGGCGATCGTTGACGATTATGGCCGGACTGTGCGTCGCGGCGATTGCGCTGATAATCGTCATTATTCTAGTTGTTATCCGCAACAACACCCCACTAAATCCAATGTCAACCAAAAACCTCACAATCCCAGAAAAAACGTTGCGCGAATCAGCCTCCGCTGCTTTTACCAACCTGCGAGTTGCGACAACACCGCGACAAATATTTATCGAAAAAATTGACTTCGAAAATGAGTGGATCTTTCTGAAAGCAATTGCCGCCAATGTTACGACCACCAATCCATCGCGCACATTATATGTCATATTAAAGAAAGATGATCGCGGCAATTTACAGCTCATCGCATACTCAACCGGCAGAGAGGCGTGGCGGACAACTGACGGTAACATACTACCGGATAACGCGAGAGAGCGAGCGAGGAAATTATGGAACGAAAATTAGTCTTGCAAAGGGTTGTTATCGTTATATCAATTATTTCGCTGCTTTTTGGGAGCTCACCGGTATTTGCCGAACTAAATACCGACCAACTGCGCGCGACATTTGAAGACAATAGTATCCTTTTTAGTAATAATTCTGAAGATACAAACTGTTCACCAAATGCCGCACAGCGGGCGGGCGATGCCGCAGGAGAGTTGGTTGGTGAAGATAATCTAAAGAAAGCATTTAATTATTTTATATCCAAAGGTGCGCCAAAGTTTGTTGCAGCAGCAATCGTTGGTAATTTATATCAGGAGTCAAAAGGTAACCCAATTCTTCGTCAAAATAAAGGCTCCGAGCCAAATCCGCTCAAGGCCGGCGGTAAGTATCACCCGTGGAACCCGAGTAAACCGGCTGGTATGGGCGATGCCTGGGGAATCGCCCAATGGGACCCGGGCGTAGCCGTCCTTTACTGGCAACAGCAGGCTGGCGTCCAGGGTGATGTTACCAGTCTCGAGGTACAACTAGCTATCGTCTGGTGGCAGCTTCAGAACCTTGCACCGACCTCGCGTAAAAACGTTCTTGCCGAAATGACGGCCTCGGGCAACGTAAACGAGGCAACCTCTATTATGGTAAAGAAGTTCTTTGGTGCTGGTATCCCACGAACCGATATTCGCGCAGCTTATGCTAACAAAGCCATGAGCTGGGAGCCAGATCCTTCTATCGCAGCAGCGGCGGCTTCTGGTGCCGCTACTAACTGCAGTGATGGTAGTGGAGGTGGAGGCGGCACCATCTCCGAAGGCGGCCTCAACGAAGAGCAGGCGAAGAAATTCATGATGAATTACGGCGAAAATAAAAATAATGAAAGCCGCAAAGCTATGGGTGACTACTTGTGGAATACTTGTAATGGTGGGGGATCAAACTGTGTGTCGTTCTCTGTATTCTTCCTTGAAAAATTTACTTCAACAAAAAACCTCGGCACCACAGGTAATGGCGAACACGTTGTTAAGCACTTAAGAAATGCTCGAAAGCTACCGACCGGTAAAACACCAAAAGTCGGCGCTGTGTTTAGTTGGTCTGGTGGACGCTATGGTCACACCGGAGTTGTCCTCGGCATTCAGGGCGATAATGTCATCGTTGGCCACGCAAGTTGTGGTAATTCAGGTAAGGGCCGCGGTGATGGCACGCAACGAGGTGGCGGATCTGGATTTATCCTTACGGGTAAGGTTAATGATCCAAAAACTTGGCTCGGACATCTTCCGGATGAGTTTGCCTACCCAGAAGTTGATATGTCAGCAGTGGCGAGCTATGTTGGAGCAAATACAAGTAGAGGTGGCGGTAATGTTGCACTATAATAAAAAACTAATTTTCATTATCTTGGGGTTTATTGGTGTTGTTATTATCACTACGGTTGCTTATATACTACTGCTACGCAACCCTCTTGGTGGAGAAATGCATATCGAAAATCTCAGTACATATACAAATGGTAAACCGACCGACGCTAAAACCCTCGAAACAATTCGTCACGCATTATATACTACCATCCGCAACAACTACACGGGTGATTTACCAAACAACTCCATCAAAGACATCCTTATCCGCGACGGGTCGTTTAAGCAGACTCACGATCAAGCGAAAGATATCCACACCGTTAACTTCATTGTTGATATTAAAAGCCTACAGCAGTCGTATCTCGTCGAATATACGTGGTCACAAAAAACCAATCTTGACGAGGATGCTCAGTATCAATATGGCACAACCGTTTCGTGTCTACCAACCGATCAGCTAATATACGGTTATTTTGGCTGTAATGATGACTTTTCGCGAATGCGTGGACTACGAAGCCCATACTTAGTCATAAGCTGGGGTGGTGAAAAAGACCAGTATGACAACTCTTTGTCCGACCAGCTAACTGGCAATGACACTGACTACATTGAAAAGCTAATCATGAGTGATTATTCTTATGACCATAAACTGTCACGCATCGCTACACAAACAACGATAAAAGATATCGTACGTGATACATCATCAGGGAAAAATACGCTATCATTTACTATTACCGTTGAGGATAAATTAGCCTACAACATCACTATTGATTACGATAATAATCGACGAATTACCATTACTCAAGACGGTCGATTACTTAACTAACCTAGCGCTTCAACGGCATAACAATATGCATACAATCTGGCGTAGGGGTCTGCTCGCGGATGACACATGGCGACAGTTTGCCGTTAAACGAGAAGGTGACAGTCTCGCCATCAGTGGCGCCAAGTGACTCGATCAGATAGCGAGAATTGAGCGTAATTTCGCCGTCGCTTGACACCTCGGCGCTGGCCTCAGAGGTATTCTCGCCGAGTTCCGAAGCGATTGAATGGATTGAAAGTAGCGCTTGCTCGTGACTAGCCGTGAGGGTGATACCACCACCGGACTCGCGCGCAAAGAGGCTGGCAACCTTAGTGATGCGCAGGAAATCAGCCTTCTTGATCACTACATCGGTCTCGGCGAGCTTAGGGATCAGTTGACGATAGTCGGGAAATTTACCGTCGATCAGCCGACTCACGATCTCTAAGTGATCCGTCCGAAACCCGACCTGCGTTTCATCAAAAAACAAACTTACATCACTCGTCTCGGTGTCGAGGCTCCGCAGCACTTCCTGCAATGTCGATGCCGGCACGATGGCCGTAATTTCGCCATCAAACTTCATCAGCCATTTCTCCGCTAGCCGATAACCGTCCGTGGCCGCTAGATACAACTCACTATTATAGGTGTGCCAGTACACACCAGTTAACACCGCCCGCGTGGCATCACTAGACGTCGCGATAATGGTTTGCGAAACTGCCTTTTTTAACTCATCGGCACTCATATCCAGTCGCACCGCCGTCTGCTCGTCCACTGTCGGTAGCTCCGGAAACTCATCCGCCACGACACCATTGATAACTGACGAAAACTTGTCTGCGGTCAGGTGTAGGTGCTCGTCCTTGACCTCCAACTCGACCGTACCACTTGGCAGACTGGCGACAAACTCGCTCACTAGTCGGGCTGGGATAGTTATCGAGCCGGGCTTCTCGACCTTGGCGCCAACATACTGGGTAGAGGCGATTTCCAGATTCGTTGCCGCTACGACCAGTCGAGAGCCATCGGTTCGTAGTAAAATGTTATTCAGTATCGCTAGTTCGTTACGACTAGCGGCGATGCGCCCAACGCTAGCGAGGGCTTTGGCGAGGTTTTCTTGGGTGACGGTGAGCTTCATGTTCTTATTATAATCCCTTTCTTATTTTTATTCAGTAGTTAGTAATAATAGGTACTGTGGAAACTGGGTAAAGTTTGTGTTCAGACAGGGGTGATAGTAGTATTGTGTCAGTGGAAAAGATAGTGGATTTGCTGAGTATGGTGTCGTGGACAAGACGCCGATTATCCACGTGATGCTGCTTGGCCCATTTGATGACAACTAGATTAGTGGATAGCCGTTCACAAGTTTGTCGCTGGTTACGCGCACGTTTTACCCAGGTTTTACACATAGAGCTTGTCTCGGATGTCATTAATTTGTTCGCGGACATTGACGCTGATGAGCATCTCCTTGCTAATTTTGTCAACCGAATGAATAGCGGTAGTGTGGTCTTTGCGGCCAAGCTCCTGGGCGATTTTTGGAAAGCTCATCTTGAGCTCGCTGCGCAGCAGGTACATGGCAATTTGGCGTGGCTGCATGATGTATTTATCGCGCTTTGGCGAACACACATCCTTCACCTCGACGCCAAAATGGCGAGCAGTTTTGTCGATAATTTGCTTGGCGGTGATATGTTGCGGGCGAGAGCGCTTGATATTACCGAGCAGCCCCTCGGCGGTTTCGGCGTCGGGCGTGATGTTTTGCATCTCGGCGTAGGCGAGGAGCTGATTGAGCGCCCCCTCAAGTTCGCGGATATTGGTCTTGAAATTGGTAGCGAGGTATTCGACAACGTCGGCGGATAGCTCGACATCGCTCAGGCCAGCCTTGGCGGTAACGATAGCGCAGCGAGTTTCATAATCAGGCATCTGCACGTCAATCGTCATGCCCCACTCAAAGCGACTGCGCAGGCGGTCGGTCAGGGTAGGGATGCTTTTTGGCGGCTTGTCAGAGCTGATGATGATCTGCTTGTCGTTTTGGTGTAGGTCGTTAAAGGTGTGAAAGAACTCGTCCTGAGTTTTTTCCTTATTGGCGATAAACTGCATATCGTCAACGATCAAGACATCGACGTTACGATATTTGTCGGAAAATCCTTTTTTCTTGAAGCGAATCGAGTCGAGAAATTCACTCACGAAGGTCTCGGTGGTGGTGTATAATACGCGAGCGGAGGGTTGGCGCTTAATAATCTCGTTACCAACGGCCTGCATCAAATGGGTTTTACCAAGCCCCGATCCACCATACAAATAGAGCGGGTTGTATTTGGTGCCAGGATTAGCGGCAATTGCTTGACAGGCGGCGTGCGCCAAGTCATTACTCGAGCCAACGATGAAGTTGTCAAAGGTATAGCGCGGGTTGAGGTTGGTTGCTGATTTTTTAGACTGCTTGATGATCGGTTGGGTGGCGGCCGCTGAATTTGGTTCATCACGGCTGAGGCGCTGCTTTCGAGCAGCCGTTTTTTTGGGTCGAAAATGAATCGTCGAGACCGCAAGGCCGCTCCGCTTCAAGCCGTCAGCGATGCGCTGATAGTAGCGTTTTTCCAGCTGTGTCAACACGAAGGGGTTGGGTGATAGGACGGCCACCTCATTATCAGATATAATGTCAAGCTCGGTCGACTTAAACCAGGTCGAGAATGACGATGGCGGAATTGAAACTTCAATTTCACCCAGCACTCCCTGCCAAATAGCTTGACTATTCACAATACCTTCCCCCTCGGAACTACGTTGATAACCCTACTATAGCAAAAAATCAGACTTTTCCACAAGCACAGGCGCCATCATAAAATTCAGAGACTCTCGAGGTGATTTTTCCACAGCAATGAACCACCTCTGATAAATATGTGGAAAAAATAGCAGAAACGGTGGAAAGTTTATCCATGGCTTGCAAAAAATATCAAAAAAGGCTACACTAAATGACGATATGCCAAAGCGAACATTTCAACCACACAAGCGACATCGCGCCAAGACGCACGGTTTTCGAGCTCGTGTTTCGACCAAGGCTGGCCGCGCTGTCCTGAAGCGTCGTCGCCTCAAGGGTCGCGCTAAAATCGCTATCTAACTGTAAACTCCCGCCTCGCCTAACAGGGCGGGATTTTGCTATACTGGACCTATGTTACGTCACGTCAACCGATTTCATGGTCATGGTAGCCTGCGCTATGTCTATGCGCGCGGGCGGGCAATTCGCTCATCGCAGCTCACCATGAAATATATCGCCAATCCGCGCCGTCGCCATGGTCGGTTTTCGGTAGTGATTAGTAAAAAGGTGCTCAAATCCGCCGTTAAGCGCAATCGTGTTCGCCGCCGAATTTACGAAATTATCCGACTAGAATTGCCACATATTCGGGGTGGGTTTGATGTTGTTATTATGGTGTTTTCGCCGGAGGTGCTGGTGATGCCACATAGCGACCTAAGGACGGCAGTAAAACAACTCTTTTCACAGGCGGGGCTGTATAAATAGCGCCACCTCTGGTATAATGAGGACATGAACATGTTTGATGTGGTTATTGTGCAACCAATTTTTAACTTGCTGATGGCAATTTATGCGCTAATTCCAGGCGGCGACTTTGGGGTTAGCGTTGTACTATTTACAATAATTGTGCGTTTTCTGTTGTGGCCGCTGGTTAAGAAGCAGCTCCACCAGGCTAAAGCGATGCGCAAGATACAGCCCGAACTTGCCAAGCTGAACAAAAAATATAAGAGTAACCCACAGATGCGGGCGATGGCGATGATGGATGTGTATAAAAAGCATAACATCAAGCCGATGAGCTCTATCCTGGTACTTCTTATCCAGCTGCCGGTACTGATCGCGATTTACCGTGTGGTGCAGATATTCGTATTGCAGCGCTCAGAGCTCGCTAAGTACACATACGACGTAATGGAGCAGTGGGAGCCGGTCAAGCATTTGATCGCTAACCCAGATCACTTTAACCAGAATTTCTTGGGGTTGATGGACCTGACGAAGCAGGCGTTGTCATCAAACGGTGTATCAATCGGGCTACTCATCCTCGCTCTGGTAGCTGCCGTTTTGCAGTATTTATTATCAAAGCAGATGTCACCAAGTTCGGACAACAAGAAGCGGCTGCGTGATGTGCTGATGGAGGCGGGCGAGGGTAAGAACGCTGACCAAACTGAGGTTAACGCCATTGTTACACGCAAAATGATGAAGGTTATGCCGGCGTTTATGTTCCTTATTATGATCAGTCTGCCAGGAGCGCTGGCGCTCTACATGGCAACCTCAAATATCGCTGCTTATATCCAAAACGCCATTATTCTCAAGCAAGACGGGACAGAAATGCAGCAAATTGCCAGCGAAAAGCGTTCGCCAAAATCTACGAGCAAGTCTGCCGCATCAGCAAAAAAATCAAAAGCCGCTTCGCAACGAGCGGCCACAGCGACTGAGGCGAACATCACGCGGATAAAAGCGAAAGACTAAGGAGGATGTATGGATCAAATCGCGACCATTGAATTTGTCAAGAAATACCTAGAGGACTTTTTGGCGTTCTTTGATCTCAATCTGGATGTCGATGTTAGCGTTGAAGACGATGTTATCAAGGCTGTTGTGCCGTCGAGTGAACGTAATAGCTTGCTGATTGGGCGGAATGCTGAGACGCTACGGAGTCTACAGACAGTGGTGTCAGCAATTTTGCGTAACCGTCAGGCGGCGCTGGTACGAGTGAATATTGATATTGCTGATTATAAGAAGCAGCATGCCGAAAAGATTGCTGACAAGGCGCGCGGCTGGATCGAAGAGGTGCGGCGGACGGGCGAGACGAAGATTGTTGAATTGAATTCGGCTGATCGCTGGGTGGTGCACCACGTGGCGAGTGACTATAGTGATATTGAGACCCATTCCGAGGGCGAAGGCCGTGCGCGACACTTGGTGATTTCACAGAAGAGTTCTTAATCTTTGAAGACAACGTTAGTATAGAGCAGATAGTTCCAGATGAGGCTGGCGACGGTGGCGATGAGCTTGCTGATAAATAGTGCTACCGGCTGACTGAAATTAAAGCTAATGAAAATTGGCGCGAGTAGCGCAATAATGATAGTCTGGATTACCCAGAGACCAAACAGGGTGACGAGGGTAAAGAGGAGTAGCTGGCGACGAACATTGCCGGTGCGTGAGCGAAAGGTAAATGATCGATTGGCGACAAAGCTGAAACTAAAGGCGATGGTTGTCGAGATAATATTGGCTAATTCTTTCGGCGTGCTGATAAACCAAGTCAGCATAAACAACACACCAAAATCAATGGCGGTGTTGATGGTACCGATGAGGAGGTAGCGAAGTTTGGTGGCATGGTTGGTGATGTAGTGTTTGAAACGAGCCATAATGATAAGTATAACCCATAAACCCTAGTTGGTGCGATGTTTTTTAGCGGCAATAGCTTTCTTAAAGGCGGTGATAAGGCGATCGGTATTATCTTGCCAAGAAATAGTATTGAGGTGGGCCTGGGCAGTAGCTTTCATATCGAGGCGCGCTTTTTGCGGGTTAGTAATGATGGAGAGCATTTTTTTCGTGAAGTCGTCGAGATTTTTGGGCTGAGCGTAGAGTACTGCGTCTCCGCCAGCTTCGCGGAGTACAGGAATGTCGGAGGCAACAACCGGCGTACCGCTAGTCAGCGCCTCAACAACCGGCATGCCGAATCCTTCGTAAATGGAGCTCATGCAAAAAAGGTCTGCTTGCTGATAAAATGCAGGCACATCTTCTTGGGGGATGTAGCCCGGACGGATAATATGTTCACCTGCAGCTTGAGCCTCAGCGATAGCATGTTCAGTAGTCTCGGTCTTCCAGCCCTTACCGCCAGCCAGCACTAATGAATACTGCTTGCGGATTTTGTTTGGTAGAGCGCGAAAGGCGGCAATCATTGTCGGTAAATCTTTGCGTGGCTCGAGATTGCCGATCGAAAAGATATAACGTTTGGTTGGTAAGTTATATTTGGCGGCAACGTTAATTGTGCCCGGCTGGGAATAAATTGGGTCAGCTGGTATTGGCGTGACGATAATTTTTGAGGCTGGCACACGGTATTCAGCGATAATTTCCGTCTTGACCGACTCCGAGACGGTAATGATAAGGTCTGCTGTTCGGGCTGCATGAGCGACGCGGCGGCGTAAATGGGCTAAATTACGCTGTTCAATCGTCTCAGGAAAATAGAGATAGCCGAGGTCATGAATAACGACGGCAGTGATAGTTGCTTTACTGGTTGTCCAGCGGTCGAAATTCGGAAAAATCGCGACATCAACAGGTGAAGACAGGAGATCATATGGTAACGGCAAGCCATAGCTTTGGAGCTTGGCGAATAGTCGCTGAGGTATGAGCGTGTGTTTTTCGTGTTTGATCGAGCTGTCTAGAATAGGGTCTTGATGCTTGCTTAGAAAATTAAAATAAAATGCCGAAACCTCAGTATTCGGTGGTGAGTAGCGAGCGAGGCTATTGGTCAACATGCGAATGTAATGACCAACCCCAGATATATTGGGGGCGGTGAGGGCGGCGGCTTCGATACGAATCTTCATAGGTATATTATAACCCGTTTTTGTATAAAGGGATAAATTGTGTTTTAACGATGGTGTGAAAAACAAACGAGGCAAGATATTGACGGCGAGCGGCGGTGGCTAGACGTGTGCGAAGCTTGGGGTCAGAATATAGCTGCTCCATGGCGCGATGTAGCGCTGTCGAATCTTTTGCGGGGATGAGGAGGCCAGTCTTGTTATGATGAATAATCTCTGGATTGCCGCCAACGTCAGTGGCGATAATTGGTAGCTGGAGCATACTGGCCTCAACGAGTGAAACGCTAAACCCCTCGTGGTATGTTGGATGAAGATATACGTCAGCGGTGGCAACCTCAGGGAGAGGGTCTGTTTGGTGGCCACGAAAGGTGACCGGTAACCCTTTGGTCTGTTTCTCAAACCGTGAACGATCTGGTCCGTCACCGATCAGAATGAGGCGCGTGTCGTGATGTGTAGCGTGAAGTCGTTTGAATGCAGCGATCGCTTCACTAACTCCCTTATCAACAACCAGGCGACCGGCGATACAGAACGTGAACGGGCGGCTTTTGACGGGTGTGTGTGTTGGTTTCTGGTCGTTGACACCATTATAGATAACGGTTAATTTACGATGAATTGGTGAAGTTGATGTTAAATTGTCAGAAACGAGGCGGCGTTCACTCTGGCTAACGAGAGTAATTGCATCAGTGAAACGTGCTGCCCAAGCAACCAACTTACCAGTCGGGTTTTTATACCATACGCCGAGCTGTTTCCAGACATGTTTGAGATCAGCGTGGTCAGTCCAGATAACATGGGCACCGACAAGCTTACCAGCGATTGACCCGGCAATAAAATCATCCTTACTCTGCAGGTGAACAACGTCAGCTTTGTAGCGATGAAATTGGATAATATAATACAAAGTGAGTAGCAGCTGCCAGAGTATATATAGTGGTGTTAATACAACTCGCCGGCCGCTCCAGTTTTGTTGAGACCACCACCAAGAGCGGTGATAAGTCAACCGTTCGTGCTTAGCGTAGTCACAGAGTGTCATGTGGTGACTAAAAATAACCGGCAAATGGCCCAGCTCTCGTAGCTCCTGAGCTAAGAACACTGGAAATCGCTCGCCACCACCAAAATCATGAGGTGCGGCATTTCGTACGATAACAACTCGTAACCGATTCATTTTACAAGTATATATCTTTTTGGTGTAATTTGGTATAATCAGGGAGTGAAACATCTCTTTGGTAATGAAAAAAATCGGGCAATTTTGCGCGCGATGGTCAGCACGGACTTTAAAGTTCGCTACCAAAACTCTGCCCTCGGGTACGTGTGGTCACTCCTGAAGCCGCTATTTATATTTGGTATCTTGTACGTACTATTCACCTATGCATTCCCGCAAGGTAGCAGGGGAATTGCGCATTTTGGCGTCTGGTTGTTAATTGGCGTTGTGCTATGGAACTTTTTCTCTGAAGCAACGATGGTAGGTACTCGTTCGGTGGTGGAAAATGGGCAATTAATTCGTAAAGTAGCAATCCCAAGACACCTCTTAGTGGTTGCCAGCTCCGTATCGGCGCTGATTAACCTTGGCCTGGGGATGATTGTGGTGATAATTTTTGCACTACTAAGTGGCTTGATGCCAACCTTGTTATGGTTGTTGTTAATCCCAATAATTGCCCAGTTATTTTTGCTATCAATTGGCCTATCTCTCTTGCTCTCAGCGCTTTATGTGACATTTCGTGATATCGCGTACATTTGGGAAATTTTATTGCAGGCTGGGTTTTACGCCAGTGGTATTATTTTTGCCATTATCTATATGCCAGCGATCATCCAGAAGGTGGCATTTTTGAACCCGGTCACACAAATTATTCAGGATGCTCGGCATGTACTCATGCCCAATAATTCAGCTTCTCAAACGATTTGGCAGACGTTTCATAACCCACTACTATGGATTATCCCGATTGTAATAACCATTGGGCTGTTTGGGTTGGGGTGGTGGTATTTCCAGCGTAAGCAACGTTCATTTGCGGAGGATATTTAGATGGCAAAGCCGGCGATTATAATCAAGGATATACATAAAGAGTTTGTGCTGCCGCAGACCAAGAACTCAAGCATTAAGCATGCTTTTGTTAATATTATTAAACGAAATAAAAAGACCGTCCAAAAGGTGTTGGATGGGGTTAGTTTTACTATTGATCAGGGTGACTTTTTTGGGGTTGTTGGTCGGAACGGCTCAGGAAAAAGTACCATGCTTAAAATTCTCGCCGGTGTATATCAACCGACGAGCGGTAGTATTCAGCTACATGGTAAGCTGACACCATTTATTGAACTGGGTGTTGGCTTCAACCCGGAGCTGTCTGGCCGAGATAATGTTTTTTTGAACGGAGCACTACTTGGGTTCACCCGCAAAGAGATGGAGGCAATGTATGATGAGATTGTTGCCTTTGCTGAACTTGAGCCGTTCATGGATCAGAAGCTGAAAAATTATTCGTCGGGCATGCAGGTGCGGTTGGCGTTTTCAGTAGCAATTAAGGCGCGTAACGATATTATGATTTTCGATGAAGTGTTGGCTGTCGGTGATGAGGCATTTCAGCGCAAGTGTATCGACATATTTGAGCAGTATAAAGCCAGCGGGCAGACAGTTGTCCTGGTGACACACGATATGGAAACGGTCAAGAAGTTTTGTAATCGTGCTGTGCTAATCCAAGACGGTACAATTATCAAAGAGGGAGACCCAGTGCAGGTGGCTGACGAGTATAGTCGGCTCAATCAAGCAGTGATTGACGCAAGTATTGATAGAAATCGGCAATATACTGGTGAAAATGTTGATATTACGATCCGTGACGCGACGGGTAAAAAACAGCGTAGCTTTAAGGTTGGCGAGACCATCTCGTTTGATATCGCTTGGCATCATGATAAGACGCGAGCAATCATGGTTGATTTGTATCGCAAGGACAGTGACTTGGTATCGAATTTTATTACTAATCGTGAGGGTTTCGCTGAGCTACCAAAAGATAAAAAGCTGACACTTGATATCGAGGCAAACTTGGGCCCGGGGTCGTATTATGTTGATGTTAATCTTCTCAATCACGATGGGTCAGTAAAGTATGACGTTGCTTATCGTGCCGAGGAATTTACTATCACGAAAGACTTTTCAGTGGTTGGGCAGTCGTTTGGGGGATTAACATTGATTCCGCGGCAGTGGCGCCACGATCACAGATAGAAAAGGATAGCCCGTCCAATAGTTTGGTGATCTTCTGTCTTCGTACTACTAAGCTGCTGTTTTTGTTTTTCGACGTGATGGTCTAAGCTTAATCTTAATAATATCAAGTCCCCACTTAACAACGATCTTGGCGGCAGTACGCCCGGTTGATGCCACGTTCCAAAGCTGATGGAGTCCCTCGCCAACCTGTCCCTTTTGAAGCATACGATAGCCAATGCGCATGAGTACAAACGTATAGGCATGTTTATGGCTAATTCCAAAATCATGGTTAATTGGATTTTTGAGATAATAAGCGAAGGCGCGTTTAATGTCGGCACGGCTAGTAACCGTCGGTTGAACAACATCCCAGTTGCGAAGTGAAAACTTTTTAGCGAGACTATTTTGCTCATCGCGGCGTTTAGCCGAGATACTGCCGTCACTAATGCGATAGCGAAAAACGGGGTAAGGTACGTTAGCAAGTTCACCGTGTTCGGCAAATTTACTAAACAGGTCATAATCCTCAGCCGGACAGGTGTCAGGGTAAAGGCCAGCGTCAAGTGCTACTTGGCGGCGATAAACCACTGACGAATGACAAAATTGATTAAAAATGCAAAGACCGAGTCGAATATCCTCATTACGGGCAACGTTAAAAATAAAACCAGTTGGTACGCTGTCTTGGTTCATAATCTCTGCGCCACCACCAACCAGAACCAGGTTTTTGTTTTTCTCTAACATAGTGACTTGAGTCCTGAGCTTGTGTGGTAGCCACTCATCGTCGCCATCAATGCGAGCAATGTAGGTGCCACGCGCTTCGGTAATGCCGCGGTTGAGTGAAGCCACGAGGCCACTGTTTTTTTGATTAATGAGGCGAATGCGGCTATCTTCCTTTTGGAGGCGCTGAACAATTTTTTTTGTATTATCGGTTGAGCCATCATTAATAATGAGGTACTCAAAATCGGTAAAATCTTGCGATAATACGGAGCGAATTGACGATTCAATATATGTTTCATCGTTATAGGTAGCGGTAATAATTGACACCAACGGCGTTTTGATTTGGGATTTCTGTGCACTCATACGGGATATTATAGCATCTTTATTGGCAAAATATTGAAAACCCAACGATTAACTGTTATGCTTAAGCTGATAGGATAAAACAGGGGAAATAACACTATGCGAGTTAAACAAACATCGCCAAAGAGGACCAAGATTGTAATAATTAGTTTAGTAAGTGCGATTGTCGTGATTGCTATTGCGGCGGTTGTTTATGCGATAACGCGACCACAACAAACAGAGCAGGCCAAGGATGACGCTAATTCGTCCCGAGCAAAGGAAAATAACAGCAACAAAGACGGCAATAAGACAAAGCCAGAAGAGCACGATGGTCGAAGCCCCGATAAGCCAGCCGGTCCTGGCGAGCAACGCGGCTCAAAACGAGTAGTGACGCCGATTGTGAGCGGCTACGGCCTCAGTGGCGACGGACAGCGTCTACAAATTGACGGCGGCGTTAACGCTATTGTTGAAAACGGTGGTAGCTGTACCTTTACAGTATACTGGTCTGGTGGTCAAGTTTCGCGCCAAACTGGCGCATACGCTGGTCCGAGCTCGACGAATTGTCGGATGGCCGAGATTCCACTGTCAGAATTACCATCGGGCACTGACATGTCGATCAAGGTTGCTTACTCGTCGGGCGTATACGCCGGGGAGTCTACGAACGGGCCGTCGTTCCGTAAGGAGGGGCTACGATGATTCGGTTGCAGCGTGTGAAGTTATCTTGGCTAAAGCGTGTCGGGTATACACTGATCGTCGTTGGTGTTGTTGGTCTAGGGGTTGTCTTCTGGCCAAAAACAGGAGCGTTGTCACCATGGAGTCCTGGACGAATTATTGATGACAATGTTTTTTATGACACCAATACATTTTCAAGTGTTCAAGACATCCAAAACTTTATCAACAGTCATACGCCAGCCTGCGATACGTGGGGAACTGGGCCATCCGAGTATGGCGGAGGTACGCGAGCGCAATATGCAGCTAAACGCGGTTGGCACGGCCCACCGTATGCCTGCCTGCGTGATTATCATGAAAATCCAAGTACGAAAGAGACCTCGTTTGAGAAAGGAGGCGGCTGGTTTGCTGGCGGCCTGTCGGTGGCCAATATTATTTGGAATGTATCAAAAGAATTTGGCATTAATCCACAAGTAATGCTGGTGACACTAAAGAAAGAACAGGGGTCGTTATTTACTGATGTCTGGCCACTCAAGAGTCAGTATAAGTACGCCATGGGCTTTGCTTGTCCGGACAGCGGACCAGGTAATACAGCGAATTGTTCAAATGAGTATGCTGGCATGTACAATCAATTGCGGATGGCAGCGCGTCAATTCCGGTTGTATACTAATCGGCCGGGTGAGTATCGCTATAAGGCTGGCCGATCAAACTATATCCAGTATAACACAAACGCAGCCTGCGGCGGCTCATGGGTGTATATCGAGAATCAAGCAACAGCTAATTTGTATAACTACACCCCATATCAACCAAATCAAGGTGCACTCAATTCATATCCAGGGACAGCTCACTGCGGCGCGTATGGCAATCGTAATTTTTGGCGCTTCTTTAATGAATGGTTTGGTTCGCCGCTGAATTCTATACGAATTGAATCACCACTGTCGGTGAGAACGGAGGGCACTGGATCAAAACTATTTACAGATATGACAATCACGGCATCATTCACTATCCGTAACGCCACAAATCAGCGCCGCGATCTAGGCACTATGGCGATAGCTGCCCGCGACAGTAAGTGGAATAACCACGATTTTGGCAGTCAGCGGGTTGTTCTTGAGCCGTGGCAGACGTACACCTATCGAGCGACAACCAGGTTGACGAAAGAGGAGGATTATAAGTTCTGGATCACAAATTACCGAGACGGCAGTGGCTGGAGTAATAATTATCCAGAATCAGCCTCGGGCCATAGTCGTGAAGTATCGGCGTTCGTGCAGACAGCACCGACCGTCACCTCTCCGGTGACTATTCAGAATCAACGAACCCACGTCGGGCAATCAACACGGATCCGCTTCACGGTTAGAAACAATAGTCCGAAGCCAATCGACCTCGGTTATTTTGGCGCGGCAATTACCAGTCCGAGCGGACGAAATGCTGATGCTCGTTTTGATACGGTTAATAACCTTGCGCCGGGTGCGACTCATACCTATGACCAAGAGTTTATTCCGCGAGAAAGTGGTCTATACAAGGTGCGAATTAGTGGCACTCTTGACAAGGGGGTAACCTGGACCGAGGCGCAGTATCCAGTGCCAACACCAGCTAGTGCTGGTAACCGGGCGCAATTCACCATTCTCCCCAACCCCACTCTCACCCAGGGCATCACTTTCTCCAGCTCCACCCCACGTGCTGGCGAGCCAGTCACTACCACCTTTAAGATCAAGAACTTTGCCAGCCAACCCATCACCACCACTAACCGCACCTGTCTCATTATGCGCAACCAACATGGAGCAAACTATGATCTCGGCTGCCTCCAACCAACCACCATTCAACCTGGTCAAGAACAAGAATTCAAGACCACTCGTCCCTTCCCAGTTGGTGTCTACCGCGCCTACTTCTCCACCTTTGACGGCCGTACGTGGCACGAATATGCCGCTCCACCACTTGAGACTGGCAATGAGGCGGTGAAGGGAGAGATGAGGGTGCGCGAGTAGGGCGGACAATTATCGCTTAAGCATACGCCTAACTTCTGTCAAAAACCTTTTTTGTGAAAAATCACGTAGCGCCTGCTCTCGTAGAGATTGGGCGTTAGCAAACGCTGTCTTGGGATTGTCCAGGACAACAGTTAACGCTTCAGCGTAGGCTTTTGGATTGGTGATATCATCAACAATCTGTCCATATGTACCAACAAAGTCTGCTACTCCACCAACGCGTGCTGCTACCAGGGGCAAGCCGCATAGGGCGATCTCGATTGGTGTATTTGGCATGCCGTCAAAGAGCGACGTATAAAGAAAGGCATCGTAGCTATCAATGGGTAGCGACGGTACGCCGTTAAAGCCGCCACGGTAATGAACTCGCGGATGTGACGGTAGTTTATGAACGGGAAACTCGCTCGATGCGTCACCGTACATATCAATATGGACATCACCCGGCAGCAAATCAGCAATGACTGCAACTAATTGAGGTAATTTCTCTGGTGATAGGCGGGACGCCCAAAGGACTCGCCTTTGACCAGCCAGCTTTGCTATCGGTGTGTACGTGCTGCTATCAAGTGGTTGATGGTGAACGGTAATTGCATCCGCGTCATAAGCATATTCATTAACCCACATCGACTTGACAGCCTCATTATCAGTGGTTATCTCAGTGAGCAGGTGATAAATTTGCGGCAGATGACTGTGTGAAAACCCAAACACTCGTCCGGTTTCATCAATACTTTGACTATAGGACGTAGCGATAATTTTTTTACCAGTGGCCTTGATATACACTGCATGATCTCGCACAAAATCATAGGCTAGCTCTGAATTGAGGATATGGAACACCGGCACGTGGGTATTTTCGATCAGTTGCTCTAGTAACCTATATTTTTGTTCCATTGGGAAAAATCGAGTAATTGTCCCAAACGGCACGAAATCTACGTCGATGTTAAGTCGTGGTCGCCACTCTGAGTAATTAGCGTCAACTTCATTTGTGGCAATAACCAAAACTTTCTTGCCGAGTGACGCAGCGGTGTTGGCGTAGTTAAGAGCAAATAGATCAGCACCGCCACGCTTGAGCCACGGTACGAACAACACATAATCATACCTATCGTTTCGTAAATCACGACACATTTGCCAGTACGCTAAGCCAACACGATAATGATCATCGGTAATTGCGTGGTATACTGTCGGTAATGGATGTGGTGGAAAAATTAGTTTCTCAATATGATGTAATGCTCGCCATTCAGCATCAAGCCACGCTGGTAGCACCTCGGTCGCCGGTGTCGATTTCTTCTTTTTGAACGCATTGCGTCCGCGTCGGATAATTGCCAGCGGCCGCTTAACCAATCCTAGTGGAATGCGAGAACGAATCAGCAGTTCTTTGATGGTATTTTTTGTTTGGCGCCGCTGCTCTGAGGCAGGTATGGCAACAGAGTCAAGTTTAATGGTACGAAAATGAGACGGGCTGAACAGCGGGTGGGCGTGGAGCACTGAGCGGCTGGTTTTTTGGCGTGCCCACTCTGAGCCAGTGGCCTTACGGCGAACAAAGATAGCGGTTTCCGGAATGAGGGCATTTTTGACACCATGCTGGATGAACTGACAGCTCATAAACCAATCCTCGTAGCCATATCCGGGGCTATTTGGTGTATACGGAAATTGGCGAAGTAAAGTACTTGGCGCAATAATGACCGAGTTCCATCGTCCCGAAAGTACACTCAGCAGGGTGTCGCGGTCTTTGTTAGTATGGCCGACTTTTTCGACAATGGCGCTCGCCCCCTCAAACTCAATAGTATATGCGCTATGAGCAACGTACTTACCATAGGAATGGGCTGTTAAAAATTGTACACCATCGCGCAACCAGTTAGCGCTCATTAAATCATCCGCGTCAATAAATGCGATAAAACGGCCATGTGCCCTGGTGATTGCGCTATTGCGAGACTGAGCGAGGTCACCATGATCCCATTGATGTATAGTGATCGGCAGGGCGGTATAATTACTGAAGTAGCGAATAGTTTCTTCATCACCGCGGTCGATTGATACAATTATTTCGTAGGAAATATCGCTATCACAAAGCAGACTAACAGCACGCTCAATGGAGCGCATAGTTTTGTGGGCAACGAGGCCTTCGTGGTGGGCGGTGACGATGATGGATAAAAGTGGTTTCATGACGCTATTATAGTTTAGGTGATTGCTTTAGTCTATCGTTAAATTATGATACTATATGGTAAGTATTATGGAGAGAAAAAAGAGTATACTGTTTTTTAGCGTTGTTTGGGTGGTTTTGTTTTTATCTTTCTTTGGCAATGTTTTTGGAGTCGGTTTGTGGCGCGAATGGTTTGATGGCTTTCAGCGTGACTCATCGGCTATAGTAGAAAAGACGGCTCGTTGCAAGGAAAAATCTGGTTATAGCGGGCCGCTAATCGTTGCTAAAAATGAAGATTATAATTCAGTCATGATGGCTGAAGATTGCGACGCCAGTCTGCTCAAACCTTATGCTTCACAATATGGTCTACAGGCGAGAATAATTACCGCGCTAGCACCAAAGGACAATGCAAAACTACCGTCATATTTTAAGAAGGTTAATGTAGTTCTATCTGCAGCCATGGCGGCCCTTATGGCACTTGTAACCCTTAGAGTCAGGAAGTTGTTTGGCCTTGTTGCCGCAGCAGTATTCGCGACACTGGTTGCATTTAGTCCGTGGGTTGTTGGCTATGCGCAAAATATGTATTGGATAGAGCCACTCATGTTTGCTCCGTTTGCCTTTGCCTTTCTGAGTTACTCATACTGTAAGTCATCGAAGAAAATGTGGCTATTCTACCTCGGTGAAACCATATTGCTATTCTTAAAACTTTTGGGCGGCTATGAGTATATATCAACAATTGCTATATCTGTACTTGTACCAATCATATTCTTTGAACTCGTCAATAATAAACAAAAAGTTATCAAGCTGTGGAAGCACGCCGTCATGACATGTGTCGTGGTTGTCGTGGCCTTTGTTGGTGCGTACGCAACCAACTTTATGGCACTCTCTGATTACTATCATTCCTCAGACACCGCTCTCAAGATGATTAATGAGCGGGCATCGGAGAGGGGGCTTTCGGGGATTCGAAAGATGCGAACACATGCTGTTGGTAACTTAAAGACGCTTCTACCTGAATCATATGAATTTGCCAATCGATTTATTAACATGGAGGAGCTAGCGAAAGATAGAGGCTCAACATATCAGTATTTGGCAATAAACGCTGGTAACTATGTGCTATTGCCAGCATTAAGCTTGCCGCTATCGATCAAGGGGGTGTTTGGTGAGATTGTTCAGTCGATACTCGTTTGGGTACTTGTGGGGTATTTAGTGTTATTCTATCTTAAGAGGCGACACCCGTCCTTCAAGTATTATCGTTCATTCCTATGGTCGTTACACATTTCATTAGCTGGGGCACTGAGTTGGTTAATTCTTATGCCTGGACATGCTTTACCTCACGCCCACATTAACGGTATCGTATTCTATATGCCGCTGCTTCTGTTTGTCTATATGGTAGTTGGCTTGTATATTGGTAACATAGTTAAAAAACGGAGAAAACGTGCGTAACAAAACGGTGATAATTGGCGGTGGTTTTTATGGATTGAGTGTAGCGCTGTACCTGTACGACACCCTGGGCGTCAAGAATATTGATATTTTAGAAAAAGAAAAACAGACAATGACTCGGGCGTCATATGTTAACCAAGCCAGGGTACACAACGGCTATCACTACCCGAGAAGTATTCTAACGGGATATCGTTCAGCAGTTAATTTTCCGCGCTTCACAAAGCAATTTGGGGCAGCAATTCATTCAGATTTTAATAAATACTATGCTGTTGCCAAGCATCTATCCAAGGTTAATGCGCATCAATTCAAGAATTTTGCGGATAAGATCAAGGCAGATATAGCGGTAGCCTCGCCAAACATTCAAAAAATGTTTAATAAAAATCTCATTGAAGAAGTTTTTAAGGTTAAAGAATATGCCTTTAATGCCCACGCCCTGAGAGACGACTTACTACGGCAAATTAACGATCGTCCGGGGATAACGCTTCACACGGGCTGTCGCGTTACGATGATTGATGAAACGCCAGATGGACTGTGCGTTATTACTGATGGTGGCAAATTCAGGGGCGACTTCGTATTAAATTGTACGTATGCTAACATTAACACGCTCCATCGTGCATCAAATATACCGCTTGTTGGCTTGAAGCATGAAGTTACAGAAATGTGCTTAGTAAGTTTGCCGGAGCACTTAAAGGACTTTAGTATTACGGTGATGGACGGCCCGTTTTTCTCTATTATGCCGTTTCCTTCCAGGGGATTATATACACTCTCTCATGTCAGGTATACGCCGCACGAGTCATGGGTTGACAACGAGGATACGCCGGCTGAGAAAATTGACACACACGCCTATCTCGACAAAAGTTCTTTCCAGAGTAATTATAAACAAATGTATAACGATGTGGTGCGTTTTATCCCGGCCCTCAAGGACATGAAATACGAGGAGTCGATCGTTGAAGTAAAGACAGTGCTCGTTAAGAGTGAAGATGATGATAGCCGTCCTATTTTATTTAAGGCCCACTTGGGCTATAACGGGTATGTTTGTATAATGGGCGGTAAGCTAGATAATATTTACGATGTGTACGAGGAGTTAGACAAGCTATATGGCAAAAAATAGTTCAACTAAGACAAATAAAAAATCGAGTAAACAAGATATCTTTGTGTCGGTTATTGTCGTAACGCACGACTTTGATGGTTTTCCCGACTATTGTCGCAGGCTCTCACAGAGATTAATGGGTAGCTACACAAATTATGAGATTATAATTGTCGATAATGATTTGAGTCAAAATAGTGTGATTGCTGTCAGTGGGCTTCTCGATGAACTGCCATGTATGCGGCTTATCCGCCTCTCTCGACAATACACATATGATATCGCCATTATCGCTGGTCTTGAAGGGGCAATTGGCGACTATGCGGTAGTAACTAATCCCGCTATTGACGGTATAGAGGATGTAATGAACATTGTTGAGGCGAATAAAAAACACGATATCGTGCAGGGTGTTGCCGACATAACCACAAAGCGCCTTCTGTCAAAATCTGGTATCGGTCGCAGGTTGTTTTATTGGTATAATCGCAAATACATCAATATAGATATTCCACTACAAGCAACATATCTTATATCTCTCAATCGTCGTGCCATACGAGCGATAACTCTATCAACTCGACATGATAGCCACATTCGGCACATGATCAGGACTATCGGCTATTCATATACCGAGTATACCTATTCACCTCTGGTTGATCCTGTAAAAAAACATGGCTTCGGGCGAGGGACACTAGAGGCGCTCGATATCATTACCAGCCACTCGACACACCCGCTCCGCTTTATGTCATGGGTTGGGTTCTTTGCTAGTGTTGTAAATATGATGTATGCGCTTTATGTTGTGGTCATAGCTCTCACCAAAAAGAATGTTGCAGAGGGCTGGGTGTCGACGTCGCTTGAGCTATCAGGAATGTTTTTCATCCTATTTTTATTTATGGTAATTCTGTCTGAATACATTGGTAAAATACTAGTAGAATCGAGACGAGACGCCAGGTATTATGTGCTTGACGAGCTAAGTAGTACAACGTCACTAGCGAACGCAGAAAGGAAGAATATTACATCATGACAAAAGCTCCGACCAACAAGCAAGATCGTATCCACCGAGATCATCCAGGGTGGGAGTTTCCAGACTTTGAGGTAAATGAAATAAACAAGAAAAAACATAAATATTGTGTATGTATTTTCGTCATTAATGAGGGAGAGCGTGTTCAAAAGCAACTACAAAAAATGAAGCCATTAGCAAAACAGATTGATATTGTAGTAGCTGATGGTGGTAGCACTGATGGTTCACTTGAGGCTGATTTTTTGAAATCTAAAGACGTACGCGCTTTATTGACAAAAAGGGGCAAGGGTAAGTTAAGTGCACAGATGAGAATGGCGTTCGCCTGGGCTCTTTCTGAGGGTTATGAGGGGGTGGTGGTGGTTGACGGTAATGGCAAGGATAGTATAGAGAGAATTCCTGACTTTATTAAGCTGCTTGATCAGGGGTATGACCATATTCAGGGTTCACGGTTTATACCGGGCGGCAAGGCGGTAAATACGCCGCTTTCGAGAGAGATAGGCCTTCACCTGATCCATGCGCCGCTGATAAGTTTTGCGGCTGGTCAGAGGCATACCGATACTACAAACGGCTTTCGTGCTTATAGCGCAAAGCTGCTCAAAGACCCAGACATTGCCGTATTCCGTGATATATTTCAAACCTATGAACTTCATTATTACCTCGCTATCGAGAGCAGCCGCCGTAAACAGTATAAGACAGCCGAAACGCCAGTGGTGCGAACATATCCGAAAAAGGGCAAGACGCCGACAAAAATCAGTCCCATTAAGGGAAACATGCACGTTCTGAAGGTGTTATTCTATGCGGTGGCCGGGAAATATCGCACGCATAAAAAATAGCCTCTCAAAATTTCACACCCAGTCTGCGCTAGTAGCAGTGAGTATGCTAGCGCTGCTTGCCATTGTTTTCTATCCTGGATATATGTCGCCCGACTCCATTAGCCACCTTGAGCAAGCCACGGGCGTAGCTCGCCTCACTGATTGGCATCCGCCAGTGATGACGCGACTGTGGGGGCTTTTGATTGGGGTAACTGGCCATATTTCATCTATACTGATTTTTCAGCTAGTGCTGCTTGTCGCGGCTATGTTTATGCTGTCGATTCTCGTATATCGGCACACTCGTAACCGAGCATGGGCTCTTTCCGTCTACGTGATTGTACTACTGCCTAATATAATGAATATTGCTGGCGTGATATGGAAAGATGTTCAGATGGCATTCAGTTTAACATTGGCGATACTCCTCATATGGTTCATCATAACTAGTAAAAAATCACTAGGACGCATTGCTATGTGTGGTATCGTCGGACTGGCGCTGCTATTGATTCTCTATGCTGGCATCTTACGGCATAATGCATTGTTTGCGGTGCTGCCCATTCTGTTTGTATTGCCGAGCTTATTTACCAAGCGACCTCCTGTGTGGAGCGGTCTTGTCAGTGTAATAATTGGTTTAGTGGTAACGATTGGTGTTACCATTGTCATTAATCAGCCTAGTGAAAAAACTCATCCAATTACCGCTGTGCAGCTTGACGATATAGTTCACGTTGCTAATCTTGATGGAGAACACCACGGTAGGTGGTCTATGTATAAAAAAATTCATGGTACCTGTCGCGATAAAACAAAAGATATCATGAATTCTTATATCATATGTACAACGGCCGCCCAGCGAGAAGCGCTCAAAAATGAACATCAAGGTGTATTTAATGATTGGCTATCGACGATCATAAGACATCCAATAAAATATGCATCATATCGGTTGGCAACTTTTTCGATATTTATCTTTCCGCAACCAGAGCGTATGTATATTTTTCAGCCTGGAATTGAGCAAAACCAGGTCGGTGCCGCGGTAAAGAATGAATATGCTATTAGTGGCCTAGCGGCATATGTTAAAGGCGGTGCTCAGGCAAATATCCCTCTGATTTTCCAGCCATGGCTATATCTTGCTGTCCTTGTCTTCATTTACTATAAGAGCGGGAGAATACGAGAACAGGTACAGCGACACTTTATCCGCGCGGTGGCTTTGTCGGGTCTTATATATATCGTGGCATACTTTCCTATGGCTGTGGCCGTTGATTATCGGTATATTTATTGGTCGGTTTTCGCAACGATATTGTCCGGACTATTCATGATAATATTGAGCCAACCAAAGAAAGAAGGTCACCGCTCGTAGCTAGCGCTTATTAATCCCTTCGCATTTATTAGCGTTATGTAGGCAAAAGTTACTTTGATAGATATATAGATTATTTTGGGCGGTGACCTCGCGGTAAGATACGTCTTGTATTTCCAGAGAAGCCCCCGGTATCAAACTATAAACTTTTGGCGAAATTCGTATGGATGAATCATTTGGTGCCAGTGCCACAGGGAAGCTCCAGCTCGTGTCGTATTGTGGTAGCGACACAGGATGTTTTTGTAGTGATGATCCAGATAACTCTAGGAGGTATCTGGGTAATTTAGCGGTCATGGGTAGAATGCTTCTAGCACTGTAGCGAACCGACACCTCAAACACGCGTATATTGTTTGTGGCGCCAGTGGTAATGACATAATCTCCGTTTGCGTCTTTTTGTATGTGGTGTTTCGGGTGATTCGTCTTTTCTTGGACTACAGTACTCGCCTGACGTTTCCACAAAACATGAGAATCATTTGTTGCAATGATAGTGTAGTTATCCTGAAGCTCCTTATAAAATGCCCAGTGACGAGTCCACAGCCACTCCTCATACTTAAAATATGAGGGATTTAGGGTTATGACGTAATCAGGCTTTTGTTTTATAAAATCTTGAGTGTAGTGATTTCTTCTGGCGGGGCCTAGGGCGTGTATAATATAGTCTTCACCCCCTGAAGATCCATTCTTCTGCTGGCGAATCGAATCATAAACACTGGTGTAGGTAGACCAGACACGTGCCCCCTTTTCAATATGTTGAGCAAAGGCCTCCAGGCGCTTCCTCCAGGCGGTGCTGACATATTCAGCATCATCAGTAGAATGCCTGGCCTTTTTTGACTCGGTAATAATATGTCTTAGCGGCATCCAGTCAATTTTTTGTAGAAATACCGCGGTGTTATATCCTAGGGCGATGATGCTACCAAGCAATAACCCGAATGCTAAGACCGAGAAGCCTTTACTTTTAGCGTTAGGAGTCGATTTTTTTGCTCCGATCAGGTTATATATCACATGAGTTACTATCGTCACAAGAATAACTCCTGTCGCCCGCTCCAGTGGTATGAGCTGCGCACTGGGTGCCCAGTAACCAGTGGCAGAAACAGCAAACACCACCAGGCCATATAGTAGCAAGATAGAGAAAACGAACGTTTCTTTTTTGGACAGTAGAGCTTTCTTTACACCAATTATATAGGCAACAACACCGCCGATAATGATGGGCAGCATGTAGAATAGCATCCTGTTGGTGAATAACTGATCAAGATTGCTTAATTGCAAAAAATTATTTGGTGGAGCGCCAAAGTACCATCCTTGGTCGCCTGAAACCTCAACGAGTGCATAGTAAAGTGCCTCGTGTGCGTGGCCAAGCGTCATAATTGAAAGCACGACATACGTAGCCAGTGCTACACCACATAACTCGCCAATAAATGCCAGCACTCGCTTTTTTATCATCTCTTTGGAACGAATATACTGAATTACCCTGATGAGCACATAAGCAAGAATGAATGCTAGACCCTGTTCGGTTCCGCACGCGACGGAAATCCCCATGAGAATGTATAAGATAGGGTAATAAAGGTTGATCTTTATTTTATTTTTACCAACACTAATATGCCAGTCTGGGTGCCACAACATAAACGCCGCTGTAATGAATGGAAACGCTGTCCTGAGGCCCAGAAGGGAGTTGCCCGCCCAAATAGCGTCAATGCACAGTAGTGAGATGACGGTAAATATACTTGTTGTAAAGACCGCTTTCTTTACGTTTCTGAAGTAGGCCCAAAATAGCAAGAAAGACGAGATGAGGAATAAGAGCGGCGACACGAGTAACTTTGCAACTTCTACGGCAAATAGGTTATGTCCCATGATGTAGAACAAGGGAAAGTGAAGCAGGGGAACTCCTACCCCGTGAAAGAATGGAAAGTCTCGTGCTAAAACTTCACCATCAAGTAATCGACGGAGGGGGTTGTATAGCTGGAACGTCCCATTGGCCGCATAGGAATCCATCGCCAGGCCATTCCCGAGAGCTGCGAACACAGCGTAGCCTACGAAAACCAACAAGTGGGCAATACTTACAAATACTGCGGTAAAAAGCAGTGCTTGTTTAAGAGTTATCTGGCCTAAAATTTTAGGTTTCTTCATAGTGCCTAAACCATTCTATAATTGATATTGTCGCATGTCCATACTGGCTATCGTTGAGTTTTATATAAAATCTGACATAATTGTAGCCAGGAGGAATATACTATGAAGACTGCCTTAATTGGGTACACCGGATTCGTCGGTGGAAATATAAAGAGTCAACACGAGTTTGACGATTATTATAACAGTAAAAATATAGCTGACATTGAAGGTCAAGAGTACGACCTGGTGGTGAGCGCTGCAAACCGTGCGGAGATGTGGCGGATTAACCAGGAGCCAGAGGTTGACCGTGCGGAGATTGAAGGGTTTATCTCACATATCAAAAAGGCAAAGATTAAGAAGCTCGTCCTGATTTCAACAGTCGGTGTTTATAAAAATCCAAATGGTGCTAACGAAGATACACCCATTGAAACCGAAGGGCTTTTGCCATACGGAGTTAATAGGTATTATCTTGAGCAATTCTGTCGTGAGAACTTTGACACAACAATTGTTCGCCTGCCGGGGCTATTTGGCGACGGGCTGAAGAAGAATGTTATCTATGATCTGATGAATAATAACATGGTTGAGAAAATTCATGCTGATGGCATGTATCAGTACTATAATCTCGCTAATATCTGGCGCGATATCACCATTGCTCTCGAGAATAATCTGCCGCTGGTTAATTTTGCGACGCCGCCAGTCAGCACGCGGGAAGTCGCCAAGGTTGCCTTTGGTATAGAGTTTACCAACACACCAGAAGGAGTAACACCGGCCTACTGGGATATGCACAGTAAATACGCTGAAGTGTATGGTGGTGAAGGTAATTATCTATACACAAAGGAGCAAGAGCTGGCCGGCATCAAGGAGTTTGTTGCAAAAAATAAATAATCATGGTATAATACGGGCATGAAGTCGAAGGAGTCAATGAAGCTTGCCATCTCGAATATTGCCTTTGGTAAAGATCAACAAGCAGCGCTGAAGCGTGTGTCGCAGTGTGGTGTTGACGGTCTCGTGGTTGCGCCGACGACAATTTGGTCGGATCTACCGGAAATCACTAATTTCTCTGAGCGAGAGCGCAAAGACCGCCTCAAAACTATGGAGCGGGAGGCCAAAGAATACTGTAAGTGTCTTGGGGGCCTCGGTCTAACGGTTGTTGGGTTGCAGTCTTTGACATATAGCACCAAGGATATGGCACTTTTTGGCAGTGACTATGAACGCGAACGTCTAGCGAAACATCTAGAAGTTCAAGCTATACTCGCCGGTGAGCTCGGTGCAGATTCGATGTCATTTGGCTCGCCGGCGCTGCGTAAACTGGGGGGTCGTAGCTATGAACAGGCCATGGAGGAGGCGATCGGGTTATTTACTAGGGTTGCTCGTACGGCCGCTCGTAATAATACACAGCTAGCAATTGAGCCGTTGTGTGGCTATGGCAATGAGTTTGGTATCACACTAGAGCAGGCTGAGGATCTGACTTGTCGCATTGCTGATGGGCTCGAGACGGAGAACCGTTTGGGGTTTGGAATTCATCCTGATACGGCAGCGATGCATGGTGCTGGGGACACGCCGGGGGATTTGGCTTCGCTGGTTCGTGACCACAGAGACCGTGTGCGGGGTATTGATGCCAGCGCTCCGGAGTTGAAGCGGCTTTCACTTGCGCCGGAGGTTCCCCAGGGAGGCTATATGGATGCCCTCAGGGGGGCTAATTATGATGGCTGGGTATCAATCGAAATGAGAGGTCCTTTGAACCCAAAGGTTCTTAAGGAGGAGATCGAAATCTTTAAAAAGCAATGTGGTCTCGCGGCATAGCCCATAGGATAAATAGTGGTATAATTACCATATGAAACTAGCTATATCAAACATCGCATGGACAAATGAAGAAGAAGCGGACGTCGCCGCAAGGCTGCGGGAGCTTGGCGTGCGCTACGTCGAGATTGCACCGACAAAGCGCTGGGACGATCCGACCAAGGCAACTCCCGAGCAAATTAACGAATATGTCGAGTGGTGGAGGGGGTATGGCATTGAGATTGCGGCCTTTCAGTCGATGCTGTTCGCACGCCCTGACCTAAAGCTGTTTGAATCAAGCGAACTTCGCAACGAGATGCAGCAATATATGGCTGACTTTTTGCGGTTAGCTGGGGATATGGGTGCTGGTCGGCTGGTATTTGGTTCACCAAAGAATCGACAGCGCGGTGCGGTGTCGGTAGAAGAGGCGGACAGCATCGCAAGCCGTTTCTTTGCCGAGCTCGGTGATGTCGCTAAGCAACATAATACCATGCTCTGTATCGAACCAAACGCTCCCCAGTACAATTGTGACTATGTGACAACGGCGGATGAAGGTGCGCGACTTGTTCGTACGATCAACTCGGAGGGGATCGGTCTGCATCTTGATACAGCGTGTATGGCGTTGGCTGGCGATGACATCGGTGAGTCGATACGAAATAATGGCGATATCTTGAAGCATTTTCATGTCAGCGCTCCGATGCTTGATCGAGTTTATGATCGCGACGACGTTGACTATCGCGCTGCAGCTGATGCACTAAAGTCCATTGGCTATGAGGGCGTTGTATCAATCGAAATGCGTCCGGGTGAGCAGGGTGAAAACGTGAAGCGTGTAGAAGACGCGGTGTCGTTCGTACAAAGCGTTTTTGAAGTGTAAAAGACCCGATTTGTTATTGACAAATTAGACTTATGTGCTAGAATTAGATTATGGAGCAAGTTGAGAACCCTTCTATAAAGGAAGCACCGGTTGTCGGGGTGACGGGGACATATTATGATGATCTTAATGATGTTCGCTTTGAGATTGCGCTTGATACGGCGAAAAAGTGGAAAGAGTTGGAATTACCATTTGTTGTGGTCGATGGATCGCCAGATAGTAAAGTTGCAGGTGCCTTGCGTGCGCGCGGGGCCACTGTACTGACTGCCTATGCGTTAGGAATTGCCAGTCAGCGACAGGAAGGTGCACGGTATGTCATAGATCAAGGTGGAAATAAAATCATCACCTCCGAGCCAGAAAAGCCGTCGATGCCAGAGTTTGCAGAAGAGATTAGCAGGATGCTGGATAAGAATTCAGTTGTCGTTATCGGACGGACGGAGGCTTCGAAAGAATCAATGCCACCATTCCAGCGACGTACAGAGGAATTAGCCGGCTGGGTGCTTGAGCGTACGCTAGGTTTGCCGCCGGATGCGCTCGCTGGTCCACGAGGTTATAGTCGTCAAGGAATACAACATCTGCTGAGATACCCATCAGATAGACCGGGGATGAATAACTGGGTTTATATGTATGATAATCCCCTAGCAGCAAGGGCTAATGGAGAGAGTGTTGGAGAAATTAAGGTTGACCTGATATATCCAGAATCGCAGGTTGAGCAGGAAACAGACAATCCTACTTTCGATAGGAAGCGATATGAACAGTTTGCACTCCAGCTTAACTATTTGCTGAGAAGGCCTGAGGTCAAACAGCCAGCTGATGACTTGCGCAATATGGTGCTAGGGAGGCTTGCACTAATGCCAGAACGGCCAACGGATAAGGAAATAAAAGAATTCTTTAACACACTAGAAGCCGAAGCGAGGGGCTTTGGCTATAAGAATAATAAGGATACACAGTACCTCAGTTTATAAATATTATTGGGTGAGTACGGAGTTCTCTAAAGAATAGGTGGCGTTTGTACTCCTAACTCGGTATACTATATAGTATGATAGCTGTAATTATTGCCGGTGGTTCAGGCACGCGTCTCTGGCCACTCTCAACCTCTACTCAACCAAAACAACTTTTGGCGTTAACTAGTGAGCGCACCATGGTCCAGCAAGCCTATGACCGGGCGAGAAAGCTGGGTGATACTATCTACGTGGTGACCGAGGCTAGCCACGCCGAGGCGCTACGGACGCAGCTGCCAGAGCTGCCGGACGAGGCCTTTTTGATCGAGCCGGGACGGCGGGGGACAGCGCACTGTATCGTATTGGCCCTGGATTATATTAATCGCCACCATGACCGGACTGAGCCGATTGCCTTTATTCATTCTGATCATAATGTGCGTGATGCCCAAGGGTTTGCCCTCTCGTTTGCTACAGCGGGCCGGGTGTCGACCGAGCAGCAGTGTATTACGCTTATTGGCATTGAGCCGACCTTTCCGTCGACTGGCTTTGGTTATATTCAGCGCGATGGGGTGATTGATGCTCAAGCGGGCGTCTATAATGTCGAGTCGTTCAAGGAAAAACCTGATTACGAGACAGCGAAGCGGTATGTTGAGTCGGGAAATTATCTGTGGAATTGCGGCTACTTTGTTGGTTCAGTTGACGTTTTTATGAATGAAATGCAGCGGAGTGCTCCGGATCTGTGGTCGAATTATCAGACACTGGCGTCAATTGCTGACTTTGGTAGCGAGGCTTACAATCACGCGTACCTGGCGCTAGATAATCAAGTCATCGACATCGCCCTGATCGAAAAAGCTCATCAGCTGGCTATGGTATCGGCCAGCTTTGACTGGATGGATATCGGTAATTTCAAGGATCTACACGACGCGGTGACCAAGGACGAGGCGGGTAATTACGCATATGGTGACAACATTCATACCATCGACGTCGCCAATACCTATATTCGTAATGAGCAGCCAGACAAGCCGGTGGCGGTGATCGGCCTTGACAATGTAGTGGTGGTCAACACGCCAGACGGTGTGTTGGTGGCGCGGCGGGATGTGGCCGCCAAGTGTGGTGACATCGCAAAGCAGCTGCAAAGATAGCCCAGCAGCCGAGCCACGACCTAAGAACTATGGTCATGGACGTAAGTGTCTAGTGTGGATGAAGCTAGAATCATCCTCTATGAGTTGGTGTCTTTGCGGCCGCACTGCTCATACACCGCCAGCGTCTGCTCGGCCATTCGCTGCCACGAGAAGGTTTTGACGTGCTGTTTACCCTTCTTGATGAGGTCATGACGTCGCTTCTCGTCAGTCAGAAGTTCGTCAATTGCCCGCGCCATGTCCTCGACGCTATACGGATCAAAGTAGTGAGCTGCCTCGCCATGGGTTTCTGGTAGGCAAGTGGCGGTGCTCGAAGCGACCGGTGCGCCGTGCAGCATGGCTTCGAGGCCGGGTAGGCCAAAACCTTCGCTTAGCGACGGGAAGCAATACACAGCTGTATGCTCGTACATCCAGCGCAGTTGCTCGTCCGACACAAAACCAGTGAAAACGACATTTGTAATACTGCGTTCAGTAACATACGCCTCATGGCGAGCGTAGTTACCGTCCTTTTTGCCAGCCAGCGCCAGTATCAGCTCGGGGTGTTTTTGTTGCAATAATTCAAATGCGTCAATTAGTCGCCGCAAATTTTTATGCGGTGTCGGTCGGCCAACATACATGATGAACTTTTTTCCAACCAGCTCTTTGACCGGATCATTGCCCTTTGGTAGCTCATCGGCGGACTCAAGCGTCACGGTAATCTTGTCTGGACTAACTCCGGTAAAATCCACCAAGTCACGCTTGACAAAGTCAGAAATGGTGATGATATGAGCTGACTTTCGGGCAACTTTTTTGTTGACCCATTTATAAATTTGCTGCTTCACCCAAAAGACTACCGGGTTCTTGTCGGGGTTGTTGAACCGAACGGTGGTGAGGTCTTGCATGGTGGTGACGACTGGGCTGGCCCGGTACCACACGGGCTGCTGAACCATTGCAAAATGCACGAGATCTGGGCGCAGCTCCTCCAGCTGTTTCTTAAAACCTCGTTGCTCGGCAAACGAAAATTCAGCAAATGGACAGGCGACTTTCTGAAAGCGCGGGTTATCGGCCTGCCAGCTATCCATGTCCTTTGGCTTGAGTAAGATAATATAGTCATTTCTGTTGTCAATTTTTTGTAAATAATGAATCAGCCGTTCGACGTAACGGCCGGTGCTCGTCCGTAGCGTCCGAGCATCAATGGCGATGCGCATGAGCGCCCCTCCTTTCGTTGGTTACAATTTTCTTAATGGCAGCCGTAAAGGCAGGTTCGGCAAATGGTTTAGCGGAGGTGGCGATGGCTCGCGGTGAGATCTGTTGACCAGGCAGTGTCTGTAGCGTTGCCACCAAGCTCTCAACTGTTTGTTCAGCAAAAAACCAACCGTTCTTACCGGGGCTGATATAATCCAGTGCGCCACCGGCCTGGTATGCTACCACCGGTAGTCCAGCAGCCAAGGCTTCAACTGGTGCTACACCAAAATCTTCGTGGGCGGTAAAGATGAATAAGTCGGCTTGTTGGATGGCGGCAGCCCGGGCCTCGTCACTGACGTAGCCAAGAAAGCGCGTCGATTCGCCCGCCAGCTTCTCTAGCCGCTCGCGATCAGGCCCATCGCCCATGATGTCGAGCGGCCAACCAAGTTGCTGACAGGCCCGAATCACCAAATCCAGCCGCTTCATCGGCACCAGTCGCCCCCACACCAGGCAGCGCGGCCGGTCGGGTAGCGTCACAGAGCGCGGCCTGGTTTTTGCGAGTGCCATAAAGCTGGTTGTTTGCACCGGCGGAAAGACGACGATGCTGTCCCGGCCATAAAATTGCTTGATATCAGCCTGAATGGCGGTGGAATTAGCCAAGAAAACATCAACGTGCTGGGCTGCCTGATAGTCACGCCGCCTGAGGGGCCGGACCAGCAGGCATAGGCCCAGTCGCGCCAGCCACCGCGGCCGAAAGCTCGGTCGACGCAGGTATTCCTGATAGTGCCGCCAATAAAAATGCGTTGGCGTATGACAATAACAGATATGTCGTTGATCGGGACGGGTGGTTCGGATAAACTTGGCCTCGCCGTTACCAGAGCTGGAAATGATAATATCAAATTGCCCTAAATCCAGCCGCGTGAACCACCGCTGCCTGAGCACCGGCAGCAGTCGCCTGAGCTGGGCAAATGGCCAATGCTGCAAATACCCAGTCACTACCTTATTATCAAGCTTCTCTCGCCACGTTCTCGAGCAATACGAGGTATAAATTGGGGCGTCAGGATAGAGCCGGTGTAGCGCCAGGACAACCTGCTCGGCACCGCCACCATACAGCCAGTCATGAACGATCGCAATGGTCGGCTGGGTGCGCATCACGGCTCCTTCTTAAAGATGACCAGGCAGGTCTTGAGGAGGATGGTGATATCCAGCCACAAACTCCAGTTTTGTACATAATAAAGATCCAGTCGCCGCCGCTCTTCAAAGCCGATGCTGCGCCGTCCCGACACAACCGCTAGGCCAGTCAGGCCAGATTTGACCGTCAGCAGCGTGTGCTTTTTCTCATAATTACTCAGCTCGTGCGGCACCAGCGCTCGCGGCCCAACGAGGCTAATATCGCCCTTGATAACGTTAAATAACTGCGGCAGTTCGTCGAGGCTAAACCGGCGAATGAAACGACCGACTGGTGTGACGCGAAAGTCATGATCGAGCTTGTCGCCGTTCTGACGATATTCGTCGATCAGCTCCGGTTTGCCAATCATCGTGAACACTTCCTCGTCAGTTTTGCCGTCAAACTTGGCGTAGTGCGAGCGAAACTTATACACCTTGAACGGGCGATTAAACTGGGTCAAGCGTCGCCGCTGCCGCCCATGCATCAGCACGGGGCCGCGCGGGTCGCCGAGCTTAACGGCGATTGCCACCAGCAGCATAATCGGCGAGGTAATGATAATGCCAATGGTCGCACCGATGAGATCCATCAACCGTTTGACCACGCGTCCGTAGCCGGTAGCTAGCGGCGTTGGGTGAATGTACGCTAGCGGCACGGAATTGATAATCTCGACCGTATGCCGTGCGGTCATCAGGCCATCAAGGGCTGGCGCTTGATAAAAATCAAGATAGTGCTGCTCCGCCAAGTTATAGTGCGCTTCGCTGCGAGCAGTGTCGGTCTGAATAATGGCGTCAATTTTATCGCGAGTCAAGGCCGATGCCAATGTCGAACGCCGCAAACCCTTGAGTCGCGGCGGGATAAGCTCATCTTTGGACACAATAGCACTGAGATGAAAGCCGGTTGACGGATAGGCGCTGATAAACTCTGCCAGCGTTCGCGTCGATTCGGCATTGCCGACCAGCGCCACACGCTTGATGCCGATGTTTTTGCGCAGCAGATGCAGCCGCACGATATTGGCAGCGCTACGCAGGATGAGCAAGATGACAAAGCTGATGATCAGCGCATAAATCACCACCATCTTGGCCGGAAAGAGCGGTGTGTTGCTAAAGAAGCTAAAGGAAATCATCATCATGATGCCGCAAACCGCCGCCATACCCAGTCGCCAAAATTCACGCAGCGGATGAATATAGTGCTCACGGTCGTATAGCCCAAAAAACGAGAACAAGACAACCCACAGCGGCAGCATCAGCACAATCGACGTGATAAACTCCAGCGCCCCAATTTGCACATGGAAGGGTCGCGTGTCGAGTGATACGCGCATGATGTATGCCGCCGTGAACGCACCAACTAGCGCCAGTACGTCCAGCCCGATCAACACCAATTTGAAGTAAAAATCAGAGTTCTTCTTCATGACCTTTGGGGTGATTATACAAGAAAATACCAATCCATGCAAGGCAATGCACCGAGTTGATCAAGCTGCCAAAAAACCAAAAGTGGATGGCGATAGCCGTCGTTAACAGTAAGGCAAATTGCCCCCACGGTTTTAGTAGCCATCGGCCACTGCGCCATAGCGTGACGACGAGCAGCGCTAGTAGCGGTATCATGCCGACAACGCCGATATTACTCAGCAGCAACACGTAGAAAATATACACTGTATGGTCGGTCGACACCGGTTGATGCAGCTGATGTTGGATAAAACTGCCGAGATTGCCAAGGCCAGTCCCAAAGAGTATGGTGCGCGGACTTGACGCCCAGGCCCGGAGTGCCAGTTGAGCGGCATTGAGCCGATCATCAGCCGAGGCGGCGACGAAACCCGATGGCTGGAAATTGGCTGCTGGTGCGGGCGGGTTTGGCTGGGTGGTGGGCGGTGACGGTGATGATTGCGGTGCCGTGGTCTCGTTGGTTGGTGGTGCTTGCGGTGAGGGTGTGCCACCCGGCGTTGGGATGGTATTTTTTTGTGGTAATTTGATGCGGCCGAGCGACAACTGGTCAAGCATGCTCACTGCAGTATTATAGGCAATGTGCGGCGTGTTGTGATAGCGAACCACTGCTGATACCAGCAGTAGAGTGCATCCAATCACGAATCCGGCCGTGATGATGCCGAGTTGACGCCACGCATCGTGATGAGATGCCCGCGCCGCGTCAGTAGTATTATCCCTATTTTTCCTGCACCGCTGCCAGCAGCGGACAACGCCGTACACGATGCCTGCGCCAATTACCGCGATAAACGCACCGCGCGAGAATGTCAGACTGATCGCCACGCTGCTACCAAAAACACTCCAGCCTGCCAGTCGCCGTTCTCGCCAGCACAGTCCGACGAACAGGGCTGGTAATAAGCTGCTTGCTAAAAATTGCGGCTCAGCGGCAAATAGATTGATCCTGACAAAGCCAAACACGCCGGCGTGACAACCCGAGCAGAGCGTACCGAATGCCGTTGGTTCAATATGGGCGATGATGAGCTGCAGCACCGCTAACACACCGAACACAATGCCGCTCCACAAGCCAATTGTCATGAGGCGGCGCTGATCACTCGCCGATAATGCCCGGTACATCAGGGCAGCACATACTGCGGTTATCAGCAGCAATAAAAGCGATGCCGTATATAATGCGGTACGCGCTCGGACATAAGATAATAACAGCCCAACGATACTAGTGACAGCCAGCATGCCAATGCCGAGCCACCACCATCGCCCGCGAGGCCACAGTCGCTGGCGCACCATTATACCGAGACCACAGCCAACCACGCCGATCACCACCACTTGATATAGTCCAATGCGAAACGACGGAAAATCGAGCATCGCCAGACTAATGCTCGGCTGTAGTGACAGTACGCCGCCAAACAGCACGGCGGCCAGTAGCCACACATATATCGTTGATGGTATTCGCTTCACCTCTTTAGTATAGCGCAAATAACTCGGGCAGGTTATACTAAAGGCATGCAGCCAACAAAAAAGCAAAAAATACTGCTGGATTTCATTGATGGCTTTATCAAGGGCAATGGCTACAGTCCGACACTGCGGGAAATTATGCGGGCGCTAGGGTATAAGTCAGTCTCAACGGTGGCGAAGCACGTCGATAACCTGGTGGCGGCCGGGATGTTAGATAAGCGTGACGGTGAGATACGATCGCTGGTGCTGCGCCAGGCGGAAAAAGAGGCGTGGTGGCAAAACTTAGTAAAGGAGATTAAGCAGCGGGAAGCAGCGGATGACGAGAAATCGCGCTCGGAAGCAGAAATCTTGAAAAAAGCCCTGGAAATCGTTCGCCGGTAACTTTACAACCGCCGCAAAACTCGCTATAATACGACACGTATTCCGGGGTAGCTCAGCGGTAGAGCGGTTGGCTGTTAACCAATAGGCCGCGGGTTCGAACCCCGCCCCCGGAGCCATGAAAAGACACTTCTACGGAGGTGTTTTTTCTTTGTTCCTCGAAATACGATTCGGTACCACACAAAATTCCATATCAGACTGATACTGGTGGCGGCTAATTTTGCCATACTTAAGCCGAGAGTGCTGGTTATCCCGAACAGTTGGATGAGTAACCATATGGCGGTTGACTGTAAAACCCACAGGCCAGTGAGGGTGATGCCGATAAACTGAACAATTGGCTGGCGGTCGGTTTTGAAGGTAAAGCGCCTATTTAGAAAATAGCTGCAGATCATCCCTGTGGTGGTTGAAATGATGACAGCCAATAGTAGCGGTACGGTGAGCCATATCAACAGAGTGTATATTGTGATATCAATGGCGGTATTAAGAACGCCGATGGCGGCAAAGGTGGTGAGTTGTTTGCGAATATTCATATTGGTGAGTATAGCGGGTGGGGCTGTAAAAGAGCTGTAAAGGGTTTAAAGTAAAATTACAGACCCCTCGTCTATAGTTGCTGGCATGACTATGAAAGCAACAACTATACCCCAACCACTGGCCCGGTCACGACACTTCGCCGCCACCGAGAGCCAGACCTCATTTCGGGCGATTGCCCGTCCGTTCATTGACATTGTCGTGCCGGTGTTAGATGAGGAAAAGATCCTTCAAAAAAGCATCACGACGCTTGATGAGTATATGGCGAAACACTTGCCGTATAGCTACCAAATCACCATCGCAGACAACGGAAGTCATGACAAGACGCTGGAAATTGCCAAGAACTTAGCGAAAAAGCATCAGTCAGTGCGGGTGGTCAGCCTGGCGGAGCGTGGTCGCGGGCGAGCGCTCAAACGAGTTTGGCAAAGTAGCCCAGCTGACATCTTGACCTATATGGACGTCGATCTGTCGACCAGCCTGGATGATTTTCTGCCGATGATTCAACCGTTGGTGGCGGGCGAAGCTGGCGTGGCGATTGGTTCGCGGCTGGCCAAGGGTGCCAAAACGACGCGTGGATTCAAGCGGGAGTTCATCTCGCGTTGCTATAACAAAATTATCAAATGGACGTCGCGTACCAAATTTAGCGACGCGCAGTGTGGTTTCAAGGCGATCCGCCGGGATGTCGCTGCAAAATTCTTGCCGAAAATCAAAGACAACGAGTGGTTTTTTGACACTGAATTGTTGATCAAAACCGAGCGAGCCGGCGTGCCGATTCACGAGCAACCAGTCACCTGGATTGAAGACACGGATAGCCGCGTAAAAATCGTAAAAACGGCTGTCGATGATCTGAAAGGGCTGTACCGCGTTAATAAGGAACTAGACAAACGGTCGTGGTTTGAGAAGTGGACATTGCCGGTGCTATTGGTGCTAACTGGCGCGCTGTATTTGTTTGGTGCGCTCCATAACGGCATGGCCAATAGTTACTATGCGGCGGCGGTGCAGGCGGCCAGTCAGGATTGGACGGCATGGTTATTTAGCAGTCTGGACGCGGCCAATTATGTGTCGGTTGATAAGCCGCCACTAGCGACAATGGTGATGGGGCTGAGCGCTCGGTTGTTTGGTTTTTCAAGCTTCTCGATGTTGTTGCCAAGTGTGTTGGCGGGAGTTGGTTCGGTGTGGTTGGTGTACGGTGCGGTGAAACGGCAGTTCGGGTTCACTAGTGCGGCAATCGCTGGTACTACCTTGATGTTGACGCCAGTGGCGGCACTGATGTTTGGCTTCAATAATCCTGATGCTATTTTGACACTGATGTTGACGGCTAGTGGTTATGCGTTTTTACGCTCGCTGGAGGGTAAGCAGCCAATGCTGTGGCTGGGTTTGGCGGGGTTATTCACGGGGCTAGCATTTAACACCAAAATGCTCCAAGGGCTGATGGTGTTGCCAGCGATGATAGTGGTTTATCTGGTGTTTGCCAAGCCGCCGATCATCACGCGGTTTCTGCACGTAATGTTTGCGGGCGTCATCACCACGATGTCGACGCTGTGGTGGAGTGTGCTGGTCTGGCTGACGCCAGCTGGTAGCCGGCCGTGGGTGGGTAGCACTAATGATAACAACATCTGGAGCTTGATTTTTGGCTATAACGGCTTTGGTCGATTGCTCGGTGGGCGTGGTGGAGGTGGCCCGGGCGGTGGTAGTACGCCACCAAGTGGCGGCGTGGGTGGTGCCACGACGCTTCAAACTGCCGGTACCACGCAGACCGCGACAGACGGCGCCAGTATGATGCCGGGCGGAATGGGCGGCGGCCCTGGTGGCGGGCATGGTCCGGGTGGTACGGGCTTTGGTGGGCAAACGGGAATTTTCAGGATCTTTAACAATGATTTTGGGCCAAATATTGCTTGGTTGCTAGTCCTAGCCCTGGCGGGCGGTGGATTATTACTGTGGATTCTACGCAAAACACCCCGGACGAATCGTGGTCGGGCAGCAGTAATGTTCTGGATGCTGTGGCTGCTGATTCACGTCGTGATTTTCAGCATGACCAGCGGCGTGATTCATCCGTACTACGTAGTGGTGATGGCGCCAGCGGTGGCGGCACTCGTCGGTATCAGTCTGCCGTTCCTGTGGGGTGCCTATACCAGGCGCAAACCATATGCGTGGCTACTGCCGGTGCTGGTCGGCGTGACGGCAGCGACTACAGTGATTATCCTCGGTTACGCTGGGACGATGACGTGGCTGATGTGGACGGTTGGGCTATTGGGTATTGTGGGGATGATTGGATTATTAATCAACCTTTACGTACCGCGGCGGTGGCTGCAAAACTCAGCAATTGTCGCTGCCCTATCCGCCTGCACACTCGCTCCGACGGTGGATACCCTAGCGACAGTCAACGTCGCGCACACTGGTAGTATTCCGACGGCCGGGCCGAGTTCCACGGCGATGCAGGGTAGTAATAATGAAACATCACAGGCGGACAGCCAGTTGGTGCAGTATCTTTTACGGCATCAACATGGCGCAACCTGGCTGGTAGCAGTGGCCAGCGCCAATGAATCAGCGGCGATTCAGCTGACGAGTGGCCAGCCGGTGATGGCGGTCGGTGGATTTAACGGTAGTGATACACCACTGACACTCGATCAATTTAAGCAATTAGTGAAGGCCGGCAAAGTTAGATATTACGCCATCAGCTCGCACAGTCGTGGTGGCGTCGGGCCAAGCGGCGGTAACAATGAAATCACGACGTGGGTCAAGCAAACCGGTACGGTCGTTAATTATGGAGGTAGCGATGTAACACTGTACGAATTATCGAGAGAGTAACGTAACGAAAGGAGAAATTATGGCAATTTCACAAACCAAACAAGCACAACTCACCACGCCAGAAGCGGTCTACGATCAGCCGCCCACACCGCGTCCAAACGGCACGAACTCTGGCAAAAGTGGGTTAAGCGCCGGGGCAATTACCGGCGTAGCGGTCGGCGGCGTAGTGGCCTGTGCGCTCAGCTTTGTCGTCGGCATGCAAGTCGGTGGATCGCAAAATAGTGGCATGAACAGTCAGGCTGGCGGCCCGCCGGGCATGAGTCGAAGTCAAAATAGTCAGCAAGGCGGGCCGGGTGGGCAAATGGGCGGTGCGCCAGGTGCTAACCAGAACCAGACTGGTCAAAATTCACAAACACCAGCGACGCAGAGTGGTAACGGCGCCGCGCAAAATAACCAAGCCGCCCCTTCGTCACAAACTGGCTCAGCGCAGCCATCAACCGCCAATACCGCACCGCAGACCAATTAGCTGGCGGCGAATCAGCAGAAAGCAGCGTCTGCCTCCTCGGGTGCTGCTTTTTCATACAGCAATTTTCTCGCATCAAACAACCAACCCTAGCCCTAACGGCCTTACAGTAAAATTACAGATTGTTTCATTATCATATAACTATCATTAACAGAAAGGATGATCATGAACAAAGTGCAAGTAAACGAAATCAACTTAACCACCAACGAGGCGCTGGTATTACAGCAAGTCTACGAAGACGGCGGCGATGATGCAGCCACGCTGGCAGCACAAATGGGTATGCCGCGTCGAACGGCGATGCATGTGATGGCGGACTTGCGGCGCAAAGGTTTGATGGCAATCGACCAAGTGTATGGTGACGCTTGGGTGCGGCTAACGACGCACGGCAAATGGCTGGTACAGCGCATTTGGCCGGAAGCGCAGGCGATGGCTGCCTAAGTATTACCTATCGGCAACCATGCAGTCATATTGACTACTTCAACCCCCGAAAAGTACTTGATTTGACGTTATCATACATCGCGTTGTCTCTAAGGAGTTTCTTCATCATTTTCACATCGTCGGGCTGTCCTGCCACGAGATATTGAGCCTTGTTGCCATGTCTATCAATCGCCTGCTTGAAGCGTTCTTGGCTTTGGGAAAGGTTAGCACTGGTCCCATAAGTCATATTAGCTGTTTTGTTTGCTAGCTCTGAGAGTTCCTTGTCAAAGACCTTTACCCCCTTGTCTAGGTGATAGAGCATGATAGGGCGTTTACCGGCCCACTGCCTGACAACTGGTCGCATTGCTGAGATACCGACATCAGAGGCGAAGCAAACCAGCGGCTCGTTGCCGTCTGTAACTGACAAAGAAGATTCCAGCCAACTCATCTTGACCTGACTACCTGCTGGTAGGCTAGTCAAAGCTTTTTTATAAGGGCTACCGCTATTGTGGGTTAGGATAACGATTTCATTGTCCTCAGGACTAGAGGCGATACTCAGCCAACGACTTGTCTGTTCGCCCTTATGATCATTCTTTTCACCATCAGATGCTGTACTGGGTAGCGTGATCTTGGCATAAGAGCCTGCCTTCCATGTCATATTGTCAGGCTTTGCTAGGTGAATGACATGAAGATCGCCGCGAGGGTTTTCGATGGATTTGACCGATAACGTTTGGCCCCTCCCTAAGTAGGCGATAACACCCCAAGTGACAAGGCCTATGACTGCAAGAATAGATATAACGATGATTACCATTTTTTTACTCCTTTTCATGATGTAAACATACCTTTCACAAAGGTAGTGGCAAGTAGTTCTAGCGTCCTACCAATACCTGGAAAATCGCCTTCCGTGATATGTATATCCATGTAGTAAAACAAATTATAAACCTGTAAAATATCCTGAATCTTCTCCTCTGAATATCCTTCTGCTACCATGCGACCAGTAAAGGTCTCGACTAAAAACTGATGAAAGGTATTGGTGGCTTTACCCTTACCCGAAGAATAATAACCACGTAGTGTGCGAGAGACGGCTGGATTATGCCATTCCGCCAGGATTTTATTGGACGAAACGAGGCTTCGTGACTGTTCAAAAATCTGTCTCACAAGTTCAACCAAATCTTGCTGCCAATCGATATTATCCATCATTGCCTGGCGAACGCGGTTATTCTCCTCAACGTACACATCCAGAAAGATAGCTTCCTTATTGTTGTAGTAGTTGTAAAAAGAACCGACTGCTACCCCAGCACGTTTAGCGATTTCTGAGATACCGGTCTCTTTATATCCCTTTTTTGAGAAGACATCGTAGGCGGCTGCTTTTAATGCTTGTCTTTTGTCCAATGCTCGTAACCTCCTTATAATATTATGAATGAATAATTTTTTATATTCATTCATATCGTATCGAATTATGATTATTGTGTCAATAGAAGAGTGGCTGAGTGGCTGTTGGTAGATTCGTGATGTCCAAGGACTGATGGCAATCAACCGGGTGTACGGTGACGCCTGGGTGCGGCTAACCACGCGCGGCAAGCGGCTGGTGCAGCGAATTTGGCCGGAGGCGCAGGCGATGGCCGTTTAAGGTTTGTCTAATCTAAAGATTTTATTGTAGTTTGGTAGGCATGCCTAGTAGAAACACTTTTATAGGCTGTGCTATAATTCTATGGCATCGCTGTTGGCAGGAAGTTAAGAAAAACTATAAAAAAGATACAACACTGTAGGAATTATGAAAATCTGGCACTCAGGACGAGAATCAAAATTACTCGACGATATTATCGCCGGGCGGAAGACGGTTGAAGGTCGGTTGAATCGTGGAAAGTTTGCCGAGTACCGAGTCGGCGATAAGATTCGCCTGCGCCGCGATGTTCGCGATGCCGAAGGAATACTACACGACGGCGAACCAGATCAAGCACGCGTGGAGATTATCGCCATCCGCCACTACAATTCCTTTTTAGAAATGGTGCAGGCCGAGGGTTACCACCGTGTTATCCCGCACGCCACCAGTGCCGAAGCTGCCGCTGCCGAATACAACAAATATTATTCCGTTGCTGACCAAAAACATTATGGCGTGCTAGCAGTGGAAATTTGCTTATCGCTTTAATCTTTCAGTAAGGCTATGATATGCTGAAACTATGATGAATTTACTCTCAATCCATCATTATCCCCACGTGTAAGCAGGAGGTGTTTTGTTGCTGTTTTATGCCTCCTGCGGGAGGTTTTTTGATTGATTAATTTTAGGAAAGGAAATATATGATACCAGATAAATTAAAGCCAGGCGATGAAGTGAGGGTGATTGCACCGGCGCGCTCAGCCAGCGATATCGATAAAGGGGTTTTAGAGCGAGCCAAATCAGCATTAGAGTCACTTGGGCTAAAAGTTTCGTTTAGTAAAAATGCTTTTTCTCGGAACCAGCGAGGCTGTCCGACGGACGACGAGAAGGTTGAAGATTTGCACGAAGCATTTATGGACGAAAACGTGAAGTGTGTTTTGGCGGCGATTGGCGGATTCAATTCAAATCAGATGCTAGGTAAAATTAACTGGCAAATTATTAAAGATAGTCCGAAGATCTTTGGTGGCTTTTCTGACATCACCGTTCTCAATCATGCGATTTTGGCAAAAACTGGGTTGGTGACCTATGCGATGCCGAATTTCTATTGTTTTGGTTTGCCGCCAGAAGCTAATTATTCGTTGGAGTATTTTCGGCGGTGTTTGTTTTTAGATCAGCCGGCAGAGTTTATCGTTCAGCAATCGGAAACATTTTACGATTTTCCGTGGAATTATGACGAAACTTCGCCGCGCCAAGCTTTGAAAAATAATGGACCGCGAGTCGTGCAGGGCGGATCGGCTGAAGGAGTAATGATTGGTGGCAATTTGTGTAGTCTAAACTTGTTGAATGGTACGGAATATTTTCCGAAAATTGAAGGCGATATTATTTTGTGTATTGAAGACGATAGCTATGATTCAATTCCCGAAACGTTTGAGCGTCACGTGCAGGCGTTGATGCAGCAGTCTTTCTTTCGTCAAGTAAAAGCAATTTTAGTTGGGCGTTTTCAGGGCGAATCTCGGGCGACCGACGATATGATTAGCGATATCATCCTTTCGAAAAATATCGATCCGAAGATTCCAGTGATAGTCAATCTCGATTTTGGTCACACTGACCCGAAGTTCACGTATCCAGTTGGCGGCAAGTGCGAGGTTGTAGCGGGAAGCAACATTAAAATTACCTCTCAATAGATATGAGTTCAATGTTATAATTCCCATATGGAGACTCCGCCCAATCACAACAAGTTACTAACCGCCAGAGCGCTGCAATGTGCGTCAGCGGAACTTGATGTCGACCCTTCCGACCTGCGAGTTACGCCAGTGAGCGGCGGCTTTTCACGTAATCGCCGAGCCTTGGTGTCGGCGGGCGATAAGACGATTTTTGTTAAAGAATTTGATGTTGATTTGCTGCCGGACGACGGCGAGCGGGAATTGGCTTGGCTGAAAAAAGATTATGAGGTGACGCAGTTGCTGCAGAAACTTCACCCGCAATATGTTGTCGATTGGGCTAAGCTAGCTAGTGATGGATATGTGCTGATGACCAGTAGTTATACGTCAGCCGACGGCTGGTTGTGGCGGACGCCAGCGGAAAAATCTGTGGCCAAGCGGTATATTTCAGCAGTGGTGGCGGCGGTTCGCGAGCTGGAAAAAACAGATCTGCCACATG
>ERZ773077.32-NODE-32-length-84373-cov-9.189627_pt1 | contig 84373 bp, 82 predicted proteins | sample MGYA00580612_ERZ773077 | MGnify/ENA primary metagenome ERZ773077 (study PRJEB29015, sample SAMEA2737971) | human oral metagenome | biome: human oral; feature: human-associated habitat; material: dental | place: China | collected 2021 ...
AGTGAGATGACTCTCACCGACGGCGCCCCGGGCTTGACGTCCGGGGCGCCGTCGCCTTGTGGGGGCTGAGCTGCTCCTGAACGCCTAGAGGCTGGTTGAATTGTGACCTTCGTGTCCCTGATGCCCTAGAAGGTGGAGTATCACATGTGGCAGGCGAGACCGAGAGTGCTGGCGGTTTTTCTTAATCTCACATCGAATGTCGCTATTGGGCTATTCAAGGATATGCCGACTGCCAGAACACATATATCGGGCATTTTCAGGCGATGACGGTTGCGCAATCGTGCCAGATGTAGCCATTCATCATGAGGCGGTGTATAGAGCTCCATGCCGAGCTGCTGCAATTCCTGCCAGACTTCGATTTCATGGCCGTCCCGTGCATGTCCGACCATGATCTCTGCCAAGGTGAGAGGATGGAGGGGAAAGGGTGGTTTGCCATGCAGAAGTATGTTTTTGGCCTCTTCGTGGTGGCGGTCGTCGCCATCCAGAAAGGCGATCACCACGCTGGCATCCAGAATGATCACTCAGGCCAGCCCTGCCGGAGTTCGTTAAGGTATCCCGGACGGTAGTTGTCGCTGTATTTTCCCGCCATGGCCTCTATCTTTTTTCTCCGCTCAGTCTCTGCTGTGCTGTCGGAGACTGTAAGAGCGTTGGCCCCTGCTGTCATCAGCTTGGTCATCAAAACACTCGTCGGTACTCCTGGCCACCGTGCCTCGGCGACGGTCAGAGCCTGTTGCACTTCAACGGTGTGCGTCACCTGAGTCCGGGGCAAACGTGTTGGCATGACGCAAGAGTACCACCTGTATAGTTAGTGGTACTCCCGGGGGCTGCATCCGGATGCTAGAGGATCGATGATGATTCACCGCCCCGGATGCAGCCGTCATGATCCGTCAAACGATCCGGTGCATCCAGCCGTATGGATCGGGGATCTGCCCGTACTGGATGCCCGTCAGCTGTTCTCTGAGACGCAAGGTGACAGGCCCCGGCTGGCCGTCACCGACCGCGTGGCTGCCCTCTGCGTCGGTGAAGCTCGCGACGGGGGTGATGATGGCGGCGGTGCCGCAGGCAAAGACCTCGCTGATGCTGCCATCGGCCAGCCCTGCATACAGTTCTGTCTGTGCGAGGCGGCGCTCCTCGACGTCCAGCCCGCTGTCAGCAGCCAGACGCAGAATAGCCGACCGCGTCACCCCCTCCAGGATGCTGTCGGTCAGGGTGGGTGTGATCAGATGGCCGTCCGTGGTGACGGCGAACAAGTTCATGCCACCGAGTTCCTCGACATAACGGTGCTCAACCGCATCCAGAAACGCCACCTGGCTGCATCCCGCTGCCTCCGCCTGCTGCTGCGCAGCCATGGACGCGGCGTAGTTGCCGCCGCACTTGGCGAAGCCCGTCCCGCCGGGAGCGGCCCGGCTGAAGTCGCGCGCGAACCAGATCTTCACAGGAGTGATGCCGGAGCCACCGAAATACGACCCCGAAGGGCTCGCGATCACCGCATACGTGACATGCGTCGACGGCTTGACGGCGAGGAATGCGGAGCGTGCGAACATGAACGGCCTCAGGTACAGGCTCTGCTCCCCACCACGCGGAACCCACTCCGCGTCGACAGCCACGAGCTGGTCGATGCTTGCCAGGAAGTCCTCGGTGCTCAGCTCCGGCAAGGCGAGCCGCCGTGCTGAACGCTGAAGCCGAGCGGCATTGACCTCGGCGCGAAACCGCCAGATGGACCCGTCAGCGTGGGCATAGGCCTTCAGACCCTCGAACGCCTCCTGGGCGTAGTGAAGAACCGCCGACGCCGGATCCAGGATGAAGGGCGCGTAGCCGACGATGCGATGATCATGCCAGCCGCATTCCGGGGTCCAGTCGATCAGGGCCATGTGATCGCTGAACTGCGACCCGAAGCCGGGATCGGCCAAGATGGCGTCGCGCTCTGCTGCTGAGCGTCCGGCAGTGCGTTCCAGGCGGAACCGTGACTCAGGCATAACGGCCCATCCCTCCTGCGACATCGACGCATGCGCCGGTGATGTAGCTGGCCCGGTCGCTGGCCAGGAAGGCGACGATGCCTGAGACCTCGTCGGGCCTGCCGAACCGCGCCAGGGGGACCTCATCGGCCGCTAGATCCGCGAAGAACTCCTCCGCCGTCTTCTCTGGGGCCCGCTTGGCATGGATGTTTGCCCATTGCGGAGTCGTCACGCACCCGATGTTGACGGAGTTCACCAGGATGCCTTCCCCAGCCAGCTCTTGTGCCAGGGCCTTCGTGAGGTTGAGGCCCGCGGCGCGGTTCACCGTGGTGGAGAAAAACCGGTGGTCAGGCATCCGCGAGTACACCGAGCCGATGTTGATCACCCGTGCCGCCTGGCTCTGCTGGAGCCAGGGGAGCGCCGCCTTCACTGCTCGGAACCAGCTGTGCACCTTGATGTTGAAGTCGGCCAGCAGGGCATCGTCCGACAGGGTCGCGAAGGTCCCGGGATGCGCTCCGCCCGCGTTGTTTACCAGGATGTCGATGCCACCCATCGACTCCGCGGCCCAGGCCACGAAATCGGCCAGCTGCTCTGGATCGCGCACATCGACGGCACGTCCCTCAGCGCGCTCCCCCAGGGAGGCGGCGGCGGATGCCACCTCGTCGGCGTTGCGGGCGCAGATCCGCACGACGGCGCCCTCGCGCACCAGCTCCTGGGCGATGGCGAGTCCCAGACCCTTCGAGCCGCCCGTGACGATTGCTCGGCGGTCGGTGAGATTCAGATCCATGTCACGCCTCCTCAGGCAAAGGCCTCGTCGACGGGCACCTGCAGCCCGATCGCCAGGCGGTTGGTCTTGTTGGCGGCTGCCACGATGGACTGCAACTCCGCCAGCTGCGCGTCGCTGGCGCCCTTCGCGCGTGCTGCCGCGGTGTGGGAGCGCACGCAGTAGGTGCAGTTGTTGACGGTGGAGACGGCCACGTAGATCAGCTCCTTGATCATGGGGTCCAGCTCGGTGCCGGGGCCCATGAGCTCCTTGAGCTCCTGCCAGGTGCGCTCCAGGTTGTCCGGGTCGTTGGCCAGCACTCGCCAGAAGTTGTTGATGAAGTCGGTCTGGCGGGTGGCGCGGATGTCGTCGTAGACGGCTTTGACGCGCGGGCTTGCGGACTCGTCGTCGACAATCGGCAGCAGAGGACTGTGTTCCATGGATTCTCCTGATCAGTTCTTGGGGACGAAGGCGAAGACTCGGGTTGGGAAGCCGGTGCCGCCCGCGATGCGCGGCACGCCCACCGCGATGACTGAGCCCGTGGGCGGCAGCTGGTCGATGTTCACCAGGTTCTCCAGATGCCACAGGCCTGCGGGGTGGGAGACGTCGCGGTGAACCGGGAAGTCGGGTTTGTCACCGGGATCAATGCCCAGTGTGTCGACACCCAGCCCCACGGCCCCCCGCTCCACGAGTAGGCGAGCGCCCTCAACACCGAAGCCGGGGAACTTGAGGTCAGTGGCGCCTTTGCTGCCCGCGTAGGTCAGGGCGTCGGTTTTGCGTCCGGCCCAGCCCGAGTGCATCAGCACTGCGCTGCCGGCGGGGATGAGGCCATGCGCGGCCTCGAAGGCCTCAATGTCCGATGGCTCGATCACGGCGTTCGGGTCGTCGGCGGCCTTGGCGGTGATATCGATGACGACGGCGGGAACCACGAGATCGTCGATCGGGATCCCTGCGGTGTCGATGCCGCCTGGAACGAAATGTTCCGGGGCGTCGAAGTGGGTTCCGGCGTGCTCGAATGTCGTGAAGACGCGGGCGTGGTAGCCGTGTGCGTCATGAGTGACGGCGTCGACGACCTCCAGCGCCGGAGCGCCGGGCCACAGGATCGTCTCCGGGCCGAGTACGTCACTGAGGTCGATGAGCCGGAACCCCTGTGTGAACGCGGCAAAGGCGGCATCGCGGCCGATGATCGTGGCGGTGGTGTGCTGGGCCATGGGATCTCCTCGTCAGATGGTGCAGCTTCCCCCGCCCGGAGCCTACCGGTCCGTGATGGCAGCGTCCGGGATGTGTCCATCGCGGGCGAGGCATCCTGCAGGGGCATATCGACGCGCTGTGGCTTCGACGGGAGGTGCTTCGAGCCGGTTTATTACCACATCATGAGAGCGCTTTCAATCGTCTTTTTTGCCGGCTTGAGTGTGCCGCGTGGGGCGGCTAACGTCGCTTGAAACTTAAGGGTGAATCGTTTCACCAGTGACTTATTCACAGAATCTGGAGTGCAGATGTCAATCAGTCGACGCACAGTCCTCTCCACCGCCGCCGCGTTGCCTGCAGTGTCGCTTCTGGCCGGCGCCCCTATGGCCTCGGCCGCCACGCGCAACACCTTCTACATCTCGGAGTCCGGCAACGATGATGCTGCCGGCACCTCGGATGGCGCCCCCTGGAAGACGATCGATCGCATCAACAAGGCCTTCGCCGACGGCAACATCGGTCATGGCGACGTCATCCGCTTCAAGCGGGGAGAGCGTTTCTACGGCGAGTTCCCCGAACTTCCGACCCCCTCCGACGCATCGTCTCGCCTGGTCTTCAGCACCTACGGCAAGGGTGAGCGGCCCCAGATCATGGGATACAAGGTGCTGAACAAGAAGGGGGCTTGGGCGAAGGCAGGGACCAACCTCTGGCAAATCTACCTTGGTGACACCAATAACTACTACGGGAACACCTCCTCAACTGAGGCGCGCTGCGGCAACGTCGGCCTCCTCCGGGTGAACAACGAGCTGTTGGGAAGCAAGAAGGCGTCGGTTGATGAGCTGAAGAACGACTGGGACTTCCACTCTGACAGCGAGTCGAAGGTTCTGACCATCTGCATCCCCAGCAACCCCACCAGCTACGGGGACGTCCGCATCGCCGTCGATGGCAGGCTGATTCAGACGAAGTCGTATGTCACCATCCAGGGGCTTGATCTGATCGGCACCGGCGGTCACGGCATCCAGGTCGTGGACAGCACCGGGGTCAAGATCCTCAACAACCGCATCCGCCACATCGGAGGCAGCGAGTTGATTGGGTACAGCGTCCCCAACACCCGCTATGGAAACGGTGTTGAGGTGTGGATTGGGTCCAAGGACGTGCTTGTCGCCAGTAACATCATCACCGATGTCTACGATGTCGCGACGACGATGCAGGGTGAACAGACCCTGAAGCCCGATGAGTGGGGCTCCCCGATTCGGCTGGGGTGGAGCAACGTGCACTTCAAGAGCAACCGCATCACCCGCTGCAGCCAGTCTTTCGAGGTGTGGTCCCGAGGCACCGACTTCAGCTCGGAGTCGGGCTTCTCCAACTGCTCGTTCACTCAGAACAACTGCACCGATGCGGGTGTGGGGTGGGGCTATGAGGCCCGTCCCAACAAGGAGGAGGGGGGCGTCCACCTGCTGTCCTACGCCGAGCAGCTCCCGATTGACATCACCGTCACTGGCAACCGCTTCGTCAATGCTGTCAATGCCTACATCTACCGAGCCGAGAAGTTCAACACCAAGATGAGCATTGATGAGAACACCATCCAGTTGAAGGCCGGGCAGCGCCTGCAGGCCCAGAGCGGCGAGCCCGGTGACCCGCAGCAGCTGGAGACCATCGAACAGCATGTTGAATGGTCGAAGGCCACCGGGATCGACGCCAACAGCACATTCATCATTGAATGATTGAATGACGCCATCCCCCACTTCGCGGGCTTCTGAGAGCCTGTGGGCCGGGCGAATGTCCATGGTGGAATCGCCCGGCCACTCCGAGACTCCGCCGATAGGGTCAGGCAGATCTTGCGGCTCCCTCTGGGGGTCAGCCTGCCTCGGCTCCAATTGGAAATCGAATTGGTCTTGCGCCCCTATCGCATCAGCCAACACTCATCGGCGGTCCAATTTCTGTTGGGGATAGGTGCGCAAGACCCGGACCTTAAGGAAGGCCATGTCCGTCAAGCGTCGTACAATCCTCACCACAGCAGCCGCTTTGCCGGCAGTGTCCCTGCTTGCGGGGGCACCGCTCGCCTCAGCCGCCACTGGGCGCACTTACTACGTGGCCCAGGATGGCAATGACCAGGCTGCCGGCACTTCGGAAGGCGCGCCCTGGCAGTCGATCAACCGGGTTAATGAGGCCTTCGCGAAAGGGCAGGTCGTTCGCGGCGACAGCGTCCTGTTCAAGCGTGGGCAAAGCTTCTATGGTGAGTTCTCCAACCTGGGAAGCTTCGGAGATAGCGGGGAAAATCTCACCCTCGGATCCTATGGCTCTGGGGATCTCCCCAAGATCCTCGGATACAAGGTGCTAAACAAGCCTCAGGCCTGGAAGAGCGCAGGAAACGGCCTGTGGCAGATCGACCTGTTCGACACCAACAACTACAGTGGCAACACCTCATCGGTCGCCGGGAAGCGATGGAATGTCGGTCAACTATGGGTCAACGGCAAGCTCTATCCTGTCAAAAAAGATTCCCCAAGTGAGTTGAAGTCCGACTGGGAATTCTGTTCAGAAGGAGGCAAGGGCAGTGCGAAGCTGACGGTGCGGGCCCCGCAGAATCCAGCCGAGGCCGGAGAGGTCCTTGTCGCGGTTGATGGCAACCTCGTCGATGTCGCCTGGTCGAAGAACATCACAATTCAGGAACTGCACCTGATGGGCATCGGAGGACACGGCGTGAGCATGGGCGAGAAGGCCTCCGGCATCACGATCAAGAACAACCGCATCAGCTGGATTGGCGGCAGCTACACACCGAACGGAAGCCTTCGGTATATCCGCTATGGCAATGGCATCCAGGCCTGGATCGGCAGCAAGGACGTGCTCGCCGAAGGCAACACTATTGAGGAGGTCTTCGACGTCGCCGCCACCATGCAGGGCGACCAGTGGGGCGAACACCTTGGGTGGCAGAACGTGCACTACAAGAACAACCACATCGCGCGGTGCAGTCAGTCCTTCGAGGCGTGGTCCGCCGGGAAAAACAGAGGTGCAGGCACCGGCTTCCAGAACTGCTCCTTCACCGGCAACAAATGCGCCGATGCGGGAGTGGGCTGGGGCCAGGCAGTCCGTGTAAATCCAGATGAGGGTGGCGTGCATCTGCTGACCTATGACACGCAGCTTCCGATGGACCTCAAGATCACGGGGAACAATTTCGTTGGCGCCGTGAATGCCTACATGTACCGGTTTGAAGGCGCTAATGCGTTGCACAAGGCGATCATTGATGGCAACACGATCCAGCTGAAGGCTGGGCAGAAGCTGCAGCAGCAGCGCTCGGAAACCATCGAGCAGCATGATGCATGGTCTAGTGCCACGGGCTTTGACAAGAACAGCCAGTTCACCATCGGCTGATCACTCAAAAAGGCCTTACGCTCGGGGCCGACAGGTGGTAAGAGATAGAAACTGGTCAGGTGACCACGGAATACCGCCTGTCGACCCCGAGCTGTTAGGTGAGGTAGCTGAGGTCCGGGAACTCCTGCTGGGCGCGTTCCAGCAGCGCCCGGGCCACACCCACGCCGTCGATCAGCGGATGATGGGCGAATGCCGCAACGGCTAGGTCGCGGCGAGCCTCCAGTGCGGCACGGATGACCAACTGCTCCGCATGCTTGACCGACTGCACCAGGCCGACGGCGTGCGCAGGCAGCGGGGAGATCGGCAGAGAAGCCACCCCGGTTGCGTCGATGCGGCACGGAGCCTCAATGACGGCGTCATCCGGCAGCTCCGGCAGCCTGCCCGCGTTGCGGACGTTGACGATCAGATCGGTGGTCTCATCGAAGGCCAGCGCCTTCATCACAGCCAGTGCGACCCGGTCATACCCACCGGACTCCAGGTCCTCCGCGTCGCGTTCCACACCGCCGGCCGCGACGCGGTTGGAGGCCATATACGTCTCCTCCCGCCGCAGCCGCGTCTCCTCCCACAGCCTGTATGCCTCGGAGCCGGTAAGGTCTGCGGCGCGGGTGTAGAAGTCCCGCTGCTGAGCTGCCAGGAACACGCCCCGTGTGGCCTCGGCCGCCTCGTCGGCCTCCCGAGTCTCGCGCGCGAAGTAGTAGTAGTGCAGGTATTCGTTCGGCACTGACCCGAGCAGCTGAATCCAGTCGGCGCCGAAGAGCCTGCCCTCCTCGAAGGTCCCGATCAGCTCGGGGCGCTCCAGCAGCAGCGGTAGGACATCTTCGCCATCGACCAGCAGCCGCTGCAGCCAGCCCAGATGGTTCAGTCCGGCGTAGTCGAGGCGCACCCTGTCGTCCCCTGCCAGCACCTGCGATGCGGCCTCGGGCGGAACGAGCCCCGCCGCCCTGAGTGTGGACAGCACCCGCCTGGCCAAGCCCACGGGGGAGTCGCAGATGCCGATCACCCGGTCTCCCAGGATCTGGGAGCTGACCTCTGTGATGATGCCGGCCGGATTGGTGAAGTTGATCAGGTGAGCCTGGGGCGCGGCACGTGAGATGGCGTGGGCGATCTCGACCGCCGTCGGAATGCCCCGCAGCGCATAGTTGAGCCCCCCGAATCCCGTGGTCTCCTGCCCCAGCACCCCGCAGCAGCGTGCGATAACCTCCTCCACTGCGCGCCCCTGCGTGCCGCCGACGCGAATGGCGCTGAACACGAAGTCAGCCCCGGCGACGGCCTCCTCCAGGCCGGTGGCGAGGGTGACCAGGGGTGCATGGTGGTGGCCCTTTGCCATGGCTCCCAGGATGGAGCGAATGACTCCCAGGCGAGCCGCATCGGTGTCCCAGAGGGTGAGGTGGGTGACGCGATGCTCGCTGTTGTCGGCCAGCAGGGTGCGGAACATTAGCGGGACGCGGAAACCCCCGCCGCCGAGCAGGGTCAGTCGCATGGGCTCAGCACCTCCGTGGAAACGAGAACCCTGACGGCGGACCGCCAGGTCTGTGGCTCTTCCCGCATCGTAGTGCCCTGAGAAGCCCCCGTCGTGGCGTCTAAGCCCCTTTCGTCACCGCGATAGAATGCAGCCCGGAATTCAAGTGGGAGGAGAACTCCGTGGCCAACCTGACCCCCGCCGGTGTGCCGTCGCCCTTCGAGGCCCTCGGGCTGACCTTCGATGATGTGCTGCTGCAGCCCAACGAGTCGGACGTCATACCGTCCGAAGCGAACACCGCCACCCAGTTCAGCCGCAACATCCGCCTGAACATTCCCCTGGCCTCAGCGGCTATGGACACCGTCACGGAGAGCCGAATGGCCATCGCCATGGCCCGGGAGGGAGGCATCGGGATCCTGCACCGGAATCTGTCCATTGAGGATCAGGCCCTGATGGTGGATCGGGTCAAGCGCTCCGAGGCGGGGATGGTCAGCCAGCCGATGACGATTCGGCCTGAGGCCACCCTGGCCGAGGTGGACGAGGTGTGCTCCCAATACCGGATCTCCGGCTTGCCCGTGGTGGACGACGAAGGGCTGCTGGTCGGCATCATCACCAACCGCGACCTGAGGTTCGAGGACGACCTTCAGCGGCCCGTCCACGAGGTGATGACCCGCATGCCGCTGGTGACCGCGCCCGTCGGCATCTCACGGGAGGACGCCCTCGCGCTGCTGGCGAGGAACAAGATCGAAAAGCTGCCCATCGTCGACGCCGACGGAAGGCTCTCGGGTCTGATCACCCTCAAGGACTTCGTCAAGGCCGACAAATACCCCAACGCCGCAAAGGACGAGGCAGGCAGGCTGCGTGTCGGGGCCGCCGTCGGCTTCTTCGGCGACGCCTGGGAGCGTGCCATGGCTCTGGTCGAGCAGGATGTGGACTGCATCATTGTCGACACCGCCCACGGCCACTCCAGGGGGGTTGTGGACATGATCCGTCGTCTCAAGGCCGAGCCGCGTGCTGCGGGCGTGGACATCATCGGCGGCAATGTCGCAACCTACGCCGGGGCCAGGGCTCTGGTTGAGGCTGGGGCCGACGGCATCAAGGTGGGTGTGGGGCCGGGCTCCATCTGCACCACTCGTGTGGTCGCGGGCGTCGGCGTGCCTCAGGTCACCGCCATCCATGACGCGGCCCGCGCAGCCAGGCCCCACGGGGTGCCCGTGATCGGTGACGGAGGCCTCCAGTACTCCGGTGACATCGCCAAGGCCATCGTCGCGGGGGCGAACTCCGTGATGCTCGGCTCCCTGCTGGCCGGCTGCGAGGAGAGCCCCGGAGACTTGGTGTTCATCAACGGCAAACAGTTCAAGACCTACCGGGGGATGGGCTCCCTCGGCGCCATGGCGGCCCGTGGCCGCAAAGCCTCGTACTCCAAGGACCGGTACTTCCAGGGCGACGTGGCCAGCGACGACAAGCTCATTCCCGAGGGCATTGAGGGTCAGGTGGCGTACCGAGGTCCGCTGGCTGCCGTCAGCTATCAGCTGGTGGGCGGGCTGCGCCAGTCGATGTTCTACTCCGGCGCCCGCACCATTGATGAGCTGCAGGAGCGGGGCCGTTTCGTGCGGATCACTGCCGCTGGCCTGCGCGAATCCCATCCCCACGACATTCAGCTCACCGCTGAGGCCCCCAACTACTGGTCCCATTGAACAGGACGAATGATGTACGAACTCGGCCGCTCCAAGAACACCACCCGTGGCTTCGCCTTCGACGACATCGCGATAGCCCCGGCACGCCGCACCCGGGCGGAGTCGGAGGTGGACGTCGGCTGGCGGATTGACGCGGTGTCCTTCGACGCCCCCATCGTCGCGGCGCCCATGGACTCGGTGATGTCGCCCGCCACCGCCATTGAGATGGGCCGCCTCGGTGGCCTCGGCGTCCTCAACCTCGAAGGCCTGTGGACCCGCTACGAGGATCCGTCGCATGCCTACGAGCAGCTGACGGAGCCCGGCGACCAGGTGACCATCACCCGCCGGATGCAGCAGCTCTATGCCGAGCCAGTGAGGGCGGAGCTGATCGAGGCTCGGCTTGCGGAGATCCGGGAGGCCGGGGTTCCGGTTGCCGGCGCGCTGTCGCCCGCGAGGACCAGGCAGTTCGCCGATGTGATCGAGCGCGCTGGGGTGGACTTCTTCGTGATCCGCGGCACCACAGTCTCGGCTGAGCACGTCGACGAGACCGAGGACACCCTCAACCTGAAGGAGTTCATCTACCGCTTCGACGCGCCGGTGCTGGTGGGAGGCTGCGCCACCTACCGGATGGCTCTGCACCTGATGCGCGCCGGGGCGGCAGGGGTGCTCGTCGGGTTCGGAGGGGGCGCCACCCACACCACCGCCTCGGTGCTGGGAATCGAGGTGCCGATGGCCTCGGCCGTCGCGGATGTCGCCGAGGCTCGACGGGACTACCTGGAGGAGTCGGGAGGCCGCTACGTCCATCTGATCGCCGACGGCGCGGTCGGGAGGTCTGGTGACATTGCCAAGGCCATCGCATGCGGGGCCGACGCGGTGATGGTCGGCTCCCCGCTGGCGCGAGCCACCGAGGCCCCGGGGCGCGGCTGGCACTGGGGCCCGGAGGCCTGGCACGCGACGCTGCCCCGCGGTGAGCGGGTCTTCTTCGAGCAGGTCGGCTCCCTGGCAGAGGTGGTGCACGGGCCGTCGCAGCTGCCCGACGGCACGATGAACCTTGTTGGCGGCCTGCGCAAGGCCATGGCCCTGACCGGCTACACCGACATCAAGTCATTCCAGCGCATCGACGTCATGGTCCACTCATGACCGGCGACGAGGCATGGGCTGAGCTGCGGAGACTCCGGGGCAGCATCGACAACATGGACTCGATGCTGATCCACTTGCTGGCGGAGCGCTTCAAGATCACCCAGCAGGTCGGCAGGCTCAAGGCTAGGGCTGAGCTGCCGCCAGCTGATCCCCACCGGGAGGCAGAGCAGATCCGGCGTCTCCGGGCGCTCGCTGTCGAGTCGGAGCTGGACCCTGAGCTCGCGGAGAAGTTCATCACCTTCATCGTGCGTGAGGTGGTGCGGCATCATGAGCAGATCGCCCGGCAGGAGCTGCCACGCTAGGGACTCGACGGGAGGTGGGCTGAGGTGCTGTGGCCGATGGCGACGGCATCTGAGAACCCGGCCCTGCGAGGTGAGGGCCGCAGCTCAGCCCTGGGAAGCGCGGTTGTTCTTTCCGATGCTGGTGCCGCGCGCCGAGACGAGCCAGCGGGTCATGGCAGCTCGTATTCGAAGACATAGGAGTGGTCTCCAGCGGTGTTGTCAATCGTCAGCGTCCCGGTGATTCCTGCCAGCTGCCCGGTTCCCGTGCCGGGGATGATCACGACCGACAGCTCCGGCTTGCCGTTGGCCACGATGCCGTTGTGCTGCATCACGAAAGTTCCTTGCTTGCCATCCAACGTGCCGGTGAACAGCTCCATCGCCACATAGGCGGCGGAACCAGGGTCTGGGGTGCGCGCCGCGATCATCTGAGCCTCGGAGGTGCCGGTGGCAGGGCCGGAGAAGGTTTTGCGCACGACATTGCGGTTGAGCACGACTCCGTCCTGCTCGTGGAATGGGGGCTCGCTGTCTGTGCTGACTTCGATGGGGCCGCGAAGGGTGGTCATCATCTCTCCTCAACGTTGTGAGGTTCCGTGGTCTGGCCGTGTCCCTGCTCTTCCCGGGAAACCTCGCTGTCCACGATAGGGGACAGCTCGCCGTCATGACAGCATCGGTGCTCAGCGATTGCCTCCGGCGTAGACAGGCTCGCCTGGTCGCCCAGCAGGGACAGGGCCCCGCGGGCGGTGGCCCGGATGGACCAGTCGAAGCGTTCCCGCAGGCTCAGGGAGGCTATCGACGCTGCCCCTGCGCGCACGGTGGGCGCATGATCCCAGGCAGGCAGCTCTGGCGTCTCATCGTCGGGGGGAGGTGGAGTGATCTCGCCCAGGGCCACTGCGTGCTCGGCGACGGTGGAGACCAGGAGGCTGGCCTGAGTTGGGGAAAGGCCGAAGCGGGTGGCGAAGGCAGCCTGCTGTTTCTCCGCGAGCCGGAGGGTGAAATCGCGTTGGGGTGCGGAGAGTCTGGCGAGGTGCTGTCCGATCCCGGGGTTGGCGATGACGAAGTCACGCAGTGTGTGAGCCAAGTCCACGAGCGCATCCTCAGGGGCATCCGCTGTGATTCCCGGGAAGGTGGTGGCGGCGATGATGCCCTCGGCGACGATGGCTCTCAGCCCCTCAAGGTCTCCGACGATGCGGTAGATCGACATCTCGCTGACGCCGAGTTCCCGTGCGACTCCCCGGATCGACAGCTGGGGGAGGGTGAGCCGTCGCCCCGCCTCGACGATGCGGTCGGTGGTGATGCGGCGAGGACGTCCAGGTGACACCATGCCCCCATTGTCGCGCCTTCCTGCGGGCGATGTCCTGAGGAGCGGCACATCGGAACCTCTGGGCCTGAGAGACCCCTGGTGTAGCCACAGCCAATTAGGTTAGACTAACTAACATAAATAGTCTCCAGTCATGCCTGGGCTGTGTTGAGCCAACCAGCCCCGCGAACGAAGGTCCCACGCCCATGCCTTTCAGACCCTCTCCGCTGCCACGTCTCGGCGGCATTCTGCTGCTGGCCTTCTCGGTCCTCCTGGCCGCCGCCTGCACCGCCCGGCCCGGTGATGCGTTAAACGCTTCCGGCTCACCGGCCGCATCGGATGAAGCCGCCTCCCTGCTCCCCGGAGGTGAGGGACAGACGCAATACCCGCTCACGCTCTCCTCGCCCTACGGGGAGTCGGTCATCCCTCAGCGCCCGACTCGCGTCGCCACCGTTGGGGCGAACGCCGTTGACACTGAACTCCTGCTTGCCATGGGAGGCGTCCCCGTCACCACGAACGGCCTCGGGTACAACAAGGCACCCTGGCTGGTTGAGGCAGCGGCGGGGCGCATTGAGCTGGTCTTCGAGACCGAGAGCTGGGACCAATACCCCTATGAGGCCATCGCAGCAGCGAAACCCGATGTGATCGTCGCTTTCGGATACGACCTCACCAACTCCTTTGCGAAACTCTCCGAGATCGCCCCCGTGGTCACCAGCGACAAGCCATGGACCGGATACTTCAGCAATCCCTGGCAGGACAACATCCGCATCCTCGGCAAGGCCCTGGACCTGGGGTCCGCCGCTGAGAAGGTGGTCGCCGACTACGATGCCTACGTCGCCGACACCCGGAAAGCCCATCCGGAATTCGAGGGCAAAAGCCTCAGCTACACCGTCTGGTTTGGGACCCAGCGTGGTCTCAGCTATCAGAGCCTTCCCGGGTCGACCATCGCTGATGTGTTCACATCCATCGGCTTCACGCAGACTCAGCAGGCGGGCTCCTTCTCCGAGACCCAGACCGTCAGCCCTGAGCTCATGGGCTCCATCGACGCTGATGTGCTGATAGTCGCTGGGAGCGAGAACTCCACGACACTGGCCCCTGATACGCTCCCGGGACTCACGGACTCCGCGGTGTTCCAGGGCCTTGAGGCGTGGAAGAGTGGACGGACGGTCATCACCGAGAAGAAATCCCCAGCAGGCTGGGCGATGTCCACGGCGGGTCCGATGGGGACCAGGGTGGCCCTCGACATCCTGGTGCCCCGGATCGCCGAGGCAATCGGATGACCTCCCAGCTCGGCGGCTGCTGGATTCGCTGAGTGGAAGCCTCATGACGCCATCAACCCTGCCCCTGAGACGTTCGCGGACTGCGCCGCGGCGCCCAGGGGCCGCACTCGCGGGAATCGCCGGTGCGCTGATCGTCTCCGTCGTGCTCAGCGTCATGACGGGAGCCAGATCCCTCAGCCTTCCCGAATGGTGGCGGGCGCTCGTGTTCCCCAGCCCCGATCCGCTCACGGCGATCGTCTGGGACATGCGCATTCCGCGTACCCTCGCAGGCCTGGCCGTCGGCGCGGCGTACGGTCTCGCTGGGGCTCTCATGCAAGCCCTCACCCGCAATCCCCTCGCAGACCCCGGGATTCTCGGGGTCAACGCCGGAGCGGGCATCGCCGTCACCCTGGGTGTGGGGCTGTCCGGCCTCACCGGCGTGGCCGGCTACCAGTGGTTTGCCTTCGTGGGGGCTGTCGGCGCCACGATCCTCGTTCTCGCCGTCGGCGCGGCTGGGCGCGGCCCGGCGCATCCAGTCCAGCTCGTGCTCGGCGGGGTGGCTATGGCGGCCGTGCTGAGCGGGGTGAACCGCTTCCTGACGCTGCTGGATCCCGACACCTTTGAGGTGGTCCGGACCTGGGGAGTCGGCTCTATAGCGGGCGTCCGTCTCGTCGAGCTGATCCCAGTGCTCCCCGCCATGGGGGTCGCCTGCGTCCTGGCCTTTCTCCTGGCCCGTCCGCTGGACGCCATGGCCCTGGGAGACGACGTCGCCTCCGGGTTGGGAGTCCGGATAGGCTGGACCAGGGTTGGCGCGGTGGCCGCGATCACGCTTCTGGCTGGGTCTGCGACGGCCATCACCGGCGGCATCGCCTTCGTCGGGCTGATGGTCCCGCACCTGGTGCGCTGGGGCGTGGGGTCAAGCCAGCGGCTGATCCTCGTGGGCTCTCTCCTGGCGGCCCCCGCTCTCGTGCTGGCAGCTGACGTGCTGGGCCGGGTGCTTGCGGCTCCGGGGGAGATCGAGGTTGGCATCCTGACCGCCGTCATCGGTGCGCCGCCACTGGTGGCGCTTTCCAGGAGAGGCAGTCGGGGATGAGGGCACACGTGGTGTTCGCGGAGCCCATGCTGCGTCTGCGCGGCAGCCGATTCGGACTCCGCATCGCTCTGCGCCCAGCGCTGCTGCAACTGCTGCTGACTCTCATGGCGCTGACGCTAGCTGGAGCCTGTTTGCTGCTGGGAGACTACCCCCTGTCCCTCCAGCAGGTCGCCAGCGCGCTGCTGGGCGAACCCGGCTTCACCCGGGTGATCGTCGTCGAATGGCGTCTTCCCGCGGCGATCTCCGCGGTGTTCTTCGGGGCGCTGCTGGGACTCGGTGGGGCGATCTTCCAGTCCCTGACCCGCAATCCACTGGGATCGCCTGACATCATCGGCTTCGATGCCGGAGCCCACACGGCAGTCGCGGTGGCGATGCTGTTCTTCGGGGCGCGGGCTCATGGGATCGTCGCCGCCGCTGCGGTGACAGGCGGGCTGCTCACCGCCCTCGTCGTCCGCCTGCTCACAGGCAGGGGCGGAATGGGTTTCCGCCTGGTCGTGGTCGGAGTGGCGGTTTCAGCTGCGCTCAGCGCGGTGAACGCCTACCTGACGACCCGAGCCCGCGTCGAGGATGCGATGCTCGTCGGGTTCTGGGGGGCGGGGAGCCTGGCGAGGGTGGGCCTGGATTCGCTTCTGCTGTGGCTGGCGCTCGCAGTCGTGTTGCTGGCCTCGGGGGCGCTTCTGGGGTCGAGGCTGGGGATCATGGAGCTGGGGGACCAGACTGCCGGCGCACTCGGGCTGCCTCTGGAGCCCTGCCGACTGCTTCTCATCGTCGTAGGGGTTGCGGCGTCCGCCGTGGTGACTGCGGCAGCCGGGCCCATAGGCTTCGTGGCGCTGGCCGCCCCGCAGATCGCGAGAAGGCTTATGCGATCCCCGGGAGTCTCCATCGCCGGTGCCGCGACGACGGGGGCAGTGCTGCTCTCCGCCGCCCAACTCTGCTCTGTCGCGGCCAGCGCCAGCAACCGCCCCATACCCGTGGGGCTGATCACCGTCTGCGTTGGCGGCCTCTATCTGATCCATCTGCTGCTGAGTGAGGGGAGGCGAAGGGTATGACAGGCAGCCGGTTACGTGTGGAGGAGGCGACGCTCGGCTATGGCAGGAACGTCATCTCCACCGGCCTGGATGTGGACATCCTCGACGGGGAGCTCACCGCAGTGGTTGGGCCGAACGGCTGCGGCAAGTCGACGCTGCTGAAGGCCCTGGCCCGGCTGCTCAAACCCGCAGCTGGGCGCCTGATCCTCGACGGCCGCGACATCCACAGCTATTCCACCCGGCAGGTCGCCACGCAGATTGGTCTTCTTCCCCAGGGCGCGATCGCCCCGGACGGCATCACCGTCTCCGAGCTGGTGGCCCGGGGGCGCTTCCCACACCAGGGGTTCGGGCGGCGATGGACCTGGCGCGACGAGGAGGTGGTGGCTCGCGCCATGGCGGAGGCGAAGGTGACGGAGCTGGCCACCCGGCAGGTCGATGAGCTGTCCGGCGGCCAGCGGCAGCGGGTGTGGATCGCCATGGTGCTCGCCCAGGACACCCCGATCCTGCTGCTGGATGAACCCACCACCTTCCTCGACATCCGTCACCAGGTGGATCTGATGGAGCTCATGGTGGACTTGAACCGCAGGGGCCGCTCCCTGGTTGCCGTGCTGCACGACCTCAACCAGGCCGCACGCTTCGCCACTCACCTGATAGCGATGCGCGAGGGGGGAATCGTCGCCCAGGGGAACCCGCAGGAGGTTGTCACGCCTGAGCTCGTCGAACAGGTCTTCGGGCTGCCCTGCGTGGTGCGCCCCGATCCCGTGACGGGATCACCCCAGGTGACTCCGATCGGAGGAACCAGACCACTCACCCTGAAAGGACCGCAATGACCCTGAGCATAGGAATCGCGCTCTCTCCGACCTGGCTGCGCCAAGGGGCCTGGCGACGCGATGACAGCGCTGCCGAGGAGATGTTCTCCCTCAAGCCGTATCTCGAACTCGCAGGAAAGGCTGAGGAGGCTGCGCTCGACTTTCTCTTCTGCCCCGAGGCCGGCTATCTCAGACCGGACACGATCGGCGAGGCCCCCGGTTTCGCCACCCTGGACTCGTACACCCTCGTCACCGCCCTGACCGCCCACACCACCCGAATCGGCCTGGTGCCGACGATCCAGACTGCCTATGCGCACCCATTTCCCGTGGCCAGAAGCCTGGCCTCCCTGCAGCAGATCAGCGCAGGCCGTGCAGGCTGGAATGTGGTTACCGCCCTGGGCGGTGAGGAGAACTACGGCCTGGACCGGCTGCCCGAATCCGCCGAACGGTATTCCCGGGCCGCGGAGTTCGTCAGGGTCGTGAATGCGCTCTGGGAGTCGTTCCCGCCCGAGGCCTTCGTCGTGGATCGTGCCTCGGGGATTTTCGCAGATTCCGGGAGGGTGAGGCCCATCGACTTCGAGGGCGAGCACTTCCGGGTTGCCGGACCGATGGCGCTTCCCGCCCACCCCGCGGGTAGGCTCCCCCTATTTCAGGCGGGAACCTCGCCGTCTGGGATGGCCTTCGCGGGGTCCGTGGCGGATGCCGTCTTCGGGGCCACCCCTGAGCTGGAGACCGCGATGACGCAACGTTCCGCACTCCGCGCCGCAGCCGTCTCCGCAGGACGTGAAGCCGATGCCATCCGGTTCATGCCCGGACTCAACCTGGTCCTGGCGGCCACCCGCGAGGAGGCTCAGGCCCTGGCCGAGGCCAGCGAGGTGGGCACACCCCTGCACTGGACCGTTATCGGCACCCCAACAGACGCGGCAGAGGCCATTGAGGCATGGGCGGCCGCCGGGGCCATTGACGGGTTCATCGCCCTGCCGGGTGGGTCGCGCACATCCATAGACCTCTTCCTGGGCCAGGTGGTTCCCCTGCTGAGGCGGCGTGGGCTCTTCCGGGACGGCTACCAGGGAGAGACATTGCGAGAGCACCTCGGACTCCCGGGCTGAGAGGCCCGGCCTGGGCGGGACGCGGGCGGCCGGGGACGGCTCAGATCCCCGGCCATAGGATTGCATGATGCGTTGCTTCCTCGCCGTGTTCCCGCCCGCCGGCGTCGTCGACGACATCACCGGTTTCCTGGAGCCGCGCCGCACCGCCACGCAGGGGATGCCGTGGCGGTGGACCAGGCCCGGCAGCCACCACATCACCCTGGCATTCATGGCCGACTACCCGGACCAGCGCGTTGAGGAGCTCTCCCAAGGCCTCGACGCGTGGGCCCGGCGTCGCGCACCGCTGACCATGACGGTCTCCGGCGCCGGGGCCTTCCCCAGTCCTGAACGCGCCAGAGTCCTCTACCTCGGCGTGCCGGGTGAGGCCGCGGTGAGATTGGGGGAGTGGTCGCAGCAGCTGCGGGCCCTCGTGACTCACCACGGAGGCAGCCCCGACGGGATGGGGTTCACACCTCACCTGACCGTTGCGCGTGCCAATCGGGGCCAAAGGGGAGGCCGTCTTGTCCAGGCCCTCGATACCTACGCCTCAGCGGTGTTCACCGTCTCCGAGGTGGCGCTGGTGGAGTCGCACCTGGGGGAGCGCCGTCATGAGGTGCTGCACCGCGCATCGCTGTCCGGGGTCTGAGTGCCTGGGAATCAAGGCCCAGCGCGCCGGTGACATCCCGCGACACGCCGATAATGTACAAATGTACATGTACATGCGTACATTATCCGTGTGGCGAAACGAGTGAGGGATCCCGAGGGCCGCAGGAGCAAGATCTTGCAGGCCGCCGGGGAGCTGATCAGGGAACTCGGGGTCAGCGCCGTCACCCACCGAAAGGTGGCGGAACGTGCCCAGGTCCCGCTGGGCTCCACCACTCACTACTTCGCGTCTCTGATTGACCTGTTGACGGAAGCGCTGGCCAGCACAGAAGACGACCGCCGGGAGATGATGGCGGACATCATCGGCAGGCTGGAGGCAGGGGATCCGGTGACTGTGATGGCGGATATTGCCGAGCAGGCGCTCTCAGACCCGGTGAGAATCCGCAATGAGATGTCTTTCCAGCTCATGTATGTGACACATCCGAAGTTGAAACGTTTCCTCGCCTCCAGTGAGAGAAACACTGAGGTGTTGAGACATGCCTCGGGAGATCTTTCGGATACGAAGGCTCGTGCTGTGGAGGCATACCTCCAGGGCATCTCCTACCAGGCGGCAACGCAGGGAGTGATCACTTCCCGTCGGGAGATAGAGGAGGTGCTGAGGCGGCTTATCGGTGATGCCTCGTCTGAAGAGAACACATGATCAGGAGTGCTGTGTCCTGCATGGGGCACAGCACTCCGGGGCTGGGCCGTTGCAGCGGCCATCGCCCTCTTCCAACCCATGAGATAAGGAAACATATGACCTTCATCACTGCGCAGGAATTGCGTAAAACCTACCAAACAAAGGCAGGCCTGGTGCATGCGCTCGACGGACTCAGTCTCTGTGTCGAGCAGGGCACCGTCCGGGCGCTGCTCGGACCGAACGGGGCTGGCAAGACCACCAGCGTGAAAGTGCTGACCACTCTGCTGCGCCCGGACTCCGGGAGCGCCAGCGTCGCCGGGATCGACGTGCTAGCCGACCCCGCGGGGGTGCGGCCCCTGATTGGCGCCTCCGGCCAGTACGCGGCTGTCGACGAGGTGCTGACAGCCCGGGAGAACCTCATACTCGTCGGGCGTCTTTACCAGCTGGGCACCCGCCAGGCCAGGCAGCGGGCCGGGGAGCTGCTGGAGGTCTTCGACCTGACCGATGCCGCCGACCGGCCGCTGCAGGGGTTCTCAGGAGGGATGCGCCGTCGAATCGACCTGGCTGGGGCGCTCGTGGTCAATCCGCCGGTGCTGTTCCTCGACGAGCCGACCACCGGTCTTGATCCGCAGGCCCGGATTGGGCTTTGGGAGATTATCCGCAGGCGCGTCAGTGAGGGTACGACGCTGCTGCTGACCACCCAATACCTTGAGGAGGCGGACCAGCTGGCCGATGCCATCTCGGTGATCGACCACGGCCGTGTCATCGCCGAGGGCAATGCCGACGAGCTGAAGGCATCGGTGGGTGGTCAGCGCATCGAGCTGACTCTGGTGGATGTGGCCGACGTGGAGCGTGCCCGGTCAGCGGTCGCCTTGCACGTCGCAGGTGAGGTGTCGGTGACTGACCGCACCCTGACCGCGCAGGCCGAAGACCCGACTGGTGCCTTGGTTGCGGTGCTGGGGGCTTTGAGGGATGAGGGCATCGAGCTCCACGACGCGGGGATTCGACGTCCCACCCTGGATGATGTCTTCCTCACCCTGACCGGCCATGGGGCCGAGGATGAGGAGGTGGCGGCATGAGCACGATTCAGCCCCTGAAGCGCAGCCGCCTCGTCTCCTGGTTGAGCGACGTCCACGCCGTTTTGGTGCGCAACCTCCTACAGCTGCGGCGCAGCCCCGAGATCATAGGGTTCTCCATGACGCAGCCGATCATGTTCGTGCTGCTGTTCACCCAGGTCTACGGCGGTGCCGTGCAGGTGCAGGGCAGCGACTACACGCAGTTCCTGATCGCCGGCATCTTCGGCCAGACGATTGTGTTTGGGACCCTGATCTCAGGGCTCTATATGGCAGAGGATCTGAAAGAGGGGATTATTGACCGGTTCCGCACCCTGCCCATGGCTCCCAGCACGATTCTGGTGGCCCGCACGCTCTCCGATCTTGTTGTGGCCGCCTGCTCCATCGCCGTGATGATCGTCGCCGGCTTCATCGTCGGTTGGCGCTTCCATGACGGCGTGGGGAACTTTTTGCTCGGAATTATCATCCTGCTGGTGTCGGCCTGGTGTTTCAGCTGGGTGACGCTGCTGCTGGGGATCCTGGTGTCCAAGCCTCAGGCTGTCACCAGCGCGGGACAGGTTGTGCTTTTCCCCATGGCCTTCGTCAGCAATGCCTTCGTGCCCTTGGAGAGCCTGCCGGACTGGCTGCGGGTGATTGCCGAGTGGAATCCCTTGTCGACGCTGGTGCAGGCGGTGCGGTCACTGTTTGGGAATCTCGGCACCGCCGCGGTTCCGGATGTCTGGGCGCTGCAGAACCCTGTCATGGCCACCGTCATCTCCTGGGTGGTGCTGCTGGTGATCTTTCCGGCATTGTCGCTCATGGCCTTTCGGCGGCGCCTCTCCCGTTGAGGATGATCCTTCATAAGAGTTGAGGATGATCCTTCATAAGACAGGCCCCCTCTGGTTCACCCAGCGGGGGCCTTGTCATGGCATGTTCTTGGCCTCAGGCGTCGACCAGGTCCTCGAAGAGGACGGTGGACAGGTAGCGCTCCCCGAAGTCGGGCAGAACCACGACGACCGTCTTTCCCGCATTCTCGGGGCGGTTCGCCACCTCGACGGCGGCGGACAGCGCAGCGCCTGAGGAGAGGCCGACGAGCAGGCCCTCCTGGGTGGCGGCCGCGCGGGCCAACTCGATTGACTGGTCGATGTTCCGGGTGATGACCTCGTCGATCACGTTGCGGTCCAGGATCTCTGGGACGAAGTTTGCGCCCAGGCCCTGGATCTTGTGTGGGCCGGGCTGGCCGCCTGAGAGGATCGGGGATTCGGCAGGTTCCACGGCGATGATCTTGACCTCGGGTTTGCGCTCCTTCAGCACCTGGCCGACGCCGGAGATGGTTCCGCCGGTTCCGACCCCGGCCACGACGATGTCCACCGCGCCGTCGGTGTCCGCCCAGATCTCCTCGGCCGTGGTTGCGCGATGGATCGCCACATTGGCTGGGTTGGCGAATTGGCGGGCGAGGATCCCGCCGCGCTCGGCGGCGATCTCCTCCGCCTTCTCCACTGCGCCTTTCATGCCCAGCGGACCGGGGGTGAGCACCAGCTCGGCCCCGTAGGCGCGCAGCAGTGCGCGACGCTCCAGGGACATGGTCTCAGGCATGGCCAGGACCACCTTGTAGCCCTTGGCTGCCCCGACGAGGGCCAACGCGATGCCGGTGTTGCCCGACGTCCCCTCCACGATGGTGCCTCCGGGCTTCAGCTCACCTGAGGCCTCGGCTGCCTCAATGATGGCGGCCCCGATGCGGTCCTTCACTGAGTTTGCGGGGTTGTAGAACTCAAGCTTCGCGGCGACGGTGGCGTTCTCGCCGGCGATGCGGTTCAGTTTGACGAGGGGAGTGCGGCCGATCAGTGCGGTCACGTCTGAGTAAACGGTCATAGCGATTGCAACCTGCTCCGAGGTGTGATTATTCCCATGTGGCCAGGAAAAATGCGTAGCGCCTGGGAGGCGCTGGGGCCTTCGGCCGACGAGGGCATTTCCTCGACACTAGACTCGAGGCCATGACTTCGCAGCACGACTTGGTTCTCGTCGTCGACTTCGGTGCCCAATACGCGCAGCTCATCGCCAGGCGTGTGCGGGAGGCCGCTGTCTACTCTGAGATCATTGGCTCTGACGCTTCCGTCGAGGAGATCCTGGCCCGGAGGCCAGCGGCCATCATCCTCTCCGGTGGGCCCTCCTCCGTCTATGCGGAGGGTGCCCCGCAGCTGGATCCTGCCCTGTTTGACGCGGGGGTACCGGTCTTCGGCATCTGCTATGGCTTCCAGGCTATGGCGAAGGCCTTGGGTGGTGCTGTGGCGAAGACCGGTCAGCGGGAGTATGGCCGCACGCCTTTGTCGATTCAGAACAGCGGCAAGCTGTTGAGCACCCTGCCGAACACCTTGAATGTGTGGATGAGCCATGGTGACTCGGTTTCACGCGCACCCGAGGGCTTCCACGTCCTGGCGCGCACGGCCGGCGCCCCTGTCGCGGCCTTTGAGTGTCGCAGCCGGAGGCTGGCTGGTGTCCAGTGGCATCCGGAGGTTGCCCACAGCCAGTGGGGGCAGCAGGTTCTGGAACATTTTCTGTTCAACATCGCGGGTCTGAAGCCGGACTGGACTCCCGAGAACATGGTGAATGACGCCGTCGAGGCCGTTCGGGCCACGGTGGGGGATCGCAGGGTGCTGTGCGCTCTCTCCGGGGGGGTTGATTCGGCTGTGGCTGCCGCCTTGGTGCAGCGGGCCGTCGGGTCGCAGCTGACCTGCGTGTTCGTTGACCATGGCCTCCTGCGGGAGGGGGAGGCCAAGCAGGTGAAGGAGAACTTCGTCGAGGTCACCGGAGTGGATCTGGTGGTGGCTGACGAGTCGGAGCGTTTCCTCGGGGCTCTTGCTGGGGTCACGGAGCCGGAGGAGAAACGCAAGATCATCGGCCGTGAGTTCATCCGCACCTTTGAGGCGATGGCTTTGAAGCTTGCGGGAGAGCGGGGAATCGAGTTTCTGGTGCAGGGCACCCTGTATCCGGATGTCGTCGAGTCCGGAGGTGGGGTCGGCACCGCGAACATCAAGTCGCATCACAACGTCGGTGGGCTGCCTGAGGACCAGCAGTTCACTCTCATTGAGCCGCTGCGCACCATGTTCAAAGATGAGGTGCGTGCCGTCGGGTTGCAGTTGGGGCTTCCCGAGTCGCTGGTGTGGCGGCATCCGTTCCCAGGGCCTGGGTTGGGCATCCGCATCATCGGGGAGGTGACGGCGGAGCGTCTGGCGGTCCTGAGGCGCGCGGACGCCATTGCCCGTGAGGAGTTGGCGAGGGCCAAGAAGGAGCGGGAGATCTGGCAGTTCCCCGTGGTGCTGCTGGCGGATGTGCATTCTGTTGGGGTGCAGGGCGACGGCCGCACCTATGGGCATCCCATCGTGCTGCGGCCTGTGACCTCGGATGACGCGATGACTGCGGACTGGGCCAAACTGCCCTGGGAACTGCTGGAGAAGATCTCCACGCGGATCACCAATGAATGCCCCGACGTGAACCGTGTGGTGCTGGACATCACCAGCAAGCCGCCGGCCACCATCGAATGGGAGTGAGAGCCCTGCGCCTCTCCGGGTGGTGCCTGCGCCCTCTGCCTGAGGGACTTGTTGCATGTCATCGGGGGAGGTTCGGCGGGGAAAGGTAAGTCGCCCGTGTGTGGTTGAACTACCAGACACACGGGCGACCGTTGGGGGGGATTTCATCTTGCACATAGCGAATCGGCTCTGACAAGCTCCTGACCAAAAGGAGGACGGTTGCTGTTAACTCCGGTTCCGCCGGTCCTGGTTCCAGTCCCGGATCTCGCGTAGCCCGTCCTCAGCCAGGGAGCCGCCCTCGGGCCGGGGCATGATGGCCCAGAGCAGGAGATAGACCAGCAGCCCTGAGCCTGCTGCCCCGCACAGCAACGCCATGACCACGCGCACCACCGTCGAGTCGACTCCGGTGGTCTCTGCGATGCCTCCTGCGACACCTGCGATCCACTTGTCCGAGTTGGAACGGGTGAGTTTCATGTTTTTCTCCTTCGTGATGGGTTGTTCTCGTCCTCTGGAGGATGAGCCAGGCTCAGACCCAGACCGATGGCCCCAGCTGCGATCAGGACCACCGAGAACCAGGTCTTTCCAGATGTGATGAGCACTTGGCCGCTCGCGGCCCAGGCCGTGAGCAGGGCGAATCCGGTCACTATTAGCCCGGTGACCAGTGTCGGGATGTCGGCGTTTCTCATCGCGGGTACTCCACGTCGAAGGTGGACAGGGAGCCCCGCAGGATCAGGTGGAGGCCTGAGGCATCCTGTCTGTTCCGGGAGCTGACCCTTCCCTCAGGGGAGTTGACCTCTGAGAGCCACAGCGCCAGGTCGTATGTCGCAGGACGTGCGGGAAGCAGGATCTGGACATGGCTTGCTGTTGCGGAGACATGGACTTCGGTGGGCTCCCCGGTGGGGAGGTGCTGCAGATCCACTGTCTGGCTGCTGGCGACGACCTGGTAGGTGAGCGCATCGGATGCCGCCGGTGGGTTGGCTTCCTCGGTGGCGCGATAGGTTGCGAGCGCGGCAACCGCGGTGGAAGCCAGAAGTGTGAGCAGCAGCACCGTGAGCGGCAGGCCCCGGGAGCCCGCAAGCAGCCCCCACAGCAGGATGGCGGCTCCCGTGGTTCCCAGGATGATGGCTGCCAACATCAGTGGATCATGGCTGGGCTGAAGAGCTACGACAAGCGCAGTCGCCAGCCCGCCGGTGAGCAGCACCAGCAAACCGCCCAGCCAGGAACGTCGTCGAGGTGCCGGGTGGGTGCTGGGGGGTGGGAACTCGACGGACTCCTCTGGCGCGTACAGATCCACCACCGGGAGCTCGTCTTCGGGAGTCGCCGTGGCCTCCTGGTCATCCGAGGTGGTGCTGTGGTTGCGGCGTCGACGAAACAACAGCAGAGCGATGAGCACGAGCAGGGGGAATACCGAGGCCGGTGTGATCTGGGAGGCCATCGCGATGGCGAGGACGGAGGTGCTTGCGATCATGAGCCACTGAGTCCTGGGCCCCCATCCGGAGAAGGCGGGGACCAGCCGGAGGATGGGGGGGTGATGCCCCGTCCGGGAGGTCAGCAGCGTTCCCCAAGAATAGGCAACCACGCCGACGCCGCCTGTCAAGGTCAGCATGATGAAGCCGACCCGGATCAGCAGGGGATCTATGCCGAACCGGTCGCCCAGCGCACGGGAGAGCCCACAGCCTGGGCCGCCTCTGGGGCGCTCGAGGCGCGTCAGCTTGGGATGCAGGGCGCCTAGGCTGACCAGTTCACTCATGCTCTCCAGTGTGGTCCTCATGGGCTGGGGAATCCATCGGGGCTCCCCCTGAGGTGTGACTCAATGTGCCCTGAAAGTGGATTTCCTGACGTGACTATCCGGGTGGCAGATGTCACTCTTGATATGTCATGACTTCCACACCGACCTCCGGGAACGCGACCCAGCCGCTGCAACGTGACATGTCACGCAAGGCCATAGCGGGTGTCGCGAGCGGCATCTCCAGGCATCTGGGCCTGTCTCTGTCCCTGTGCCGGGGGGCTTTCGTGCTGTTGGTGCTCTTCAATGGGCTGGGTGCCCTGCTCTACGGTGCGATGTGGGTTCTGATGCCCCCCGGTGATCGCGGTGATGAAGCTCCCGGGCTTGCGGGAGCTGCCCGCGCGGGAATGCGGCCACAGCTCAGAGTCTCGCCCACGAATCCCGGAGTGCTGTTCTCTGTGGGGGCTCTGATAGCTGGGGTGCTGTGGTTCCTGGTCTTCGACGCCGATACCGGCTCCGACAGCCGGATGTCGATATTTTGGCCGCTGTTGATCGGTGGTCTCGGCGTGGTGGTGGTGTGGGTGCAGGCCGACGGGTTCGGCAGCGCAGCCTCGGACGCCTCCCGGCCGAGGTCCCGCGGCAAGGTAGTGGCCAGCATCGCCAGGCTGATCGGGGGACTGCTGCTCGTGGGGTTTGGGATCAGCTGGATCCTGGCCGCGCAGGTCGGCTTGGATGGGTTTCCGACCGTGCTCGGGGCCGCCATCGCGTTGCTGGCTGGGGTCCTCGTCGTCGCCGCGCCGTGGATGCTGCGGGTCTGGGCCCGGGTGAAGACTGCGGAACGGGAGCGGATGCGGGCCGAGGCGCGAGCGGATATGGCGGCTCATCTGCATGACTCGGTGCTGCAGACACTCGCCCTGATCCAGCGGCAGGCGGGCGATCCTGCGGCGGTGGCTTCGCTGGCCCGCCGGCAGGAGCGTGAGCTTCGCACCTGGCTTTATGGTGAGGAGGCCAAGGCCCAGACGCTCAGGGGGGCTCTGGAGCAGCTGCGGGTCGACGTTGAGGAGCGGTTCCCGGTCGCTGTCGAGGTGATCTGTGTGGGGGACATGGATCTGGATGAGGCGACCACGGCCCTGATCCAGGCCACGGGGGAGGCGGTCACCAATGCGGCGAAGCATTCCGGGGCGTCGCGTGTTGATGTCTACGCGGAGGTTGATCCCGAGCACATTGAGGTGTTCGTTCGGGACCGTGGCTGTGGCTTCGACCAGGCCGCCATCCGCGCTGACCGCCGGGGAGTGAGAGAATCGATTCTGGCGCGTATGGAGCGCCATAGGGGAACGGCCCGGATCCGGACTTCCCCGGGGGAAGGCACCGAGGTGAGGTTGGAGTTGCGTCGATGACGGAGAACACGGAGAACACTGTGAAACCGCTCAGCGAGTTGCGGGTGGTGCTGGTGGATGACCATGCCATGTTCAGGGCGGGTGTGCGTCACGAGATCGGCGCCCTCTGTCAGGTGGTGGGGGAGGGGCAGGATGTCGCATCGGCGGTGGCTGCGATCCTGGAGTCTCAGCCAGATGTTGTGCTGCTGGATGTGCATCTGCCCGGCGGCGGCGGGGCGGAGGTCATCAAGCAGGTGGCCTCTCAGGCCCCGAGCGTGAAATTCCTGGCTTTGTCGGTCTCTGATGCGGCTGAGGACGTGATTGGGATCATCCGCTCGGGCGCACGTGGCTACGTCACCAAGTCGATCTCCTCGGAGGATCTGGTGGAGGGCATACAGCGGGTGGCCTCCGGTGATGCCGTGTTCTCGCCACGGCTGGCGGGTTTCGTGCTGGATGCGTTCTCAGGAGCGGTGGACATCTCCACCATTGATGAGGAGCTCGACCGTTTGAGCAGCCGGGAGCGTGAGGTGCTGAAGCTCATTGCCCGCGGCTATTCCTACAAGGAGGTGGCGCGGGAGCTGTTCATCTCGATCAAGACGGTGGAGACCCACGTCTCCTCGGTGCTGCGCAAGCTTCAGCTCAGCAATCGCCATCAGCTGACCAAGTGGGCAACCGACCGGCATCTCGTCTGAGGCGCTATGGGGGTGGGGCTCCGCTCGTGGTAGGAGCCCCGTTGCCGATGGTCTACTGCCTGGCCTTGCCCCGCCATCCCTGAAAGGCGAGAATCAGGAGGGCACCCAGGAAGGCGAAGATGACTCCCTTGATGGAGACGATGCCTTTGAAGGAGACATCGAACAGCAGCTGGCCCAAGAAGCCAGCCAGCAAAGCTCCTCCCGCTCCGAGGAGCGCCGTCGAGAACCAGCCGCCGCCCTGCTGGCCAGGCATGACGGCCTTTGCGACGGCGCCTCCGATGAGGCCGATGAACAGGTATGCAATGATGTTGCCGATCATGTTTCAATCATGCGTGAAGGGCAGGTCAGAGGCCATGGGGTGAACCCCTGGAATCTCCACTATCCTTACCCCCGCCCGCAGTCAGAACAGAGGCCGCCACGGGCTCAGCAGAGACTCGGCGAACTTCTTCCACCAGGGACGCCGATGCCAGGCCTCGGCGCTCAGCTCCACGGTGTTGCCCTCGTCGACGGCGAAGACATGCTCCATCTGCCCTGCGACCTCCTGATCCGTGATCTCAAGGTTCACCTCATAGTTGCCCCACAGGCTGAGGCGATCCAGGTTTGCAGTTCCGATGGTGGCCCAGGCCCCGTCGATGACCGCCGTCTTTGAGTGGACCATGGCGCCCTGGTAGAGGAACAGACGCACCCCGGCGTTCAGCAGGTCTGCGTAGAACCCTCGTGCCAGCCAGTCCACGACGGCGTGGTTGGATCTGGCGGGCACGATGATCCGCACGTCGACTCCACGTTTGACGGCGTCACGGAGCGCGGCTACCAGGTCGTCGTCGGGGATCAGATAGGCGTGTGTGAGCCAGATTCGGCTGGTTGCGCGGTCGATGGCCTCCAGATACATGTTGCGGATGGGATAGACCTGGATTCGGGGAAGGTTTCGGTGCACCCGCAGTTTGGAGAACCAGGGACGGTGATGATCGTTGGTCAGCGCCGGAAGCCGATGCCGGGCTGCGTTCTGGTTCCAGAAGTCCACGAAGGCGTTGTCCAGTTCGGCTGCTCCTGGCCCGATCACCCGAGCGTGGGTGTCGCGCCATTGCTGGGCATACAGCTTGCCGATGTTGTATCCGCCGATGAAGCCGATCCTGTGGTCGACGATCAGCAGCTTTCGATGATCCCGGCCCCATGTCCGCGGGGACCATGGCATCGGCAGGGCGGGGTGACGCATCGCCAGCACTCCCTCAGGCATCCGCAGAAAACGGCGTGGCACAACGAGGTTTGCGAAGTCATCCCAGATCACGTGCACCTTGACGCCCCGGGCAGCGGCTCTGCCAAGCGCCTGCTTGAAGGCTTCCCCCACCTCATCCGACTTCCAGATGTAGGTCTCGAAGTAGACCACCTCGGAGGCAGAGTCGATGGCCGACAGCATATCGGCGTACAGGTCGTCGCCGAAGGTGTAGACCGTGACCTCATCGGCCCCGACGGTGAGGGGATCAGCTGAGGTGTGGGGGAACCGGCGGAGCTTCCGATGCTTCTTGCGTAACGACTCCCAGACGGTGACCCCCACCATGATGGAGAGTTGAGTCAACAACACCGCGATGCCCATCCTCTGGACTGCGACACGGAGAAACAGCAGGACTCGCCTCATGCGGGTCAGCTTATTAGGGTGGGGGAACCATGTCCGACACCCCGTTCCCCGACTTCACCGCCTTGTTCGCCCCTGACCAGCCCGCACCCGGGAAACATGTCTCATCAGAGTTGGGGTGTGCCGTCGATGAGGCTGGGCTGCTGGAGGGGTTGAATGAGCCGCAGCGGGAGGCCGTTCTCCACTCTGGTCCCCCCGCGCTGGTGGTTGCGGGAGCCGGCTCGGGCAAGACGCGGGTGCTGACCCGGCGCATTGCCCACCTCGTCGGGGTGCGTGGCGTGCATCCTGGGGCGATCCTGGCGATCACTTTCACCAACAAGGCGGCGGCTGAGATGCGTGAGCGCGTGGTCGATCTGGTGGGCAATCGCGCGAGGCCGATGTGGGTTTCCACGTTTCACTCGGCATGCGTGCGGATCCTGCGCGGTGACATTGACCGCTTCGGCATGGGCAAGAGCTTCTCCATCTACGACGATGCGGATGCCAAACGTCTGATGTCCCTGGTGCTGCGGGACCAGGGACACGACCCGAAACGGTTCCCCGTCCGCTCCGTGATGAACGCCATCAGCGGCTGGAAGAACGAGCTGGTGGACTTCGAGACGGCCGGAGAACAGGCATCGGGCCCACAGCAGAAGGTCCATGCTGAGGTGTATGCGGAGTATCAAGCGCGGCTGCGGGCTGCCGATGCCCTTGACTTCGACGACCTGATCATGACCACGGTTCACCTGTTCCAGGCCTTTCCCGAGGTTCGGGAGAGATACCGGCGGCGTTTCCGGCATGTTCTCGTCGATGAGTACCAGGACACCAACCATGCGCAGTATGCCTTGATCCGGGAGCTCTGCGGCGAGGTGACGGCCTCGACGACGGGTGCCCCGACGGTCGAGGGCGCTGAGCTGATGGTGGTCGGTGACTCCGATCAGTCGATCTACGCCTTCCGGGGCGCCACCATCCGCAACATCCTCGACTTTGAGAAGGATTTTCCCGGAGCCCGAACGATCGTGCTCAGCCAGAACTATCGCTCCACCAACACGGTGCTGCAGGCAGCCAACGCGGTCATTGCCCGCAACGAGGGACGTCGTGACAAGACGCTGTGGAGCGAGCTGGGGGAGGGGGCGCTCATCGTCGGCTGGGTAGCGGACACCGAGCATGACGAGGCGCAGTTCGTGGCCTCTGAGATCGATCGGCTTGTCGACGGGGGCCTCACCCGCTACGGGGATGTGGCGGTGTTCTACCGGACCAATGCGCAGTCGCGTGCGCTGGAGGAGGTCTTCATCCGCGTTGGAATGCCCTACCGGGTGGTCGGCGGGGTGCGGTTCTATGAGCGCAGGGAGGTGCGTGACGCCATCGCCTATCTGAGGGCCATCGCCAATCCTGCGGATGACGTGTCGGTGCGTCGGATCCTCAATGTGCCCAAGCGGGGCATCGGGGATCGCGCCGAGGCTGCGATCTCGTCGCTGGCCTCTGCCGAGCGACTGACCTTCTATGAGGCTCTGAGCCGCAGTGATCAGGCTCCGGGGTTGGCGACTCGTTCGCTGAGGCAGATTCGCGCTTTCGTGGACCTGATGGAGGCTCATCGGCTGCAGCTGGCCCAGGGTGTGCCAGCAGATCAGATTCTGACGAGCATCCTGAACGCCTCCGGGTACATCAGTGAGCTGCAGAACTCCAGCGATCCCCAAGACGAGACTCGCCTGGAGAACCTTGAGGAGCTGGTCAGTGTTGCTGCTGAGTTCGTGGCCGCAGCGAACGCCATTGATCTTGAGGAGGGCGACGGGGAGCTCAGCCTGACCTCCGGGATGCCGGAGCCCGATGACTCGCTGGCTGCATTCCTGGAGAGGATCGCCTTGGTGGCGGACTCGGACCAGCTGCCGGGCAGCGAGTCCGGACAGGGGGTGGTGACCCTCATGACCCTCCACACTGCGAAGGGGCTGGAATTCGACACCGTGTTCCTCACCGGAATGGAGGAGGGGGTGTTCCCCCATATGCGGGCCATGGAGTCACGTGATGAGCTGGAGGAGGAACGTCGCCTGGCCTATGTCGGCATCACCCGAGCACGGAAGCTGCTGCACCTGTCACGCGCCAGCGTCCGGGTGACCTTCGGACAGCCGAACTACAACCCTGCCTCACGTTTCCTGGAGGAGATTCCCGCCGGGCTTCTGGACTGGCGGCGTCTGGGGGAGACCACCACCTGGGCGGCCTCCAGCGCAGACCGCAGGTCCCGGACGAGACAGGCCATCGGCTTTGGCGCTGGCACACCCAGGCCGTCCGCAGCATCCGGTGAGCTGGCTGCCGGCGACCGGGTGCTGCACACCACCTTCGGCATGGGGCAGATCCTGGCCGTCCATGGGGCTGGAGCCAAGCAACAGGTGGACGTGGACTTCGGGTCGGCGGGGAAGAAACGGCTCGCGGTCTCTCATGCGCCCATGGAGAAGCTGTAGGGAAAGACGGGGGTGGGCCGCCGCTTTCAAAATTCAAAGCGACGGCCCACCCTGGAGTCGTTGAGTGGCTGTATCCCGCCGTCAGCCAACCCCCAGGCTGCGGAGGAAGGCCATCGGGTCGGTCGCCTTGTACACGTCGCCCGGTGTGGTGCCCTGCGGGTAGTACTCGAAGTGCAGATGCGCCCCGAAGGAACGGCCGGTGGTGCCGACGTAGCCGATCATCTGCCCGGCCTTTACCGCCTGCCCGGGGGAGACCAGCGACTGCGACATGTGGGCGTACAGGGTGGAGCCGCCGTTCATGTGTTTGATGACCACGTTGTTGCCTGCCCAGGAGGCGGCGGTGGGGCTCATCACGATGCCAGAGGCTGCGGCGTAGATCGGGGTTCCCACGGGGGCGGGGAAGTCCTGGCCGGTGTGGTAGCGAGACCAGCTGCCGGTCTGACCGAAGTGGGCGCCGACGGTGTAGTTCGACTTGACCGGCATCGAACCACCTCCGTCTGAGGCCGCGGACACATCGTTGGGATCGATCTTGGATGTGTCGACGCCAGCCTGCTCAAGGGATTTCTTGGCGGCGGCTAGACGCTCCTCGGCGGCCTTCGCCTCGGCCTCCAACTTCTCGGCCTGAGCTGCCACCAGCTTCAGATCCTCCTCCATGAGGGCATCCCGTTGCGCGGCGGTTTCATTGGCGATGTTCTCCAGGGTGTCGGAGTACTCGGAGTTCAGCGCGGCGTCGCGTTGCTTGGCATTCTCTCCTGCGACAGCAGAGTTCAGACCGCTGCGGGCGGCGGAGCGCGAGGCGTCCTGGGAGCGATCGGAGAAGCCATGCTCGGCAGCGGCTGCGGCGGCCTCTGGGACGGCAGCATCAGTGGCGAGGCTGTTGGACACCGAGTCCTCCCCAGCAGAACGTGCGACCCACGCCCAACCGAAGAGCGCCCCGGCGGCGACCACACCAGCCAGCACGGATGCGACGGAGGTCTTCCCCAGGCCACGCCGACGACGTGAGGGGTTGGTGGAGACTTCGATGAGTTCGGTTTCCTCGGCCTCTTCGACCGGGGCTGCCGCCCGTTTCGGGGTGCTGGCCTGATCCTTCTGGCTCAAGAGTTTTCTCCGCTCCTAGATGGCATCCTTCGAAACCTTAGCAATTCTTAACTTGCTCTCAAAATCGTGGTGCTCGACCCGATTTCTACCGGTGAAACGATACCCCGACCGGGGTCGCTGGCCAAAAGTACGACGCCGGTGGGTGTTCTCCGGGATGCGTCTTTCCGCCCTCATCCGCTATTGCCCATCCGGGGGATCCTTGGGTGAGCTGTGCCGTTGGGCCCCGCAACACGGGGGCTGCAGTCGAGGTGTGGTGCTGTGCCGACGTCTGAGACGCAGGGCAGAATAGGGCTGCTGAGCGGGAAAGGCCCGTAGCCGCGGATGGCTCTCTATGTTTACATCGGTTAACCAAAGACTTGGTGGTCAGGGGTGATCCGAGGTTGAGGACAGCCTGAGAGCAGCCTCTCGTGGACGCCGCCCAGAAATCAGCTTTGCGTGGCCCGCTGGCCCGCGCGAAGGGCGATGACATTGAACTGGTCGGCGGAGAAACGATATTCAGCCCCGACTGTGGCGTGCAGGTAGACCACCTTGTTCCCCGCAGTGACCACCGCTGCCTGGAAGTACGTCGAGGAGGTGTCGGAGGTCTGGTGTGAGATGTTGAACAGCTGGGCGGAGACCGGCAGGTCATTCATGCCGACACCGGTGACAGGATCACCACCCTCAACCTTGGCGGTCTTGGCGGTCTTGGCACAGTTCGCGAGGTTGTTGGCCAGCGTCTCCCCGAACGTCTTCGCGGACTCCTCGTTGGCGAATGTGAAGAGCAGCTCATCCACGCCCATCTGCTCCGGCGCATTCGCGTCGCCGGTCATCAACAGGGTCCGTTGCTGCCTGTCGTCCGGTCCCGGCTCGCTGTCCAACGCTATGCCCTCGCAGCCTGTCCCCTTGATCGTGATGGCCCCCGGGGGCTGCGCAGTCCACTGGCTGTGGACAGTGGGGGTGATCCGCGGCAGGTCGCTGGGTATCAGCCAACCCGCAGGGGTGATGGCAGGTGGGGGCGTCACCGCGAATCCGGGGGTGGTCGGACAGGTGCCACCCGTTGCCTCGCACAGGCTGGTCAGCGATCGCGTCAGGCTGCCCACGGTGGGTTCTGCCGCCACCGCACCCTTAAGACGTGTGGTATCCAGCAGGTGAATCGCTCTGCCGCTACGCACCAGCAGGAGTGTGTGGAACGTGGGTGTGGCGCTCTGAAGGACAACGCTGACCTGGGAGACCTCGTCGCCCAGTCCCGTGATCGCTGTGGAGCTCAGGATCTGGGCTGAGGGATCGGCGCAGTTCGCCATGGCAGTCAGGTTCGCGGTATACACCTGCTTGGCCGCCTCCTCAGTGGCGTAGACATCAACCTGGTGCATCAACGCCAGTTTGTCCGCCTGGGTGGTGGCCATGGTGCGCTGCATGCCAGCCACCGGGTTGACGTCAGCGGAGGTCTTGCCTAGGCAAGCCGCATGGTTCTTGCTCTTGCCCGGCTCCTGAACGGTCTCAGTGATGTTCCAGTCGCCGTCTGCCGAGATGAGCTTGGCATCGGCGACATTCACCAGTGAATCCTCGGTCAGCGTCAGGGGCTCGGCGCTGGACTCGGAACTGCTGGGAGCGACGGGGCTGGCGATCTCATGCGTCGCTAGGCGGGAGAACAGGAAAAAGCCAACCGCTATCAGCAGGGCAGCGGCGACGGCCCCCGCCACCCACATTGTCAGTGTCCGGCGGTGGTGGGCCAACCAGCTGTCTCCGAGCAGTTCGCTGGCTCGTCCGGCTGCACGTGCAGCCCTCGCTGGTTTCGTGGGCCCGTCGGTTCGGGCAGGTGGCTCCGGGCGGCTGGGTGTTGCGGTGTCGTTGGAGCGGGTCGGCTTGGCGGCCTCTGACGCCCTAGTGGGCCTCTTCCGGGGAGAGTCATCCCCAGCTCCTGGGGGATTGGTGGGGCCGTTAGCCGGCTGTTGGAAGGGCGAGGGGGGCGCAGCGGCTGCTGCGCGGGGCGGTTTCCGCTCGGGCCAGGTGAAGTTCCGGGGGGGTGTGCTCACCGAGGCAGGCTGGGAGCGCGTGGTCGAGTGCCGGGGCTCCGCCTCTGATGCGTACCCGTGCGGGGTTGTCTCATCATTGAGGCCATCCCAGCGGCTCGTGGGAGCCGGGGAGTCGGGTGTGTCATGTTCCGGACCAGGCAGGACCGGCGCCGGGATAGCAGTATCCCGACTCCTTGAGCCTGGGCGTGCGAAGGGGGAGCCGAAGTCCCCGGCAGTGCCGCGTCGGGCCCTGCCCGCAGCCTCGCTGCGTGTATCGTCGACGCCGTCCGGCTGGGCGTCATCCGCCGCGAAAGCTCTGCGGGGACGTTGCTTGCCGGAGTCAGTCATGTTCACCTCCACACGGACATCTGACCGCCAATCGGCGGCACTTCCTGGGTACAGGGTACCCGTGAGTCAGGTGTTCCGTCGGATTGAAGCTAGGAGTCTGGTGTGGCGGAACGCAGCTCACGGCACCGCACGATCGCTGTTGACGTGGATGAAGCCGCCCGAGCAAGACGTCCTCAGCTGACCCTTCCTTGGTATCTGCTGGCCATACTCGGGGCCCTGTCCGTGGTTGCGGCGGGATGGCTGCTGCTGGCGGCTCCAGCCGCCCTCGGATGGCTGACATCCCCTCGCTCCCAGCTCACTCAGGCCATGGGGCTCGCCAGCCACGTCCTGCTGCTGGCCCATGGCTCCCCCGTTGACCTGGGCGGTCAGCATGTCAGCCTCACCCCCCTCGGCCTGACAATGATCCTGATCCTGCTGGGGGTTCCGGTGGCATCGCTTGCCGCCCGGCACGCAGCCCGCTCCCAGGCGGACCCCGACGATACCGGGGAGCTGTGGGTGGACGGGCAGCGGCTGGTGCTGAGGGTCGGTTCGCTCTATGCCGGTGTCTATGCAGCAGCCATCACCCTGATGGCGGTGGCGGTTCCCGGCAGCTCAATTGCGCGATCTCTGATCGGGGCTGCGCTTCTGGGGGCGATCTCTGGCTTCTGGGGAGCGGCTCGCGGCATTGGTCACGATCCGCGCCGCACCTGGCCGGCGTGGATCGTGACGGTTCCCCGGGCACTCGCCGCGGCCTGTCTTGTCTGCACCGGGGTCGGTGCCACCATGCTGGCGATGGCGCTGGTGTTGCAGCGGGATCGTGTCGCCGCCCTGGCGGATGGACTGGGCGGCGGGGCCTCCGCAGGCATCCTGCTCATCGTGATCCAGCTGGCCTGGCTGCCGAACCTTGTGGTGTGGGCCACCGCCTGGACTCTGGGGGCGGGGATCACGTTGGGGGATGGCTCATTGGTGAGCATGGGAATCAGCGACGTGGGCTTCCTGCCGGCCATCCCCGTCCTCGGGGTGGTGCCGCCCTCGGGCCAAGCCGAGTCCCTGCCCTGGTGGTGGCTGCTCGGCGGCGTGGTCGCCGGGGTCGTCGCAGGCCTGATCGTCACCCTCGCCAGACCTGCCAGCCGATTTGACGAGACTACCCTCGTCGGTGGCTTCACAGGGGTTGCTGCGGGTCTGCTGCTGGTGATGCTGGGCTGGTTTGCCTCTGGTGGGCTGGGCAGCCAGCGGCTCGCTCACATGGGGGTTCGCCTGGGAGATCTGGTGGTCACTGCACCCAGCGTCCTGGGACTGTCTGGCCTGATCACCGGGCTCACGGTCGGACTGGTCCGCCGTGAGTGGCCGAAGCCAGCCCCCTCGGGGGAGGCCACCAGGAAGCAGCGACGAGTCGGGGCCCAGCCCACAGGCCGTGATGGGGCCGGCGAGCAGCCCCTACGCGGGTAGCCGGGGCTGATGGGCGCAGAAGGGCTCCTCCGCCAGATAGTCGCCGGTCATGGCGTAAGCGCGGGCCCGTGAGCCGCCACAGAATGAGCGGTAGGAGCAGACGCCGCACTTGCCCTTGAGCTGTGTGCGGTCCCGCAGCGACGTGAACAGCGGTGACTCGCGATAGACCTCGCCGATGTCGTCGGTGCGGACGTTCCCGGCCTTGATGGGAAGGAAGCCGGAGGGATAGATGTCGCCCAGGTGGGAGATGAAGAGGAAACCGTCGCCATCGTTGACGTTGCGGGCGCGTCCAATGCCGTCCTGCTGCGAATAGTGCATCCCAGAGGTCAGGACATCAAGGTCTGTGTCGGCCCCAGCCCGCGCCTCTGCGCGTTTCCGCTGCATCACGACCCGCGAGTACTGCGGGGCGGCGGTGGCCTTGAGATCGAAGGAGGCGGTCTTCGAGAGATCGTAGAGCTGGTTGAAGACGGCCTCGAAACCCTCCGCCGAGGCCACATCCTCCTTCTTCGCCCGGCCCATCGGCACCAGGAAGAAGACCTCCCAGAACACGATGCCCAGCTCGGTCATGAGCTGGCACATGGCGTCCATGTCATCAAGGTTGGCCTTGCGCACGACGGTGTTCACCTGGGTGGACAGCCCGATCTCCTGGGCCTCGCGCAAGATGCGGATCCCGTGGGCGAAGCTGCCCTCGACACGCCGGAACTCGTCGTGGATGGCTGCGTTGGACCCGTCGAGGCTCACCGCCAGGCGGGTCAGGCCTGCGTCCTTCAACGCCTGCAACTGCTCACGGCTGGCCAGGGAGGTCGTCGCGGGTGTGATGGCCATCCGCAGCCCGATGTCGGCCCCGTGCCGCACCAGATCGATGATGTCGGGCCGTTTAAAGGCGTCGCCGCCGGAGAAGACGAACACGACGCGACCGAACTTCCGGACATCGTCCAGCAGCCTGATGGCCTCCTGGGTCGTCAGCTCACCGGGGTTGCGCAACGGCTGCGCCGAGGCACGACAGTGACGGCAGGCCAGGTCACACGCCTGGGTGGTCTCCCAGATCACGATGAAAGGCGCCTTGTCGAAGTCCAGATTGGGGCGGGCCCCGAAGGGCCTGCCATGCGGATGCCCTGCCCGAGCCGAGTGCGGATGTGCCATGGGGCGACGGTAGCGTCTTGGACGCCGAGGATGTTGTGAGGGTGCATGTCCCCACATGGGGTGCTGTCCCATGGCCATCCTCCGGCCATCCCAGTAGGGTTGCCGGGTGACGACTCGCGTTGTGGTGCTGGCCTCAGGATCGGGGACGCTGCTGCAGGCGCTCCTCGACGCGACGGAGGGGGGAGCCCTGGCCGCTCAGGTGGTGGGCGTGGTCTCGGATCACCCCGGATCATATGCACTGGAGCGTGCTCGTGCGGCGGGAGTGCCCGCCATCGCCCACCCCTTGCCCAGGGGTGCCGACCGGCAGGGCTGGGACGCGGAGCTGACCCGGATCGTCGCGGATCTCGCCCCCGACCTGGTGGCATCCGCCGGATTCATGAAGCTGCTTGGCGAGAGCTTCCTGACGCGATTCGGTGGACGGACCATCAACACCCATCCGGCGCTGCTGCCCAGTTTTCCCGGGATGCACGGCCCCCGTGATGCGCTGCGTCATGGCGTGAAGGTCTCCGGGGCCACAGTCTTCCTGGTCGATGCCGGAGTGGACACCGGTAAGATCCTGGCCCAGGGGGCTGTAGACGTGCTGCCTGACGACACCGTCGAGACCCTCCATGAGCGCATCAAGGTGGTGGAGCGCCGCCTGCTGGTGGAGACCGTCCGTGCCTGGAACGAAGGAGAGAGATGAACGACCGGATTCCGCTGCGCCGCGCGCTGATCAGCGTCTACGACAAGACAGGCCTCGAAGAGCTGGCCTCCGCGCTGCATGCGGCTGGGGTCCAGCTGGTCTCCACCGGCTCGACGGCCGGTCGGATATCCGCTGCCGGGCTTCCAGTCACCCCCGTCGAGGAACTCACCGGGTTTCCCGAATGCCTCGATGGCAGGGTCAAGACCCTTCATCCCCGGGTCCACGCCGGAATCCTGGCTGATCGCCGCCTGAAGACGCACGTGACGCAGCTGGGAGAGCTGGGGGTTGAGCCCTTCGATCTGGTGGTGGTCAACCTCTACCCGTTCGAGGCAACCGTCGCCTCCGGCGCAGCCGCCGACGAGTGCATCGAGCAGATCGACATCGGCGGCCCGTCCATGGTCCGGGCTGCGGCGAAGAATCACCCCTCGGTCGCCGTTGTGACCTCACCCGGCCAGTATCCCGGTGTCGTCAGAGCACTCGGCGATGGGGGATTTACGCTCGGAGAGCGCCGAGACCTTGCGACGGAGGCCTTCCGGCACACCGCCGCCTATGACGTCGCCGTCGCCTCCTGGATGGGGGCTGCCGTAGCGACCCCACCCAATGACGGCTTCCCCGACTGGCTGGGCGCCACCTGGGCCAAGGAGCAGGGGCTCCGCTACGGCGAGAACTCCCACCAGGCAGCGGCGCTGTACAGCTACCCGCCCGGCCCCGCCGGGATTGCGCAGGCCACGCTGCTGCACGGCAAGCCGATGAGCTACAACAACTACACTGACGGTGAGGCCGCCTACCGCGCCGCCTATGACTTCACCGAACCATGCGTGGCGATCATCAAGCATGCCAATCCCTGCGGCATCGCGATCGGTGCCGATGTCGCCGAGGCGCATCGCAAGGCCCACGCCTGCGACCCGGTCTCCGCATTCGGTGGCGTGATAGCCACGAACCGTCCCGTGACCGCCGCCATGGCGGAGCAGGTGCGTGACGTCTTCACTGAGGTCCTCATCGCCCCGGATTTCGATGAGGAATCCCTGCAGATCCTGACGGCAAAGAAGAACCTGCGCCTGCTGAAGGCCGTTCCGTACGCCCACAGGCAGCGTGTCCTCCATGCCATCTCCGGAGGAGCCCTGCTGCAGCAGCCCGATCGCATTGATGCGCCTGGCGACGCCCCCTCCGGCTGGGAGCTGAGGGCTGGGGACCCCGTCGACGAGACCGTCCTGGCCGACCTGGCCTTCGCCTGGCGTGCCTGCCGGGCCGTGAGGTCCAATGCGATCCTGCTGGCCCGCGACGGCGCCTCCGTGGGAGTCGGCATGGGGCAGGTCAACCGCGTCGACTCCTGCAGGCTCGCCGTCGAACGGGCGGGGGAGCGGGCAGCTGGAGCCGTCGCTGCCTCGGATGCGTTCTTCCCATTTGCCGACGGCCCGCAGATTCTCCTCGACGGGGGAGTCAAGGCCATCGTGCAGCCCGGTGGCTCCGTGCGTGACCAGGAGACCATCGACCTGTGCGCGGAACGTGGCGTGGCACTGTACTTCACCGGGACCCGTCACTTCTTCCACTGAGGAGGCCGCGATGGCTGCGAAAAATCTGGACGGCAAAGCCACGGCCGAGGCGATCAAGACTGAGCTGGTCGGTCGCGTGGGCAGGCTGCGTGCCCGAGGGATCGTGCCGGGGTTGGCCACGGTCCTGGTCGGCGACGACCCGGCCAGCCAGAACTATGTGCGCATGAAGCACCGTGACTGCGAACAGGTGGGGATCGCCTCCATCCAGGTGAGGCTCCCGGCCGACGCCACCTTCGTGCAGCTGGAGGACGTGCTGCATGAGCTCAACCAGGATGAGGCCTGCACCGGGTACATCGTCCAGTTGCCGATTCCGAGGCACCTGGACGAGAACCGGGCGCTGTCGCTGATCGACCCCGACAAGGACGCCGACGGTCTCCACCCCGTCAACCTGGGGCGGCTGGTCCTCAACGAGCCGGCAACGCTGCCCTGCACCCCACGCGGCATCGTGGAGCTGGTGCGGCGTCACGGCATCGAGTGGCGGGGGACGGAAGTGTGCGTCATTGGCCGCGGGGTGACGGTGGGTCGGCCGCTCGGCCTGATCCTGACCCGGCGGAGCGAGAATGCGACGGTGACCCTCTGCCACACCGGTACCCGGGACCTGCCTGAGCACACGCGGCGGGCCGACATCGTGATCGCCGCCGCAGGCGTGCCCGGGATGGTCACGGGCGACATGATCAGGGAAGGGGCTGTCTGCATTGATGTCGGGGTGAGCCGGGTCAATGGCAAGACTGTGGGGGACTTGGCCCCCGATGTGTGGGGGAAAGCCTCGTGGGTGACGCCAAATCCGGGAGGCGTGGGGCCGATGACCCGCGCGATGCTGTTGAGCAACATCGTTGATCGAGCTGAGCAGATCCATGCGTGACAAGAAGGCGGTGCTGCTGCCCGCGAACCCGTGGCCGCTGGTCGCCTCCGTGGCGGTTCTCGTCGTCGGGTTCCTGGTGGTGATCGCGGGACACTGGCGACCCGGATCGCTGATTATGGCTGTCGCCATGCTTGCAGCGGGGGGGATGCGGCTGGTCCTGCCCCGGCACATCTCCGGACTGCTGGTGTTGCGCCGTCGCCTGGTTGATGTCGTGATCATGTTGGGGCTGGGGATCTCGATCCTGGTGTTCGCGCTGCTTGTGCCGCCTGGGTCCTGACCTTGTCGTGGAAGACGATAGGCTCAAGGCGGACATACCCGCGAAAAAGAAAGGTCCGCACGATGAGCATTGACGCTCCCGTCAAGATCGCTGTGACCGGCGCAGCCGGCCAGATCTGTTACAGCCTGCTGTTTAGAATCGCCAGCGGATCTCTGTTGGGGGATCGCCCCATCGAGCTGCGGCTGCTGGAGATTACCCCCGCCCTCAAGGCGCTGGAGGGCGTGGTGATGGAACTCGACGACTGCGCCTTCCCGAACCTCGCGAACATCGTGATCGGCGACGACCCCAAGAAGGTGTTCGAGGGGGCGAACCTGGCCATGCTGGTGGGTGCCATGCCCCGCAAGGCCGGCATGGAGCGCGGTGATCTGCTGAGCGCAAACGGCGCCATCTTCACGGCCCAGGGACGGGCGCTCAATGATGTCGCCGCCGACGATGTGCGCATCCTGGTCACCGGCAACCCGGCCAACACGAATGCGCTGATCGCGCTCAAGAACGCCCCGGACATCCCAGCAGAGCGGTTCAACGCCCTGACGCGCCTCGATCACAACCGGGCCAAGAGCCAGCTGGCCGCGAAGGTCGGCAGCCCCGTCGGCGACATCAAGAAGATGACGATCTGGGGCAATCACTCGTCGACACAGTACCCTGACCTGTTCCACTGCGAGGTGAATGGCAAGAACGCCGCCGAGCTGGTCAACGACGAGGCATGGATTGAGCACACTTTCATCCCGACCGTCGCCAAGCGTGGCGCTGCGATCATTGAGGCCCGCGGTCTGTCGTCGGCGGCCTCCGCCGCAAACGCCACCGTCGAGCACATGCGCGACTGGGTGCTGGACACCCCCGAGGGCGACTGGGTCTCCATGGCGGTGCCCTCCGACGGTTCTTATGGAGTGCCCGAGGGCATCATCTCCTCCTTCCCCTGTGTGGTGAGCAACGGCAAGTACGAGATCGTCCAGGGTCTGGAGATCGACGCCTTCTCCCGCGCCAAGATCGACGCCTCGGTCGCCGAGCTGACCGACGAGCGCAACGCCGTGACCGAGCTTGGCCTGATCTGATCTCGGCATCACCCTCCAATGAGAAGGCGCCCGGCGGGAGTACCGCCGGGCGCCGCTCATTGGAGGGTGAGGATCACAGACCAAGCTCGCCGCCGAATTCACCGGCTTCCAACCGGGCCTTGACCAGTGACAGGAACCGGGCCGCGTTGGCGCCGTCGATGAGTCGGTGGTCGTAGCTAAGTGACAGGTACATCATGTCCCGGATGGCGATGGAGTCCGCCCCCAGGGGATCAGTCACCACGACGGGACGTTTCACCAGCGCGCCGGTGCCGAGTATCGCGACCTGCGGCAGATTGATGATCGGGGTGTCGAACAACGTCCCGGCCGAGCCGTAGTTCGTGATGGTGAAGGTGCCGCCGCTCAACTCATCGGGGCCGACTTTTCCGGCACGGGTGCGGGCTGCCAGGTCGCCGATGCGCTTGGCCAGGCCCGCCAGGTTCAGGTCTCCGGCGTCATGAATGACTGGCACCATGAGGCCGCGTTCCGTGTCGACAGCGATGCCGATGTTCTCCTGAGAGGCGTAGGTCACAGTCCCGGCGGCGAAATCTGCCGTCGCGTTCACGATCGGCATAGCCTTCAGAGCCTCAATGGTCGCCTTCGCGATGAACGGCAGATACGACAGCGATGCGCCCTCGCGTCTCTTGAAATCATCCTTGGCGGCCTTGCGCAGCAGGGAGATGGCGGTTAGATCCACCTCGACGGTGGCTGTCAGCTGAGCCGCGACCTGCAGCGACTCGACCATGCGCTCGGCGATGACCTTGCGCATCCGGGAGAGCTTGGCAGTGGTGCCGCGGAGCTTTGTGGCCTCCTCTGACACGGCGACCGGGCCGGACGCCGGTGCGGGCGACGCCGGGGCTGAGGCGGCGGGCGTCGGGGCTGGCACCTCAGCGGCACGCTTGGCCTGCTCTGCGGCATCCAGCACATCCTGCTTGCGGATGCGGCCGCCGACGCCTGTTCCCTGGATGGAGCCGAGGTCGACGCCGTATTCCGCGGCGAGTTTGCGCACGAGCGGTGTCACGTAGACATCCGGCACCGAGGCGCGGCGGGCAGCCACGTCGGAGGGACTCTCGGCGGTGGGGGCCACCTGCGCCCGAGCAGCCGGAGAGGCAGTCGAGGCGGGGGCCTCCGGTGCTGCTGATGGAGCCGCGGGTGCAGTCGGGGGCGTGGGGGCTGCTGGCGCCGGGGTCTCAACGGCTGGGGCTGCGGCAGGCGCGGCATCGCCGACGAGGGCGAGGACCTCTCCGACGGCGGCTGTCTCGTCCTCGTTGACCCGGATCTCCAGGAGGGTTCCGGCGACGGGGGAGGGGATCTCGGTGTCGACTTTGTCGGTGGACACCTCCAGCAGTGGTTCGTCCACCTCGATGGTCTCGCCCACGGCCTTCAGCCAGCGGGAGACGGTGCCTTCGGTGACCGACTCACCCAGTACCGGGAGTGTGACTTCAGTTGACATGTGAACTTGAGCTCCTTTGCGTCTGGCGCGTCGCTATCCGACATAAGCCTATCCCTGTTTCCTCGATCCTGTGGGGAGCATGGCAATGCCGGCGTTGTGATTGTGGTTGATGGGCTCTCCGGGATGACCCTGTTCGCGAGTGTGTCCGGACGTGGACGGCCCATGGGTGTGTGAGGCCGCCGCTGATTCCGGATGCCCTGCATAATGTGCTGCGTGGGTTGGTTCTCGAAGCGCAAGGCAGCCGCGCAGGTCGCCAAGGAACAAAAAATAGTGGCGGATGTCCTGTTGCAGCACTTGGAGGGGTTTGTGGAAACCCGCCGCGGTGTGGAGGCCTGGCTGGAACAGCCGACCAGTTTCAACAAGCCGTCGATCCTGCTGATCGCAGCTGACGGTGAGTCCACCCGGCGGGCGATTCCCTCGGTTGCCTTCGGATATGACTTCGCAGCCCGTCATGACATCCCCGCCTATGACGCGGGGGTGGTCCCGTACCCGCAGCGGCTGCGCGAATACGGGACCAGGAACAGGCGCCGTCCTAGCTAGCCAGATTCGCGGCCAGCGCCACCAGGGTTCGGACCGCCACGCCCGTGCCGCCCGCAGGCGTATAGCCGTGGGGGGACTCGTCGTTCCAGGCGGGGCCTGCGATGTCCAGATGCGCCCAGGGGGTGCCCTCTGGGACGAAGCGCTGCAGGAATGCGGCTGCGACCAGGGCCCCGCCGTAGCGGTTCTTGCCGCCTGAGCGCAGGTCGGCGACCTCGGATGTGAGGGAGCCACGGGCGTCCTCGGTGATCGGCAGGTGCCAGAAGTCCTCACCGGCGGCCTCGGCGGCGTCGAGGAGCTGGTCAGCGGTGGCGTCATCCCCCGCCATCAGGCCCGCGGTGCGCTTGCCGAGCGCCACCATGCACGCGCCGGTCAGGGTGGCGACGTCCACGATCAATCCGGCCTCATCCAGGCCTGCGCGGCCCAGCGCATCGGCCATTACGAGTCTGCCCTCGGCATCGGTGTTGACGTTTTCCACGGTGGTGCCGTCGAACATGGTGAGAACATCTGAGGAGCGGTAGGAGCTGCCAGATGGCAGGTTCTCGGCCATCGCGGCGTAGGCGGTGACCTTGATGGGAAGCCCGAGTGTGGCTATGGCCCGGGTGGCTGCCAGCACGGCGGCGGCCCCCGCCATGTCGCAGGTCATCGTGGCCATCTGGCCTGCGGGCTTGATGTCGAGGCCCCCCGAGTCGAAGGTGATGCCCTTGCCGACCAGAGCCAGGTGGAATTTCGCTCCCCGCGGCGCCCAGCTGAGCCGCACGAGCCGCGGGCCACGGGAGGAGCCCCCGCCGACGGCGAGCAGGCCTCCGTAGCCGTCCTTGGCCAGGGCCTTCTCGTCGAGGACCTCGACCCTCACCTTCAGGTTCACGACGCTTTCCCGCGCCGACTCGGCGAAAGTCTCGGGGTACAGCAGATTCGGGGGAGTGTTCACCCAGTCGCGAGCCTGGATCACCGCCGACGCGACCACCTCTGCCCTCTCGACGGCCTGCCTCACCTGCGCACGCCCCGTGACAATGGTGATCGCCGACACTGGGGACTCCGCCGTCTCACGGGCGATGCGGGGAATTCGGTAGGAGCCCAGAAGTGCGCCCTCCGTGGCCGCTTGGGCCAGCTCGGGGTCATTGACCTCCAGCGACACGGCCACGTGCAGCCTATGCGCGTCCTTGAGGCTGCTGGCTTTGCGGAGCGCGACGCCAGCCGCATGCCGTAGAGCCGATGGGGTGGCGTCTGCGTCGCCTAGGCCGACGACTATGATCTGCTGCGGCAGCCGCGGCAGGCAGATGACGCTCCCGAGGGAGCTCTCCGCGCCCAGCCCGAGGGCGGTCTCCAGCAGTGATGAGGGGAAGCGCTTCGACCAGAGCTTCTCCAGGTCTGCGGGGACGCCGACCAGCGTCGGCCTCTCCCCGACGCTCGTCAGGCCGACCACCACGACGTCGGCGTTCTTGTCAATGCTCTTGGCCGTCTTCAGGACGGGGATGTTGATGCTCACCCAGCCCAGCTTAGAGGGCGACGGTTGGGGGAGAGCTGCCCAGGGGCTGTCTGCGCCGATCTCTCAGAGTCTGCCCGCTGACATCTCATGACGGCCATGCGCAGCGATCAGAAGAAATCATTCCCAGCCCCCTGCGTTTCCCGACACTTGTTCAGTAACGAGGCCAAACCTCCGCAGATTCGCCGTTGATAAGGGGCAATTCCCCTGAATAGTCCTCCTCGAGCGTGTGGATGTGGGTTAGGCGGTTGGGCTGACGAGGCGAACGTTGGAATTCCATGACGTTTCATGGCGGGACTGCTGTGAGGTGTTGAGACGTGGCGGAGTAACAGGTGCGACATGTCTGATAGCCGTGTTTTTCTCCCCCGCTGGCCAAGGTGAAGCCCCAGATGGGGTTGGTTCTATGGCATGTGGCCGATGGACGTTCTAGCCTTTGGCTCAGGCCACTTGTGCCTTGCGGGGTGGCGGCTGGTCCCTCACCCCACAAGCCATATGTCGGGTCTGCTGGTGGTGCGCAGGCTAGTGGTCAGGTGGCGAACCCCAGATCACGGCGTCAGCGGCATCGGGGGGTGGACCTCGCGGTCGTTCTCCCACAGGCTGACCTCTCCCACGCCTGCGTTGAGGAGGTCGCTCCAGAACAGGCTCATCCAGTCCTCAGCCTCCTGCTGGGTGGTGAAGGTGGGCATCAGCTCATGCTGCTCCAGATAGCTGATGTCGAAGCTTCCTGAGACGGGGCGCCACTGATAGCTCACACGGCCTCCCCTCGCTTGATCCTGGGAGCAGGCCGCCGGAAGCGGCGGATCAGCAGGGCCCGGTTGTACATGTACATCAGCAGTCCCCGCAGCTGTGCTCCCGGCACGCGCTGCAGCAGAAGCCGCTTGAAGCTGCGCCACATGATCCAGGTGTTGATCATGCTCAGGATCAGCAGCACCCAGAGGCCAAGCATGATCGTCGTGCTGAGCGCCGGAGAGTTGATCAAGGCCATTCCCGCGGCCATGATCAGGATCATGGCCGGCAGCATGAACTCTGTGATCGTCCAGCGGGCATCCACGAAATCCCGCGCCAGGGTCCGCTCCTCGCTGGCCTCCAGCCGGTCCCACGCCTGGGTGCGCTCTTTCAAGCGGGCCTCCCGGTCGGCCTGCCGCTGCTCCTTCGGGCTGAGGGTCGGATGCAGGCGCGCCATGCGGGCTGCCTCGGCCTGCTTGCGGGTCATCGTCGGCTCCGTCTTGCGCACCGGTCTGCGGCGCGCGACCTGCACCTTTCCCGATGATGCGGGCGATGCGGTGGCTGGAGACTCCTGGCCGGGTTCCTGTCCCGCATCCCCAGAGGCAGCCGGTGCGGCCTTGGTGGGCCTCGTCTTCGCGGATTCGCTCTCCGGTACGAGACGGGTTCGGCGCTGGGGGGTGCGCTCAGCACCTTCTGTCTTGCGCTCATAAGGACGGAACAGTGCCACGGGCTTGGCCTTCTTGTCGTTGGGGCAAAGGTCTCGCCAGTCTACAGTTACCGGAAACATCAGGGATGGAATCAGGGTGATACCCGCTGAGACATGTGGGCTGGCGCGCGGTACGGTTGGAGACATAGACCAGCACCGGAAGGATCCCCATGGCAGGCATCTTTGAGCGGATCGCGCTCATGTTCAAGACCAAGGCGCATAAAACCCTCGACAAGTACGAGGACCCCCGTGAGACCCTGGACTACTCCTATGAACGCCAACTGGAGCTGTTGCGCAAAGTCCGTCGGGGCGTTGCTGATGTCGCCACCAGTCGTAAACGTGTGGAGATCCAGGCGCAGGCGATGAGCGCCGAGGTGGAGAAATACACGGTCACTGCGCAGCGGGCCCTGCAATCCAACCGGGAGGACTTGGCGCGGGAGGCGCTGACCCGCAAGGCCGCGCTCAGCCAGCAGCTCCAGGATCTCCAGACCCAGCACTCCACCCTGCAGGCGGAGGAGGAGAAGCTGGTGCGCGCCAGCACCCGTCTCCAGGCGAAGGTCGATGCCTTCCGTACCCGCAAGGAGACCATCAAGGCCACCTATTCTGCGGCCGAGGCGCAGACTCGCATCAATGAGGCCTTCACCGGAATCTCCGAGGAGATGAGCGACGTCGGCATGGCCATTCAGCGGGCCGAGGACAAGACCATGCAGCTGCAGGCCCGGGCCTCCGCCGTCGACGAGCTCCTCGCCACCGGAGCGTTGGAAGACCCCACGGGTGCGGTCCAGGACGATCTCACCCGCGAACTGGACGCGCTGGCTGCGGGATCCTCCGTCGAGAGCGAGCTGGCCGCCATGAAGGCGCAGCTTTCCGGGGGATCATCCTCATCTCGCCCCGAGATCTCAGCCCCCACCACGCCCGTCGGTGAGGCCCGCCCCATGAGGCAGGGGGATCAGGCATGATCGTGCGCATCCTGGGAATCGGCCAGTGGACGCTGGAGCCAGAGCAGGTTCTTGAGCTGAACGAAATTGATGAGGCCGTCGAGCGAGCTGTTGACAAAGGCGATCAGGCAGAGTTGCGCCTGGAGCTGGGGCGTCTCGTGGAGGCTGTTCAGCGTCTCGGGGTGGAGGTTCCCGATGACGTGATCGTGGAGTCTGACCTGGTGCTTCCCGATGTCGATGCCAGCCTGGAAGAGGTCCGGGTCTTGTTGGACAGCACATCCGAGTACTACGGTCTGGTGCCGGACAGTCATCCGCTGGAGGGGGATGCCAGCCTCGATGCAGAGGTCGACGTGACATCCGCCGACGGCGCGTGAGGGTTCTCGTCTCCTGTGACCGCATCGGACGTCTCGGCCCCGCCGAGGCGTCCGATGTCTTGGCAGGGGCCTTTCAGGAACGAGGGGCCCAGGTCGCGGTGGCGCCCATGGCCGGTGGGGGAGAGGACCTGGCTGGGGCCATGGCGCGTTTCGAGCCCGAGGCCAGTCTGACCACGGTGGGCGCGGTGACGGAGTTGCCGACGGCATTGGCACAGCGCCCCGACTACCTGGACGTCACGGCCCTGCCCCCACCGTCCCTTGAGGAGCTTCTCGCCCTGCCTGTCGCTGATGGGAGGGGCGTCACCGTTGTGGTGCCTGACGCGGAGGTCGGGCAGCGTCTCACAGGGCTTCAGGGGGCGCTCGCCGAAAGAGGACGCCAGGCCGGGGGTGATCTGACCGACATTCTGGCCGCGGATGCCGCAGCCGAGGACTGGCTGGCCCGCATCGGCGTTGAGGACGAGGCGCCCGCAGGAGCCATGGGAGGTCTTGGCGCCTGGGCCATCGCCCAGAGCGCACGGGTCGCATCAGGGCTTGACCTCTGCATTGACGGCTACCGGCTCCGGGAGGTCGCCGCCAAGGCCGACCTGATCGTCACGGGAACCGACACGCTGGATTTCCACCACCGCGGGGGAGAGGTGGTCCGGCGACTCACCCAGGTCGCAACGCAGGCCCTCACCCCCGTCATCGTGGTGGCGGGTCGCAACTTCGTCTCGGCCCGGGAGCTTCGCCTCACCGGGATTGAGGAGGCCCATGCCGTCGCCCCCACAGGTGTGGGCGAGACGAGCGTGGGACAGGTGGAGCTGCGCAATCTGGCCGCGCGCGTGGCAACCACATGGACTTGGTGAATCGACCGACGTGCTTACAATATTCTCGTGACTGAATCCCAGACTGTTTCCCAGGGCGTCCTACTCACCGATGTCGCCGTCGCAAAGGTCCGTTCCCTGCTGGAGGCTGAGGGACGAGACGACCTCAGCCTTCGAATCGCCGTGCAGCCGGGTGGCTGCTCAGGCCTTCGCTATCAGCTGTACTTCGACGACCGCGATCTCGATGGTGATGTCGCCACCGACTACGACGGCGTCAAGGTCGTCACCGACAAGATGAGCGCCCCCTATCTCGGAGGAGCCTCCATCGACTTCGTCGACACCATCGAGAAGCAGGGCTTCACGATCGAGAACCCCAACGCCCAGGGTGCCTGCGCCTGCGGCGACTCCTTCCACTGATCAGAGTTCCGCAGGCGCAGGGCGTCCGGGGTCACCAGCTGGTGGCAACCGGTCGCCCCTCCTCATACCCGGAGCCCGACTGCACGCCGATGACGGCCCGGTCCGTGAACTCCGCGAGAGTCCTGGCACCGGCGTAGGTGGCGGAGCTGCGAACCCCCGAGGTGATCCAGTCCAGCAGATCCTCAACGCCGGGACGCTGCGGATCCAGGTACATCCGTGAGGAGGAGATCCCCTCCTCGAACAGGGCGGCGCGGGCCCGTTCGAAGGCCGACTGCTCCCGTGTGCGCTGACGCACAGCCCTGGCCGACGCCATCCCGAAGCTCTCCTTGTAGGCGCGAGACTCGTGGTCGAACAGCAGATCGCCGGTGGCCTCATGGGTGCCCGCGAACCAGGAGCCGATCATCACCGAACCGGCCCCTGCAGCCAGAGCGAGAGCCACATCCCGTGGATGCCGCACCCCACCGTCGGCCCAGATGGCGCGACCCAGCTCCGCGGCGGCCGCAGAGCATTCGAGAACCGCCGAGAACTGCGGGCGGCCGACGCCCGTCTGCATCCGGGTGGTGCACATCGCTCCGGGACCCACACCCACTTTGACGATGTCAGCACCTGCGGTGACCAGGTCGTGGACCCCGTCGGCGGTGACGACGTTCCCGGCGACGATCAGCACACGACGCCCTGTGGCCTCCTCCGCCTGGTCGCGGACGGTACGTGCCAACCCCAGAGCTGAGATCATCTTCTCCTGATGTCCGTGGGCAGTGTCCACCACCAGCACATCCGCCTCCGCCTCAAGTGCGGCGCGTGCCTTGGCAGTCACGTCACCGTTGATTCCGATGGCGACGCCGGCCCGCAGCCGAGACTTGTGATCTAGGGCAGGTGAGTAAATCGCCGAGCGGAGCGCCCCCTTGCTGGTCATGATCCCCACGAGCTGCTCCTGCCCGTTGACCGCCAGCGCCACCTTCTGGTGACGTGCCGACAGAGTGTCGAAGACCTCCTTGGGTGCGGCCTCGGGCTCTACCAATGTGATGTCGGTGGTCATGATGTCACGGGCCTGTGTGAATCGGTCCACGCCCTCTGCATCCTGGGGGTGGAGCAGACCGGCAACCCTCCCGCGATCCACCACGACGGCCACCCGGTGTGAGCGTCTCCCTATGAGGGTCAGGGCCTCACCCACCGTGGTGTCCGGATCGACCGTGACCGCCGTGTCGAAGACGGGATGGGCGTGTTTGACCCTGTGGATGGATGTTGCGACCACGTCGAGGGGGATGTCCTGCGGGAAGATCGCCAGGCCGCCGCGCCGGGCCATGGTCTCTGCCATCCGTCGCCCGGACACAGCTGTCATGTTGGCGGCGACCAGGGGCAGTGGGGTCGCCAGACCGTCGGTGGAGGTCAAGTCCACGTCAAGCCGGGAGGACACATTCGACCGGCTCGGAACCATGAAGACATCGGAATAGGTCAGGTCGTTTGCGGGCTGCTCATGGAGAAAACGCACGGCTCCAGTATGGCCCTGCCAGGGGAGCGCATGTGGCCTATGGACCGAATGGGCGATGTGACGCATATGGGGGATGTCATCACAGAGGGTGTCTCACCTCCCATCACAACCATCGGCTCTCAGCCGACTGTCCTGAGCTGCGGCGGGTGCGGCTACGATGTCGTCAGGCAGTCAATAGCTGGCGTGGCTGGTTGTGAAGGAGAGACCATGAGCGGCGAGACCATCCGGGTCCTGTTGTTTTCCGGCGACCGCACTGTTCGAGAACAGGTGCGGCTGGCTCTTGGACGCAAGGTGGCGTCTGATCTTCCCCCCCTTGAGGTGGAGGAGGTCGCGACGGGGCCTGCCCTGCTGAGGAAACTCGACGCTGACGCCGGCTACGGGCTCGTGATCATGGATGGTGAGGCCCAGCCTGAGGGCGGGTTCGGCCTGGCCCATCAGATCAAGGAGGAATACACGCACTGCCCGCCCGTGCTGCTGCTGGTCGCGCGTTTCGCCGATGCCTGGCTCGGCACATGGTCGCGGGCCGAGGCCTTGTCTGCCTATCCTGTGGACCCCATCCGGCTTCCTGCGCAGGTGGCTGAGCTGCTCCGGGTGCATGCCGCATGACGACGTGGACATGGCCGAACATCCTGACTGGCCTCGTGCGTCGTGAGGGGCTGGAGGCCGAGGCCGCCCAGTGGGCGCTCAATGAAATCCTCGGGGGACGGGCCAGCGATGTGCAGCTGGCAGCCCTGCTGGTCGCCCTGCGAGCCAAGGGAGAGACCGAGGACGAGATCGAGGGGTTGAGCTCAGCTATGCTCGCCAATGCGCTGCCCATCAGCCTGGACCGCGAATCGGTGGATGTCGTCGGCACCGGCGGAGACCGCGCCAACACCGTGAACATCTCCACCATGGCTGCGCTCGTCGCCGCGGCCGCCGGGGCGAAGGTGGTCAAACACGGCTCCCGGGCGGCGTCCTCGCAGTCTGGAACTGCGGACACCCTTGAAGCTCTCGGAGTCAACATCGTGCTGGACCCGGTGCGGCAGGCCGCGGTGCTGGACGAGGTGGGCATCGTATTTCTGTTTGCGCAGCTCTACCACCCCTCCATGAAGCATGTGGCTGGAGTGCGCAGACAGCTGGGCATCCAGACAACTTTCAACTTCCTCGGTCCTCTGTCCAATCCTGCGCGTCCCCGGGCCATGGCCCTTGGCGTCGCCAATGACGCCATCGCACCCGTGGTCGCTCGGGTCTTGGCGGGCCGTGGCGTCCGGGGCCTCGTGTTCCGTGGCTTCGATGGCCTGGATGAGCTGACCACCACATCGCCCTCAGACGTGTGGCTGGTCTCCGACGGCAGGGTGCACCGCACCACGCTGGATCCCGAGGATTTGGGGCTGCAGCCGGCTGCCCCCGCCGACCTGACCGGTGGGGATGCCGCGCACAACGCTCAGGTGATGCGGGAGTTGGTAGCCGGCAGGCGGGGAGCTGTTCGCGACATCGTGTGTCTCAATGCCGCAGCTGCCTTGCTTGCCTACCGGGGTGTCAGCGCCGTCGTTCCGGTCGCTGAGCAGCTGGCTACCACCCTCGATGACGTCAACCGGGTCATCGACGATGGCTCAGCGCAGGCCAAACTCGACGCCTGGATTGAGGCCACCAACCGTTCCTAACTCACCCACAGCGCTGCCACGAGGGGGCCGAGCCAGAGAGAGGGGCCGTACGGGAAGGGCGTTGCCATGCCACCTCTGGCTGCGTGAATGACGGCCCAGACAGCTCCGATCGCGGTGCCCGCCACCAACGCCGCAGTGAATCCCTGGACGCCCAGGGAGCCGGCCGCGGCACCGGTCAGCAGACCCAGCCGCACATCACCGAACCCGAAGGTCCTGGAGAGCCGCCACACCAACCACAGCGCCCCGGCCATGACCAAGGAACCCAGCAGTGCACCAGTGGCCGCTGCGGGCGCCAGCCAACCCATCGCCGCCACCCCGACCGCGACCTGAACGGTGGTGATCCAGTGCAGGCGTTTCGGAAGCCATGTGGTCTTGAGATCCACCCAGACCAGAGCGCCACCCGCGCCCAGATAACCGAGCCACAATGGCAGCTGCTGTGTTGGGAGATGCCAGAGGGAGAGGGCGCAGACGCCAACGATGATCGCGAGCAGAGCGGCATCGGGCAGGCGCGCCACAGCGCGGTAGTCCGGTGGGGCCTCCCCGGGGCCGAGTGAGGGAAATGGCAGCCGCGGCACCACCCACAGCAGGTGGGCCGCGGCTGCCAGAGCACTGGCCAAGGCCAGTGCGATGATGATCAGCGCTGGGCCTTCGTGAACCCTGCGGCCAGGGCCGCCTCCTCAGAGTTGAACCAGACCTCGGCGATCGTCAGCTCGTAGCCCCGGGTGCCGGGGACATGATATTTGCGGGAGCGATCGTTGCCCTTGATGATGAAGCCCTCCGGCGGATTCGGCCCCACATAGGCCCCCTCTCCGTAGCTCTCGGCGGGGCGGGGCTCAGCTGCCGGGGTGGTGGCGTCACCGGTGGCTGCCTGCGCGGCGGACTCGTTGAACTTCGCGGCTGTGGCGAAGGTGTCGTTGTTGTTGATGTAGGCGCGTGACGGCTCGTGCGCAGTCCAGCCGTCGTCCTTCGGGGTCAGGAAATGACGCACTGCGGCGACGGCTCCGGCGATCAGGGTGCCGAAGAAGACGAACTTGACGAATCCCTTGAACTTTCCGCCCTTCTTCTTGACTGGCGTGACGACGGCCCTGTGTCCGGCCGCCTTGTGGAGAGCCTCCTGTAGGTTCGGCAAGACTTTTCCGGTCAACGTCTCATGGGCTGCGTCAACAGCCGGCGGGACCTTGTTCAGCGCATCACGGATGACGGGCTCCCAGTCATCCAGATGCTTCGAGGCGAAGTTTGCGGTCCGCTTGCCCGCCTCGCGGGCGGCAGGGACGGCTCTGCGCTGCGCCTCGGCCAGGATTGCGGCGGCCTTCTCGACGGCTTCGTCCCAGATAGTGCGTCCAGTTTCCGCGGCGGCGGCGGCAGACTCCGCGGCGGCCTTGGTCAGTCGTGACTTTTTCACTGATTCCTCCAATGGTTGGCTCGTGATCGAGCACACACAACGGTACCTGCTGCTTGTGTTGAACCTCAGGCCTGCCCATGAAAAATTGAGTGGAGTCGCGACGGGCCTCCTGGCAGTCACAGGCCGCATGCCTCGTGGCTGAATCCCCGGATGTGCGACTGCGTGTAGGTTGTGGGCATGAGCACAGCAACTCTTCACACCACCAAGGGGGACATCGTCATCGAACTTTTCGACGACGAATCCCCGAAGACGGTAGCCAACTTTGTGGGATTGGCCGGGGGAACCAAGGAATACCGCGACGCCACCACTGGTGAGACCAAGACCGGCAAGTTCTACGATGGCCTCGGTTTCCACCGAGTCATTGACGGATTCATGATCCAGGGTGGCTGCCCCCTGGGAACTGGCACCGGTGGACCCGGATACCGGTTCGAGGATGAATTCCACCCCGAGCATTCCTTCAACCGTCCCTACCTTCTGGCGATGGCCAACGCAGGGCCTGGAACCAATGGCTCGCAGTTCTTCATCACGGTGGCCCCCACCCCGCACCTGAACCGTCGCCACACCATCTTCGGTGAGGTGAAGGATCCCGCCAGCCAGGCTGTTGTCGACGCCATCGCCACCACTGAGACTGATCAGCGCGACCGGCCCGTCACACCGGTGGTGATCAACTCGGTGACGCTGGCCTGATCCAGCGCGCAATGCACTGGCCAGGCCCAGTCGCCGGTGGTGGCGAGCAGCCTCACCCCAGGGGACTCCAGCCAGTCTGCGATGCGTTCCGCCTCCTCGAAGCTCCCGGCAGGCAGGCCGCCGGGAGCTTCGAGGACGGTTTCCGCCAACTGGATCATCGACTCTGCGGCGTCGCGCACCTGTGTGGTGCGGGCATGCGTCGCGGCCGCGAGCTTCCCGAAGCGAATGACGTGGATTGCCCAGCCGTCTCGCTCCGGGGCGGCGGCCACCAGCTCACTGCAGCCTGCGATGGAGCAGACCCGGTGAAACCGCCTGGAGACCTCGTGGGCTGCGATCAGCCGACGAGTCAGGTCCCCGGCCTCCTCGAAACGCTCCTGGGAGATCAGCCTGCCGAGCCGCGGCGCCGCAGAACCCAGCAGGTCCCGGACATCACCCGCGAAGGTGCGAGCCAGCCGCTGCACCCTGTCGGCGTATTCCTCCGCACCCTCACCCAGCTCACATGGCGCCGGGCATCGAGTCAGCTCAGCCAGGGTGCAGGGGATACTGGGCGTGCGTGCCGACAGCCGTTGTCGGCAGGCGCGGATCCCGAAGGCGTCCTGCAGCGCCTGGGCCACCTCAGCTGCTGCCGAGTAACTGTGAAACGGCCCCCAGAAGGCATCCCCATCACACAGTCTGCGCACGGTGGCCAGCCGGGGGAAGGGCTCGTGAGTCAGTGTGAGCCACAGCAGCTGATGCTGCTTCCGTGAGCGGCGGTTGTACCGGGGGGACCTTCCCGCAATCATCCGCAGCTCCCGGACCTCGGCCTCCAGATCTGTTGCACATCTGAGGCCTCTGACCCCGGTGGCCACCTGGACCATCTCGTGAATGTGGCTCCGCTTCTCGGCAGCGGAGAAATACGAGGCGACCCGCTTGCGAAGGCTCCGGGATTTGCCGACGTACAAGATCTCAGTGCGGGGTGAGCCATCGGCATCCGCACCCGCGTGCTCGAACCAGTAGATGCCCGGGGCGTCGGGCATTTCCCTGGCCCATATGCGCTTCGCGCGTCGGTCGGGGGTGACGTGGGAGAGCAGCTCCTGAAGGTCCTCCACTGTGTCCACCCCGAGGTTGCCCACCCGTTCGAGCAGGCCGTGGAGCACGTCAACGGTGGCGTGGGCATCGCTGAGGGCTCTGTGATCAGGCTGGGTGGCTGAGCGGAAATGGGCGACCAGGGTGCTCAACTTGTAATTGCGCACCTCCCCTCTCGTAAGGGTCTGCCGCGCCAGGGCAACAGTGTCGATCACCGTGAACCGTGGCCATCCGATCCCGAGCGACTGCGATGCCCGCTTCAGGAAGCCCAAGTCGAAAGGGGCATTGTGGGCCACGAGCACGCTGTCGCCCGCGAACTGGAGAAAGCTGGGCAGGACGGCTCCCAGAGGCGGCGCAGCGGACACCATTGAGTCGGTGATCCCGGTCAGCAGCTGGATCATCGGTGGAATGGGAGAGGTGGGCCTGACCAGGGTCTGGAAGTCTCCCGTCACCTCCCCGCCGCACACCTTCACGGCCCCGATCTCTGTGATCTCGGCTTTGGCGCCGGCTCCCGTGGTCTCCAGGTCAACCACACAGAAGGTCGTCTGGCTGAGATGGGTTCCCAGGTCATCGAAGCTGGGTTGCTCCTGTGGTGAGCGCTGTGCCGGGTGCATGGGCAAGACGCTAGCCGCGAGCCCCGACAAAATATCAGCGCCTCCTGCGAGGGCGGCGTGCATGCATGAGCTGGTGATCGACGGTGACTGCTGCGTGGCCTCGGCTGCCGGGAGCGCTGCATGGGCTGCCCGCTGGCTGATGGTGTCTCGATGCCGTCTCGCGAGAGGGCAGAGCAGGAGGCTCTTGCAGTGGCGTTGCTCCAGGTCGGGCTGATCCCGCCCCTGAGGTTGCGGTTTGGGAATGGTCTAAAGGTCGTTTAAGATTCTCTCAGCCTCATTCCCGAGTGTCTGGAGAGCATGAGTGAAACACTTCCGCGTGGGTCTGGTGGGCCTGTTGGTCGCCACGAGCGTCATTTTTGTCCCATCGGCGTCCGCTGACCCGGATGCTGTCAAAGCGGCAAAAGCCGATCTGGATCGAATCCATGAGGAGTCCGCCGCGTTGGATGCCCAGATCATTGAGGCGGCCTCACGGGCCTCAGATGCGGAGACGAAGCTCGCGTCGCTCGATACTGATCTGGCCGCCCAGGAGGAGAAGGTCGGCAAGCTCAGTGACGATCTCGGCGATCTTGCGATGCTGCAACTCAACAGCGGGGGACTCGACATCACCAGTCAGCTGCTGAGCAGTGGCACTGATTCGAGCTTCCTGTCGGGGCTGTCCACCATTCAGAACGAGACAGACCGAAGCAACTCCGATCTCCAGGCGCTGCAGGTGGAGCAAGCTCGCCTGGACGTCCTCCGCGACGACCAGGAGTCCACCACCAAGTCCCTCCAGGAGGACAAGGCCGCCAAGGAGCGTCTCATGGAGGACTATAAGGAGAAGGAGGCCGAGGCGCAGGCGGTCTTCGACCGCTTGAACGCGGAGGAGCAGGAGCGACTCCGAGAGCTGGAGCGGCAGCGCGCGGCTGAAGAGGCTGCACGGCAGAATGCCTCCCCCTCGCCCAGCCCCGGTGGTGACGACAAGGCCAAACCTGAGGATCCACCCGTCCCCGAGGGCGGCGGCGGATCTGATCGGGCCTCCCAGGCCCTGAGCGTCGCCATGTCCAAGCGAGGCTCCTCCTATGTCTTCGGCGCCACAGGCCCTGGCTCTTTCGACTGCTCCGGTCTCATGGTGTACGCCTACAAGCAGGTGGGCATCTCGCTTCCGCGGACATCCAATGCGCAATACGGTGCGGGCTCGGCTGTCTCAAAGGGAGATCTGCGTCCCGGTGACCTCGTGTTCTACTACGGCAGCCTCAGCCACGTTGGCATGTACATAGGCAACGGCCAGATCGTGCACGCGGCCAACCCACGCAGCGGGGTCGTGGTCGCTGGACTGGACTCAATGCCCTACGTGGGTGCTCGTCGCGTCGGCTGATACCGAACGCGATGTGGTACGGATTCTTCAAGCACGTTCTGTTCCGTCCGCTGGTCCGTTACGGTTTTCGCGCCCGCATCGTGGGGGCTGAGAATGTTCCGGTAGGTGGCGGCGCCATCCTGGCCAGCAACCACATCGCCACGATGGATCCGGTGGTCATCCCCGCGATGCTGCCCCGGAAGGTGACCTTCCCCGCGAAGCGTGAGCTGTTCGAGGGCAACAAGGGCATCGGATCAAAGATCGTGGCGTGGTTTCTGAAGGCCATCGGGATGGTTCCCATGGACCGTGGAGGAGGTCGAGCCTCGGCGGCTTCCCTTCGAGCCATATTCGAAGTGCTGGACAGTGGCAAACTGGTTGGCATTTTCCCGGAGGGGACCCGTTCCCCGGACGGACGTCTCTACAAGGGCAAGACCGGCATGGCCCGCATGGTGCTCGCCTCAGGGGCCCCCGTGCTGCCGGTGGGGCTCGTCGGAACCCAGACGGTGAAGGGCTTTCTCGGGATTCCCTGGGTGCGGCGTCCCATCGTGATTGTGGGAAAGCCCCTCGACTTCTCTGATCTGCAAGGCATGGAGAGTGAAACCCGGATCCTCCGCTGGGTGACGGAGGAGGTGCTGGCGGCGATCCAGGAGCTCACCGGCCAGGAATACGCCGACGTCTACGCCACGCGCGTCAAATACGGCGACCTGAAGGAGACGGGGTCCGACGAGTTCCTGCTTCCCCGACCCGGCGGCGGACCCAGACCGGTGGTGACGGACGAGTGAGCTTGGGGCCGCCTCCCACCTCAGCGCGCCTGGGCTGGCTCCAGGCGGCTTCCTCCTGGTTTCGCAAGGACTACGACGTTCTGGGACGTGTCTTCGTCGTCACATCGACGGTGCGGATCGTGCTGGGCATCCACCTCTTGGTGGTGAATCTCTGGGTCGTCTACCCGAATGCCCACAACAAGGCCGGTCTTCTCGCAGCATTGGCGGTTGCCACCGCCTGGACCACATTCGTGACAATGCTGCTTCGGCGTCCCACGGCACGCAGCCTGTGGGTCCATCTCGCCGACGCCGCGGTCACCTGTTCGCTCATCCTGGCAACCCCTCTAGTGACACACCATCCATACGCTGACCTGTCGCTGGCGATCTTCTGGATGGCAGGCTGCTCGCTCTACGCGGCTGTTCTGCGAGGGCCGGCAGTGGGCATCGCATCCACCGTCGCGACGTCCATGGCGATGTTCGCCACTCCTCCACGGTTCACACTGGCTCGCTGCGATGTGTCCCTGGCGATCCTCCTGATGTCGGTCTGCGCCGGTGTGCTCATCACGCAGTTCAAGCACACCATCACTGAGCAGGAGCGGGCGAGAATTCGCTCCGTCGCACTCGGGGAGCGGGAGAGGCTCGCGAGAATCGTGCACGACGGGGCTTTGCAGGTTCTCGCGCTGGTGGAGCGGGAGGGACCCGACCTGGGACCCCGGGGAGCTCGTCTGGCGGAGTTGGCGCGACGATCGGAGAACCAGCTGAGAAACCTGATCAGGGATCGCGAGATCATTGATGAGGCCACCACCATGCACGTTGACTTGGCTGCGCAATTGGACAAGTATCAGAGTGGGACCGTGACGGTGTCGACGATGGCAGGCAACGTCATGGTGCCGAGGCTGATCGCTGAAGAGGTTGAGGCCACTTTGATGGAGGCCCTGAAGAATGTGGACAGGCATGCCGGGCCGGGTGCCAAGGCATGGGTGTTGCTGGACCAGGAGGACAGCTCCGAGATCATCCTCTGGGTACGTGATAACGGTGTTGGGATGGATTTGTCGGAGGTTGATTTGGCTGGCGATCGCGGAAGGCTTGGGGTTCGCAACTCCATTGTGGGCCGGGTCGCTGCCCTCGGGGGAACGGCGACTGTCAAGTCCAGTCCTGGCTTGGGAACTGAGTGGGAACTGCGGTTCCCGGTGAGGGTCGGTGAGCCGTGAGCGGCATGGAGCGTAGCCGCGTGATGCTGGTGGATGACCACCCAATGTGGATTGATGCACTTGGTGAGGACCTCACGGAGGAGGGCTTCGAGGTCGTGGCCTCGGCCAAGAACGGCACCGAGTGTCTGCAACGGGCTCGCGCGACGCGCCCCGACGTGGTGGTGATGGATTTGCAGATCCCGGACCCGGATGGTGCAACCTGCACGGAGCTGCTGGTCCGGGAGTTCCCCGACCTCCAGGTGTTGGTGATGTCCGCCAGCGGTGAGCGCGACGATGTGCTGCGTGCGATGAAGGCCGGCGCCAGAGGCTACCTTGTGAAGTCAGCGTCGAAGGCTGAGCTCATAGAGGGCGTGCGCCGCACCGCTGCCGGGGATGCGGTCTTCACCCCGGGACTTGCAGGGCTGGTGCTGGGCGAGTTCCGTCGCATGGTCAACGTTGCCCGCAGCCACGATGACGATGGCCCTGTGCTGACCACGCGGGAGGTGGAGGTGCTTCGCCGGGTGGCGAAGGGCCTGGCCTACCGGGAGATCGCCGAGGAGTTGTTCGTCTCCCACCGCACTGTTCAGAACCATGTGCAGAACGTGTTGCGGAAACTTCAGCTGCACAACCGTGTCGAGCTGACCCTGTATGCCATCGACCAGGGACTTCATGACCCAAACCAGTGACAGGTGCCACGTCGCTTTGAGGTAGTCTTCCCGCCATGTCATCTATGATGTCCCGGGCCGAACTGCGCTCTCTTCCGTTGGTCCAGCAGCCAGAGTATCCGGATGAGTCAGCGCTCGACCGCGTGATCGACACGATGGAGCAACTACCGCCCCTGGTGTTCGCGGGGGAATGTGACGATCTGCGTGAGCGGCTGGCAGAGGTCGCGGAGGGCAGGGCATTTCTTCTGCAGGGTGGGGACTGCGCGGAGTCCTTCGAGGCTGTGACCGCCCAGAACATCAAGGGGAAGCTGCTGGTTCAACTCTCCATGGCAGTGGTCATGACCTACGCCGCGCAGGTGCCGGTGGTGAAGGTGGGACGCATCGCCGGCCAGTACGCCAAACCTCGCAGTAAGGACACGGAGACCCGCTCGGGGGTCACCCTCCCCAGCTACCGGGGGGATGCCATCAATGGTTTCGAGTTCTCCGCCGCATCACGGATCCATGACCCGGAGCGCTTGGTGCAGGTCTACAACGCCTCCGCGGCCACCCTCAATCTGGTGCGGGCCTTCGTCAAAGGCGGTTTCGCGGATCTCAGGGGAGTTCACACCTGGAACCGGGATTTCGTCGGAAATTCGACGACCGAGGTGGCCTATCAGCAGCTGGCAGCGGAGATCGACCAGGCGCTGGCGTTCATGGTGGCCTGTGGCGTCGATGACAGGGCCCTGTCCACCATCGACTTCTACGCCTCCCATGAGGCTTTGCTCCTAGAGTATGAACGTGCTCTGACGAGAGTCGACTCACGCTCCCAGCAGCTGTACGGCTGCTCCGGGCACATGCTCTGGATCGGGGAGCGCACCCGGCAGCTGGATGGCGCGCATGTCGAGCTGCTGCGTCGCATCCGCAATCCGCTGGGAGTCAAACTCGGTCCGACGACCACACCGGAGGACGCCATCGCGCTGGCCGATCGCCTGGATCCGGACCGGGTGCCCGGCAGGATCACCTTCATCACCCGGATGGGTGCTGGCAGGGTGCGTGACGTGCTCCCGAGGGTGGTCGAGGGGGTGGAGTCCACTGGCCGCAAGGTTGCCTGGGTCTGTGACCCGATGCACGGCAACACCTTTGAGGCCGCCAATGGGTACAAGACCCGGTCCTTCGATGATGTGGTGGAGGAGGTTCGTGGATTCTTCGATGTCCACGATGCCCTGGGCACGTGGCCGGGTGGCCTGCACGTTGAGCTCACTGGCGATGACGTCACGGAGTGCCTTGGGGGAGCGGTCCCGCTGGGAGAGGCCGACCTGGCCAACCGATACGAGACGGTCTGCGACCCGCGGCTGAACCGCAACCAGAGCCTGGAGTTGGCCTTCACCGTCGCGACACGTCTGAAGGAGGGACGCAATGGCCGGTCTAATCCGGTTCAGGCCTTCCAAGCCCGTGATCTCTAGCGCCGCGTGACGGAAGTTCGTCAGTGGGAGGCGGTCCCGGGGTGGATGATGTGTCACGGCAGCCGAGCGAAGCGATACTGGGCGTACCGTGAATGAGGTGAACGAAGCCAGGCGCGCAGCGTCCGGAGCTGAAAGACACCCAGGGAAACCTCCCCACTCCATGGTTGACCCCGCGGCTTTGCGGCACGTGTCGTGCTGAGGCGGCTCAGTGTCTGCGACGTGCACGTCGCCGCAACTCTTCGACTAGGGCGTCGAGGCGCTTCGTGCGACCACTGGGCCAAGCCGTCAGCAGCAGGGCAGTGACTACCAGCGTGCCGCCGGTCAGCACGTGCCAGGACAGATGCTCCATGCCGAAGCCGATGGCGAATCCAGCCGCCCATACGGGTTCCGAGCACATGATCACCGCTGACGTGGTGGCTGGCACATAGCTCTGCGCCCAGCTCTGCAGGAACAGAGTCACTGCGCCGCAGAAGATCCCCAGATACAGGATCGGCAGCCACACATCCCACGATGAGGGCATGTGGTAATCCACGAAGGGCATGAACAGCAGGGCGCCGCCAGCGCCGCTGAGCGCCTGCATCAACGTCAGAGACTGGACGGTCTCGGGCTGCACCCAGCGGCCCAGCAGCACGATGTGCAGGGCGAAGAACACCGCGCTCAGCAGCGTCAAGGCAGCGCCGAAGCCGAAACCGGCCTCGCCGCTGCCGTGCCCCATCGCCAGGATGCTGATGCCGCTCACCGTCAGGAAGATCGCCACCCAGATACGCCGTGTGGTGCGCTGCTTCAACAGCAGCGGCGTCAGGACAGCTGTGAACACCACATAGCTGGCGGTGATGAATCCCGACAGAGACGGGGGAGTGTATTCGAGACCCACCATCTGCAACGCCAGACCGGAATTGAAGATCAGGCCCAGCGCAGCTCCCTGCAGACAGGTCGCGCGCCTCATCCGCAGATGAGGCAGGAATGGAGGCAACAGGCACAGCGCCGTCAGCAGAAGCCGGGAGATCAGCAGGTCCGCAGGAGTCATCGCCGCATAGGCGCCTTTGGCCACCACCACGGTTGAGCCCCAGGCAGCTGCCGCGAGGAGTAGCGCGGCAGGTGGCAAGACATGGCGATTAAGGCTCACGAGTTTAGCTTAGAGGCTCCGCTTCTGGGCCGGTTCGCAGGGGAGTGCGGCAAGCGCGATTATGGCAAGACGGTGTGCTGTGATCAGGATTCGTAGACTGTGATGGTGCTGCCCTTTGGAGCCTGAGAACCTGCCTTCGGGTCGGTGTCTGAGACGAGGCCAGCCCCGATGGGGAAGGCGGGATTGGGCTTGACCTCCACCTCGAAACCAGCGGCCTCAAGCGTCTTGCGGGCTGTCTCAGTGCGGTGGAAGCGGACATCAGGCACCGTCACCATCTCAGGGCCCAGAGACCTCACCAACTTGATGGTGTCACCTTTCCTCCCCGTGCCGCTCGATGGGGTCTGCGAGCTGACCATGCCCTCGGCGACGGTGGTGGAGTGCTCCTCGGAGACCTCCACAGTGAACCCCAGCGAGGTCAGCTCCCTCTGGGCGGTGTCGACGCTCTGGCCGGTGAAGTCCTTGATCTTCAAGGGCTCCGGTCCCTTGCTCACCACGAGGTTAACGGAGGTTCCAGGGGGAAGCATTGCGCCGGCAGGCTCGCTGGTGGAGATGATCTTGCCGGACTCAGCCTCCGCCGACCACACTTCCTTGACCTCACCCACCTTCAGCTGAACCGACTCGAAGGCTGCGCGGGCATCATCGACCGTGAAACCGACGACTGCGGGCATCGCGTAGCGCTCCGGGCCCTTCGAGATCGTCAGGGTGACCTTGCTGCCCCGGGGGGCTCGCATCCCCCCAGAGGGGTCTGTCCTGATGACCGAACCCGCTGCCACGTCCTCGGAGTATTCATCCACCGTCGTGAAGTCCAGGTCGTTGGCCTGCATGGCCTTGACGGCCTGCTCACGGGGTGTGCCCACCACGTCCGGCGTCGTGGTGAAGCGCCCGTGCCCCCACCACCAGGAGCTGAGGCCGACGATGGCGGTGATCAGCAGCACCAGGAGCAGCAGGATCATTCCCCGTCGCCGCCGATGCACTGGATCATGGGAGATGCTCAGCTGCGGGAAGATCGGCGTCCTGTGAGAGCTGGGCTGCGGGTTTCCCCGCTGGCTCGGCATCGTCGCGGCGGGTGAGGCCGCAGCCTCGGGGGAACGCGGTGACCGCGGCTGGACGGGAACCGTGATGGCATCGGGATCGTACACCCGCTGGACTCTCTTGGAGACCTGCGGGATCGTGGTCGTCGGCAGCTCCGTGAGCGGCCGGGGACGTGGCTCCGGGCGTGGGGCGATGTGCTGAGTCACGTCCTCGTGGTCACTGGGTCTCGGCCTGAGACGGGCTGCCAGGGTCGGGTTGTGACGATCCGGGTTGCGCAGCAGCTCCGTGCGAACCTGACGCAGCTTGGACATCAGCTCCCGGCCATCGGCGATCCTGGTGTCCGGGTCACGTGCGGTGCAGGCCGACACCAGCGCATCCAGATAGTCCGGCATGAAGCCTGGCACCCCGAGCTCCCGCAGCTTCGCTGAGGGCGCTGGGACGTCGACGTTCACGTGGTTGTAGGCGATCTGGTAGTTGTTCTCGCCGACATGCGGCTTCTTCCCGGTCAGCAGTTCGAAGAGGACGATGCCCGTCGAGTAGATGTCGCTGCGTGAGTCCGGTCGGGCATGGGTCACCAGCTCAGGCGGCAGGTACGAGGCCGTGCCGACCAGCACCCCGGTGGCAGTCATCTGAGGTGACGTGGTCTGCCGGGCCAGCCCGAAATCCGCCACTTTCACCTGACCACGAGCCGATATCAGGACGTTCTCAGGCTTGATGTCGCGATGGACGATGCCGTACTCATGCGCCGCGGCCAGAGCTGAGGCGAGCGGCTCCAGCAGATCCAGGGCCCGTAGCGGCTTCAACGGCGCCTCTCGTGCGATCAGGCGGCGCAGAGTCTCCCCGTCGATGAACTCCATGACGATGTATGGCTGGCCCTGCGAGGTGCCCTGATCGAAGATGCTGACCACCGATGGATGGTTGATAAGGGCGGCTGAACGGGCCTCACGGTCGAACTTCGCCTCGAACTCATCGTCCTCGCCCAAATCCTGTCGCATGATCTTGACTGCGACGGTGCGCTGCAGGCGGGTGTCGCGGGCACGGTAGACGGTGGCCATCCCCCCGCGAGCCAGCTTCGCCAGGATCTCGTAACGGTCATCCAGCACGCTTCCGACCATCGGGTCGTGCGCACTGTTCTTGTTCACTGAGATCTCCAGAAGCCTCTAGGGGAAGTCGATGCTCCACAAGGATAAGCCTGTCTTTGAGTGTAGGCCGCGCGCCAAGCAGTCACTGTGGTCGGCGCGCCGCGTAGGCTCTGCATCATGACTGTCCTCACGAGCCTCCGCTCGCGCCTGATGCTCACCCGGCTAGCGGCTGAGGTGCCCCTGGCCGAGGCGCCTGAGCGGCTCCCCGAGATTGCGCTCGGCGGTGTCGACCTGGCCCTGCTCACCACAGATGAGCATTCCAGGGATGTCCAGGCCCGCTTCCAAGAGCTGCAACGCGACTTCGGGCAGCGGGTGCTGCTTGCCATCGACAATCCCAGGCTGAAACCCGATGTGTGCGTTCCACGACGGAAGATCCGCTACTACCGGCCCCATGAGTGGGCCCTGCTGGGCAGGCGAGTGCGGGATGACAGCAAGCTCCGCAAGCCCGACAGCCTGCAGTTCCTGATCCTCCAGGACGCCGGGCCGGAATCACCGCTGCTTCGATCCGCGGTGGAGGCCCAGCCGCCCCTGCAAGCCGGTTCCCTGCCCTGGTTCCCCGAGGGTGATCTCCGCCCGGGGGCGGTGGAGAAGCTGGTCAGGGCTGGTGCCCGCCGCGTCTGGCTGACGGGACGCAACCCCGTCGAGGACCTCTTGGCGATCGACGAGCTGCTGCGCGACTCCTGGCGGGAGGACCCCCAGGAGCATGCCTACCGGGGAGCGGCCTCCATCGCCTGAGAGCCCGCAGGAGGACCGCTACCCCTGATCCGGCTGTCGCCAGATGTGGGCGGGTTCCCCGCGCTGCGCGGCGGTCAACCACCAGGCGGCTTCCACGCATGCCGCGCCCACCAGGCCCGCGACCACTCCGAACAGCATGGCTCCCACGTTGCTGAGGTCCAGCGTCAGCAACTGCTGCGACCAGGGCAGCAGGAACAAACCCACGTAGAAGAGATAGGCGAAGGCCACCAGGCCAAGACGCCAGGTCACCCAGGGACGGGCGACCACCGCGAGCACCCAGGTCGCGGTGATGATGAGCGCCGCGAGGGTCGCGGTCGACGCCTGAGTCTGCACTGCGGACGAGACCCCGCCGAAACCGCGCGTCGCGATGTAGGTGACGGTGGACACCAAGCCGACGATCACTCCTGAGGGGACCGCCAACGCCAGCACGCGGCGCACAAACCCCGGCCGGGCCCGCTCCCTATTCGGGGGCAGCGACAGCAGGAAGGCGGGTATCCCGATCGTGAACCAGCCGACCACGGTCATCTGCAGTGGGACGAACGGATTCGGCAGCCCCAGCAGGCCGACGATGAGCGCCAGCGCCACGGCGTAGACGGTCTTCGTCAGGAACAGCTTCGCGACCCGCTCGATGTTGCCGATCACCCGCCGCCCCTCGGCGACCACATGGGGCAGGGTCGCGAATCGGTCGTCGAGCAGCACAATCTGCGCGACGGCGCGGGTGGCGGCCGAACCTGACCCCATCGCGACGCCCAGGTCAGCGTCCTTCAGGGCCAGGACGTCGTTGACGCCGTCACCGGTCATCGCCACGGTCTGACCCTGGCTCTGCAGGGCCGTGACCATCGCGCGTTTCTGCTGCGGCGTGACCCGGCCGAACACATCCGCCCTTCCGACGGCCTCTGCGAACTCGGCCTCCCCGGTGGGCAGATGGCGGGCATCGACGGCCTCTGCGACAGACACCCCGAGCGAGCGGGTCACCGCCCCGACTGAGGCGGCGTTGTCGCCGGAGATGACCTTCACCTTGACGTTCTGCTCATTGAAGTAGGCAAGGGTGTCCGCGGCATCGGGGCGAACCAGCTGATCCAACACCAGTAGGGCGGCCGGGGTGACCTTGCCGGGAGCCTCAGGGGAGTCCACTTGCTGGGATGCGCGGCCGAGGAGAAGCACACGACGGCCCGTGGAGCCGATCTCCTCCGCCCTGGTGGCGACATTGGGGGGTGCCAGCACATCCGGAGCCCCCAGCACCCAGTTGCCGCCTCTGGCGAAGGAGACTCCCGACCACTTCTTGGCTGATGTGAAAGGCGCCCTTGCGGTCACCTCCCAGGCCTGCTGGGGGGTGGGAATCGCCTCTGCGATGGCGTTCATGGAGGCGTTGGGGGCCGGGTCGGCAGCCACCAGCTGGGACAGCACCTCCTTGACGCCGGCCTCGTCGCCGTCCAGGACGATGATCTCGCCGAGGGTCATGGCGTTCTGGGTGAGCGTGCCGGTCTTGTCGGCGCAAACCACGCTGACCCGGGCCAGCCCCTCGATCGCGGGCAGCTCCTGCACCAGGCACTTGCGTTTGCCCAGACGGATCACACCGAGGGCGAAGGCCATGGAGGTCAGCAGCACGAGGCCTTCGGGGATCATCGGGACCAGGGCCGCCACCATCCGCAGCGCGGAGTCCTGCCAGGTTGCCCCCGGCTGGTTGAACTGAACCCAGATGGTGAGCAGGCCGACGGGAACCAGCAGGAAAGAGACGAAACGCAGGATCTTGTCGATACCAGAGCGCAGCTCCGAGTTCACCAGCGTGAACTTCGCAGCCTGCGCCGTCAGCTGTGCTGCATAGGCCTCCGCCCCCACCTTCGTGGCCCGGTACACCCCTGATCCCGAGACCACGAAGGCACCTGAGAGCAGTTCGTCGCCGGCGACCTTCGCAACGGGATCGGCCTCACCCGTCAGCATCGACTCGTCCACCTCAAGGTAGTCGTGAGCCACGACCTCCCCATCCACGACGATCTGATCACCCGGATTGATCACGATCAGGTCATCAACCACAACCTGGTCCCGGGGCAGCGACACCCGCTCGCCGTCACGCAGCACCGTGGGGTGCGCCTCCCCGATGACCGCCAGGTTGTCGAGGGTGCGTTTCGCCCGGAGCTCCTGGATGATGCCGATCGCTGAGTTCGCGATGATCAACAGCGCGAAGGCCCCTTGCAGCAGCTGCCCGGTGGCTGCGACGATCACGAACAGCGCGGCCAGCATCGCATTGACCCGTGTGAGGACGTTCGCCCTGATGATCTGCCAGGTGGAGCGGCCTGAACGCTCGGGCAGCGTGTTGATCTGGCCAGCCTGGACCCGGCTGGCCACCTCCGCCGCGGTCAGGCCCCTGAGCTCAGCGCTCACGACGGATCGTCCTCTCTGTGAGGGCTGTCAGCGCCGTGCGGGCCTCGTCCGGCAGCCTCACGCTGTCGAGGGCCACCAGGGCAGCCTGGCCTCTTTCGTTGATGTGCTGTTCGATCACGTCCAGGGCTCCTGTCGAGGTGATGATGGTGCGGGCCTCAGCGATGTCGCTGATGGTGGGGGAGGGGTTTCCCAGGAGGTGGCGCAGGAAGGCGTTCTGCTGCCTGTCCGCGCGCGCCAGGGCCTCAAGGATCAGCAGGGTCCTCTTGCCCTCACGCAGGTCGTCGCCCGCTGGCTTTCCGGTTACCGCCGGGTCGCCGAAGATCCCGAGCACGTCATCCCGGAGCTGGAAGGCGCCTCCCAGGAGTGATCCGAAACGCCCCAAAGCCTTAAGGAGCTCACCTCCGGGATCGGCTCCGCCCAGAACCGCGCCGATCTCCAGAGGACGGCGCACGGAATAGCGGGCTGACTTGTACTCCAGCACCCGCTCTGCCTGGTCCTGCCCGTCGGCCGTGGTCGTCTGGAATGCTGCTGCGACGTCCAGGTACTGGCCAAGCAGCACCTCGGTGCGCATCGTCTGCAGCAGTGGGCGGGCATTGTCGAGGGCATCGGTGGGCAGGCCCGAAGACTCGAACATCTCACTGCTCCAAGCCAGCAGCGCATCGCCCAGCAGCACAGCCGCCGCTGCCCCGAACTCCTCAGAGGAGCCGCCTCCGCAGGCCTGTGCATGGATGGTCTCGTACTGTCGGTGAGCGGAGGGATGTCCCCGTCGGACGTCAGAGCGGTCGATCAGGTCGTCGTGGACCACCAGGGAGGCATGCAGCACGTCCAGGGAGGCGGCTGCTCGTATCAGCGCGGCGGGGTTCTCTGGGATCTCCGCGGCGGCTGCGTATCCCCAGTAGCAGAATGCGGGGCGCAGCCTCTTGCCGCCAGCGGTGTAGGTGCGGGCCACATCCAGGATCGGAAGGCTGCCGACCTGGGTGGCGAGTGGGATCTGCGAGTCAAGGAAGTCTGTGATCGCCTCGCCCACTCGACGGATGAGCTCAGAGCCGGAAGGATCGTCCGGAGCAGGCAGCAGCATGACCCCCAGCTTATCCGCGCTGTCGTTGCCGGTGCTTCTTGTGGGGATGAGATGTCGTGGCTGCGATGCATCCACCCCCTGTGTGGGTTCTGCGGCCTTCACGTGGAGGGTCCGGAGCTGAGCGCCGACCGCCACGCGGAGCTGCCGACGTCGAGGACCGTCATGCGTTGGGTGGCGCGAGTCAGCGCGACGTAGAGCACACGCTCCGCGCCCGGGGCCTCGGCCACGATCTCATCGGGGGCCAGCACCAGCACACCGTCGTACTCCAGCCCCTTTGCCTGCAGGGCAGTGACCACCAAGAGGCGTTCCTCCAGGGCTGTCAGAGCCGGATCCGACATGGTGAGGCGAGTCACGAAGTCCAGGCGTGACGGCGGAACCACGATTCCGATGGTCCCGCTGACGTGCCCGGCCAGCTCCCGGACTTGGGTGACGAGAGCGTCGGTCAGGTCGGCCTCGCCTGTCTCAAGGAGCTTCGGCTGCAGCCCTGTTGTCCGGACGGCCCGAGGCAGATCGGCCTTGGGAAACACCCGTGTCACGACTTTCGCTGCGAGATCGAAGATCTCGGAGGGGGAGCGATAGTTGGTGGACAGCTTGAATCGGCGCAGCGGGGCGCGACCCACAAGGTCGGTCAGGGCTCGCTCCGTCTCGGCCGCGTCGGGATAGGAGCTCTGGGCGGGATCACCGACCAGGGTCCATGACGCCTGGGGTCCGCGTCGCCGGAGCATCCGCCACTGCATGGGCGTGATGTCCTGGGCCTCGTCCACCAGGATGTGAGCGTAGGTTGACTGTGGCTCATCGTCGGGGGGCGACGAGGAACGCTCCCGGCCGAGCAGGTCAGCGGTGGTCACCAGCTCGGAGACGTTGCCGAAGTCCACGTAGACCGGGTCGTCTTCGACCTCGGCGGGGATGGGCCCGAGCATGTCGAGCAACTCATCGAGCAATGCCATGTCGGCGACCGACCAGCCGGTGATCTCGATATCCCCGGTCTGAAGCCACTGGTAGGAATCGAAGAGCGCCTCACGATCAGCTGCGCTCAGGTTGCGGGCCAGCCTGTCCAGCACATCACGCTCGGCCAGTCGTGCCAGCATTCTGGGTGCGTCAACCATCGGCCACCAGGCGTTCATGAACTCCCGGAAGGCGTGGTGATCCCGGATCTGCTCATCAATCTGCTCGGGGGAGAGATCCACCTCCACCGTCAGCTTTCCGGCCAGGGCCCGTGCGACGCCGGTCTCGGCAGCCGCCCGACCTCGGTTCATCTTGTGGCTGGACAGCACCGACTCGCGGATGCCTGCCAATTCGACGGCGTTCAGCTGAAGCACCTCGCCCTTGACGGTGACACGGATCGAATCCAGGCCTGGGGCGATGGGATCGCGGACCAGCCGCCGCAGCACCTTGAGCATCCTCAAGGACCCCTTCACGGATGCCGCAGCCGCGGCGTCGACACGTTCGGAGGTCATTCCCAGAACATCGACGGCGATGGCGCCGACGGCCCGAAGCGTGACCGAGTCCTCACCCAGGCTCGGCAGGACCCGTTCGATGTAGTTCATGAACACTGAGCTGGGACCGACCACCAGCACCCCGCCCTTCTCCAAACGGGCGCGGTTTGTGTACAGGAGGAAGGCTGCGCGATGCAGGGCGACCACAGTCTTGCCGGTGCCGGGCCCCCCGCCGATGATCGTGAAACCCTGGTAGGGGGCGCGGATGGCCTCGTCCTGCTCAGCCTGAATGGTGGCGACGATATCGCGCATGGTTCGGCCTCGCGCCCGGGTGAGCGCCGCCATCAGAGCGCCCTCCCCCAGAATGGGGAGGTCGGTCTCGACGGTGGTGTCCAGCAGGTCATCTTCCAGCCCAATGACCTTGTCGTCACGGCAGCGCAGCACCCGACGTCGGATCACATGCATGGGAGCGGCCTGGGTGGCGCGATAGAAGGGCTCTGCCGCGGGCGCCCGCCAGTCGATGACGAGAGGCTCGTATTCCTCGTCTCGCACCCCGAGCCGCCCGATATAGCGGGTCTCGGGAAAGGTCAGATCAAGACGGCCGAACACCAAGCCCTCATGTTCGGCGTCGAGAACAGCCAACCGCCTCACGGCCTGATAGGCGAAGGCATCCCGTTCGAAAAGGGCTGTGCCCGACTCCTCACGCAGATAGTCGGCGCGATCACTTTGATATAGCTCAGCCCCGCTGCGGGCGAGCGAACGGGCGCTGGCCGCGGAGACGGCCAGATTCTCGTAGACCCGGTTGACGTGCTCCTGTTCCAACTCGATTTCGTGTTGAAGGTCACCTTGGGAAGTGGTCAACGGCTTGTATCCTCACATTTTAGGTGGACGATCCAGCTTACCCGGTTTGGGATCGGGCCTGTTTACTCGTAGCCTCATGGACGACATGAGGGAGCAGAATAATGATGAGCAGTGACCGTCCGGGCAATTCTCAGCCAGCAACGGGAGACAATCCCGCACGACCATGGCAGATGGCAACGGCTGCCCTTGCAGTTGCGCTGGTGCTCTGCCTCGGTGCGCTGGCGCAGGGCACCCAGCGGGGGGAGGCCCAGGCCACCGTCACTGTGACCGCTGGCGCAGGACAGACCGCCTCCGGGCAGGCGGAGCAGCCCCCCGCAACGGCTTCCAAGAACGCAGAGCAGGATGCTGCAATCGATGCCCTGGCGCGCCGGCAAGAAGGCGATCCCATGGCCAAAGGCAGGGTGGATGCCCCCGTCGTGATGATCGAGTATGCCGACTACCGGTGCCCCTTCTGCTCGGTGTTCGCGGAAGACACTCTTCCCCAGCTTCAGCCGTTGATCGACGACGGCACCCTGCGCGTCGAGTTCCACGACATGGCGATCTTCGGCGAGGACTCCATCAACGCCGCCGCAGCCGCCCGCGCCGCCGGGGAGCAGGGCCTTTTCTGGGAGTTCCAGGCTGCCCTCTACGCACGCCTGCCGAATCAGGGACACCCCGACGTCAAGGACGACCTGGTCATGGAGATCGCCCAGCAGGTGGGGGTCAAGGACATGTCCGCGTTCGAGACCGCCTACCGAGCGCAGGAGACCAGGGAAGCTGTGGTGAGGCACACCGAGGAGGCCAAGGGGCTGGGCATCCGGGGCACCCCCTTCTTCTTCGTTGGGAGGCAGCAGATCTCCGGGGCCCAGCCGCTGGAGGTCTTCCAGCAGGCGATCCAGCAGCAGAGGAACGCATGATCTGATGGAGGTCGGATTCGCGGGCGCCTTCCTGGGGGGATTGGCGGCTCTGCTGAGCCCATGCGCCGCCATGCTCCTGCCCTCTTTCTTCGCCTACGCCTTCGGTGAGGACAGACGACGGCTCATCGCAAGAACCTGCGCGTTCTACCTGGGGCTGCTGCTTCCCCTGGTTCCTCTGGGCCTTGGGGTTGGTGCGCTCGGGTCGCTGCTCACCGAGCACCGGGGAACGCTGGCTCTGGTCGGTGGGCTGGTGATGATCCTGTTTGGGGTGGTGACGTTGCTGGGACTCCAGCTGCCTGTCCCTGGTGTGAGCAGCTCCGGTGGCACCAGCACCGTCGCCGTGGTCTTGATGGGGGCGGTCTATGGTCTGGCCGGCGCATGCACAGGCCCGCTGCTGGGCGCGGTCCTGACCTTCGCGGCAGTCGGTGGCTCAGCGTTCTATGGGGCACTGCTGATGATGATGTTCGGCGCAGGGATGGTCACTCCGCTGCTGCTGCTGGCTTGGGTGTGGGATGAGCTCGGCATCACCAGGTGGCTCAGGCCGAGGCCCGTCCGGATGGGGCCTGTGAACACCAGCTTGTGGAATCTGATCAGCGGCATCCTGCTCATCGGCATCGGCTGCCTGTTCCTGTTCTCTGATGCGACCTCGGCGCTGGGTGGGCTGCTTGACGCGCGTCAGCAGTTCGACCTGGAGAACTGGCTTCGCCGCTTCGCCGGCGGCATCCCCGACGCGGTGGCGATCCTGATCCTGTTGGCCGGGGCTGGGGCTGTGATCTGGTGGGTGAGCCGGCGCTCTTCCCGGTAAGGGCTGCCTGAGTGCAGTTCTCGTTTCAGGACAGGCCGAGGAAGTCCCGGATGGCGGGGAGCAGCCGCGAGGCAACTGCGCGGCCCTGTTCGTACATGGACCTCAACCGCCACACGTTGCGCTCAGAGTTGGTGATTCGCATCTCGTCGGGGAACACCAGGAACGCTCGGCCTGCCTTTTCCAGGTGACGCAGCTCCGCCATCGCCCGGTTGTAGTTGTCCGGGCGTTCCAGGATGCCCTGGGCGATCGCGGGGTAGCGGCGGAAGACCGCATGATGGGCGGCCGGAAATCGGGCTGGCGCCTTCCGGTAGCCCCGTTCACGGGTCAAGACCACCAGGAAGCGGTCATGGCCGTCGGCCTTGGCGGCATCAATGGCCAACCCTCCCGTCGGTCCGAGGGCGCCATCGCAGTAGTCCACTCCGTCGATCCGGGTGATCGGCATCAGCAGCGGCATGGTCGATGATGCCCGCACCCTTTTCATCAGGTCTTGCCTGCCCTGCACATCATCGCGGCCCCAGTAGATCATCTGGCCGTCCTGGCAGCGGAATCCGCCGATGCGCAAGCTCGCGGGGTTCCGCGTGAAGGTCTCGTGGTCGAAGGGCAGGGCCTGGTGTGGCTCTGAGGTGTGCTCGTAGATCCACTCGGCGTTGAACAGGCCTCTGCCTCGCAGCCAGGTGCCCCAGTTGCCGAATCTCGGGTGCGCTGCGAACTCGACGAATGTCGTGCGGGTCCTCTCCACGTCGCGTGACAGGTAGTTCGCCAGACAGCTGGAACCAGCCGAGATGCCGCCCACCCATCCGATGTGGATCTGGGCTTCCAAGAGTGTCGCGGCGACGCCTGCGGAGAAGGAGGCGCGCATCCCGCCGCCCTCGAACACGAGTGCGACGTCATTGACGTTGCTGGAGAGATCATCGGGCACGGGAACAGACGATAGGGGAGAAAAGCGGGCGTGAGCGGAGATGACCATGTCTCGGTACAGCAACAACCAGCGATGGGTACATGAGACCCCAGGGGTGTCCGAGAGAGGACTTGAACCTCCACGCCCTATAACGGGCACTAGCACCTCAAGCTAGCGCGTCTACCTATTCCGCCACCCGGACTTGGGTTGCCCCCACACTGTGGGCGCGAAGACGAACATTAGCAGGCCCCTTCGGCAGGCTGCAACCGGTTATTCGCTCGTGGCGCGGAAGGCATTCGGTCCGCCTGATATGTCGTCCAGGGCAGCCACTATCGGCGGCACCAGGCGTTTCGTCTCGGCTTCCAGAAGCTCTGCCAGATGCTCTGCGGTCCGGGGGCCCACCAAGGCGCTCGCGACATGCGGGGCGTCGCGCACCCACAGCAACGCCACCTGCGCCGGAGTCAGCACCAGTCCGTCGGCGGCCTTCGCCACGGCGTCGATCACCGACCGGCTGCGCGGCTGCAGGTAGGGCTCAAGGAACCAGCTGAAATGCTCCGAGGCTGCTCGTGAGTCGCGGGGGATGCCGTACCGGTAGCGGCCCGTCAGCGCGCCCCTGCCCAGCGATGACCATGCCAGCAAGCCGAGCCGGTGATACCTGGCGGCCCCGATCACCTCGACCTCTGCGCGGCGGGCCAGCAGAGAGTACTCCACCTGCACCGATGCCAGCCTCGTGTGGCCCGCCATCGCCGTCTGCCATGCGGCTGCGGTTGCTGTCTGCCATCCCACGAAGTTGCTGACCCCGACGTAGCGGGCCAGTCCCCTGGAGACTGCCGAGTCCAGAGCGGACAATGTCTCGTCGATGGGGGCATCGCCCCAGGCGTGTATCTGCCACAGGTCCACGTGATCGGTTCGCAGCCTCCGCAATGACCCCTCCAGGTCGTTCAGCAGCGCGGCTCGTGAGGTGTCGATGATGCGCTTGCCGCCTCGGATCACGAACCCGGCCTTGGTGGCGATGGCCAGCGAGTCGCGGGGGATGCCGGAACTCAGCAGCTTCCCGATCATCTGCTCGGCAACACCGCCCCCATACGCGGGCGCGGTGTCGATCAGGTTGCCGCCGGCCTCGACGAAGTCATGCACCATCTCCTGGGCACTGGACCAGTCGACGTCGCGTCCCCAGGCCATCGTCCCCAGACCAATCCGGGAAATGTGCAGCCCAGACCCCCCGAGCGCCCGATATTCCATATTCCGCAGTTTATGCCTGGAGCACCCTTTTACGAGGCCTTCAGCACGCCGGTGACCAGCAGGACGACAAGAACAGCCGCCAGAGCCCACCGGTAGTAGACGAAACTGCGGAATGTGTGGGTGGAGATGAACTTCAGCAGCCAGGCGATCACGGCATAGCCGATGACAAATGCGATGACGGTCGCCACGATCGTGGGCCCCCACGAGACGCTGGCGTCCCCGCCGATGTCCTTCAGCTTGTACAGGCCTGATCCGAACACCGCAGGGATCGCCAGCAGAAAGGAGTAGCGGGCGGCGGCCTCACGGGTGTAGCCCATCAGCAGACCCCCGGAGATGGTCGCCCCGGAACGCGACACACCGGGGATCAGGGCGCAGGCCTGCGCCAGGCCGAACCACAGGCCATGTGGCCAGGTGAGCTGATTCAGCTGACGTTCATTGCGTTCCGCGATCCGATCCGCGATCAGCAGCACGACGCCGACGCCCGCCAGCATGGCTGCGGTGAACCAGAGGTTGCGGATATGGGTGTCGATGGCGTCCTGGAACAGCACACCCAGCACGACGATGGGGATGGAGCCGACGATCACCAGCCATCCCATGCGGGCGTCGGGATCGTCCCGGCCCACCCGGCCGGTCAGTGATCCGAACCACCGGGAGATGATCCGGATGATGTCCTTGCGGAAATAGAGCAGCACAGCGGTCTCGGTGCCCAGCTGCGTCACGGCGGTGAAGGCCGCCCCCGGATCTCGTCCCCCGAAGAACAACTGCCCGAAGATGGAGATGTGCGCGCTCGAGGAGATGGGCAGGAACTCCGTCAGTCCCTGCACGATGCCGAGTGCGATGGCCTCAAGCCAACCCATGTGCTGCTTCCTAACGATCGTGTGGTTTTCGCGGGACACTCTAACCGGTGGCGTCGCTGATGGTGACGGGCGTCACCGGAACCTGGGGTGCGCAAACTGCTGGACGACCTGTGCTTCTCGTTCAGCGGCGGCGACATTACCCTGGGGGAATGCTGCATCAGTTCTCGCACCCGGACAGAGTTGTCGTCGGGGCCCTCGGACCCGTCGGGAAGCGGAGGTTCGTGATCCAGATGCGGCAGCGCGATGCCCTGGCGACACTGGAGGTGAAGCGCGAGGCGATCTTGTCCATTGCCAAACGCATTGACTCGCTGCTGAGTGAGGCCGTGTCCCTCGGATGGATCGGGGAACCTCTTGAGCTGGAACCGGAGCTCGGCCCCCTGGACGCTCCCGTCGAGGTGCTCTTCGAGGTGCATGCCGTCGGCTGGGCACTGGATGCCACCCGCGGGGCGATCCAGCTGGAGTTCTACTCGGCAGGCGTCGACCCGGGTGAGTCGGAGTTGGTCAGCCTGATCCAGCTCTGGCTCTATCCGCGGATGGCGCGCCAGTTCTCCGCCAGGGCACGGACCATCATCGCCAGGACTGATCCGAGCTGTCCCTTCTGCGCCCAGCCAGTTCATCCTGCCGGGCACATCTGTCCCCGCTCCAACGGTCTGCGCACCCCCCTGTTCTGACCCGCCGCATGGCGGATTCGGGAACCTGCGGGCTGAGGCAGTAGCTTGGTGGCCATGTACTCGTGGGCCCCCGTGGCGATTCCCAGCCTCCCCCCGTCGGCCGGCGTGCCGCAGCAACTCCGGCTTCATGACTCGGCGACGTCCAAGACCATTCCGGTGGGACCCGCCGAGGGAACCGCCGGTATGTACGTCTGCGGCATCACGCCATACGACGCCACCCATCTCGGCCACGCCAACACCTACGTCATCTTCGACCTGATCAACCGGGCCTGGCGTGACCTGGGCCTGGAGGTCACCTATGTGCAGAACGTCACGGATGTCGACGATCCGCTGCTGGAGAGAGCCCAGGCCACCGGCCAGGCCTGGGAGGAGCTGGCTGAGGAGCAGACGGAGCTGTTCCGCTCCGACATGACCCACCTGCGTGTGATCCCACCCAGCCACTACGTCGGAGCGGTCGAGTCCATTCCGTGCGTCGCTGAGCTGATTGAGCGTCTGCTCCCGACGGGGCTGGTCTACCAGGTCGACGACCCGGAGCACCCCGACTGGTATTTCAACTCCGTGGGCGCGCCCGGTTTTGGGACTGTCAGCCACTACGACGAGGAACGCATGATCTGTGTCTTTGCGGAGCGGGGCGGCGACCCGGACCGTCCCGGCAAGCGGCATCCGCTGGACTGCCTGCTGTGGCGTTTTTCCCGGGAGGGGGAGCCCAGCTGGACATCGCCGTTAGGGGATGGCCGTCCCGGGTGGCACATCGAGTGCACCGCGATCTCCCTGAAATGGCTCGGCCCGAGCTTCGACCTGCAGGGCGGTGGCAGCGACCTGATCTTCCCACACCACGAGATGTGCGCCGCAGAGTCCGCGGCAGCCACGGGTGAGCCCATGGCGAAGGCCTATGTGCATTCCGGCATGGTGGGTCTCGGAGGAGAGAAGATGAGCAAGTCCAAGGGCAATCTGGAACTCGTGAGTCGGCTTCGCATGAAGGGCGCCGACCCGATGGCCATCCGCCTCGCTCTGCTGAGCCGGCACTACCGCAGCGACTGGGAGTGGACCCCGGAGCTGCTGGAGCAGGCGACGCAGCGACTCGCCACCTGGCGCAGCCTGCGTCAGCTCCCCGCGACGCGGCCTGCGGCCGAGGTGATCGCTGAATTGCGGCGGGCGCTGCGCAACGATATCGACGCACCGCTCGCGCTGCAGGTGATCGACGACTGGGCGGCCGGCAGCCTCGCGGGCGGGGGAGATGACCCCGATGGGTTCCGCCAGGTGGCCACAGCCGCGGATGCCCTGCTCGGGGTCGCGCTGTAGGACGCTAAGCTGCCCTGGGTGAAGTCCTTCGAACAGCTTTTCGAGCAGCTTTCCGAAACCGCACGCACCCGCCCTGAGGGCTCCTCGACGGTCGCCCGCCTAGACGCGGGCGTCCACCACATCGGCAAGAAGGTGGTGGAGGAGGCGGCAGAGGTGTGGATGGCCGCAGAGCATGAATCCAGGGACCATGCTGCGCTGGAGATCAGCCAGCTGCTGTATCACCTCCAGGTCATGATGATCGCCTTGGACCTGGATCTCGACGACGTATACCGGCACCTGTGAGCCGGAGGCGGGAACACCGATGCTGAAGATTGCCGTGCCCAACAAGGGCTCCCTCGCCGAGTCAGCTGCCGCGATGCTGCGCTCTGCCGGGTATCGCCAGCGCACCGACTCCAAGGACCTGACCTTGACGGATGAGGCCCACCACGTGGAGTTCTACTACCTGCGACCCCGCGACATCGCCGTCTACGTCGGTCAGGGGCATCTGGATGTCGGGATCACCGGCCGCGACATGCTGCTGGACTCCGGCGCGCCCGTCACCGAGATCATGCCGCTGGGGTTCGGCGGCAGCCGGTTCCGGTTCGCCGCTCCCTCGGCCGGTGACCACACGGTGGCGGACCTGGAGGGCAAGCGCATCGCCACCTCCTATCCAGGGCTGCTGGGTAACTGGCTGGCCGCCCAGGGCATTCGAGCCGAGCTGGTGAAGCTCGACGGCGCCGTCGAGTCGGCGATCCGCCTGGGTGTGGCGGATGTCGTCGCAGACGTAGTGGACACCGGAACCACCTTGAAACGCGCGGGCCTGGAGATGTTCGGGGACCCGATCTGCGTCTCGGAAGCCATCTTGATCCGTCGGGCCGAGACCCCCGCACCCGCTGGGCTGCAGGCGTTGCAGACGAGGCTGGAGTCCGTGCTCGTGGCCAACAACTACCTGATGATGGACTACAACGTTGCGGAGGAGAACCTGGCGGCGACGACGGCCCTGGCCTCCGGCGTCAACGGGCCGACGGTGTCGCGGCTCGCTGAGCCCGGCTGGCTGGCCGTCCGGGTGCTGGTGCCCAAACGAGGGGCCCATCTGCTCATGGACGAGCTGTTCGATGCCGGGGCGCGGGGAATCCTGCTGACTGAGCTGAGCGCCGTTCGGATCTGAGCCGGCATCCTCCAGCGGCAGGCTCCGACAGCTAGTTGATGCCGCGTTTCTTGAGGATGGCCTCGATCTCGTCGAGGTCGTCGTCTGCGGGGGCCGGCTGGGCGGGGCGTCCCTTCGGCTGGGATGGTGCGGAGGCTGAGGCCTTGGGTGTGCCGGCGGTCACTCCCGGCTTTTCCTTGGGGGAGGGGGCTGCTGGCTTCGGCTTCGCAGACGTCTCCTGTTTGCGTAGGAAGCGGGAGATCACGATCAGCACGATACCCAGGCCACCCAGGCTGACGCCCCAGCTTGTGGCACTGTCCCAGGTGGCCTGGTTGAACCAGGCGATCAGGCTTGAGATGCCGTTCGCTATCAGGGTGGTCAGGCCCGTCAGGTAGAGGGCCAGGGGTATCAGGGCACAGCCGATGCCGGCCAACAGCGCCCGCATGCTCCTGCCGCGCGCGAAGAGGCCCGCCGTGATGGCCACGATGACGGTCATGACAGCGATGGTGACAAAAAGCGACGTACCCATGTGAGCAAGCATTCCACACTCCGGTGGTGATGTCGCCGGGGCCCATCCTGCTCGTTGCGGCTCATGGGTGGGCCCCGGCTGTCACTGCCTCAGGACTCCCGGCCTGCGAGGATCTCCTGGGTTGCCTCGTCGCTCAGGTCCTGGTAGCCGTAGTCCTTGTAGAAGGCCTTGACCTCTCCCGGGACGTCGACATCGGTGAACAGGTTCGGGTGCAGGATCTTGCCCAGCCAGTGCGGGGTGAGGGCGCCCTCGGCGCTGCGCACGCACCACAGGTAGACCCCCGCGGGGCAGACGTGGATGTTCTGCTCCTTGACGGCGTCCACCGTCGCCAGCGCAGGGTCGGCCAAGATGGTCTTCTTCGACTCCTGGGAGAAGGTGAAGATCATCCTGGGATTCCAGGAAACCACCTGTTCGGCGTCGACGACGAGTCCGGTGCCCTGGCCGCTGGCTGTGAAGTCGGCGGCGACGTTCACCCCGCCCGCGGCGACGATGTACTCGTGGCTGATGTCCTTCGAGTTGATGGTGGAGTACTCGTTGCCGTCGGAACGCAGCTGTAGCACCGTCACGCGCTCGGAGTCAGTCAGGGATGAGGTGCGCCGCGTCGTGTCAGCGACGTTTCCCTTGTACAGCGTGACCAGTTCCTCGGCCTTCTTCTGGTGCTCTCCACCTAGGATGTTGCCGATGATGGTGAAGGCCTGCGACATCTCCTCCACGGTGCTCAGCTTGTTGATGCTGACGAAGACGATGCCTGCGCCCTTGAGCTGGGCCTGCTGCTCCTCGTTCACGTTGTCCGGGCCATAGACCACCTGAGCCCCGGAGGCGATGATGTCCTCCACATTCTTGGTGTCGTATCCGTTCGGGTTGGCCTTCTCGTAGCCGGGATAGGTGGCCTTGAACCGTGGGGAGAGTGCGCTGGTGGCGGCAGCCACGATCTTGTCGGACGCCCCCAGCATCGCGGTCACAGCGGAGAAGGCCCCGATTGTTGGGGCGACCTTCGTGACCTCTGCCGGGATCTCGACGTCTCTGCCTTCGGAGTCCTTGACGATCCTGGTGCCGGAGGCGGGGGAGGAGGCCGACGCCGGATCTGTGGGGTTCGGCTGCTGGGATGCTGGTGAGCAGGAGGCGATCAGCACTGCCGTTAGGCCGCCGATCAGTATGGTCAACAGTTTCTTCATGGCCTGTTTTCTCCTTCATCTGAGGGTGATGGGGAAGCGGGGTCGTCAAGGGGTTGGACGCAGCGCAGCCTGTGACCCGCGTAGTCGGCGTCGAACACGGCGACGCTGATGCCGTAGGCCAGCTGGAGATTTCGTGGGGTCAGCACATCCGTGGCGGAGCCGTGCAGATACTGGCGCTCCCTTGTCATCAAAGAGACCTGGGCATTGCACTGGAACACATGGTCCGGGAAATGGGTGGTCATCACCACGGCGTAGCCCTCATCTGCCAGGCGGCGCACGACACGCAGCACCCGCACCTGGTTCCCGAAATCCAGGTTGCTCGTCGGCTCGTCCATCATGATGAACCTCGGCTGCTGGGCCAGGGCCCTGGCGATGAGGACGAGCTGCCGCTCGCCCCCCGAGAGCTCGGTGTAGGCCCGTTGGGCGAGGTGGCCGATCTCCAGGCGCTCCAGGCACTCGGCTGCGATTGCCAGGTCCCGCCGTCCCAGCATCTCGAAGGTCCTCAGGTGCGCGGTGCGCCCCATGGCCACCACATCCACCACCTTGAAGGAGAACGGCGGGACATGGGATTGGGGGACGTAGCCGACGAGCCGCGCGAACTCGATGTCGTTGAAGCTCTGGGCGTCGCGGCCGTCGATGAGAACTCTCCCGGACATGATCGGATTCAGGCGAAGCACAGCCTTGAACAGCATCGTCTTGCCGATTCCATTTGGCCCGAGCAGACAGAGGATGGAGCCTGAGCCGACGCTGGTGCTGAACCCCCTCACCACTGCCCGGCCGTGGTAGCCGCAGGACACGTCCTGGATCTCAAGCAGCATCACACCCAGTCCTTCCTGCCCTTGAAGAGCAGGTAGATGAACAAAGGCGCCCCGATCAGGGAGGTGACGATCCCCACCGGTATCTCGCCCGGCAGCAGGATCCGCACAGTGTTGTCGACCACCAGCATGAACAGACCTCCGGCCAGCAGGCAGTCCGGCAGCAGGTGACGGTAGTCAGGTCCGGTGACCAGACGCATCAGATGCGGCAGGATCAGCCCCACCCAGCCGATGTTCCCGCACAGTGTCACCGTCGCCGCCGTCAGGATCGTTGCGCAGCAGATGATGATCAACCGTGTCCGGCGGACGTTGATGCCCATCGTCTGGGCCTCCTCCTCGCCGAAGGACAGCACGTTCATGCGGTGCCGCAACAGCATCAGCGGGATGGTTCCGACCAGCATCGCCACCATCAGCACGAGCAGGCTGTTCCAGTTGCTGGAGCGTGCGAAGCTACCCATGAGCCAGAACACGATTGCAGGCAGTTTGTCGTTCGAGTCCGCGATGTACTTGATGAGGCTGGTGAAGGCCGAGAAGATCGATGAGATCACCACGCCCGCCAGGACTAGGACCAGAAGCTTCGACGATCCCCGCCCGATGAGCCGACCCAGCAGCAGGACCACGCCGACCGCTCCCAGGCCGAAGGCGAAGGCCACGCCCTGCATCACCCACAGGGACGCCCCCATCAACAGGCAGAGGATCGCCCCGGTGGAGGCGCCCGACGAGACCCCGAGGATGTCGGGAGAGACCATCGGATTGCGCAACAGGCCCTGGTAGGCCGCCCCTGAGATTGCCAGCGCGCCCCCGGCCATCAGGGACAGCAGCAGCCGGGGGATGCGTATCACCGTGAGGACGTAGACGGCCTGGCTGTTCTCCTGCGCAACGCCCTGACCGGTGACCAGGTCGACGAAGATGTTCGCCAGCTGCTGTAGGGGGGTGGCGTAGCTTCCCGTCGTCATTGCCGCCACCAGGGTGACCAGGATGAGCGCCATGAGGACGACGATCACCAGGGCCTCGCGGTGCCCTCTCCTGGTGGCCGGCCCGACCGTCATTCCGCAATTTTTTCCGCTAATGCGTTAAACAAGGCTGCTCTTTCTCCGTGTATGAGGAGATAAGTCTAGCCTGAGGGGAGTGTCGGCGCCCCGAGGCGCCGACAGTCTCGGGTTACTTCCAGCCCAGAGTGCGAGCCAGGGAGACGAGGTTCTCGAACAGGTGTGTGTTGTAGGCCACGCCCAGCTGGCTGGGCAGCGCGAACAGCACGTAGTCGGCTTCGGCCGTCGCCCTGTCCGCCGCCAGACGCTCAGCCACCTCGTCTGGTGGTCCTGCGATCGTTGGCCCGGAGACGGCTTTGGAGTTGTCCAGGATGCCGCGACCGTCGCCGCGTTCGTCCTGGGCTCCGAAATAGCGGCGGTCGTCGTCGCTGGTGATGGGGAACACGGGGCGAGTCACCGCGGCCAGGCCGCCGGTTGCGTGTCCGGATGCCGCGTGGCGTTCGCGATAGCGCGTGATCTGCTCCGCCTGCTGCACGTCGAAGGGGCGTCCGTCGTCGCCTAGGAGGAGTGTCGAGCTGAGCAGGTGGTATCCCGCGCTCGCCGCCCACTCTCCCGTGGCGATGGTGGCCGCCCCCCACCAGATGCGCTGATTCAGGCCCGGCGACTGTGGCTCGATTGGCAGGTCTGCGGGGCCGCCAAGCGTCCCAGCGCGTTCTGAGTGGGCCATCGGGACCCCTGAGATGGCTTGCCGGAACCGCTCGGATCGACTGCGTGTCAGCTCATCCCAGCGCTCGTCCGGCTGCCTGTCGAGGCCGAAGGCCGCCTGGCCGTCTATGGCTGGCTCCGGCGATCCCCGGCTTACCCCCAGCTGGATGCGGCCCTCGCTGATGAGGTCTGCCGAGGCGATGTTCTCTGCCAGGGCGAGGGGGTTCTCGTAGCGCATGTAGCGGTTGCAACACCCGTTCACGTAAGCTTGGTTGCATGGTCGAACTGGT
>ERZ773077.34-NODE-34-length-83390-cov-9.768549_pt1 | contig 83390 bp, 82 predicted proteins | sample MGYA00580612_ERZ773077 | MGnify/ENA primary metagenome ERZ773077 (study PRJEB29015, sample SAMEA2737971) | human oral metagenome | biome: human oral; feature: human-associated habitat; material: dental | place: China | collected 2021 ...
ACCCGTGTTGCCGCCGTGAAAGGGCGGAGTCCTAGGCCGCTAGACGATGGGGACCAGACGACAGAAGGATAGTGGGGCTGCGTCCCGCTGGCAAACGGGCTTCAGCCTCCTGCGGGAGCGTAGGCGGCAAGCCAGCGCTGGGTCTCATCGAAGAAGCGCCGACGCGGCTCCTCCTGAGACAGGGCCAGGTCGTGACGGCCGTCCTCTATGCGGATCAGGGTCACGTGATCACCGAGCTGCGGGGCCTTCGCTGCCAGGGTCTCGACGTTCAGCACGAGGTCAGCGCGATGCATGTCGTCGTCCCAGGTCCTGGAGAGGTCGCTTCGCGAGCTGATGAGCATCAGGACAGGCACCGAGATGCCAAGGCCGGCCGCAACGGTGGCGTGACCGCGCATCACCGCCGTCAGCCAGCCGACCCTGGGCAGGAAGGCGGGATCGCCCTTGAGGTTGGGGTTGAAGCGCCACTCCCCTTCCTCGTCGGCGGAGATGCAGCGCTGATGGAAACCCGTCTCGGGCAACGTCACCGAGCGGGTTGGCGACAGGGTTCCGACGGCCCCGAAGGCCGCCGTCAGGGCGGGCCGCCACGATGGCAGGCTCGGCAGTTCCAGCCAGGGAGAGTTCAGCACGACAGCGCGCGCCTCACCAGGCCGAGCCGCCGCGAACAGCGACACGATCAACCCACCTGTCGAATGCCCCATCAGCACCAAGTCCTCTGCGCCCGCAGCCCGGATCTCCTCGACTGCCAGGTCCAGCTCCTGGAAGTACTCACTCAGGTCGTTGGTGTAGCCAGCCAGCTGCCCCTGCCGCAACGACCGCCCGTAGCGCCGCAGGTCAAGGGCGTAGAAGCTGAACCCCCAGCTCTCGACAATCTCGGCTAGGTGAGACTGGAAGAAGTAGTCGCTCCAGCCATGGACGTAGAGCAACGCATGACGAGACGACGACGCAGATCTGCGGACCAGTGAGGCCACGACCTGATGATCTGGCTCGCCGGGATAGATAGCCGCCCCAGGCAGCGGAAAGATCAGCTGCTGGTATCCCGGCAGCTCAGTATCAGCAGACCAGGCGGCCATGGGGCGGCGCCACTCAGTGGCGTTCAGGCCCGTCAGGAGACGGATCGTCGGAGTTGTACTGCTCGGCGAGATCCGCGTAGGCATCGGGGATCTCCGTGGTCTCCTCCGACTTGCGGGTCTCGCCTCGAAGCTCTCGCTCAAGAGACGCAAAATCAGTGTCCACTGCGCGATACTTCAAATCGCGGGCCACCTTTGTCTGCTTCGCCTTTGCCCGGCCGCGCCCCATATGGGTCGACCCCCTCGCTTAATCATCGCGGACTTGCCGCGGAATCTGTCAATAACTCGTGCCTAAAAGCCTACCTGAGTTGTGCACGTTGCTCAAAGCTCCCCCATCCTCACGGGTAGGCTGGCCACGCTGATTCACCGAAGAACCGAGGAGACCCGATGGGCAAGATCATCTACACCCTCACCGATGAGGCCCCCCTGCTGGCCACCCATTCGCTGCTGCCGATCATCCGATCCTTTACCTCCCGGGCCGGAGTGACAGTCGAGACCCGGGACATCTCGCTGTCCGGCCGGATCCTGGCTCAGTTCACTGACCTGCTGCCCGAGGAACAGCGGGTTTCCGACGCCCTGGCAGAGCTGGGGGAACTCGTCGCCTCCCCCGAGGCCAACATCATCAAGCTGCCCAACATCTCGGCCTCTGTACCCCAGCTGAAGGCCGCCATCGGCGAGCTTCAGGCCAAGGGCTACGACCTGCCCGACTATCCCGAGGATCCCGTCTCGGAGACGGACATGGACACCCGCGCACGGTACGACCGGGCCAAGGGATCGGCCGTTAACCCGGTGCTACGCGAGGGCAACTCAGACCGTCGGGCACCGGAGTCTGTGAAGAGCTATGCGAGGGCAAACCCCCACCGCATGGGAGCTTGGAGCCGTGACTCGAAGACCAGCGTCGCAACCATGGATGCCGATGACTTCCGCCACAACGAGCAGTCGGCGGTCCTTCCCGCCAACGACGAGCTCACCATCCGCCACATCGCCCCCGATGGCACGCAGACCATCCTGAAGTCCGGTCTCAAGGTCCTGGCGGGTGAGGTGGTGGACGCCACCGTCATGCGGGCTGCCGCCCTGGATGCCTTCCTTGCCGAGCAGATCAGCATCGCGAGGCAACGCGGCGTGCTGTTCTCCGTGCATCTGAAGGCCACCATGATGAAGGTCTCCGACCCGATCATCTTCGGTCACGTCATCAAAGTCTTCTTCGCGCCGGTCTTCGAACGTTATGGCGACGAGCTGGCCGCGGCGGGGCTGTCAGCCAACGACGGCCTGGGCGCGATCCTGGCCGGCCTGGATGAGCTGGAGCACGGCCCAGAGATCCGGGCAGCCTTTGAGGCTGCCTTGGCCGAAGGCCCCCGCCTGGCGATGGTGGACTCGGACCGGGGGATCACAAACCTGCATGTGCCCTCCGATGTGATCGTGGACGCCTCCATGCCTGCGATGATCCGCACCTCGGGGCACATGTGGGGGCCGGACGGCGAGGAGGCAGACACCCTGGCGGTGTTGCCGGACTCGTCGTATGCCGGTGTCTACCAGGCCGTCATCGACGACTGCCGCCTGAACGGCGCCTACGACCCCCGCACGATGGGAACCGTGCCGAACGTCGGCTTGATGGCCCAGAAGGCGGAGGAGTACGGGTCGCACGACAAGACCTTCGAGATCACCTCACCCGGCCGCGTCGAGATGGTGACCACCGGCGGGGATGTGCTGACCAGCCATGAGGTGTCCGTCGGCGACATCTGGCGGGCCTGCCAGACCAAGGATGCGCCGATCCGGGACTGGGTGCGGCTGGCTGTCGCCAGGGCCCGGGCGACGGGGTGGCCGGCGGTGTTCTGGCTGGATGAGACCCGCGCCCACGACCGGAACCTTCGCGCCAAGGTGGAGGCTTACCTGGCCGAGCTGAACACCGAGGGGCTAGACCTCAGGATCCTGGACCCCGTCGAGGCCACGAAATTCTCCGTCGAGCGCATCCGGCAGGGTCTCAACACGATCTCGGTCACAGGCAACGTGCTGCGCGACTACCTGACGGACCTGTTCCCGATCCTGGAGTTGGGCACCTCAGCGAAGATGCTGTCGATCGTGCCGCTGATGGCCGGTGGGGGCCTGTTCGAGACGGGGGCTGGCGGCTCTGCCCCCAAGCATGTGCAGCAGCTCCTGGGGGAGAACTACCTGCGCTGGGACTCGCTCGGGGAGTTCCTAGCCCTGGCGGCGTCCCTGGAGCATCTGGCCGACGCCGAGGACAACCCGAGGGCGGCACTGCTTGCCAGGACCCTAGACCAGGCCAACGGACGCTTCCTCGTCGAGGACAAGTCCCCCTCTCGTCGTCTGGGAGGCACGGACAACCGAGGGTCCCACTACTGGCTGGCTCGATTCTGGGCAGAGGCCCTTGCAGAGCAGTCCGAGGACACAGACCTAGCCGCCGCCTTTGCCCCCATCGCGAGGGCCCTGGCCGACCACGAGAAGGCCATCACGGCCGAACTTGCCGGGGTGCAGGGGTCTTCCGCGGACATCGGTGGCTACTACCGTCCGGATGAGACGAAGCTCTCAGCCGTCATGCGCCCATCATCCACGCTCAATGCGGTGATCGACGGGGCGTGATGTCCAGGCGCAGGGAGCGCAGCCGCAGTCTCGGAGCCCGGATCACCTCGGCGATGGTGGCTCTGGCGGCCCTGGTTCTCGCGGTCTCGGGCGCGCTGCTGTACCTGTTGCAGCAGCGTGAAACCCGGGCTCGCGTGGATGAGGCCCTGCAGCGCAGCGTCGAGGAGCTGCGGGTGTTCAGCAGCGGCGTAGATCCCGAGACGAACCAGCCATTCACCTCCGTCTACGCACTGCTGGGCGTCTACCTGAGGCGAACGGTGGCGGCGGAGACGGAGTCGGAGATGGGGTTCGTCGGCACCACCCTCGCGTGGGAGGCCAGCGCCGATGTCACGGTGCGGCCGGAGAAGGATCCCAAGTTGTTGGCCGCCCTGGAGGGTCCGCTTCAGTCCGGCTCGGTGACGCTGGGCACCACAGAGACGAGCGTCACCACGTGGCGCTGGGTCGTGGTGCCTGTGGCGTTCTCGCAGGACGCGGGAGCTGCGGTGCGGGTCTACGACATGCGGGCGGAGCTCGCCCCGCTCAACCGCTCCGTGGCCTACTACGCACTAATGTCCTCGGGCATCCTGCTGGCCGCGGTCGCCGTGTCCATATTGACCATGAGAGGTCTGCTTCGGCCTATCGAGCGGCTGCGCATCGCAGCGGAGAGCATCGATCGACGCGATCTCAGCGCCCGGGTCCCGACGCGGGGCAGAGACGACCTCGCCCGACTGTCCCGCGCCATGAACCAGATGCTGGACCGACTGGAGGAGGCCATGACCGCCCAGAAGGACCTGCTGAACGATGTCGGGCACGAGCTGCGCACCCCCATCACCATCGTCCGAGGCCACTTGGAGCTGATCGACGCTGGGGACCCGGAGGATGTGGAGAGCACCAGACGGCTGGTGATCGCAGAGCTGGACCGGATGGGCGCGCTGCTGAACGACCTGATCATGCTGGCCGCGGCCCGCGAGATCGACTTCATCACCCCCACACCCAGCCCCCTGGCCGACCTGGTGGTCGAGACCTTCGAGAAAATGCGTGCCTTGGGTGATCGTCAGTGGAGACTCGGTAATGTGGTGGACATCACCATCGACATCGATCCGGTGCGCATCACACAGGCGCTGCTGCAGTTGGCCGCGAACGCAGTCAAATACTCTGGGGAGGGAAGCAGCATCAGCCTTGACGCCGAGCTGCGGGGTCATGAGGTCGGGATCTCCATCCGCGACCAGGGAGTGGGAATCTCCCAGGGGGATCTGGAGAAGATCCGGCTGCGTTTCGCCAGGGGCAGCAATGCCGCACAGCAGGCCAAGGGCTCGGGGTTGGGGCTGAGCATCGTCGAGTCGATCGTCACCGCACATGGGGGGCGGTTGGAGATAGCCTCCGAATTCGGGAAGGGCTCCACGTTCACCATCGTGCTGCCGCTAACCGATCATTTAGGAGCAGACCATTGAGCACCATCCTCCTCGTCGAGGACGAGCCCCAGATAGCGTCTTTCGTGGCCAAGGGGCTGAAGTCAGCTGGGTTCAGCAGCATCCACTCCCCCACAGGCCGTGAGGCGATCACCCTAGCCACCCAGGGCGAGTTCGACCTGATGCTGCTGGACGTCGGCCTGCCGGACATCGACGGCTTCGAGGTGCTGCGCCTGATCCGGGAGCAGGGTATCGACACACCCATCATCATGCTGACGGCCCGCAAGACGGTTCCTGATCGGATAGCGGGTCTTGAGGGCGGGGCCGACGACTATGTCGGCAAGCCCTTCAGCTTCGATGAGCTGCTGCTGCGGATCCGCCTGCGGCTGCGCCGTGAGTCGACGTTGCAGACGACTGGATCCGAGCTTGCGCATGAGAACATCCGGCTGGATCTGCGAGGCAGGAGGCTGCACGTCGGCGACCAGGCGATGGATCTGTCGGCACGCGAGTTCTCCCTGGCCGAAACCTTCCTGCGCAATCCCGGACAGGTCCTGAGCAGGCAGCAACTGCTCACACACGCCTGGGGCTACGACGCGGATCCCGAGTCGAACGTCGTGGATGTGTACGTGCGGCACCTGCGCAACAAGCTCGGCAGAGAGCGAATCGAGACGGTCAGGGGCATGGGATACCGGCTGGTGTGTCAGTCGTCGTCGCCATCATCATCGTCGTCGTGATCATCGTCGTCACGGTCATCATCGCGATCACGGCCTCTGCTGCGGTCATCGTCGCGGTCGTCATCGTCATCATCATCAGCGCGGGAAGTCACCCGGGCAGAGGCCGCTGGCGCGGTCGTGGGCGATGCTGTCGTGGGGGTGGCGGTCGTGGGCGGCTCCTCGCTCACCGGGATGGGACTCGCATCCGACACCGTGGCGACCTCCGACGGGATCTGCGGACTGGCGTTGGGGTTCGCTGAGGCTGAGATGCCAGGTCCCAGCATGACGGGGGCCTTGTCACGCTCGGCAGTCGCCGCCAGGGCCACCAGCAGGCCGCCGGCAAGCCCGAAGAGCACAGCAAAGGAGATTGCCAGCCAGACCGTTGTTCTCATGCGCCCCTCACCTGTCCAGACTTGTCCCCCCATGGCCCATTACACCTCATTCACATGCAATCACATACCCTCCGGGTGAAAATCTAAGGAGAATCAGATGAGATTCCCCTCATGGTCAGGCCAGTTGGCCATCACCCGCCGGGGCCGCACCCCGGTTCAGCGCTCAGGCGTCGCCCCGGGATGCGAAGCCGACGATGAAAGCCTCGATGGCTTGGGTGAAGCGGCGGACGTCGTCATCGGCCCCAGCGCCGATGCCCTGGTCGACCACAGCCGCGAGGACGGGGTGACGCTGTGGGTCGATGGCGTCCGGGGCGGTGGGGGCGAGAGCATGCTCATTGAGGGTGTGGGCCATGACGAACGCTGTGATGCTATTCATCACGTCCACGGCCACCGGCAGCGGCAGGCCTTTGCCGGTGAGGGAGGCGAGGATTCCGTTCACGACATCGAGGGATGTCGTCGTGCGTGCTGATCGGCCCAGCATGATGGGCAGCACGTTGGGGTGCCGCAGGAGAACGGTCCGCAGCCGGTTCGCGAGATCGCGGATGTAGTCCTGCCATGTGAGCGCAGGGTCGTCGGCAGGCACCGTCCCCTCGCTCAGCACCTCATCCCACACCGCATCCAAGAGCGCTTCCTTGTTGGGGAAGTAGTGATAGATGGACATCGGCTCCACGCCCATTCGACGCGCGAACCCGCGCAGAGTCAGGGCCTGCAGGCCCTCCTCGTCGACGAGGGCGAGAGCCTGCTCTGCGAGCTGACTGGCGTTGAGACCCGCTGCATGACCCGGTTGACGTCCCATGTTGCCCCTCACAGTCATACGTTGTACGGTTACATCATCCCACACCTTACGGCGTATGTTTGAGGAGCTTTGCATGTCGTTTTCCGCGAAAGAGGCCAGCTGGGATCCCGAGACTGGGCATCCACGACGTTGGCTGATCCTGGCAGCCCTGGTCCTGGCCATGTTCATCGTGCAGGTCGACCAGTCGGGGCTCTATCTGGCGCTGCCGCACATTCAGCTGGAGCTGGAGGCCTCACCCCAGCAGCTGCAGTGGGTGGTGGACGCATACTCGCTGACCCTGGCCGGGGTGGTCCTGACCGCGGGTGCGCTCTCGGACCGGCTGGGTCGGCGACGGGTGTTCCTGGCAGGGTTGACCGTGTTCGCCGCCGCATCCGCCGTGGGGGCTCTGGCCCAGCACATGGACCTCGTGATTGCAGCCCGGGCGGTGATGGGCCTGGGAGCGGCCATGTTCATGCCCGGCACCCTGTCGATCCTCACCCAGGTGTTCTCCCCATCGTCCAGGGCGCAGGCCATCGGCATCTGGGGCGGAGCCTCCTCGCTGGGCGTCATCGTAGGCCCCCTGATCGGCGGCGCCGCCCTCCAGGCCTTCAACTGGCGAGCGATCTTCTGGCTGAACGTGGCCGTGGCCCTGGTGGCGTTCCTGGCCTCCGCAGCCCTGGTGCCCGAGTCACGCGATCCGCATCCGCGGCGCGTGGACCTTCCAGCCGCACTCCTGTCGTCAGCCGGCCTGCTGGGCATCACCTACGGCATCATCTCCTCCTCCGAGCACGGTCTGTGGACCGTGCCCACACTGGGGGCGATCATCGCCGGGGGCATCCTGCTCGTGTGGTTCTGGCGGCACAGCGCCCGCCGCCCAGACGGCATGTTCGACGTCGCAGTCGCCCGCACCCGCAGCTTCCAAGGGGCCTCCATCGCGGCAGCTGGAGTGATGTTCACCATGGCGGGACTGCAGTTCGTGATCACCCAGAAGCTGCAACTCTCCCTGGGATACGGCACCCTCCTCGCCGGTTTGGCCATCCTGCCGCTGGCGGCTGCGGCAGTGGTGTCCTCCGCGCTGGCCCCAGTCCTGGCGGCACGCATCACGTCCAGAGCGACGATGACCGGCGGCATGGTCCTGGTGGCCGCCGCAGGCGCAGCCTACGGTCTGATGCAGCATCTCGACGGCTACCTGCCGGTCCTGGCCTGCCTGATCCTGATCGGTTTGGGCATGGGTTTTGTCATGGTTCCGGCGCAGGATGTGCTGATGAGCAGCGGGCCCCTCACCCGCTCCGGGCTCATCTCATCCATGAACGACACCGTCCAGGAGGTGGGAACCGCCCTGGGGATCGCCGTCGTCGGGGCAGTCCTCAACCTCTCCTACACCCATGCCCTCCGGGCGGCCGCACCCGAGGCACCCGCCGACTCGCTCACCGCGACCCTCAGCGAAACAACCGAACCTGCGCTCCGGAACGCCGCCTTGGACGCCTTCGCCACCGCCTCACAGCATGCTGGGTTGGCGGCCGCGGGCATCGCGCTTCTCGTGGCGATCCTGATCGCCGTGCGCCTGGGCCGGAGCCAGGCGCAGCCCCCGGAGGGAGACTCCGGCGCGCCGGAGGGCGAGCAGACGTCCGATCACAGCGCCTCATGAGCCTGCGGCTCAGGTCAGCAGGGCTGAGCCCGGGCCGTCGGCTGCGATGATCTCCCCCAGCACCCAGCTCTCCAGGCCACGATCGGCCAGCACCCGCAGTGCAGCGTCGGCATGCTCTTGGGGCAGCACCGCCACCATGCCGACGCCCATGTTGAGGGTCGCCTCGATGTCGGCCTGGGGGATGCCGCCGACCTGCTGCACCAGCTGGAAGACGGCGGGGGGCGTCCAGGCGGAGCGTCTCAGCCGGGCCTGCAGGCCGTCGGGAATCACGCGGGCCAGGTTGTTGGCCAGTCCCCCGCCGGTGATGTGGCTGAGGGCGTGGCACTCGACGTCACGGATGAGGGCCAGCACATCCAGGGCGTAAACCCTGGTGGGGGTCAGCAGCTCCTCTCCGAGAGTACGACCCAGCTCCGGGATATGGCGCTCCAGCGACCACCCGGCCTGCTCCAGCAGCACGTGCCGCACCAGCGAGTAGCCATTCGAATGCAGCCCAGAGGCCGCCATGCCCAGCACCACGTCACCGGCTTCGACGCGCTCCGGGCCGAGGATCGCGTCACGCTCCACCACCCCGGTGGTCGCCCCGGCGACATCGTACTCGTCGGGGCCAAGGAGGCCGGGATGCTCGGCGGTCTCCCCTCCCACGAGGGAGCAGCCAGCCACGACGCAGGCCTCGGCGATGCCGGAGACGATGGCCGCGATCCGCTCCGGCACCACCCTCCCGCAGGCGATGTAGTCAGTGACGAACAGCGGCTCGGCACCACAAACCACGAGATCATCGACGAGCATGCCGACCAGATCGAATCCGATGGTGTCGTGGCGGTCGAGGGCCTGCGCAATCGCGACCTTCGTGCCCACCCCGTCGGTGGAGGTGGCCAGCACCGGATGGGCGTAGCCCTTGAGTGCCGATGCGTCAAAGAACCCGGCGAAGCCCCCGAGCCCTCCCAGCACCTCGGGGCGACGGGTGCGGGCCACGGATGCCCTCATGAGTTCGACGGCACGGTCGCCGGCCTCAATGTCGACTCCGGCGGCGGCGTATGCGGACTGACTCATTTCTCCTCCAGATGCAGCAGTTCAGCCTGTCCCCTGGGGACGGCTATGGGATAGCGGCCGTCAAAACAGGCCCGGCACAGGCTGGAGGCGGGACGCCCGGTGGCCTCGGTCAGGGCGTCGAGGGATATGTAGCCCAGGGAGTCCGCTCCCAGGGAGCGGCGGATCTCCTCGACGCTCAGGCCGGGGGCGATCAGCTCGGCGCGGGTGGCGAAGTCGATGCCGTAGAAGCAGGGCCATTCCACGGGAGGAGAGGAGATGCGCACGTGCACCTCCTTGGCCCCGGCCTCGCGGAGCATGCGCACCAGGGCCCGTTGGGTGTTGCCGCGCACGATGGAGTCGTCGACCACCACGAGCCGCTTGCCCGCTATGACCTCCTTGAGCGGGTTCAGCTTCAGCCGAATGCCGAGTTGCCGGATGGTCTGGCTGGGCTGGATGAACGTGCGGCCCACATAGGCGTTCTTCACTAGGCCCAGCCCGAAGGGAATGCCGGAGGCCTCCGCATAGCCGACGGCCGACGGCGTCCCGGAGTCGGGGGTGGGGATGACCAGGTCCGCGTCGACGGGGTGCTCACGGGCCAGGATGCGGCCGATCTCCACGCGGGTGGCGTGAACGCTGCGGCCGGCGATGGTGGTGTCGGGTCGGGCCAGGTAGACGTATTCGAAGAGGCAGCCCTTGGGGTGGGCCTCGGCGAATCGTCGGCTGCGCAACCCGGCGTCGTCAATGGCGATGAACTCACCGGGCTCGACCTCCCGGACGAAACTGGCCCCGACGATGTCCAGGGCCGCGGTCTCGGAGGCGACGACCCAGCCGGTGGCGAGCCGCCCAAGCACCAGGGGCCGCACGCCCTGCGGGTCACGGGCGGCGAACAGCGTCGTCTCGTTGATGAACGTCAGGCAGAAGGCCCCACGGAGCCGGGGAAGCACACGCATGGCGACCTCCTCGATGGGCTCATCTCCGAAGGCTGACATCAAGGCGGTCACCAGCGAGGTGTCGTTGGTGGAGTCCATGGTCTTCTTCTCAGGCACCCGCAGGCTGGGGTCGAGCTCACGCAGCCACTCCACCAGCTCGTCAGTGTTGGTGAGGTTGCCGTTGTGGGCCAGAGCCAGGCCTCCGGTGTGAGTTGCGCGGAACGTCGGCTGGGCGTTGTGCCACACGGATGCGCCCGTCGTGGAGTAGCGGGTGTGGCCGATGCCGAGCCTGCCACGCAGCGAGGTCAAAGTGGCCTCGTCGAAGACCTGGGAGACCAGCCCCATGTCCTTGAACACCGTGATCCGCTCCCCTGTCGAGACGGCGATGCCGGCGGACTCCTGCCCGCGGTGTTGGAGCGCGAACAGCCCGTAGAAGGTCAGCTGGGCCACATCCTCGGATGGGGCGAACACCCCGAAGACGCCGCAGGCGTCCTTGGGGCCGTGGTCGATGGGATCAAGATCGAGCGAGAGTCGGCCATCGGGTCGGAGCACGGCCTCAGCCTATCGCCTTCGCACAGAGTCTCCAGTCATTCCGCATCGTGCACAGTCACCATGGGCAGACGTGCAGCCTGAGCCCGCCGTTCAGAATCGTGGGGCGATGGTGTAGCGTGGAAGACGAGATGATCCTCTCGCAGGGTCGCCGGGGACCAGGCCGGAACCGCCGACAAGTGTTCTCCATCGCGCGGCTCAACACCGGCCTGGTGTTGAGCCGCACAAGTTTGCCAGAGCGCTTGGGGACATCAGCCATGATTGATAGCCCTACAGCCTCTCCAACAGCAGGGTCTCCGCCAGGGCGGCCTTGGCCAGGTCCCGCAAGTCCACTGACTCGTCGATGCCGTGCATACGGGACGTCGGATCGGTGACCGCGGTCACCAGCACCAGGGCATCCGGATTGCGGTCCGCGAACTCGGCGACGATCGGAATCGACGCCCCACAGCCGATTTCGACGACATCAGTGCCGAAGGCCTCCCGGAACGCAGCCCTCGCTGCGTCGGCCCGCTCCCCGTCGAGGGCAATCCGGCTGGGAGCCCCCGACTGTCCGGCGACGATGTCGACATGCGCTCCCCACGGCGCGTTCCTGCGCAGATGGGCCTCCAGCGCCGCCGCGGCCGCCTCCGGATCCTGCCCGGGGGCGAGGCGCACGCTGACTTTGGCCCGCGCCGACGGGATGAGGGTGTTGGAGGCTTCGGCGACGGGGGTGGCGTCAATGGCCAGCACAGAGACGGCAGGCCTGAACCACATCCGCTCCACCAGCGGACCATCGCCGAGCTGGGAGACCCCATCGAGCATCCCGGTCTCCTCCTGCAGTCGGTCAAGAGGGTATTCGAGATCGGGTCCCGGCCCGGAGACCAGCCCCTCAATCGCGACATTCCCGGCCTCGTCATGCAGCGTGGCCAACATGCGACACAGCGCGGTCAGCGCATCGGGCGCGATCCCACCGAACTGTCCCGAGTGCAGCCCCTCAGCCAGGGTGGAGACGGTGACCTCGCAGTCGGCAACCCCCCTGAGTGATGTGGTGAACGACGGCTTCCCCACCTCCCAGTTCACCGAGTCCGCGACGACGTACACATCAGCGGACAGCTCATCGCGGTAGCGGTCGAGCAGCACCGGCATGGTCGGCGACCCGATCTCCTCCTCGCCCTCAATGAACACCTTCACCCCGACGGGCGGCCTGCCGTCGAAAGCCCGCAGCGCCGCCAGATGCACGGCGATCCCCCCCTTGTCGTCCGCCGACCCGCGGGCGTACAGCCTGCCGTCACGTTCTGTCGGCTCGAAGGCCGGGGAGGTCCACGCGGATGCATCGCCGATGGGCTGCACATCGTAGTGGGCGTAGAGCAGCACCGTGGGTGTGCCCTCAGGGCCTGGGAAATGCGCCCACACCGCAGGCTTGCCACCACCGTCGAGGAGCTTGACCTCCGCAGCCCCGAGGTCGCGGAACAGATCGGCGACGGCATCCCCGCAGGCTGCGACGTCACCGTCGTGCTCCGGCATGGAGGAGATCGACGGGATGGCGATGAGCTTGTTCAGGTCGGCGATGGCGGAGGGAAACACCCTCTCGACGTTCCAGGCGAGATTGGTCATGGAGCCACTCTATTGAACAACGAAGGAGGCCTCCCCTCAGGGGCGGCCTCCTCTCCGGACGTCGTTCAGCCTTTGACTGCGCCCGCCGTCAGGCCGGAGACAATGTACTTCTGCAGGTACATGAACAGCAGGATGATCGGGATCGCCGCCACCACCGCACCCGCCGCGAAAAGCGACCACGGGGCGTTGCGCTCGTCGGAAGCCCACACGTACATGCCGACCGCCAGGGTGTAGTCCTCGGGACGCTGCAGCACGATCTTGGCCAGGATGAACTCGCCATAGCTGCTGACAAAGGACAGCAGCCCCACGATCACGAGGATCGGAGTGACCAGCCGCATGATGACTCCCCAGAAGATCTGCGCGTGCGTGGCCCCGTCGATGCGCGCTGCCTCGTCCAGTTCCCTCGGGATGGTGTTGAAGAATCCATAGATCAGGAACGTATTGCCGCCCAGCGCGCCACCGAGATAGATGGCGATGAGCGCGACGCTGGAGTTGAGCCCGAGGATCGGGTAGATGTCACGCAGCATCAGCAGCAGCAGGAAGATGGCGACGAAGGCCAGCATCTGCGGGAACATCTGGACCAGCATCAGCGTTGTGAGCCCGCCCCGGCGACCTGCGAACCGGAACCGGCTGAAGGCGTAGGCGGCGGAGGCTGCCATCAGCACGGTGCCGACGGCGGTGGCGGTGCTGACCACGAAGGACTGCAGCATCCAGCGGGGGAAGTGGCTGCCGAACAAGGTGACGTAGTTCTCCAGCGAGACCTTGCTGAACAATCCACTGGATCCGGAGATCGTGCCGCCCGGGTTCAGCGACGCGGAGAGCACGTACAGCAGCGGGAAGACGCAGTAGAGCATCAGCACCACCGCCAGCACATGCTTCCAGCCCACCTCCCTCCACCAGCGGGCGCCCTTGAGGCTGACGTTGCCGTTCATCACATAACCTCCTCAAGCTTGCGGGTCTGTCTGAAACCAAGCCAGGCGATGACGCCCACCACCAGGAAGATGAGGATGGACAGAGCCGATGCCAGTCCGTACTGCTTGGACCCCGACTCGAAGGCTATGGAGTAGACCATCGAGATCAGGATGTCGGTCTCGCCGATCAGCACAGGAGTGCCCGCGAAGTTCGGCCCCCCGCCAGTGAGCATGTAGATCAGCGAGAAGTTGTTGAAGTTGAACGCGAAGCTCGCGATCAGCAGCGGGGCCAGGGAGACCATGAGCATCGGCAGCGTGACGCTGCGGAAACGCCGCCACGCCCCAGCGCCGTCCATGATGGCGGCCTCGGTCAGCTCGGATGGAATGGCCTGCAGCGCACCGGTGCTGATCAGGAACATGTAGGGGAAGCCCAGCCACAGGTTCACCCCAAGGATGGACAGCTTCGCCAGGTTTCCGTCGGTGAGCCAACCGATGCCTGCCTGGCCCAGCATCTGGTTGATGATGCCGAAGTCCTTGTTGAGCATGCCCTTCCACGACAGGGCGGCGAGGAAGGCTGGGAAGGCATAGGGAAGCAGGAAGACCGCACGGTAGAGCGTGCGACCCCGGACCCGTTTGTCGTTGTAGATCACGGCCAGAGCCAGACCGAGCGCAAATGTGGTGAGCACCGACAAGGTGGCAAATGCGAAGGTCCACAGGGTGATCTTGATGAAGGGTCCCGTCAGTCGGGAGTCGTCGAAGACCTCAGTGAAGTTCTTGGCCCCGACGAACACCCGCCATCCGGGCGTCAGCTGCGACCCGTCGTCGGCGACAAAGGCTCCGACGGACTCATCGGCGTGATAGACCTTGCCCCCGGAGTCTGTGAAGGTGTCAGCGGCCGCGTCGTAGGTCATGGCGGATTTGGCGACATATGCGAAGGAGGCGTTGTCGGTGCGCAGCCAACCATCGTCGGGGTTGTCGCTGAGGCTGACCCGCAGCGCCAGCACCGCATCCTGGCGAGCCTGCACATCCGCCAGCGTCAGCACGCTCCACCCTGGGACCCCAGTCACCTTGCCGCCGGTGACCACGGCATCCTTGGCCTCGGACAGGGGCTCACTCTGGGTTCCCACCTCAGCTCTGCCGTCACGGCTCACGGCGAATCCAAGCTCTCCATCCCGCTCAACGACGGTGACGGGGTAGGTGGCGGTTCCCTCCACCCTGCGGTCGGAGGCCTTGAGAATCTGGGTGATTGCCGGCTGCTTGGTGTCGTTGTGGCCATCTCCATAGTTGGTGAACGCCACCCAGGCAGTGGAGCCCATCACATAGACCTGATACACCAGCAGGAACACCAGGCCCGGGAGCAGATATTTGGCGGGGATCGCTCGCTTCGAGAAGTAGACATAGTCAGCGACGAGCAACGTCACGGCAAGGAAGATCAGCACAAACCACTGACGCTGGGCGACAGAGGTGAGGATCCCGTACAGGCCGAAGGCATTAACCAGGGCCATCAATACCAGTTTCACGTAGAAACCGGGGCGCGTGTAGTCGCGGGCATGGGAAAGCCGCGGCTCAGAGGTACCAGTTTTCGCAGTCATGTCGTTTCCATGACACTGAAACCGCGCGGGCGTCACCCCGCGCGGCAGTTCAGCTCACTTCTTCTTCGCAATGGCCCCCTCGATGTTGGTGATCATCTCCCGCCATGTCGTGGCGGGGTCGGCGCCGTTCAGGATTTTCAGCTCGTCGTTCCCCCAGAATTCCCAGACAGCACCCATCGCGGGAATCGCGGGCATCGGCTGCGAGTGGGCGGCGGCCTCCTGGAAGCCCTTGAGAACGGGATCGTCGACGGAAGATGCGACGGAGGTCAGGGCAGGAAGACGGCCGTCCTTCTCGTAGAGGGCCTTCTGGGCCTCCGGGCTGGCCAGATATTCAAGGAACTGGTTCGCCAGCAGCGTGTTCTTGGACTGCGACGACAGATAGACACCCTGCACGCTGGCGAAGGGGGCGGATGGCTCACCACCGGCGGAGGGGATGGGAAGCACCGAGATGTCGATTCCCGCCGCGGTGAACTCCGTGGTCCACCAGGGGCCGGTCACGATGTAGGCGGACTTTCCCTCAAGAAAGGCCTGCTTCGCCTGGTCACCACCGATGGAGTCAGACAGCACCCCCTCATCTGCAAGCTTCTTCAGGTAGTCCGCAAATCTCTCGCCGGCCTCGCCCTTCATGCCAAGCTCAGTGGTGTACTCGCCTTTGTCGTCGGTCTTGAAGACGGTGGCGCCGAAGGAGCTCTGGATCGGATACAGGTGGAAGGGATCGCCCTTGTCGCCCTGCTGGACCAAGACGGGGAACCCAGGGGTGAGCTGCTTGCCTTGGGCCACCAGCTCATCGAAGGTGGCGGGGGTCTCCTGAGCCAGCTTGTTGTTGCGCACCAGCCCAAGGTTGTCCACCGAATAGGGAACGCCGTAGAGCACGCCGTCGCTGGTGAAGCCCTTCCTGGCCGCCTCGGAGAGGCCGCTGGCCTTATCTCCCAGCTCGACGGGGGCGACGACTCCGTTGCTGACGAGGTCCCCCATCCAGTCATGGGCGCCGACGATCAGGTCAGGCCCGGCTCCGGAGGGAGCCTGGGAGATGAAATCAGTCTTGACGTCCTTCGTGGGCTTCTGCACCACCTCTAGGGCGACGCCGGTGGTCTTCTGGAAGGACTCACCGAGGGCCTTGAAGCTGTCGACGCGCTTCTCATCAGCCCAGATCGTCAGAGAGGAGGCCGCCCCAGCAGGCGATGACGCTCCATCGCCGTCACTGGTGGACGAGTTGGTGGTGCTGGGCGAGCCGCAGGCGGTCAGGGCAAAGGCCAAGCCGGTGGCGGCAAGAGCAAGCAGGCTCTTTCGCATTCGGTTCTCCTGTATCCAAGTTGGCGCCAGCGCCAACGTCGTTTGCTGCAAGAAACGCTAACAAATCTACAGAAAACTTTCCGCAAATATCAGAGGTCCGCAGGGCACAGTTTGATAACATTTCGCCATCCCAATGGAGGTGTTGATGGGCACTCGGCTACGCCTTTCGGACCTCGCGGCACGCGCCGGGGTCTCCGTGTCAACGGTCTCACGTGTGCTCAACGACAGGCCAGGGATCAGCGGCGGCAAACGCCAGGCAGTCATGGATGCGATGGTGTCACTGGGATACACCCGCGAGAGGCCCCAGCAACGCACCGGCACGATTGGACTAATCGTGCCGGAGTTGTCCAATCCCTCTTTTCCCGAGTTCGTCGAAAGGCTCGATGCCCTGTTCCGGCCCACCGGCTTCCGCACGATCATCACGACCGCGGGGCCTCTGGGCGCAAACGAGGCCGCCTGCGTCGGCGCGCCCCGCGAGCTCAGGGTCGATGGCATGGTCTCCATCTCCGGCGCAGCCTCAGACGCCCAGGCGGACCTCTCCCCCTACGCCCATCTGATGGAGACCGGCATGCCTGCGGTGTTCGTCAATGGACTCACCGACACGCTGTCCGCCGGCTTCATCAACTGCTCCGATGAGGAGGCCATCGCCAGCTCCGTTGCACACCTGCGGTCACTCGGGCATGAGCGCATCGGCCTTGCCGTCGGGCCAGACCGCTTCCTGCCCAGCAGACGCAAGTCGGCGAAGTTCTTGAACCTCGGGTTCTCCCAGGAGAGCATCGCGAGCACCATCTTCACCACCGAGGGCGGTCGAGTGGCGGGGGCACGACTTCTGGAGTCAGGGCATACCGCTATCGTGTGCGGTTCGGACCTGATGGCTCTGGGAGTGATCAGGGAAGCGCACGCCCGTGGGCTGCGCGTGCCGGAGGACTTGTCCGTCATCGGTTTCGACGACTCCGTGATGATGGCCTTCACCCGGCCGGCCCTGACCACCATCCGTCAGCCCATCCAGGCCATGTGCGAGGCCACGGTGGCGGAGTTGCTCCGAGCCATCGACGGCAACGGCATGGACGGCACGGAGCTGCTGTTCCACCCCGACCTGATCATCCGCGAATCGACAGGACCACGATCATGAACGACAACGCTCAGTGGTGGCGAAGCGCCGTCATCTATCAGATCTATCCACGTTCCTTCGCCGACAGCGACGGTGACGGCTACGGCGATCTGCCAGGTGCGATCTCGAAGCTGCCCTATCTGAGGGACTTGGGGGTGGATGCGGTGTGGGTGAGTCCGTTCTACCTCTCCCCTATGGCCGACGCCGGCTATGACGTCGCCGACTACCGGGAGGTTGACCCCCTGTTCGGCGCGACTGCCGACGCCCACCGGCTGATCGATGAGGCCCACGCACTGGGGCTGCGGGTGCTGATCGATCTGGTGCCGAACCACACCTCGGATGCGCACGAATGGTTCCAGGCCGCCCTCGCCGCCGAGCCGGGCGCGCCGGAACGCGAGCGCTACCTCATCCGCAACGGCCGGGGGGAGAAGGGACAGCTTCCGCCCAACAACTGGAAGTCGCTGTTCGGAGGGCCCGGCTGGTCCCGGCTGAGTCGCCCCAATGGCACCTCGGAACAGTGGTATCTGCACCTGTTCGACGTCCACCAGCCAGACCTCGACTGGGACTCCGAAACCGTCCGTGAAGGCTTCGACGACATCCTGCGGCACTGGCTGGATCTCGGGGTGGACGGCTTTCGCGTCGACGTGGCGCACTCGTTGGTGAAGGAGGCGGGGCTGCCGGACGAGGTGGAGCGTTCCGAGTTTCTGGAGGGCGATCTCGGCCCGATGTGGGACCAGGACGGAGTCCACGACATCTACCGTCGCTGGCACAAAGTGCTGGAGGAATACGACGGCGACCGTGTACTGGTGGCCGAGGCCTGGGTCCCCGATCCGGCACGCCTGGCCCTCTACGTACGGCCGGACGAGATGCATCAGGCATTCAACTTCGACTTCCTGACGTCGCAGTGGGATGCAGCCGGCTACCGTGAGGTGATCTCGCAGACGATGGCGGCCAACGCGGCCGTCGGCGCGCCCACCACCTGGGTGCTGAGCAATCACGATGTGGTGCGGCACGCCACTCGTCTGGCCCGCGAGGACACCTCCGACACCGAGGGCATCGCCGCCGATGACCCGCAGCCTGACGAGAAGCTCGGTCTGCGGCGCGCTCGCGCGGCGACGCTCATGATGCTGGCGCTGCCCGGATCGGCTTACCTGTATCAGGGTGAGGAGCTGGGACTGCCAGAGCACACCGCGGTCCCGGATGAGCTGCGTCAGGACCCCATCTGGTTCCGCTCCCGGCACGAGAAGGTGGGGCGTGACGGCTGCCGCATTCCGATGCCCTGGCGGGCCGATGCGCCAGCCGCCGGGTTCTCCCCCACCGGTGAGGCCTGGCTTCCGCAGCCCGGGAGCTATCCGGCGCTTGCCGCCGACCGGCAGGTCGGGGTGCCGGGCTCGACGTGGACGATGTACCGCGACGCGCTGCGGCTGCGCCGCCGGTACGGGCTGGGCACCGGGCAGTTGACCTGGGAGAAGTCCCCAGATCACGTTGTCTGCTTCGACAACGGCGAGGTCCGGGTGATGGTCAACATCGGGGGCGAGCCAATGCCGTTGCCTGAGGGCGAGGTGCTCCTGGCCAGCACGGAGCTGGCCGATGCGCTGCCGACGGATGCGGCTGTCTGGGTTCGCAAGCCGATCGACTGACCGGGCGCGATGGATTACTCCATGCCCCGGTTCGTCGACCGGCCCGAGGCCGTGTTCTGCGGCGAGGCGGCTGGGATGCCGCCGGAGCTCAGCGGTAGGTGAGCGCCAGCAGGTCGCGTCTTCTGACGCGACCGTGATGAACCGCTCCCGAGCTCTCCGCAGTGAAGATCCTGCCGCCCTCCTGCGCCTGCTGGTGACGCCGGAGGCGCTCAGTCAGACGCTCAATCTGGGTGTTCAGGCTCTCGATCTCCGCCTCAAGCATCAGTATCCGGCGGATCCCCTCCAGGTTGATTCCCTCGTTCTGGCTCAAATGCTGAATGTGCCTCAGCTTCGCCACATCGCGCAGCGAATAGCGTCGGCCCCGGCCCCGGGAGCGCTTCGGCACCACCAGCCCCAGGCGGTCATAGCCGCGAAGGGTCTGGGGATGCATGTCAGCAAGCTGGGCTGCCACCGAGACCGGAAACACGGGAACATCTGGATCGAAGGCCTGAGGTAGGTTCGTCGTCATCCTCAGCCTCCGAACAGCCCTGCCCGCGGATCCTCCTGACCGGATTTGTCGGCGTACTCCTTGAGCGCCTCCCGCGCCGCATCGGACAGCTGCTCAGGTACCTGCACCTTGATGGTCACCAGCAGATCCCCCATGGTGCCGTCCTTCTTGCGGACGCCACGCCCACGCACCCGCATCGTCCGGCCGTTCGGAGTGTTCGGCGGTATGCGCAGCTTGACCTTGACTCCCTGCAGCGTCGGGATCTGGATCTCCGCGCCCAGAGAGGCCTCCGCGAACGTGACGGGAACCTCCAGGGTGAGGTTGTGTCCCTGTTGGCCGAAAAGCTTGTGGGGCGAGACATGGACGGTGACGTACAGGTCACCGGCAGCCCCGCCGTTCTCGCCGGCCACCCCCTTGCCCTTGATCCGGATCCGCTGGCCGTCGTGAACTCCCGCAGGGATGCGGACGTTGACGGTGTTGGTGGACTTTCCGCGCCCGCTGCCGTCGCAGACCGGGCAGGGCTCCTCCACCAGGAGTCCCCGTCCGAGGCAGTCCGTGCAGGGTTCGCTCATCGAGAACACTCCGCCTGCGGTGGAGCTGCGCATCCCGGAGCCCTCGCAGGCGGGGCACACCTTCGGCAGGGTACCGGCCTTCGCTCCGGTGCCGCGGCAAGCAGTACACGGCTGATCCGAGACCATCCGCATGGCGACGGTGGTTCCCTCAACCGCCTGTTCGAACGTCAGGTTGACGTCACCCTCAATGTCGGCACCTCGTCGCGGCCCCTGCCGGGAGGAACGGCGTGATGCCGAGGCACTGCCGCCAAACAGGTTTCCAAACAGGTCGCCAAAGCCGCCTTGGGCGCCGTCGGCATTGCGGAACAGGTCCTCAAACCCGGGGGTGCCGCCTCCGGCTCCGGGGCGGCCGAAGGGCATCCCAGAACCGAACAGGCGACGCGCCTCGTCATACTCCTTGCGCTTCTCCGGGTCGGAGAGCACCGTGTTGGCCTCGGCGGCCTCCTTGAAACGGGTCTCCGCGGCTTTGTCCCCAGGATTCTGATCAGGATGATTGTCCCGGGCGATCTTCCGGAAAGCCTTCTTGATCTCCTCAGCGCTGGCCTTCTTTCCCACGCCGAGAACCTTGTAGTAGTCCTTTTCTATCCAGTCCTTTGTGCTCACTCATCGCCTCTCATGTGCGGGGTTTCCGGGGGTCGCCAGTTCTGCCATCCCCCGAGTCAGGGATCACCCCTGCGGATTGGCGACGGCGACTCGGGCCGGCCGGATCACACGCTCACGCAGCAGATAGCCCGGCTGCATGACCTGCGAGACCGTGGTGACAGTGACGGCGACCCCCTCCAACGGAACCTCCATAAGGGCCTCATGGCGGTTCGGGTCGAAGGAGTCCCCGACGGCGCCGAAACGGACCAGGCCATGTTTGGCCGCGATCTTCTCCAGCTCATCCGCCATCAGCCTGAACCCTTCGGACAGGTCCTCATGGGACTTGGCCAGCTCAATCGAGTCCAGCACCGGCATCAGGTCGGTCAGCACAGCCTCAATTCCGGCCTGCCGGGACAGTGCCCGGTCCCGGTCGACGCGCTTCTTGTAGTTCACGTACTCCGCCTGGAGGCGCTGCAGGTCCGAGGTGCGTTCCTCGGCGACAGCCTTCCAGTCGGTTTCCCTGGGTTCCTCAGTGGCGGCGGGCTCGCCATCGGCGAGGGCCGAGGCGGCTGCGTCCACAACCGCCTCGGCCTCTGCCACTACCTCTTCCGGGTCGGAGTTGGAGTCTTCACTCACTTGGTTTCCTCATCGTCCACGATCTCAGCGTCAACGACGTCATCGCCCTGGGCCTCACCCTCAGGCTGAGCCGTGTCAGCGGAGGCCTGCTCCGACTGGGCCTTGGCCTGAGCTGCGGCGTACATGGCCTGACCCATGGCGGCAGCCTTAGTGTTGAGGTCCTCGATGGCGGCCTTGACCGCATCGTTGTCCTCACCCTTCAGGGCCTCCTTGAGCTTGTCCACAGCCTCGACAACCGGAGCTTTGACGTCGTCACCGATGGTATCGGCATTCTCATTCAGAAGCTTCTCGGTGCGGAACACCAGGGCGTCGCCCTCGTTGCGCATCTCGACGGTCTCGCGACGCTTACGGTCCTCCTCCGCGTGGTTCTCAGCCTCCTTGACCATGCGGTCGATGTCCTCCTTGGCCAGCGCGGAGCCGCCCGTGACGGTCATGGACTGCTCCTTGCCAGTGGCCAGATCCTTCGCGCCGACGTGCACGATGCCGTTGGCATCAATGTCGAAGGTGACCTCGATCTGCGGGACCGAGCGCGGCGCCGGCAGCAGACCGGTCAGCTCGAAGTTGCCGAGGGACTTGTTGTCGCGGGCGAACTCACGCTCACCCTGGTAGACCTGGATCATCACTGCAGGCTGGTTGTCCTCAGCGGTGGTGAAGACCTCGGAGCGCTTGGTCGGGATGACGGTGTTGCGCTCAATGATCTTGGTCATCACGCCACCCTTGGTCTCAATGCCGAGGCTCAGCGGGGTGACGTCCAGCAGCAGCACATCCTTGACCTCGCCCTTCAGCACACCGGCCTGCAGGGAGGCGCCAAGGGCCACGACTTCGTCGGGGTTGACGCCCTTGTTGGGCTCACGCCCGGTCAGCTCCTTGACGAGTTCGGTGACGGCGGGCATCCGGGTGGAGCCGCCGACGAGCAGCACGGTGTCGATCTTGTCGACGGAGGTCTTCGCATCGGCGATCACGGCCTCGAACGGTGGGATGCAGCGGTCCAGCAGCGGCTGGGTCATGCGCTGGAACTCGGCGCGGGTCAGCTTCTCATCCAGATGCAGCGGGCCCTCGGCAGAGGCGGTGATGTAGGGCAGGTTGATGGAGGTCTCGGTGGCGGAGCTCAGTTCGATCTTCGCGCGCTCGGCGGCCTCCTGCAGGCGCTGGCGGGCCATCTTGTCCTTGGACAGGTCCACGCCGTACTTGTTCTTGAACTGCGAGACCAGCCAGTCGACGACGACGGCATCCCAGTCGTCACCGCCGAGGCGGTTGTCGCCCTTGGTGGCCTTGACCTCGAACACGCCGTCGGCGATGTCGAGCAGGGAGACGTCGAAGGTGCCGCCACCCAGGTCGAAGACCAGGACAGTGTGCTCCTTGTCGCCCTTGTCGAGGCCGTAGGCGAGGGCCGCGGCGGTGGGCTCGTTGATGATGCGGTCAACCGTCAGGCCCGCGATCTCCCCGGCTTCCTTCGTGGCCTGGCGCTCGGCATCGGAGAAGTAGGCGGGGACCGTGATGACTGCATTGGTGACCGACTCGCCCAGGTAGGCCTCGGCGTCACGCTTCAGCTTCTGCAGGACGAAGGCGGAGATCTGCTGGGGACGATATTCCTTGCCGTCGATGTCCACCTTCCAGTCGGTGCCCATGTGGCGCTTGACAGAGCGGATGGTGCGATCGACGTTCGTGACCGCCTGCCGCTTGGCGACCTCGCCGACCAGAACCTCGCCGGAGGGCGTGAACGCAACGACCGACGGAGTGGTGCGGGCACCCTCGGCGTTGGGGATGACAGTGGGTTCGCCGCCTTCGAGAACGGCGACGACCGAGTTCGTGGTGCCGAGGTCGATGCCTACTGCACGGGCCATGTGTATCTCCTATTTTCTCTGCGATGTTCGCGTTCAGTGGATGCTCCAGAAGCCCCTTGAGCGGAGCAGACTCAACTATGCCACAGGATTGGCAGGATCGACAAATTCGTCTTGAGCCCCAGGGGCTCAACCCGGGTTCAGTCGGGGACACCCCCGACCCGCAGGCGCTTGACCGTTCCTGAGAGCTCCCTTAGATTCGGCTTGTCCGGGGGAATCACCAAAGCCAAGATCTTGGCAGTCAGTTAGGAGTTCGTTTTGAAACGTTTTAGGTTGCAGGCAGGATTGGGAACGCTCTCAGCCTTCCTCGTCGCCCTCTCAGCCTTCCCCGTGCAAGCGCACGCGGATGACAACACCCCACAGCCCACCCCCGCCGCGACAGCTGACGCCTCTCAGGAAGCGGCGGCACCCGGCAAGGCCACGGCCCAAGAGCTGCAGACCATGCTCGATGACATGACAAAGATGAACGACGTCGACCTGCGACGCACAGCCAAGGACGTCGCAGGCCGTTTCGTAGGTCCCGGTCATATCATGATGGGCAACGACGCACGAGGGACGAGCGCCCCCAAGTATTGGAGCGATAAACTAGTAGACCGCACGTACGCCAGCGCCGCCTACTGGGAAGCCATCAACCCGTGGTTCTACATCACCACCGGCAAGAACAATGCCTCCACCAACACCCGCGTTGAGATCAGCCAGATCAAGCTGAACATCCTGCGCCGCTCCACCAACCAGTGGGAGACGGTGCAAATCGAGAGTGTCGGCGGGTCGTTCTATGGCACAGACCTGGCCGGCAAGCCTGTCGACAAGGCACCTGACATCCGCAACGGCAAGAACGGCAGCGTCGAGATACTGCAGAACCTGGATCAAAACCTGGTGTTCCACGGCTGGGGCAAGGAGATGAACTACAACACCAAGGACATCCTGGCCGTGCACACCCAGGTGCAGGCACGCCTGGTAGTCAACGACTCGAGCAAACCCGACGATCGCGCCAAGGCGCAGCAGTTGATACAGGTTGGCACCGACTACTACCCACACCTCGGCACCCGCGTCGAGGACCAAAAGATGCGCATGCGAGACGACGAGGGCAAAAAAGAGGTAGACGGCTACTTCCCCGGTGTTGGGCTCTCCAGGGCGAAGCTGGTCACCAATGAGTGGCAGACGTTCAACTTCGTCAACGTCAATGCCCCCGGCGTCAAGCACGAGGGCACTGGGGGCGCGAACGTCTCGATCACCGCCGACCAGCTGCGCAACAACCCGCCGCCCTCCTGGCTGCCGGGTGAGCCCGCCAAGAAGTGATCGCCGACTGAAGGCGAGAGACAGCCCGCCCCAGGGCAGTCTTCCTCGCTGAAAGGTTCCACACAACGGAGAGGAGCAACCATCGGTTGCGCCCCTCCGTTGTTTCATGCGCCCGCTCATCGGGCACCCCACATGACCGACCATCACAGTCTTCGGCCCAGCCCCTTGACGCCGACCCATAGGGCACCTAGAGTCAGGCCCGCTACTGGGGTAGTAGCACCAGAGTCAGAGCTGACCGACCAACAGCTAAGGAGCCGAAGTTGAAGCGTTTGAGACTACGGACAGGACTGGGAGCGCTCTCAGCGCTGCTCCTGGCCCTCACCACCATGCCTGCCCACGCGGATGCGCCAGCAGCCGCGCCGAAGATCACCACCGCCCCCCAGTTTGCCGCCGAGGGCAAGATGATCCGCGTCGGCCGCTCTGTTGAGCGAGTCCCCGGCGACTACGGGAGCGCGGAGGTTGTCAAGAGCTACCGGCTTCGCGACGGCCAGCAGATCCCTGACAGCGGGGCGCCGTTCTACACCCCGGTCCCGGAGGACTTCGGGCATCAGCTGGTCTACGCAGAGGTGGTGCGCGATCCCCAGAGCGGGGAGGAGATCACCGCCCAAAGCGAACCCGTCACCGTCTTGTCAGTGCAGGGGGACACGACACCTCCCGCACAGAATGAGCCATTGACGACCTCACCGGTCAAGGCAACGGCCGAAGAGCTGCAGACCATGATCGACGACATGGAGAAACTCAACGACATCGATCTGAGACGCAACGCAGACGATCATGGCGGCCGCTACACAGGTCCCGGCCATGTCGTCATGGGCAACGACGCCCGCGGCACGAACACCCCTGAATACTGGCAGAACGAGCTCGTCCACAAAGACCTGGTCAGCGACAAGTACTGGCAGGCCGTCAACCCCTGGATGTACATCACCCCTGGCAAGGCCAACGCAGCTGACAACACCCGCGTCGAGCTCAGCCAGATCAAGCTGAACGTCCTGCACCGCTCCACCAACCAGTGGGAGACGATAGAGCTCCGCAAAATCGAGGGAATGCTCTACCCGTGGAGCCTGCGCGGAAAGGATGTGAAGGAGCCCGACCTGCGCGACGGCGAGAATGGCAGCGTTCAGATCAAGCAGGATCCTGACATGCTGTTCCACGGCTGGGGCGGGGAGATGTCCTACGACACCGAGGACATCCTGGCGATCCACGCCCAGGTGCAGGCACGCCTGGTGGTCGACGACACGGCGAAAGCCGACGACCGAGACAAGGCCCAGCTGCTGATGCAGGTCGGCATCGACTACTACCCCGTCATCGGCATGCGCGTCGACGACCCGTTGCTGGAGATGAAAGACGGTGGAGGCTACTTCCCCGGCGCCGGGCTCTCCAGGGCAAAGTTGATCACCAATGACTGGCAGACGTTCAACTTCATCAATGTGGACGTGGCCAAGCAGGAGCCTGGTGGCTCGATCACCGTCGCCCAACTGCGTGACAACCCACCGCCGTCGTGGCCGCTGCCCGCCAAGCCGTCGTCCACCCCGACGCAGCCGACCGCCACGCCGTCCACCCCGACGCAGCCAACACCTGCGCCCAAACCCGTGGAGAGGCCAAAGGTCCGCCTGCCCAAGACAGGCTTCTAAGGATCTGACTCTGGAGGGGAGCGGCTGAGCCGCTCCCCTCCACTGTTTCCAGGTTGCCATGTGACCCGGGGAGCATCCACAATTCTGCCTGTGTCCAATACTCCGTATCCCCCCCATCAAGGTCAGGACCCCTACGACCCCTTGAACCAGCCCTACGACCCCCTGGGCCAGCCATCCTCCTACGGCAACCAGAGCCCCTACGGCCAACCCGGCCCATACCCCAACCCCGGCATGGGGTTCCCCGGAGGAGCACCCGGTTTTCAGGCCCCTTACGGGGTTGACCCAGTCTCAGGCCGCCCATACTCCGACAAGTCGAAAGTCGCTGCGGGCCTGATGCAGCTCTTTCTCGGCGGCTTCGGCGTTGGCCGTTTCTACACGGGACATATCGGCATCGGAGTCGCACAGCTGCTGACCTGCGGCGGTCTTGGAATCTGGTCTCTCATCGACGGCATCATGATGTTGACCGGCAGCGTTGACGACGCAGATGGTCGTCCGCTCCGCAACTGAGCGTCATCACGTCATCGGGGTCCTCGGGGGGGTCCTCACCGGCGTGGCCATCGGGGTCGGGTATCTGCTGCTAGCCGACCCTCACAACCCCAGCGTCGCCATGCCCACCTGCCCGACGAAACTGGTGACTGGCTTCGACTGTCCAGCCTGTGGCGGGCTCCGGATGGCGCACTCGATCCTCCATGGGGATTGGGCGCGAGCTCTGCACGACAACGCCTACCTCGTGGTCGCGCTGCCAGCGGGCACCATGATGCTGCTGATGTGGGCCAACCGCCAGTGGAGGGGCATCCCCTGGCGGCCTCCCCGCTGGGTCGCCTGGTCCTTCCTGGCGACGGCTGCGCTCTGGGCCGTCGTACGCAACCTCCCTGGCTGGCCCTGGCCGCCCACCTGATTGATGTCTTTCAGTTGGGTGACCGAACCTCTATGACCTCTATGCCGCCCATCAGAAGAAAGCCTCTGAGCACCAGGGTCCCATTGCTTCCGTTCCCCTGAGCTTCCTCCTTGATTCCCACCCCAGCCATGATGGAGAAAGTCTCATCAAGCACACGCACCCCGGGAGGCACATGCACCGTATATCCTCCCATGATCGCTGAGAGACTCAGTTCGATCTCCACGCCAGGCCCCATCGCCTGATCCAGATGGATCTCATGCCCGCCCCAGAAGGCGAAGCCGGAGAGCGCAGGTGTTCCTCGCTCCAGGTAGACCCGCTTGCCACTCATGACGGCGGGACCCAACCTGCGGGCCCTACCGACCCGGCCAGCAAGCCGAGCAGAGGACACAGCAGTCACGACCCCAGACCCTCCCCCAGGCAGGTCGACGAGGAGCGCCGCCAGGTCGTCGGAATATTTGGCGGACAGACACCTCTCCTGCCGCTCCTCAAGCTCCTCCAAGTCGAGCCGACCCTCCGTGTAGGCTCCCTGCAGCGTCGTGAGCGCGGCCTCGCGCTCCGCATCGCCGATCCTGAGCCGAGGCTGGTCATTGATCATGGCCACAAGTGTACGGCCACCACAGCAGTCAGCCCACAAAACAGCCCCCGACCGGCATAACGCCTAGTCGGGGGGCTGTTTTGCTGTGGAGCCGCCCACGGGAATCGAACCCGTGACCTACGCTTTACGAGAGCGTCGCTCTGCCTACTGAGCTAGGGCGGCAGCGCCACCAAACTATAGCGGGCCGGAACGGGGACCGCGAAATCTTCGCCCCTCCCCCACGATGCACAACCCCACCTGGCGGACCCCTTCAGCCCCCACATCACCCCAACTCCACAGGAGAAACTCAAAGATTCGCAAACAAGTATTGAAAAGTTTAAAGGTTGAGTTATCATTGCTGCATGAGCAACGTAGATCTTGGCCCCATCCTGGACGATCTCGCGGCCGGTCGAATCGACGCGGCCGAGGCAAATCGTCGCATCAACGCGCTGAAGGCCGATGAGCCCGGCCCCACGGAGGACTCGGAGAGCACAAAGACTCGCACGCAGTCCACCGGACCGCAGGGCAAGTCCAACGGCCTGACACGAGTCTCCGTCACAGCGGTCGGTCGTCGGGTCCGCATTGAGGGAGACTCGTCCGTTTCAACACTCACCGTCGAGGGACCACACGTGCTGCGCCGCTCTGGCGAGGTGATGGAGGTCAGCTCCACAGGTGAGTTCGGCCCCAGCCTCAGCGGCTTCTCCCTGATCCGTCCACCCCGCAGTCTTGAGGACCTGCGCGACATCGGTCTTGGCAAAGAGCTCCTGATCCGCGTCAACCCGCGGCTGATCGTGGACGTCGAGGCCACCACCGGTGGGGTTCGCAGTCTCCGCGTCCCCCGCCTGGGTCGCATTCGCGTCACCGCAGGCGGCTGCCATCTCAGCGATGTCACAGAGGTCACCGACCTGCTGAGCCAGGCCGGCAGCGTCACCGTCGAGGGCCCCATCTCGCAGGGTCGTTCGAAGATCAAGGTGGAGTCGGGCTCCCTGAGCCTGAATCTGAAGCCCGGATCCAACGTAACCATGCATGCAGAGGCACGGTTAGGCCACATACGGTGGCCCGAGGACAACGCTGGGGCATCTGAGGTCATGATCGGAAACGGCGCAGCCCGCTGCGACGTCACCGTCGTGATGGGCTTCGCCTCCATCTCGGAGGTGAACTGATGAACGATCAGCTCTACCAGGCCCCTGCGGACTGCCCCGTCTGCGGCGCTGACCTCATCGTGACCCGCAAGGGTTGCCGCCACTGCGGCTCAGAGCTGGCAGGCGAGTTCGCCAGCTCCCCCTACGACCGTCTGGATGCGGCAGAGCATGACCTGCTTCGAGTGTTCCTGACCTCGCGGGGGAACCTGCGTGAGGTGGAGAAACACCTTCAGGTCTCCTACCCGACGGCACGCGCCCGGTTCGACGCCATCTTGACGAAGCTGGGCATGAATCCCGACGCGGCCACACCAGAGCCGGACCCAGAGAAGACAGCAGCCACGCCACAAGAGCAGATCCTGGCGCGGGTAGCCTCAGGCGAGATCAGCGCCGAGGTGGGAGCACAGTTGATCGCAGGGCTTGAGTGACAGTCCGCACCCCACATCAAGACAAGTCTCGTATTCGCGCTGCATGAGCTGTTGAGGACACGAATCGGGCCGCCGCACGGTTATGCGGCGGCCCGAACTCATGACGCTCAGCTGGTGACCTTCGTGATGGTCACCGAGATGCTGCGACCCGTGGGGGCGGCGTAGGTAACCTCGTCTCCCACACGTTTGCCCAACACCGCCGCCCCCAGCGGAGACTGCGGAGAGACGGCATGGTCCACGGAGTCGTCAGTTCCGAGGATCTCCCGCGAGCCGAGGAGGAAGGTGTCAGTGTCATCCTCGTCGCCATCGAATGCGACGGTGACGATGCGTCCGGGACTCACCTCGTCCGGATCGCCCTGCGCCTCACCGACCTGGGCGCGTCGCAGCAGATCCTCAAGCACGCGGATCCGCCCCTCCATCTGCCCCTGCTCCTCACGGGCGGCATGGTATCCGCCATTCTCCGACAGATCGCCCTCCTCGCGAGCGGCCGCGATGCGCGCACTCACCTCGGGGCGGCCCACCGTCTTGAGATGGGTCAGTTCGGCCTCAAGCTTGTCGTGGGCCTCCTGGGTGAGCCAAACGGTCTCAGCATTGGTTTCGGACATCACGTCATGCTAGCGCAGATGTCTGCCGCTGCCGGGAGGCTCTCAACACGCATCACCCCACCGTCCCGATTCGGCAGCTTGCAGCGGTTCACGCCAGAATATCCCCCATGACCTCGCACCCCAAGGGCCCGTTGCGCCTGCTGCATGTGCACGCCCATCCCGACGACGAGTCGAGCAAGGGCGCTGCCACCACCGCGAAGTATGTGGCCGAGGGAGTGGAGGTCATGGTTGCAACCTGTACGGGAGGCGAGCGTGGTGACGTGCTGAACCCACGGCTGGCCGGCGACCCTGAGATTCAGGCCAGCCTTCCGGAGATCCGGCGTCAGGAGATGGCACGTGCCCGCGAGATCCTGGGCATCCAGCAGGTCTGGCTGGGCTTCGTCGACTCAGGCCTGCCCGAGGGTGATCCGCCACCGTCGCTGCCCGAGGGCTGTTTCGCGCTTCAGGATGTGCGGGAGGCCGCGGGCCGTCTGGTGCGGGTGATACGGGACTTCCGACCGCACGTCGTCACCACCTACGACGAACGCGGAGGCTACCCGCATCCCGATCACATCCAATGCCACAGGATCACCGTCGAGGCTTTCCAGGCAGCAGCCGACCCAGCGCTGTGGCCTGAGCATGGACCGGCCTGGCAGGCTGCGAAGCTGTATTACCACATGAGCTTCCACCGGAAGCGCTTCGCGGCGCTGGAATCGCTGATGCACGAGCAGGGCATCGCCCCCGCACACCCAGCCCCGGCCCGCGACGATGATCCCTTCTCCGACGGCAGGCTGACGACCTTCGTCCACTGCGCCCAGTACTTCGACGTGCGGGATGAGGCGCTGCGAGCCCACGCGACGCAAATCGACCCGGACGGCCCGTGGTTCGCGGTGCCGCTTGCCATCCAGCGGGCGGGCTGGCCGACGGAGGACTACCAGCTGGTGGTCTCCAAGGTGCCGACGATGATCCCAGAGGACGATCTGTTCACCGGGCTGCGCGAGGTTCCCCTGGCGCCGGAGTTCATCATCTGACGGGCAGCTGGTCTCGGGTCATCCGAGCCGCGAGGAGCCCGCCGATGGCACCGCCCAGATGCCCCTGCCAGGACACGCCCGCGGCCCCTGGAAGCAGCCCCACCAACACTGATCCGTAGAAGAGGAACACGACGACGGCCAGCAGGATCTGTCCGAGGTTGCGGGTGAAGAACCCCCGGACCAGCAGGAACGCCAGATAGCCGAACACCAGCCCGGAGGCCCCCAGGGTGATGCTGTGGGGAGGGGAGATCAGCCACACGACAGCCCCTGAGCAGGCAATGGCCAGCAGGGTGGTGATCACCCAGGTGCGCACGCCCGCGAACCAGGTCAGCAGACCCAGAACCAGGAACGGGATGGAGTTGCTGATCAGGTGGGCGAAACCGAAGTGCAGCCAGGGCGCAGTGGCGATGTGCGGCACGGAGCCCAGCTGGCGCGGCATGATGCCGAGCTGGTCCAGGGCATGGAAGGATGCATGGTCGATCAGCTCCAGCAGCCACATCAGGGCCAGCAGCCCTCCCACCACGATGAGACCGGCTTTCAGGCCGTCTGTCCTGCGGGGGGCTGTGGGGGTTGTGCTCATGCATTCCAGTGTGACAGCCAGCGCAAGTGGGCCTATCTTGACCCTCATGGCGAACCGACTGGCGACCTCAGGCAGCGACTACCTCCGGCAGCACGCCCACCAGAGCGTCGACTGGTGGCCGTGGGGTTCGGAGGCTCTGGCGCACGCCGTCGAGACGGATCGCCCCATCCTGCTGAGCATCGGCTATGCGTCGTGCCACTGGTGCCATGTCATGAGTCACGAGTCATTCGACGATGCCGCCACGGCGCAGCTCATCAACGACAACTTCGTTCCCATCAAGGTTGACAGGGAGCAGCATCCCGTCGTCGACCAGGTATTCATGACGGCAACCCAGCTGATGAACGACGGGGTAGGCGGTTGGCCGCTGACCGCCTTTCTAACGCCTGAGGGCCGCCCGTTCTTCACAGGCACCTATTTCCCTGCCACGCCACGGCCCGGCCAGCCGTCGTTCACCCAGATCTTGGAGGCCCTGGACGAGACCTGGAGGTCGCAGCGGGAGCAGCTCCTGGCGGGAAGCATGCAGGTCTCTGCTCACCTAGCTGCGCTGGCAGAGTCACCCGGGGACTCCGAGCCCCCGCAGGTGCATGCCGTCGTCGAGCAGGTGGCCGCCGACTTCGACTTGATACACGCCGGATTCGGCACCGCCCCGAAGTTTCCCATGGCGACGCTGCTGGATGCGCTTCTGGTCCGCGGTGATGCCCGAAGCCTGGAGTTGGCGCAGCGCAGCCTGGAGGCCATGGCACGCGGTGGCGTTTACGACCAGGTGGGTGGCGGCTTCCACCGCTATGCCACCGATCCGGGGTGGGTGGTGCCGCACTTCGAGAAGATGCTCGACGACAACGCAATGCTGCTGGGCACCTACATCCGGGGCTGGCGTCGAACGGCCGAGCATGACGCTGGCCTGCGGGCGCTGCTGGAGCGCACGGCCTACGGCATCGCCGGCTTCCTGGAGCGTGAGCTGCTGAGCGGGCAGGGCGCCTTCATGGCAGGTCTCGACGCGGATTCGTGCGATATCCGAGGCGCGGTGTTCGAGGGCATCTACTACCTGTGGAGCCCGGAGCTGATCATCGACGCGCTGGGCGCCGATGACGGCGACTGGGCAACGCAGGTGTTCCATGTCACTGCGGGCGGCACTTTCGGGGAAGGCCTGTCCACGTTGCAGTTGCGCGGCCGCCCGGACCTCGACCGGCTGGCTGACGTCACGGCCCGACTCTTAGCTGAGCGGGAGCAGAGGTTCAGGCCCGCGACGGACCGGCTGGTGGTGACGTCGTGGAATGCAGTGGCGATCTCGTCACTGGTGGCAGGTGCGCTGATCTGGAACGAGCCGCATTGGCTGGAGCTGGCTCTGGGCGCGGCCCGTTACCTGGCGGATGTCCACCTCCAGGGGGATGGCCTGCGCCATTCATCGCTGGAGGACGTGGTGAATCCCGAGGCGGGCACGCCGGAGGACTTCGGAGCCACTGCCGAGGCATTCGCCCTGCTGGCAGGAGCGACGGGGGACGCCACCTGGCTGCGCCGGGCGGAGGTGCTGTGCGACCAGGCTCTGGAGTTGTTCGGCGCCGATGACGGCGGGTTCTACGACTCTCGCTCCGGCGAGCTGTTTGTGCGTCCCCGGTCTGGGACGGATCACGTCACCCCGTCGGCTGCGGGTGCACTGATCCGGGCGTTGCGGCGGGTTGGGCTGCTGGCCGAGCGCCCAGATCTGCTGGCCCGCGCTGACCGCGCCTCAGCCACGACCTGGGATGTCCTCGCCGCGGATCCGCGCTTCGCGGGGTCGGCGCTGGAGGATCTGATGATCGCCGACGAGGCGCGGCGCGGCCTGAGGCCCGCGGTCGCTGTGGTGGTGACGGCCGACCCGTTCGATGAGCTGGCCAGGGCCGCGTGGCGGCTGGCTCCAGCTGGCACCGTCGTCCTGACGGCTGCGGCGGGGACCACGGGTTTCGGCTCATGGCTGGAGGGCAGGGCTGACAGGGCAGTCTATGTCTGTCGTGGGGATCGCTGCTTCGATCCGGTCACGGACTATGCGGAGTTGAAGACTCCCCTGTGGCATCGGGTGTGAGCCGCCGCGGTCACCACATGGCCAAGCCGATGGCGATGGCGTGGCAGATGGCTGCCACGATGGTGCAGGCATGGAACACCTCGTGGAATCCGAAGAGGCGTGGGTTGAGTTGGGGACGCTTGGTGCCGTAGGCGAGCGCACCGAGAGAGTAGACGAGCCCGCCCGCCAGGATCAGCAGCACGACGGCGGGGCCACCGGCCGCCCAGAACTCGCCGAGCCAGCCGACTGCCGCCCAGCCCATGCCCACATACAGAAGCGTGTAGAGCCAACGGGGGGCAGCCGCCCAGCAAGCCCTGAAGATCACTCCGACGACACCGATGCCCCAGATGAGACACAGCAGAGTCCACCGGGAGCCACCCTCCAGCAGCACCAGGGTCAGGGGCGTGTAGGTGCCGGCGATGAAGACGAAGATGTTCGAGTGGTCAATCCGCCGCAAGATGGCCTCTACCGACGGGCTCCAGGAACCGCGATGGTAGGCGGCTGAGGTGCCGAACAGCTGCACGCCGCTCAGAGTCCAGACCGCGCAGCCGATCCGGCCGGGCAGGGTCGGGGCGAGTGCGGTGAGCAGCAGACCGGCGACCAGTAAAACAGGCGCGAACACCATGTGCAGCCAGCCGCGCATCAGTGGCTTCGCCTGCCCGCCTCCAGATTCCCTCGGCGCCACGGACGCAGAGCTCCTCACGATGACGTGCTCCCGCTCCCGATGCCACGCGGCTTCGAGCCTGTGGGAAGGCTCCTCCACGGCTGTCCCCTGTCACCATCGGATGCCCTCGATCGCCCAGACTCCCCTTCCATCGGCTTCTGGGACTCTCGCCATGTGCTCATCACAAGCCTACGCTTCCGTAACCTACGGAAGCGTAGGCTACTTGATGCGCCTCGGAAAACCAAGTCACCTCGTCGTCTCATCACCTCGTCACGTCGTCGCCTCGTCGCTGTCCTCAGCTGCTCCGCACACGAAACGCCGCAGAATGCCGCACAGCGGCCTCCTGGTGACGTCCGCGACGCATCGCGCGGCGATTCACGCACGCTCCTTTGCCTGGCCAGCTCAGCACACAGACACTGAGGCTTATTCGCGGCTGCTAGCAACTGGGCTCTGACAAGGGATTTCGCTGGTTTTGACACCCATATGAATGAGCCTCACTGTCACGCCAAACCCATAACGTCCCAAACCCATAGCGGCCCAATCCATAACCATCCAAGCCCATAGCACTCCATAGCGATAACGACTCATGCCTCCTTGCGCATGAAACGCCACGCGCGGCCGCCCCACCTGCCCCTGGTTACGCTCGCGATACGCCACGCGGCAATTCGTGCACGCTCTTCTGCGCGGCTCAGCCACCTTGCGGTGCATCTGTCCCGACCCACCTCCCACGGACAAACCGGCGACAGCGGAGAGCAGATCACCCTGAACGTCCCCGGGACCCACCTCCCACGCACGAGCCTCCAACACACGCCACTAGGCTGATGTCATGGCACACTCCCTAGCCGAACTCGTCGCCCCCGACTGGGCGGAGGCCCTGGCCGACGTCGAACCCCAGATCCACGCCATGGGGGATTTCCTCCGGCAGGAGATCGCGGAGGGGCACAGCTACCTGCCCGCAGGTGACAACATCCTGCGCGCCTTCAGCCGCCCATTGGCCGACGTGCGCGTCCTCATCGTGGGGCAGGACCCCTACCCCACTCCGGGGCACCCCATCGGTCTGTCATTCGCCGTCGCCCCCGACGTACGACCAATCCCCCGCAGCCTGCAGAACATCTATCAAGAGTTGAGCGACGACCTAGGCATAGCACCCGCCCCTCATGGTGATCTCACCGCCTGGTTCGAGCAGGGCGTCCTGCTGCTGAACCGAGTCCTCACCGTCTCCCCTGGGCGGGCGGGCTCCCACCGAGGCAAGGGTTGGGAGGCAGTGACGACGGTGGCCATTGAGGCTCTGGCGCGACGCGGCGGGCCACTGGTCGCGATCCTGTGGGGGCGAGATGCCCAATCAGCTCAGCAGCTCCTCGGAGACATCCCGGTGATAGCCAGCCCCCACCCGTCGCCGTTGTCAGCCCGCAACGGGTTTTTCGGAAGCCGCCCCTTCAGCCGAGCGAACGAGGCCCTGAAAGCCCAGGGGGCCACCCCCATCAACTGGCAGCTCCCCTGAAAGGCAGGCACGAAACGCCACCACGCACGGCGGAGACGAAACCAGAAGACGCCAGTGCGACGATGTGCGGCGTTTCGTGCACAGGGTAGGCATGAGATGAAGCAGGCCATGCAACCCACCCAGAGAGGGGCCATGAGACCCGTCGAGACACGGATCATGGCACCCGTCGAGACAGGGAACGTGGCGCCCGTCGAGACAGGGAACGTGGCACCCATCGAGGCGAGGTCCGGGGCCGGTTGCCCGGATTCTGTTCAACCTCAGACCACACAGGTGCGTGAAACGCCGTCTGCGGTGTAGGGAACGCACCACAGCGACGGCACCAAGACGCAGCACGGCGTTTCGCGCACAAGATCGCTGACGAAGGAAAGGGGCGAGGACGCTGGAAAAGCCAAGGCCGCCGCATTGCGCGGCTCAGCCATGGGAGCATAGAAACAACAAAACACCTTGTCAGAGCACAGTTGCCAACAGCTGTGAATAAGCCTCATGGTGTCCTTGAAACTCGGAATACGCTAGCGGGATGGAGATTGATGTCCTGGCATGGCTGAACAGCCGGAAGAACCCCACCCTCGTCGCTCCTGAGGAGGCACTGCCTGGCCGAGAGCATCCTGCGTTGGCTCCGATCCCCCGCCATGCCGTGCTGGGGCTGCCCCTCGACGAGGTGCCCCGGGGCTGCGAGGTCGCCTACTTCGCCATGGGCTGCTACTGGGGTGAGGAGCGGCTGTTCTGGACCACCGACGGGGTGGTCAACACTGCCGTTGGCTTCATGGGCGGCTTCACCCGCAACCCGACCTACCGCGAGACCTGCACCGGCAGGACAGGCCACACGGAGACGGTGCGAGTGGTCTACGACCCCACCCGCATCAGCTACGAGCAGTTGCTGCGCATCTTCTGGGAGAACCACGACCCGACCCAGGGATTCCGTCAGGGCAACGACGTCGGCACTCAATACCGCTCCGCGATCTTTCCGGTCAATGAGGCCCAGCGCATCGCAGCGGAGACCTCACGCGACGCCTATCAGGCCGACATGACGCGGGCCGGCTATGGCACCATCACCACTGAGATCACCCCCGATGCCGAGTTCTTCTATGCAGAGGAGGAGCACCAGCAATACCTGCATAAGAATCCCGGCGGGTATTGCCCGAACCACGCCACAGGAGTCGCCTGCTCATAGAGCGATGTCTGACCCCATAGTCCACGTATATCAACGGTGCGTGGATCTGAAAGGCTCTCACCCCAGGGGATGCCTCAGCCAGACGGTGGCGTCCGGCCCCCAGCCGGTGATGGTGGTGACGCCGTCGAGGCAGGGGATCACAGCGTATGCGCATTCTGCATATGCAAGCTGGGTGAGATGGACGGCATCCCATTCCTGGGCGACCGCAGGCCAGTCAGGCTCATAGAGCCGGTGATCTGCAAACCATAATTCCAGGCCATGTGCCCTCTGCTGTGCACCCGCAGTGGAGACAAATCTGGCGGGATGGGCTTCCACAAGGTGAATCCATGCAGCGGCATTGTCTATCTCATATACCCGGGGTTCAAACACGGGGACTATCGGCCGCCACATCATGTCCTCTTCCCCACAGGGCCACGGTTCACCATAGCTGTCCTCCTGGCCAAAAGCGGCGACGCAAGGGGCTGACAGCCACGGGCCTGTCGTAGTGACGAGACACGGCTCATAGTGAGTAGGCGGCTCCCCTCTCAGAGATTCTCCGCACTCAGGACGAGTCCACCATCTTCCCTGGGCAAGTGACTGCACCACTGGCAGGCACGTCGGCTCAAGGAATCCTCTGGAACGCCAGGCCAATTCGACCTGCTTGTCACGGGCACAAGGCCGCGACCACAGCTGCCGCATAAATTCCGGCACCGCATCAGCAACCCGCCCCCGCACACTTTGAGGGGCGAAAGGCTCTGGACCCATCGGCGGCATCGCATCGACGACTGCTCCGAGGGCAATCTGCCAAGGCAAGGGAGTCGATGGCTCAGCCAACTCATCAGACAAGAGGCCCCACATAGGCGAGGCCGCAAATTCATGTACCACAATCAGCCTGCTTCTCATTCGTGCTGTATTGGCCTGCATAATAGGTGTAGTCATCACTGACCTTGCACGAATGAAACGCTAGCAGCAGACACCCGCACTCCCTCAGGGCGAACCCGGCGTTTCATACCACCCCCGCCTCCTGTCTGAGGTCACCGCGGGCGATGAAGCGATCTGGTGTCCCTCGCAACCCACCTGCTTGCCCTGCCGCCAGAGGGCTAGCTGACATGCATACGCCTCTGGGGCATGTCAATCACCAGAACGCTTCGGCCTCCGGCGTGGGGTCTTGCTGAAACCCGTCGAGACGCGGGAAGGTCCTCGAAGCAGGCAGGCCCCGAAGCTCCCCAGACCATCTGGAGGCCCTGATTCCAAAGGGACGAAAGACAACGATGTCCCATCAGAGACGCCCAAAAGAACGACACCATGAGCTTTTCGCCCGAGAGACTGCCTCCTGGACTCGCGGTAGCATGGTGCGGTGAATCTACGCAGCTCCATCGCCCTGGCGGTGGTCATGCTACTCACCGCCTGCTCGTCAGCCCCTGAGCCAACCCCCCCGACGGAGATCCCCTCCAGCGCCAGCTCAGCGGCAGCCCCCAGCCCCACCCCGTCGCCCAGCGCCGCCTTCCCCATTCCCATGCGCCCGGACCGCCAACTGATCCGCGGAGGGGCGAAGGATGTGGTGCAGCGCATGGTGGAGATCGTCGGGAACCGTCCGGCGTTGAAGCTCGACGTGACCGAGACCGATGTCACGCTCACCTTCTTGACCACCGATCAGAAGCCCCTGACTCTGCGTTGGAGCGACAACAAAATCAGCCAGGTGGACTCCGATGTCCAATACTCGGGCCAGGCCACTTTCCGCCCTGCCGACTACCCTCTGGGAAACATCAGCGAGCTGTTCGAGACCTCCGCGAAACTTGGGGCCGAGGGCAACGACAAGGTGCTGCAGATCATCCAATACCCTCAGGGCGAGGTCCTCATGACGGTCTCCACCCGCCCTGAGACGAAGACAATCTTCTTCGAACGCGACGGCTCCGCCCTGCGCAACCTGGGCTTCGTGTCCGTGGCGGACCTGACTGAGGGTATCGCGGCGGTGACACGAGGCAGTCGCGGCACCGTCATCCAGGTGGGCCTCGCCCCGGATATGGGCTACTGGGCCGATTCCCCACCCACCGCCAAAGGCGTCACAGAACGACGCACCCGTCGAGGTGCCCTCCCCGTCTACCTGATCCGACGCAATGAGGCCAGCGGCCTGGAGCCCTTCGATCCTCAGCAGATCGATGCCCTCGTCCTGGCCCGGGCTATCTCCAAGTTCAATGCCGACGACTCCCCCGGATGCCGCGTGGAGATCGACAACCGATTCAAAAAGGAAACCCCCATCGCCCGCTATAACTGTGACGGGGTAATCCACTACACCGACTTGGCAGGCACGGAATACACCGAGCAGGCGCTCCGCAGCTGAGAGACCCCACCACCAGGCGCGGCGACATCACCCAAGCAACCCCATCCGCTCGGCCTCACCGTGCAAGCCCGTCCTGGCGTCAGGGTGCGCGGCCTCAATCAGCCCTAGAGCCTGATCACGCTGCGACGCCCCAAAGATCCGGGCGCTTCCCTGCTCCGTCACCACCCATGTCGGCTGCAACGAGGTGGTGGCCTCCGTCAGCTTGGGGACGATCGTGGAGCGTTGGGCCTTCGGATGCCAGGATTTGAGCGCGATGATCGACTGCCCCCCAGGCGACTGCAGCGCCCCGACGACGAAGTCCGCCTGGCCGCCCGTGCCGGAGATGATCCTGTCGTTGACACGGGTGGCGTTCACAGCCCCGAAGAGATCCACCTGGAGAGCAGTGTTGATGCTGGTGACCGCCGGCTGGCGCGCGATGTTCCCGGGGCTGTTGGTGGTCTCGCACCGCAGCAGCCGAAGCCTGGGATTGTCGTCGGCCCAGTCATAGAGCTCCTGTGAGCCGTACGCGAAGGTGGCAGTGATGGGCTGGTCCTCATCCAGCGCCCCGGCCTGCAACAACCCAAAGAAGCCGTCAGCCATCAACTCCGTCCACACCCGCAGCCCGCGGCTACCCCGCAGCGCCCTCAGCACAGCGCCCGGCAAGGCACCGATACCCATCTGGAGGGTGGAGCCGTCCGGCACCATCGCGGCAAGACGTTCACCGACAGCCGCTGACTCGTCGTCGATGGCCCCCTCGGGAGCCACCGGCATGGGAGCGACGATCTCGACGGCAACGTCGATGTCGTCCACCGACAGCACGCCATCGCCGTGGATGAACGGCAAGTTCTCGTTGATCTGGGCCACCAGGATCGCGCCCCGCGCCTTGGCAGCCTCAATCGCGCCGGGCAGCACCTGAACCTCAATGCCGAGGCTGACCTTACCGTCCACCACCCGGGACACCTGGATCGCGACGACATCCGGTGGCAGCGGGCCATCGAAAAGCCTCGGGGTGACCGACAGGCGCGCCGGATAGTAGTCGACGCGAGGATTTCCGCGCAGCCCCGACCCGACGAAGGTGGTCTCGATCCGCACGCCCTCACGGTCCGGCAGCTTGCCAAGCCCGTTGACGATGAACAGTCGATATTCAGGGAGCGCCCGGTCAAGCAGCTCTATGAGGGCACGGGGAGTGCCGAAGCTTCCCTGGGTGACGACGCGGGGGGTCGTGGGCAGCTTGGGCAGTTCCGCAGCCAGTTGCTCCGGGGAGACGATCTTCACTTCTGTTCCTCACAGATCTTCTGTTTCAAAGGTGTTGCAGGCAGCTGGATTACCGGTGTCGAATCCGATCCCCACCCAACGCTGCCGCTGCTGAGAGCTGCCATGGGTCCAGGACTCCGGGTTCACGAAACCACCCTGCTGGCTCTGGATGTGGTCGTCCCCGACGGAACGAGCCGCATCCGTGATGCGCATCAGATCGTCCTTCGTGACCGATGAGATGGGAGAGTTCGGGTCCTTCAGGGTGTTGTTGAAGAACACCCCGGCATAGCAGTCCGCCTGCAGTTCGAGGCGCACCTGGTCGGAGTCCTCTCCTGTGCCGCGCTTGACGGAACGCATCGTGCCCTGCAGGTTCTGTATGTGGTGTCCGAACTCATGGGCTACGACATACAGCTCAGCCGCGTCGCCTCCACTCGCGCCCAGCTGTTTCAGCAGTTTGCCCGCGTATTGGTCGTCGATGTAGACGGTGGAGTCGCCGGAGCAGTAGAACGGACCCATCTCAGTTCGCCCCGTGCCGCAGGCAGTGGCGATGGTCCCGCTGAACAGGTTCATGTCGGCATGTTTGTATCCTGTGACAGCCTTGCTCCAGTAGTTCTGGACAGCGACCTCATAGGCGACCCAGCGGCAAGAGCGGTCCTTGGCGACATCGGAGCCGCGCTGACACTGCCTCAGGTCACTGGCCTGACCTGCCCCCTGGTTCTGCTGCTGCGTTCCCGAACCCAGCAGGTCGATGACGTTGATGCCGAGTGACGGGCCGACGAACAACGCCAAAACCATCAGCACGATGCCCCCCACACCTCCGCCAAGAGCAATCTGGCCTCCACGGCGACCGCCCCCCGAGGCACGCCCGGTGCGCGAGCCAGACAGGTCTGCGCTATCGCGATAGTCCATGTTGCCTCCTGCCATTCGAGGCCCCAGCCTATCCGACGACCCCGCTGTTCACTGATCTGCGACGCGGTCTGGGAATCTCGCAGCCAGCATCACCTAGACCGGCCAAGACCGCCGACGAGGCCTCGTACACTTCGTTTGTGCGAATCATCGGCAGGACGGAAGACGGTGCTGCTCCAGTGGCGGATCTCGTCTTGGGACATGGTGAGCACCCGGACGCAGCCCTGCACCGGCTGGGCTGGGTGCTGCAGCAGCCGCTGGAAGCAGCCTGTGCTGACGGGGACATCACCGTCGCATTCGCTGTGCGGGAGGTGACAGCGGATGACGCCCCACCACTACCCCGGCCGGTGGCGAATCTGGAGCCGGAGGCCCGCGAGGCACCGACGGTGCGGCAACGCATCGGCACCTATGCCATCGTCCTGTCACCCTGGGGACTCCTCGGAACGGTCAACGCAGCCCGCACGGGAGCTCCCGGAACCTGGTCGCTTCCCGGAGGCGGCCTGGATGCGGGAGAGGACCCGGTAGCCGGGCTACTGCGCGAAGTGTTCGAGGAGACGGCACAGAGCATCTCCGAGTCCCGGCTGCTCATGGTGCAGTCCGATCATTGGATCGGCCGCAGCCCAAATGGCATCCTGGAGGACTTTCACGCGCTGCGTCTCATCTACGCCGCGGCATGCGAAACACCCAGCCAACCCACCGTTCGCGACCTGGGAGGTACAACGGAACGGGCTGACTGGGTGCCTCTGGCCACCTGGCCGAACCTGCCCTGGACGCATGCGGCCAGGCAGGCCCTAGACCAGCTGTTGCCTACGCTCAGTTCCTGAAGTAGGAGATGAGCCGCAGGATTTCGACGTAGAGCCAGACCATCGTGACGGTGATGCCGAAAGCGGCACGCCACGACTCCCTGGCTGGCGCCTGAGCGGCGATGCCCCGCTCCACGAAGTCGAAGTCGACCACCAGGTTGAACACAGCCAGGCACACCGCCAGGATCGAGACGGCGATGCTGAGCAGGCCCGCGCTGCTTCCGACCTCACGCAAACCGGTGTTGATGTTGAACATCACCAGGACGAGGTTCACCAGCACGAGACCGGCGAAGGCCAAGGTGGCGATGGTCACCATCTTGCGGAACTTGGCGGTCACGCGGATGTTGAAGAACTTGTAGGCCGCCAGGGTGGCGCCAGCGGTGACAAACGTCGCCAGCACCGCCGACACGACGATGCCAGGCCAGGTGGCCTCGAAGAATTTAGATATCCCGCCGATGAAAAGGCCCTCCAGCACGGCATAGATCATCACTCCGCCGACGGGGATGTTCTGCCGCATTGACACGACCATGGCGGTCACGAAAGCGCCGACGCCGCCGCCGATAAACGCCACTGGCAGCATCGCCGTCGGCATGAGCATGAATGTGGCTGCCGCGGCAGCAAACACGACCAGCAGGGTGATGGCCGTCTTGGCCAGCACATCATCCATGGTCATCACACCGCCCATGGGCTGAACGGGCATGCCCGGGTAGGCCTGCTGCGGCGCATAGCCCTGCTGCGGCTGGCCGTAGGGCTGCTGGTAGGCAGGCGGCTGCTTGAATGCCTCGCTTTTGCTGAATACGGGGTTGGCCATTGATTATCCTTCAGGGTCGCAGAATGACTCTAGAAACTACAGTGTATGCGCACCCCCGCTCAGTTTCGAGCGCAGGGGTGGACCGAAGACTGGAGACCCACCCGGCGTCGCCCCAACTCCAACCACGCTCCGAGGCCTCGGCTACCCGCACTCCGGGGGCTCCCCGAGACGCGCTGACATCACACGCCTCTCCCGGCGTGGTGCCCCCGACGGGATTCGAACCCGTACTTGGGCGGGTTTAAGCCGCCTGCCTCTACCGTTGGGCTACGAGGGCCACGACATCAGTCCAGCATCTGCAGTGCGATGCCGTCCAAGATGTCGGTTTCGCTCACCAGGATGACGCCAGTGGGGATCCTGGCGCTGATCTCATCCAGTATCAAAGCACCTGCCCCGATCACACCGGCTCTCAGGGGGTGCATACACGGCTCTTGCTCGATGACGGCGACAGGGGTGGTAAGCCAGTGCAGGGTGGCCTCCCCCACCTGTTCGCGGCTGAGAGCCGCCCCGTGGACAGCGTCCCGGGCGTACTCGGCCAGACCCAACACCCGGGCTGCTGCGCTGGTGACGGTGCCCGCCACCCCGACGGCAGTGACGACCTCCCCAAAGTCGATGCCCGTCCCGTCCAGCAGCTCCCCCACGAACCGCCTCGCAGCGGCAGTCTGCTCCGGGGAAGGCGGATCGTCGTGCAGGAATCTCTCCCTGACCCGCACCGCCCCGACATCAAGGGAACAGGCCCAACTCACCTGGGCCTTGCCGTCGATGAGCACGAGTTCAGTGGACCCACCCCCGATGTCAAGAACCAGCACCGGAGCTGGGGCGGTGAATCCGCTCAGCACACCAGCGCTCGACAGCCGCGCCTCCTCATCGCCGGAAATCACCTCCACCTCGACGCCGAGACGCTCACGCACCCCGTCGAGAAGCAGCTGCCGGTTGCGGACGTCCCTGGCAGCCGATGTCGCAACGAACCGGGTGCGCTCCACCCCGAAATGCCTCAACAGGTCCGCGTATTCGTCGCAGACGGCAAAGGTGCGCTGCAAAGCATCGTGGTGGAACTCCCCGGTGGCGTCGACGCCCTGCCCGAGACGCGCCAGCCGCGCCTCCCGGGCAAGCTCGGTGACGCCCCCCGCGTCGGCTCGCAACACGAGAAGCCTGACGGTGTTGGTCCCGCAGTCGATGGCGGCGACGGTGGTCATGCGGCCTCCGGGCAGAAGTTCGAGCCGAAGCGCTCATGGATCAGCTCCAAGGCCTCGTCACCGAGAGGATTGACCCCCGGCCCGGCCGCGAGCGCATGCCCGACCAGGACATGCAGACATTTGACGCGGGTGGGCATGCCCCCAGCCGAGATGCCCTCGATCTCCGGCACCGCTCCCAGCGCCGCACGGTCCGCGAGATAGGCCTCGTGAGCCCGACGGTAGCGGGCAGCCAAGTCCTCATCACGGGTGAGTCGCTCCGACATCTCAGCCATCAGGCCCGATGACTCCAGCGACGAGCAGGCGGCCACCAGCCGGGGATTCGTCAGATAGTAGACGGTCGGGAAGGGGGTGCCGTTGTCCAGTCTCGGTGCGGTTTTGACGACGCCCGGGGCGCCGCAGGCGCATCGCCAGGCCACGGCGACCACCCCACGAGGGGGGCGTCCGATCTGCTCCTTGATGATGGCCAGGTCGGAGGGAGTCGGCGATGCGTCGTTCACGGTGTTCCTGTGGGGCTGGGGCTTGGGGCGGGCCCGGTCTCAGTGTTGGCGGGTTCCTGTCCCTCCGCGGTGGGCTCGTCAGCCACTTTCACAGAGCCCCACATGTTCTCCCACCACTGACCACCGCTGGACTGCGCGGGGGCAAGCACGGTTGAGTCCCCGCCGAGCGGCTTGCCGTCAGTGCCGATCACCCGATACCCGGTCTCGCCGGGCATCACCCAGCCGAGCCGAGCACGGGCCTCGGCCTTCACGAAGACAGGGTCTTTCCAACGCTCCAGGCGATCCTCCAGGTCGGAGATCTCCTGCTTGCTGGTCTCAATCTGCTCCCGCAGCGCGGCGATCTCCTGCGACTGGGCGAAGTAGACGCGCAAGCTCTGGGCCAGCGTCACCGCAAGTGCTGCTGTGACCACACCCAGGATCAACAGCCGCCAGGTCATCCCAAGCGCCCGCTCGGATGACCGCACACGCGCGGACCTCTCCTCGGCTGACTCCGGGACCTCGTCCACATCAACGGGGCGCGGCCTCACCCGGCCCGTCGATGTGCGTTCCCCCGGGCGCGCGGCGGTCCGGGATCGTGGTGAGCCACGTCCCGGTCCGCTGTTCGCCGACTTCCTGCGAGGAGTCCCTGCCATGGGCAACTAGTGTGATCGACCTGCGGGCAGATCAGCCTTTGAAACGCGGGAAGGCGGAGCGACCGGCGTAGACGGCCGCGTCGTCGAGGTTCTGCTCGATGCGCAGAAGCTGGTTGTACTTGGCGACGCGATCCGTTCGGGCCGGGGCTCCGGACTTGATCTGGCCACAGCCCAGCGCGACCGCCAGGTCGGCGATGGTGACGTCCTCGGTCTCACCCGAGCGGTGCGACATCATCGTACGGTAGCCGTTGCGGTGGGCCAGCTCGACGGCGTCGATGGTCTCGGACAGGGAGCCGATCTGGTTCACCTTCACCAGCAGCGCGTTCGCGGTGTCGCTGTCGATGCCCCGGCCGAGGCGTTCGACGTTGGTGACGAACAGGTCGTCGCCGACGAGCTGCACCCTGTCGCCGAGACGCTCGGTCATGGCCTTCCAGCCTTCCCAGTCCTCCTCGTTCAGCGGGTCCTCAATGGAGACCAGCGGGTAGGCGTCGACGAGCTCGGCGTAGTAGTCGATCATCTCCGCGCTGGTCTTCTTGTGACCCTCGAACTGATAGCCGCCGTCGTCGTAGAACTCCGATGCGGCAACGTCGAGCGCCAAGGCGACGTCCTTGCCGGGCTCGTAGCCGGCCTTGCCGATGGCCTCGACGATGAGGTCGAGGGCTGCGCGGTTGGACTCCAGGTTGGGGGCGAAACCACCCTCATCGCCAAGGCCAGTGCTGAGGCCGCGGTCCTTGAGGACCTTCTTCAGAGCGTGGTAGACGCCGGCTCCCATCTCAAGAGCCTCAGCGAAGGACTCGGCTCCGATCGGGGCGATCATGAACTCCTGGATGTCGACGTTGGAGTCGGCATGGGAGCCGCCATTCAAGATGTTCATCATCGGCACGGGAAGGATGTGCGCGTTGGGGCCGCCGACGTACTGGTACAAGGGCAGCTGGGCCTCCTCGGCGGCAGCGTGGGCGACGGCCAGGGAGACTCCGAGAATCGCGTTGGCGCCGAGCTTGGCCTTGTTGGGGGTGCCGTCGAGTTCAAGCATCGCCAGGTCGATGGCGCGCTGCTGATCGGCCTCGAAACCGAGCAGCTCCTCGCCGATCACGTCGAGCACGTTCTTGACGGCGGTCTGGACCCCCTTGCCTCCAAAACGCTCACCGCCATCGCGCAGCTCGACAGCTTCGAACGCGCCGGTGGAGGCGCCGGAGGGGACGATGGCACGACCGACGGCGCCGGAGTCGAGGACGACCTCAACCTCGACCGTGGGGTTGCCGCGGGAGTCGAGAACCTCGCGGGCGTCAATGAACTCAATAGCTGCCATGGGGCTGCCCTTCCTTGAAGACGTGGGTGTCTGTGATCACAGCCTATCCAACGTCCGGAAGAATGGAATGGGACAAAGACTGCGACTTCTGAGCCTCGACCTCGCGAATTCGGCCCTCAACCTTACGCAGCGCCGCACGGACGGCAGCATCGGCATCAATGCCGCTGGCCTGGGCACGGGCCACAAGCGCCTGTATCTGCTGCCCCACCTGCTCAGCCGTGATGGGCTCGTCGGGGAGCTCCACGGGGACCCCATGAGCCCGAGCTCGCGAGATCACCTTCTGGGTGCGTGCCAGGGAGCTCATGGCCTGGGCGATGCCGTCCAGCGACGATACGCGGCCCTTCTCCTGACGTTTGCGTCGCTCCCAGCTGCCACGCATGTCCTCTGGCACCTCCCCACCGGCAAAGACGTGGGGGTGTCGGCGAACCAGTTTGTCGGCAATTCCAGCGGCCACGTCGTCGAGGGTGAAGCGCCCCTCGTCCTCGGCTATCTGGGCGTGGAAGTAGACTTGGAGCAGCAGGTCACCGAGCTCCTCTAGCAGATCTGCATCTGTTCCGGCCTCGACGGCGTCGATCACCTCGCAGGTCTCCTCAACTAGGTGCGTCAGGAGGGAGGCATGAGTCTGCTCACGATCCCAGGGGCATTCGATGCGCAGCCGGGCCATCACCTCGCGGAGACGGATCAGCTGCTCACCGGCCATGGTCATCAGCCCCCGTCGCGACTGAGATGGAGCCGCCCTGCGGGTCAAGCCCCTGCTCTGGGTCCCAGCTGCCATAGCGTGGATTGAGCTCCACCTGCGGCAGCATCTGCTGCACGGTGACCGGGTTCATATTCCGCTGCATGAGACTCAGCTTCACATGGCCGTGAAGAACCTTCTCGCAGGGAGTTCCCACCAGAGCCCGCCCTTGGGGGTCGGACTCAATGCTCTGCTGAATCCCGGCCTCGTCGAAGGGGGTCCCAACACCTTGGGCAACGTGATCGGCGATGTCGCCGATCACGAGGAAGAACAACGTCCGGGTGCGGGTGATCTCAAGGCCAGCAGCCTTGCACGACTCCACCGTCTCAGTCAGCCTCGCCTCCGGAATGACCACATCACCGACGACTGCCGCAGTGGACGGACTGTGCGAGCAACCAGCAAGCGCCGCAAACGCCAGGCACGCAGTGGCAGCACGAGTAGCGAACTTCATGGGTCTCCCTCCAGCAAACAGCCTCGCCCCGAAGCATACCGTCCACCTCATCAGGGGCCGACCTACCACGGCCAGGTGACTCTGGCCAGGAATCTCCTCCAACGCTGTAGTCATCTGGCTTTTGATGCATTTGCCCAGCCAATCCACCCAGGATTATTCGCAGCTGCTAGCAACTGGGCTCTGACAAGGGGTTTCGCTGTTTCTGACGCCCATGAATAAGCCTCAAGGCGTCTTGTTGTTTCTGCACTCCCATAACCAAGCCGCACAATGCAGCAGCCTTGCCCCTTCCAACATCCCCGCCCCTGCCTTCGCCAGCCATCCTGTGCACGAAACGCCGCACTGCGTCTCAGCGCCGTCGCTGTAGCGCGTTCCCAACGCCGCAGACGGCGATTCACGCACCTATGCGTGGCCTGAGGCTGAACAGAATCCAGGCAACCCACCCCAGACCCCATCTCGACGGGGTGCCACGATCCGCGTCTCGACGGCCGCCATGACCCCTGCCCCGACGGGCGCAGTGGCCCCTCTCTGGGCGGGCCGCATGACCTGCTTCATCTCACGCCCACCCTGTACACGAAACGCCGCACTACGTCTCGATGACGTCGCTATAGCGCGTTCCCAACACCGCAGACGGCGATTCACGCCACAACCACAGCATCCTTGACCCCGAACCAAACACTCCCAGGCCCCGGACACGGGACCGCACCGTCACCTCAAAACCCCATGCACAAGCCTCTGCGCACATACTTAAGAGACAACCACGAGACTTATCCACAACCACCGGCAACCGGACGCCAACAAGAGATTTCACTGTTTCTAACACCCCCATGAACAACCCTCCTTCCTCCTGAGAGACGATGACCTCGTCTGCGCCTACTTCCAGCAGCCACATTCGTTTGGCATCTGTTCGAGTAACTGCGACAACGGTGGCCTCGATCATGTGGCCGACCTGAATAGCCGCGACGCCGACACTAATCAAGGCAACGGGGAGCAGCACATGAAAACGGATTATTCAGTTCACAGCTCCTCCCCCATGTCGGTTCCGGACGATGGTTTTATCACCCCCTCAGACGGCACGCTTCCCGGCGGAAAATGCGGAAGAATGTACTCTTTGAGCTCGCTAAGGACATCGGCGACAGGACGTTTTGATTGTTTGAAGTTGATCATCAGTTGATCGACTCCGATTCCCTGCCAAGCATGCAGCAGTTCCAGGAGCGGCTCACGACCAACCTGTAGACCTTGGTGTATCCCCCGGGGCAGATGGACCGGGCTTTCCGCGAGGTCTATATAGATCGCCTGATTAAACGGCTTCCATCCAGGTTCTCCACGAGATCCAGTGAGCCTGCGCCAGCGGCGGATGTTAAGTTGTTGCTGCTCGAAGGGAACAGTATAGAAAAGCCATCCGTCTGCCATTTGAGCGATCCAGTCGACATTCTGACGAGAGCTACCCGTGACAAAAAGAGGAACTTTCTGATAAACCGGTTTCGGTATAAGATCAGCTCCCTCCAGGCGCCCCAGTGGCGAATTGATTTTTGGAAAAGAGGACCCAAGGGCCTCCCGCAGATATTTCACGGACTGTCGGAAAACCTCACCCCTCTCCGCATGATCTTTTCCGTATGCTGGGAACTCAACAGGGCGATCACCGCTGGCAATTCCCAGAGTGAAACGCCCACCCGTCAGCTGGTCCACCGTGGCGGCTGCTTTCGCGATATCCAGCGGATGACGTAGCGGCAGCACGGAACTCGCCACACCCAAAACGATGCTGTCCGTGACAGCTGCGAGATACCCAAGATACACAAAAGGGTCAAAGACTTGGCCAGTATCTCCGAAAGTGGGATCAAGAAGCGGGATGTCGCGCACCCAATACTGGGCAATGCCTGCAGCCTCAGCCTGTTGCACAAGCTCCACATGCCTTTCCATCGTTGGCACCGGACCTACAAAGCCCTCAAGCGGCGCAATGGCCCCAATTGTCATGTTATCTGGATTATATGCCTTTTGCATGCCGGGATGTTCCAGCACTGGTCCTGGCCGTTCTCCAAGAAGATCAAATATCTCTGCTTTCGCCATGGGAGCCAGGCTAAACCCTGACACCTGTGTTAATGTCAAGTCTTGGAGACAGCGAGCAGAGCGGAGCCATGACGATGAGGATCGGAGAACTGGCCCAGCACACGGGAACCAGCCCGCGTCAGTTGCGACACTATGAAGCACGTGGACTGCTGCAGTCACGACGTTTGCCGAACGGCTACCGGGACTACCCCTCTTCCGAGGTGGAGCGTATTCGGCAGATCCGGACACTACTCGACAGTGGATTCACAACGGCCCTCATTGCTGAGTTTCTGCCCTGCCTAGAAGGGGCAGACGCCGAGCTCACCCCCCATCCCGACCCTGATCTGGCCAACCGTCTACGACGTGAGATCAGTCGTATAGATCGTAAGATATCGGCCCTTACCCTGGCCCGGGAGCGTTTCACCTGCTACCTCAACCGAGTAACCTGATCACCGATTCGCCCCAGCTCCGTCATCCAAGGGATCCGCAAGGTCGGTTCGTTGTGGGGGGGTGGCTAGGGATTCCGGGGGGTGAGTGTGTTGTTACAAGGTTGTGTGGCCCAGACAGTCAGAGCCATGTTGAGGTCGAGAAGTCTGATGACCCCGCTGGCAGGCTCTCTTCAAGTCGGGGACAAACACCGCCTCCGCTTGAACACCCAGGTCGGCTCGGGGTACTGGGGTGAGTTCGTCATCGACTACATGCGCACGTGAAGGCACCAAGGGCAAAGCTGCCCCCTACCACCTCGCCTGACGGGGGCGCAGGTTCAAAGCCACGACCCCGTATATTGCTATGGACTGATCACCCGGTCCAGCAGGGACATCGCCCAGGCCAGGTGATCGCCATCGGGCTTCGGCGTCAGCAGCTGGGACGTGGCGGGTTTGTACACCGATCCCGGATAGAGACGCTGCAGCCTCACCTGGCGTGACTCCGGCAACGTCACCGGCTCCAACCGAACATTCTTTCCCTGCATGACGATGTCATTGACGCCCAGTTCTCGGGCCCGGTTCCGCAGAGCCGCCACCCCCAGCAGCTGCTCCACCGGCTCGGGCAGGGGCCCATACCGGTCCACCAGCTCGGCCCGCACGCCGTCAGCGTCTTCTGCACTCCGGATCTCCGCGATCTGCTTGTACATCTCCAACCGCAGACGCTCCGACGGCACATAGTCGTCGGGTAGGTGGGCGTCAACGGGCAACTCGATGCGCAGCGTCGGCTCGGGCGTGGTGTCCTCGCCCCGGTACTGGGCGACGGCCTCCCCCACCAGACGCAGGTACATGTCGAAGCCGACGTCGGCGATATGCCCGGACTGCTCCCCGCCGAGGAGGTTACCCGCGCCACGCAGTTCCAAGTCCCGCATCGCAATCGACATGCCTGCCCCCAGGTCGGTGTGGGCGGCCATCGTCGACAGGCGCTCATGGGCGGTCTGGGTGAGGGTCTTCTCCGCGGGATACAGGAAATAGGCATAACCCCGCTCCGACGACCGGCCGACCCGGCCCCGCAGCTGATGCAGCTGCGACAGGCCGAGCACGTCGGCGCGATCAATGATGAGGGTGTTCGCGGTCTGGATGTTCAGGCCCGCCTCGACGATGGTGGTGCACACCAGAACGTCGGCGCGGCGCTCCCAGAAATCGAGCATCACCTGCTCCAGCCTCGCCTCCCCCATCTGCCCGTGGGCAGTGGCAATGCGGGCCTCCGGCACCAGCTCCCGCAGCTCTGCGGCCGTCTTGTCAATGGAGTCGACGCGGTTGTGGACGAAGAACACCTGACCCTCACGCGCCAGCTCGCGCCGGATGGCGGCCCGAACCTGCCCCTTGTCGTAGGGGCCGACCATCGTCAGCACCGGGTGGCGTTCCTCCGGCGGGGTGGCGATCACGCTCATCTCCCGGATGCCCGTGATCGCGATCTCCAGGGTGCGTGGGATGGGCGTGGCCGACATCGACAGCACGTCGACATTGACCCGCAGCTCCTTCAGCCGCTCCTTGTGCTCGACGCCGAAGCGCTGCTCCTCATCAATGATCACCAGGCCGAGGTCCTTGAATGCGACCTCCTTGGCCAACAGCCGGTGCGTGCCGATCACCAAGTCGGTCCTGCCGGTCGCCAGTCCTTCGAGAACCTTCCTCGACTCCGCATCGGTCTGGAACCGGCTGAGCTGCGCCATGTGGACGGGGAAGCCAGCGAACCGCGAGGCAAAGGTCTGATGGTGCTGGCTGACCAGCAGCGTTGTCGGCACCAAGACCGCCACCTGCTTGCCGTCCTGGATGGCTTTGAAGGCCGCCCTGACCGCGATCTCAGTCTTGCCGAAACCCACATCGCCGCAGATCAGGCGGTCCATGGGGACGATCTTCTCCATGTCAGCCTTGACCTCATGGATGGCCGACAGCTGGTCAGGGGTCTCGACGTAGGAGAAGGCGTCCTCCAGCTCCCGCTGCCAGGGGGTGTCGGGCCCGAAGGCATGGCCCTTTGTGGCCTGCCGGGCCGCATAGAGCTTGATGAGCTCCGACGAGATCTCCTTCACCGCCTTGCGGGCGCGGCTCTTGCGCCTGGCCCAGTCAGCGCCACCCATCTTGTCGAGTGCCGGGGCCTCCGAGCCGACGTAGCGTGTCAGCTGGTCCAGCTGATCCATCGGCACGAACAGCCGGTCGCCGGGATGCCCCCGCTTGCTGGGGGCGTATTCGATCACCAGATAGTCACGCGCTGCTCCCTGAACGGTGCGCTGCACCAGCTCCACGAACCGTCCGACGCCATGGACCTCGTGGACGACAGGGTCCCCGGCCTTGAGCTCAAGCGGCTGGATGGTGTTGCGGCGACGGGTGGGGAGCTTCCGCTGCCCCCGCTCAGCCACCTGCTGCCCGGACAGCTCCACAGCCGTCAGCAGCTCCAGCCTGCCGGGCACAGAGCGCCAGCCACGGCGGAAGGCCCCGACAACGACATGCGCCGTGCCGGGCTGGGGCTCCTCCTCCAGGTCGGAGGAGGCGGCGGTGATGCCATGCTCACCCAGCAGCTCGGTCATGCGTGACGCCAGGCCACGGCCCTCCACGCCGATCACGATCCGCCAGCCGTCGGCCATGCGGGAGCGGATGTGGGTGACGGCGGCCTCCACGTCACCCCGGAAATCGTCGGTGGGGGTGATGCCGAGCCTGCGGGAATGCACTGAGTCCGCATCAAGGTTGGCATCTGGGGCCTCATCTGCGGAGAAGGGGCTAAGGCCCCACCACTTGTGACCGAGCCTCAGAGCATGCTCTCGAACATCGCCCAACGCCCAATAGGAGGAGGCCCCAAGATCAATGGGCGAGGCGCCTCCGCTGGCGGCGGCAGCCCAGCTGGCGGCCAGGAACTCCTGGCTGGTGGCCACCAGCTCGGCGGCTCGGGTCCGCACCATCTCGGGCGCGGACACCATGACAACGGACCTCGGGGGCAACACGTCGACTAGCAGCTCCAGGCCGTCCACGAGGGCCGGGATGAGCGCCTCCATGCCCTCAACGGCCTGCCCCTCAGCCAGCCGGGACAGTATGTCCCCCAGCTGGGGATGCTCCGCCTGGAGCGCTTTGGCGCGGGCACGGACCTCTGGGCTGAGCAGCAGTTCCCGGCAGGGCTCTGCGACAACCGCATCCAGCTGCTCCCCCGTTGAGCGTTGATCCGCGACGGAGAAGGGCCGGATCTCGGTGACCTCGTCGCCGAAGAAGTCGATGCGCACAGGGTGCTCCGCAGTGGGGGGAAAGACATCGACGATGCCGCCACGCACTGCAAACTCCCCCCGACGCTCCACCAGGTCCACGCGGTTGTAGGCGGCAGCGACCAGTGCGGCCAGCAGATCCGTGAGGTCACGCTCCTCCCCCACCCTGACGGTGACGGGCTGCATGGCCGCCAGGTCCCTGACCTGGGGCTGCAGCAGCGAGCGGACAGGAGCCACCACCACCTGCGGCGGCGTCTCGGAGGTCAGACGGCGCAGCACCGCGAGGCGTTTGCCGACGGTGTCGGCGCGAGGCGAGAGCCGCTCGTGGGGCAGGGTCTCCCAGGCCGGGTAGTAGGCCACCTGTTCCGCCCCCAACAGGTCCGCAAGCTCCGCGGTGAGGGCCTCAGCCTCCCTGAAGGTGGATGCCACCAGCAGCACCGTGCGTCCAGACTCAGCCGCGACCAGCGCCGCCGCCACGGAGAAGAAGGATGTGGCGCAGGTGATGTCCCGCGCCTCAGCGCCGGGGACGCGGGCATCATGCAGGGTTGCGCGGACCGCGGGATCGGCTTCGAGGGCGGGGAGCAGGCCGGGAAATCTCACGGCGTCATCTTGTCACGCTCGTCCGACAAATTCCTCCTATGCCTCAGCGTCGCGGTTCAGTCATCTGTTGAACCGGTTCTGGGCTGCGACGAGTCCCTCGGCGATGAGGGTTTCGACGGCATCGGCCGCAACCGCCGCGTCGAGGCGCATTGCATCCAGGTCGGCGGGACGCATCCTGGCCAGCACATAGTCGGCGGCGGGCTGGCGTCCGGGCGGACGGCCGATGCCGACGCGGACGCGGTGGAAGTCACCGGTGCCCAGGTGGGCACGGATGGACTTGAGACCGTTGTGCCCGTTGTCGCCGCCCCCCAGTTTGAGTCGCAGGCGGGCAGGGTCTAGGTCCAGTTCGTCGTGGATGACGATCACGTCCTGCGGCGGGATTCGGTGGAAGCGGGCGACGGCGCCGACTGCTGCTCCTGACTCGTTCATGAATGTCGTCGGCTTCATCAGCACCACCCTGCGACCGACCCCCAGCAGTCCAGTCGCCACCTGTGCCCGCTGCCCTCGGGGCATGGAATAGGTCGCCCCCAGCCGCCCGGCTAGGTCGTCAACCGCCCAGAAGCCGACGTTGTGGCGGGTGGGGGCATAGGTGGGGCCAGGGTTACCGAGCCCCACCACCAGATGCAGGGTCTGGGTCACTCGCCCTTGACCCGCATGAGGTCAACGTGCTCCAGAAAACCGGTGATCGGGTCGCGCTGCACCTCCTGAGGGCGCACGACCACGGGGGCTGCCCCGTCGACGCTCACCTCAAGGACCAGGTCGGCCTCACGGAGCAGCAGGAACGTCTCACGGCCGGGCAGGCTGATGTGAAGTGGCTCGGAGCCCTCACCGTAGATGACGCCGGGAACCTGCTCAGCGCGACGCAGCCTACGGGCCGCGCCCTTGCCGAACTCAGTGCGGGTGGTGGCCGCAAGCTTGTGAGTTGCCATTCTTACCTCCTGGGGTGTGGATAACTGTGCACGCCTGCAGAAGGTGCTAGTCGATAACGGACGGTCGTCCCTCGCCAGGCAGCCCCCCGATGCTACCCGCACGACCCCAGAACCCCCAAAGTAAATGAAGTTTCAACTTCACAGGCTAGTGGAAGCCTATTCACAGGTTCTACACAGGAAAGACTCTGATCCTCGAGACCATGACCACTCTTGCCTCTCCCCCGCAGGCCAGGCGCGCCATGACCTTCGGCCCACCTCGGGGAAGAAGGCAGGCCGACCGTCGCGACCTCCTGGCAGGCCTCGGCTGGGTCAGCACGGCATTCGCCGTCACGCTCTACCTGGCCGACGGCACCTTCACCACGATCAGCTCACTCGCGGATGCATTGCACGCCCTGGGTGTGGTCTCAGGACTGGTGGCCACGAACGCCATGCTGTTCATGTTGCTGCTCGCAGCCCGAGTCCCAGTGATCGACCGGGCCATCGGACAGGTGAAGGCCATCCAGTGGCACAGGCAGCTGGGACAGATCACCGTGCTGGGGGTTCTCGCCCACGCCCTGCTGATCCTGGCGGGGGCGGCGTGGTCCCATCGCGCAGGCATCGTGGGGGCATTGCAGACCCTGTGGAGCAATGACATGGCTCTTGCAGCGGCCAGCCTGGGGCTGTTGCTCGTCATCTCCGTCACCTCCGTGGTGGCGGTCCGTCAGAAGCTGCGCTACGAGGTATGGCACATCATCCACCTGCTGTCCTACCTCTCGGTGATCCTGGCCATCCCGCACATGTTCACCCTGGGCTCCACCCTCGCGACAGGCACCTGGCAGCGAATCTACTGGACCACGCTCCTGCTGGCCGTCGGCACCTGTCTGCTGGCCTATCGCGTTCTGGTCCCGCTCTACAGGTCCTGGCGCCACGACCTGCGACTGGCGGAGGTCACCCGCATCTCCCCGGACGTCTACCACCTGAGGTTCACGGGTCGCCACCTGGACGAGCTGGACATTGAGGGCGGCCAGTACATGACCTGGCGGCTGTGCGCCCGCGGGCTCTGGAGCCAGCCCCACCCGTTCTCCCTGTCCAAGGCACCATCCGACAATGAGCTGCGCATCACCATACGGACGGTGGGCGACGGCACATCCCAACTGGCGGCTGCCAAGCCCGGCACCCGCGTCCTCTTCGAGGGCCCCTACGGCGTCTTCACCGATCGTGCCCGGACTCGCAATGGGCTGCTCCTGATAGCAGCTGGCACAGGCGTCACCCCCGTCTACTCGATGCTGGAGTCATCGACGGCCGATCCCACCCTGACCGCAGTGGTGCTGCGCGCCTCTGACCCGAAGGACCTGCTGCTGCTCGACGAATTCCGTCGCCTGTGCGACGAACGCGGAGTCGCTCTCCACGTCATGACCGGACCACGCCACGAGGGGCGCTGGGTGAATGCCAAATACGCTGCCCACAACATCGGCTCCCTGGTCGGGGACCTGAACGACTGCGACGTGTTCGTCTGCGGCCCCGCCGGGTTCGTCGACGCCGTCCTTGAGGAGGCTGCCGCACTCGGACTGCCCGAGGAGCAACGCCACGAAGAAAGGTTCACCTGGTGAAAACCCGTTCCACCATCCTGACCACGCTCACCGCCGCCGGGGTGCTGAGCGCAGGCTTCGCCCTGGGCACGGCGGGAGGCCACACCGCTGCTCCCTCCACCGCCTCACCCTCCGGGCCGCAGCGCTCCACAGCATCCGATCCCTCACCCCAGGGCAGCCCAACACCCGGCTCCGACGAGCAGGCCAGCAATGTCTACACCGGAGAGGCCGTGACCCACAGGCACGGCTCGGTGACTGTCTCGGTGACCGTCACCGATGGGGTGGTGACTGACGCGAAGGCCGCATATGAGGCCACCAGCTCGAAGTCCGTCGACATCGCCGAGGGCGCCATCCCCACGTTGAACGCGAACGTCGTGGCGGCAAACGGTGCCGAGATCGACACGGTCTCCGGCGCCACCTACACCTCGGAGGCCTACCTGACGAGCCTGCAGTCCGCGCTGGACCAGGTGCGGTCTTGAGGCATTTCTTCCAGACGATGGGCACCGTCGTCAGCCTGAAATGCCCCGGGGAGTCCCTGCCCCTGGTGCAGGAGGTCTTCACCCACCTGGATGAGCTGTTCTCGCTCTACCGTAAGGACTCGGAGGCCAGCCGGATGGCGCGCGGTGAGCTGCGGCTGGCAGACGCATCCGAGGAGGCACAGGAGCTCTACTCGCTGGCTCACCAGTGGCGTGAGGCAACCAACGGGGCCTTCCAACCACATCGGCCGGACGGCGTCATCGACTTGGCGGGCATCGTCAAGGCCGAGGCCATCCGGCGCGCAGGGGAAACGTTGGAGCGCTGCGGCGAGTCATGGCTCATCAACGCGGGGGGCGATGTGCTGACCAGCGGCTCAGGGACGGTGGGCATCGTCGACCCGTTCGACCGCTCCGGCCTGCTGTCCCAGTTCGCCACCACCGAAGATCACCCCGCCGTCGCGACCTCCGGGACGACAGAGCGTGGCCAGCACATCTGGCGCGCAGGGTCCGGGGACGAGTTCATCCAGGTGACGGTGGCGGCCCACGACATCATCACCGCTGACGTCCTGGCGACCGCGGTGATGTCAGGCGGGGCCGACACCCTGCATCAGGCGACCAGGGAGCACGACATTCAGGCGCTGGCGGTCTCGGGAGACGGGGAGATCCTGGCGACCTCCGCCTTCCGGAAATCCTGAGCGCCTCAGGCCTGGACGATCGGTTTGATCCCGAGGTCGTTGACGAATTCAACCTGCGGCCCCTCCCTGCCGACGACGATGGACGTCATCGACGCCGGGGCCAGGTTGAGGCGACGGGCCGGCAGCAGGTCGATGCCGAGCACCAGCGAGAGGCAGCTCATGATCGGCCCCCAGTGTGTGACCACCACCGCCGTGCCCCGATGGCGCAGCACACGCTCAAAGGCCAGGCGAACTCGGGAGTGGAGATCGACATGCGACTCCCCACCCGGGATGCGGAAGGTCTCGTCGCCCCAGAACCGCAGCACCTCGTCGGGTTTCTCGCGACGCAGATCCTCACCCGTCAGACCATCCCACTCCCCGAACGCCAGCTCATCCCAGTCCGGGATGGGCCGCACGCCCATGCCGAACAGCTCGGCCACGGGCGCGGCAGTCTCCTTTGCACGGCGCAGCGACGAGGAGAGCACCCGCACCTCAGGTGAGTCTCCAAGGAATGCCGACAGCCGAGCGGCCAAGTCGCGGGCCTGGTCACGGCCCTGGCGGTTCAGCCCTGGGTTGGCACCACCGCGCCCGTCCCATTTGCCGGTTGTCGTGAAGTCGGTGACTCCGTGCCTGCATAGAACGATGCGGCTGCCTGTCTGCATGGCTCAACAGTAACGGCTCACCTCAGGGTTCGTCGGGAACCCTGAGGTTCGCGTCGCTCACAGAGGCGGACGGTGATCAGCAGGGAGGCGGCGTATGCCATCAGCCCTCCCAGGCACATCAGGCAACTCCGCCAGAGGCCAGCCTCCCCTGCCACCAGGCCTGAGAGCACCACGGTCACGACGATGGCCACCACCGCGCCAATGCAGAAGCAGCAGGCTATGAGGATGACACGCCCACCCAGACCCGTCAGGCCGTAGCGCATGGTGAAGGGAAGGAAAAACGTCATGAACAGTAACGCCACCCCGCTCTTTCCCATCAGATCTACCCCCAGGGCACCCAGGCTGTCGATCTCGCCGAGGCTGATGCCAGCCGACACCAGGATCAGCCCCGGGAGCATCGCCAGCGCGTTGAGGATCACCAACCACAGCAGCGCGACCAGGTAATGCGACATCACGAGCGTCCGGCGACGCAACGGCAGGATGTCGTACAGCAGGCCCTGTCCAGGCTCGAGATCGAGGTTGAACAGGAAGAAGACAACACACCGCACCCACGACGAGCGTCGAACCGATTGAGACCGATTCCATCAGCACCCCGAAAAATGTCATCAGGCCGATCACCATCAGGGAGTATGGGGCTCCGGTGCGCATCTGCCACAGGTCGAGTCACAGCATGTGACTGAGCTCACGCATTGCTTGCCTCCTTTGCCACGTGGATGAGCAGTTCCTCAATGGTTGGCGTCTCAGCGACGACTCCGGGACCGCACAGACCGACATCAGCGGTCTCCAACAGCCCCTCCCAACCGACGGCGTGCTCCCGCAGCCCGCGAAGCCGGACGCGCAGCTCGGGCGTCAGCTCCGCCACGGGGCCGCGCACGATGGCCCAGGATTCCAGGAGCTCGTCGCGCATTCCAGAGACCAGCACCCGCCCACGATCCACGACGACCACTTCGTCCACAATCCGCTCCAGGTCGCTGGTGATGTGGGTGGAGAAGAGGATGGCGTGTCGCTCATCGGTCATGAAGTCGGCCAGCCGGTCCAGCAGCTCGCTGCGCGCGAGGGGATCAAGACCGCTGGTGGGCTCATCCAGCACCAGCAGCTACGCACCCTGCGCCAGGGCGACGGCAAGCTGCATCTTCATGCCCATGCCGCGGGAGAAGTCCTTCACTCTGGTGCGGGGTGTGACGCCGGCCCAGGAGGCCAACTCGTCGAACACGGCCTGCCGCCAGCCGGGATAGAAGGGGGACAGCAGACGCGCCACGTCACGCACTCGCCAATTGCTATCCCAGCAGGGCTGGTCCAAGACGACGCCGACGCGGGTCTTGTCCAGCAGGGTCACCCTGCCGGCCCCGGGCCTTGCGGCGCCGAGGGCGATCTTGATCGCGGTGGTCTTGCCGGCTCCGTTCGCGCCCACGAGCCCCGTCACATAGCCACGGGGAACTGCCAGGTCGATGGGACCGAGATCAAACTCGGGGTAATGCTTGGTGACTGCCTGCAAGTGGAGGGGATGGGTTTCGGTCATGATTCCTCCTGTGTTGTGAGGACAAGGGTGAGGATGGAGCGCAGCTCGTCATCGTCGACACCGGCCAGTCGTCCGGCGGCGACGCCGTCGGCGAAGTGGCCCTCCACCTCCCGCAGCAGCTGCTCGCGGATGATGTCGGTGTCGCGCGGCAACACGAAGTAGCCCTTGCCGGGAACATTCGCGACGAAGCCAGCGGCCACCAGCTCCGCATAGGCGCGGGTGGTGGTGATGACGGAGATCCGCAGGTCCCGGGCGAGCGCACGGATCGATGGCAGAGCACCACCCTCCTCAACGTCGCCGTGCAGGATCGCGGCCTTGATCTGGTCCACGATCTGGGCATAGATCGGCATCCCAGCGGTGTTTGAGAGCACGATGTCCATGAACACCTCCAATCTGTATATGTACATCATATACAGAAATGACAGGTGAGGCAAGTGTCGGTCTCATATCGGCAGCCTCCACCCCCACGGCAGCCCCCCATCCCAGCGCATGTCCACCAAGCAGCCGACAGCCCTTCGGGGGACGATGGGGTGTTGTTACAGTTTCTTGACCTTCTCCACGGTTAGCGTGAATGCAGGCCCCGCCGAGGGGCTGCGCAAGACGAAAACCCTGGCGAGAGGACGGTGAAATGACGCAATTGGATCTGGAGGGCACCTGGCCTGAGCTGTTCGAGGGCCTCGACCGCAATCGGCGGCGGTCGGTGATCAGGGCCTTCGATCACAGCCGACACGGTGGCTGGGAGCCGAACCGGGAGGCCGTCAAGGACCTCACCGACCTGGTCCGCGGCGACATCGACGACGACGAGTACATCAGGCGCTGCCGCGAGGTGGCCAGGATCGCCTCTTGAGGGAAGCCGACCCTGTTTCACCTGACTTTCAGGAGGCCGTCGCCGACGGGAATACACAGACAGGACAACAAGAGGAGAGAGCTGACCAGAGAGATGCGACGCCGTGGCTCACGCATGCTCCGCGCGGCCGATGATCAGAAAAACCGGCGCGCATACCCCGGCATGACCTGGCGAACGTCTATGTTCTTTTGTGCAGTCAGGGGATCTGATTTCTTCGGCATGAGTGCGATGCCATGCGATGATCCGTAGAGCCCCTTGAAGGCTCACCCACGGAGTTGGTTCCGTCCAGAGCGGTCACTGAGGAGACAGACATGACGAGCAGCACAGCGCCAGGCCCCGGGCAGCCGGTCATGGCCACCCTGGGCAGTGACGGCATGGCCCGGATCACCTTCGGCGACACCGTCCACACTCTGCATGGCGGCGACCTGCAGCATGCCCGCAATCAGGTCGTCGCCTTCTTGGCGCAGCAGGCCGCGCAGCTGGGCCACCCCATACTGGCCGAGACCCACGACCCCACCGGTCACTGGCAGCTGCTCATCGGCCCCGACGGCAGCGTCACCCCCACCCCGGTGGCGTCGGCATCCTCCACCTTCAGTTCACCAACGGAGCCCATCGCCACCTCCAGCTCGGCTTCCCCCGACGTCTCGCATCTCAGTCCCCATGACGCCTCCGCCTCCCCCACCGAGCCGATCCCCAAGACGACAGACAGGCCACTGGCTGACCCGGAAATCATGGACCCGCGACTGCAGCCAGCCGAAGACCTTTCCCACTTCGCCCCGCTCACACCGCCATCTACCCCCTCCCCGACGGCGCCTCCCCTGCCCGTAATCCAGCAGCCGGCTCCGCTATCGCCGGCGCCACGCCGCTCCTTCCTGTCACATGAGATGGCGGAGGAGCCTGCAAATCGTGGCTGGCGCGGGGCGCTGGCGCGCCTCGGGCTGAGGATGACCCCCGGGCAGAGCGAACGCCTGGAACGCGAGGACATCCTGGCCGTCTCCAAACACTGGGTCGGCCCCAGAACCATTGCCGTGGTCAACGGCAAAGGCGGAGCATCCAAAACCCCGACGACGATCCTGCTGGCCGCCGTCTTCGCACGCAACAGCGGCTCCGGGGTCCTCGCATGGGACAACAACCAGACCCGCGGCACCCTCGGCTGGCGCACCGAACAGGCCAACCACCACTCCACCCTGCTGGAGCTGCTGCCCCAGGCCGACTACCTGCTCAGCCCCAACGCCAGGGCAGCGGACCTGGCGAACTTCGTCCATCACCAGACCCGCGACCGCTATGACGTGCTGCGCTCAAAGCCCACAGACCTGGCCTCCGCCCAGCGCATCAGCGCCCGCGACGTCGACGCCATCCACCAGGTCGCTGCCAAGTACTACCGGATCATCTTCATCGACTCCGGCAACGACGAGTCCGACCCCATGTGGCAACGCATGATCGACCACGCCGACCAGCTCGTCGTAGCCACCACCACCCGCGACGACCACGCCGAGGCCGGAGCACTGCTCCTGGAGGCCCTGGCCCAGCGCGACGAGCACGCCTCCCAGCTGGCCGCGAGCTCAGTCGTCGTGGTCAACCAGGCCTCCCCGTCCGCGAAGCCGACGGAGCTGATCCGGGTGGCAGAGGGCTATCACCACCTGGCCCGCGAGGCCGTGATCATCCCCTACGACCAGGCGATGGTGGACGGCCACCTGCTTTTCGGCAACCTTCAGCCCAAGACGCAGAGGGCATGGCTTGCAGCGGGAGCCGCCGTCGCCCGCGGACTCTGACGCCTCACCGCGATCCCCCGGCCAGCGGACTCTCCGAAACCGGTCACCCAGCTGTGGCCAGGACCGCCCCGGCACGGTCGATGATCACCACCTCCACCTCGACGGGTGCGCCGTCGAGCACCGCGAGGGCCTCCTGGCGAGCCTCCCGGGCGATCAGCGCGGCCAGGTCGATGCCGGCATCAGCGGCGAGGGCCACCGCATGGGCCACTGTGTTCACTTCTTCGATCGCCCCCTGCAGCTCGGGGGGTGCGCCATGCGCCGCCACCAGCCGTCTCAGGTGCCCGGGCTGGATCCGGGTGCGATGCGAGTGGAGATCCAGGTGTCCAGCGGCGAGTTTGGACAGCTTCGCCACTCCCCCGACGATGCTGAGCCGCGGAAGCGGATACCTGCGCAGATATTTCAGGACAGCCCCGGCGAAGTCGCCCATGTCCAGCAGTTCGATGCCCGGGTACAGTTCCTCCGCCACTCGCTCCGAGGTGGATCCCGTGCACGCAGCGGCATGCGTCACACCGGCGGCGACCGCGACGTCGATCCCCCGGTGAATCGACGCGATCCATGCCGAGCAGGAGTAGGGAACCACGACGCCCGTGGTGCCGAGCACGCTCAGCCCACCCACGATCCCGATGCGCCTGTTCCACGTCCGCTCTGCGATGCGTTCGCCGTCGTCGATGGAGACGGTGACGCGGACATCAGCAGCCACCCCCAGCCGCTGGGCGGCAGCCACGATATTCGCGGTGATGTACTCGCGGGGCCTCGGGTTGATGGCGGGTTCCCCGACGTGAAGGGGCAGCCCCGGCAGGGTGACGACGCCGACTCCCTCTCCGCCGAGGAAACGCACCCCGCTGCCCGGTTCACCGGGCTCCACAACCGCCCGGATGACCGCCCCATGGGTGACGTCAGGATCGTCACCGGCGTCTTTCGTGACCGCGGCCATCGCGCGACGGGGTTCAAGCTGCGACTGGGTGAGGGCGAATGCCGTCTGCCTACTCCCGGGCAGCACAATCTCCACGGGGTCGGGAAAGTCCCGGGTGTGCAGCGCGACGAAGGCGCTGGTCGCAGCGGCGCAGGCGCATGCCCCGGTCGTCCAGCCCGCCCGCAGCCGGGAGGTCTCCAGCTGGGCCTTGCGGCCACGTGGGCGCAGCGCATCCCTGCCCTCAGCCGCGAGATCGTCAGCAGCGGTCATTGGTGGTCTCAGCGCGGCTCGCCATCGCGTTGACGGCAGCCACCGTCATCGCTGAGCCTCCCCGACGGCCGAAGACCGTGATGTACTCCGCGCCGCACGGGTCCGCGACCAGGGCGTCCTTCGACTCCGCAGCACCGACGAACCCGACCGGGATGCCAACGATCGCCACCGGCCTGGCCCCTGTCTCCCCCATCACCTCAAGCAGCCGGAACAGGGCGGTGGGTGCGTTGCCGATGGCGACGACGGAGCCGTCGAGGAGACCGTCCTTCTGCCACAGGTCAACCGCCGCGGCGGCCTTGGTGCTGCCCAGGGACTCCGCGATGGCGGACAGTCGGGGTTCCTTGATGTGGCAGACGACCTGGGTGTGTTCCGGCAGGCGGCTGCGGATGATGCCCGTCGCGACCATTGAGGAGTCGCACAGGATCGGCGCACCGGACTCCAGCGCTTTGAGCGCCGCACCGGCCACTCCCGGTGTGAAGGCGATCATGTCGGCTATCGCGGGATCGGCTGCGGCGTGGATCATGCGCACCACCACATGCTCAACATCATCGGGGAAACGCTCCAGATTGGATTCCTCACGGATGATCTCAAAGGAGCGGGCGTAGATCGCGCCCCCCGTCCTGATGTAGTCATGGGTCACGCCCTCAGGGTAGTGGGCAGGTTCCACGCCTGGTCAGCGGCCCCTGCCTCATCTCCAGCGCTTCCCCGACCCCGTCGGTGAGCCCGGGGACCGTGGGGCTAGGCTGACCGCGACAACTGACCATCAGCTTGCCGATCTGCGGGAATTCCGGTGCGCATCCGGGAGCGATGCCGCCACTGTGACCACCGACGGGTGGGAGCCAGAGACTTCTCGGCCAGCCAGGATCGTGCGGACGCAGCACCCGTAAGGAGAGCTTCATGGGAGACAGCCGTGCTCTGATTGGCGTCGGGGTGGGTCCCGGCGACCCCGAGTTGGTGACGGTCAAGGCACTGCGTGTGTTGGAGGACGCCGACGTGATCTTGGTGCCGAGCACAGAGGCCCGCGCCAGCGGGGTGGGCCGGGCCGAGGAGATCGTGCTGCATCACCTCCCGGCCAAATCCCCCGCGGTGAGGCGGATCCCCTTCTCCATGGCCGAGCGTCGGGGAGTCGGTGCTCAACGCTCCAGTGCCTGGGAGGTCTCAGCGCAGGCCGCAGTCAAGGCTTTCGAGCACGGTGCGCGCCTCGTCGCCTTCGCCACCGTCGGCGATCCCTCGGTGTTCTCCACCTTCTCCTATCTGTGCGACCTGGTGGCCGGGCGGATGGAGGTGGAGACCGAGGTTGTTCCCGGGATCACCGCGATGCAGGCCATCGCCGCCGCCAGCCGCACTCCCCTGGTTGAGGGCCAGGAAATCCTGTCCCTGGTGCCTTGGACCGTCGGTCCCCAGGCCCTCGCCCAGCTCTGTGAGGTGTCTGACACCGTCGTCGTCTACAAGGGCGGGCGGGAGATGACCGAGCTGCGGGAGGTCCTGGCGTCCCAGGGCCGGCTGGGTGAGGCCATCCTCGGCACCGACCTGGGGCTCGCCACCGAGCAGGTCGTCCCGTTGGCTGAGGTCAGTTGCCGCACACCCTATTTCAGCACCGTACTCGCTGCGCCGAGGCGTTCAACCACTGGAGGAAGAATATGAGCGGATTGAAGCTCAGCCCCAAGGGGCTTGTCGTTTTCGTGGGAGCAGGCCCCGGCGCCGACGACCTGATCACGTTGCGCGGTGCGCGGGTCATCGCGGAGGCTGACATCATCATCTGGGCCTCCTCCCTGGTCCATCCCGGGATCATCGCCGAGCGCAGGCCCGACGCGGAGGTGATCGACTCGGCCTCCATTCCGCTGGAGGATCTCGTCCCCCTCTACACCCGCGCCCGTGACGAGCAGCTGCTCGTCGCCCGCGTCCACACCGGCGACCCCGGCATCTACGGGGCGACGGCGGAGCAGCGTGACCTGTGCGCCCAGATCGGGATTCCCACCGAGACCATCCCCGGAATCTCGGCCTTCTCTGCGGCGGCCGCCCGCACAGATGTGGAGATCACCTTGCCGGAGGTGGCCCAGTCAATGATCCTCACCCGGTTGGAGGGCGGCCGCACCCCCATGCCGGACAGGGAGAACGTGCGGGCGTTTGCAGCCCACGGCACGACGATGGCCCTCTACCTGTCGGCGGCACGCAACAAGCAGTTGCAGGAGGCTCTGCTGGAGGGAGGCTACGACCCCGAGACTCCCTGCATCATCGGCTATCAGGTGACCTGGCCCGAGGAGCAGCTGTGGCGGGTGCCCCTCAGGGACCTCTCGGCCACGATGCGGGAGCACAAGCTGTGGAAGCACACGATCGTGCTCGTCGGCCCGGCTTTGGCGGAGGGGCCGGCGGCGCGACGCTCCCACCTGTACCACCCGGGGTTCGGGCACGGATACCGGGCGGCAGACAAGGAGGCAGTCGACGACCTGCGCAGGCACGGCGCAGTCAACTACACCCTGGGAGACAAAGAATGATCACTGTCTATGGACATCTCGGCGCCCCGCATGAGGAACTGCGACGCGCCGTCCGTGAGGCCGACGTGGTTGTCGGCGGTCGCCGCCACCTGGATGATCTTGAGGTTCCGCAGGAGAAGCGGATCGTGCTGGGCGGGCTGAGTGCGGCCGTGCAGCGGATCAGGGAGCTGCCCGGCGACACCGAGGTGGTGATCCTGGCATCCGGTGATCCCCTGTGGTTCGGGGTGGTGCGTCGGCTGCGCGCGGCGGGGCTCCGGCCCCGAGTCGTCACCCGCGCCTCCTCCGTCGCCGAGGCTTTCGCCCGCGTGGGCCTGCCCTGGGAGGACGCCATCACGGTCTCCACCCACGGTCGGCCGGTGGAGCCCGCCATAGCGGCTGCCAAGCGCTACGCGAAGGTCGCGGTCATGACAGACCCGCGTGAGCCGCTCACCAGGCTGACCGAGCCCCTGGAGGGCCTGGAGCGGGTGTTCGTGCTTGCGGAACGGCTCGGGGAGGATGACGAGCGGGTGCGGATCCTGGGCGGCGGGGAGCTGGCCGCCGTCGAGGACGTGCGCCAGCCCAGCGTCGTGCTCATCCTGGAGCGGCATCCGGATGCCGAGTGGGATGAGGAGGCTGTCGACGCCTCCACCCCCAGACGGGTTGCCGCGCAGGAGGTGGCACGGGAGCGGTTGGCGGTCACCCCGCTGGCTGAGCTCATCATCGGGCAGGTCGCCGGCTCCGCCAACGCACGCCACCGGGCGGAGCAGATCGACGGACTGCTGGGGGCCACTCGGATCTACGACGGCCCGGCGGCCGAGGGGCTGAGGAGGGCTTTCGAGGAGTGCGACATGGTGATCTCCCATCTGGCTCTCGGTGCCACCACACGCATCATCGCCCCGCTGCTTGACTCGAAGAAGACCGACCCCGGAATCGTTGTGATCGATCAGGGCGGGAGGTTCGTGGTTCCCCTGACCGGTGGCCACACCGGCGGCGCCAACGAGCTCGCCCGGCGACTGGCTGAGGGGTTGGGGGCGACCGCAGTCCTGACCACTGCCACCGACTCGCTGGGCATCCCGGCCCTCGACACGCTCGGCTGGGCGCACAGCGGGGACGTCGCAGGCGTGACCGGGGCGATGCTCGATGGCCGGTCAGTGCAGGTGATACGTGAGCATCCCTGGCCCCTGCCGCCGCTGCCGGGCAATGTGACCGAGGCCCTGCCCGAGGGTGAGGAGGCTGCGGCTCTGATCCTGATCACTGATCGTGACGTCGGTCAGCTGGAACCAGCCGGGTTGCCGCGCGTGGTGCTGCATCCCCCCTCCTTGGTGGTCGGCATGGGGTGCAACCGGGGCACCGCGGACGAGATCCTCCGCACGCATCTGCAGGACACCCTCGCCTCCGCCGGCCTGTCGATCCATTCGGTCTCCGCCCTGACCAGCGTCGACGCCAAGGCGCATGAGGGTGGTCTCGTGCGGCTGGCCAAGCAGCTGGGCGTCCCCTTCGTCTGCTATGAGGCGGAGGAGCTGGCGGGGGTGGAGGTTCCCACGCCCTCGGACGTCGTCGCCGCCGAGGTTGGAACCGCCAGCGTCGCCGAGGCCTCCGTGATCACCCGTGGAGCGGAGCTGATCGTGCCGAAGCGCACATGCCCGGATGCGACCTGCGCGGTCGGCCGCATCCCAGCCCGTGGGGAGTTGCGCGTGGTCGGTCTCGGTCCCGGTCACCGGGATCTACTCACCCCGATGGCGAGGCAGGCTATCGAGAGCGCCACCCATGTCGTCGGCTACATCCCGTACGTGCGGCAGATTCGCGACCTGATCAGCCCACACGCCCAGACGTATGCGACCAAGATGGGTGGGGAGGAGGAGCGCACCGCCTACGCCATTGAGCGGGCGCGGGAGGGGCATGCCGTGGCCTTCGTCTGCTCCGGTGATCCCGCCATCTACGCGATGGCCTCGCCTGCGTTGGAGCAGGGAACCACCGGCATCGACGTCCGGGTCATCCCGGGCGTGACGGCGGAGCTGGCGGCCTCCGCGCTGCTGGGTGCCCCGTTGGGTCACGACCACGTGACCATCTCACTGTCGGATCTGCACACCCCCTGGGATGTCATCGAGAAGAGGCTGATGGCGGCAGCCGACGGGGACTTCGTGACGGTCCTGTACAACCCACGTTCCCGCACCCGCACCATGCATCTGCCGCGGGCGCTGGAGATCCTGGGGGCGAAACGCCCCGCGGATGTGCCCGTCATGGCCATCCACGAGGCATTCCGTCCGAAGCAGTACATCCGGTGGGCCCCGATCGGGGAGTTCAAACCAGAGTGGGTGAACATGCACACCATCGTCATCGTCGGCTCCTCCACCACGAAACCGGTGGCCACAGGTGGGGGCGAGACGGCGATCGTGACGCCACGCGACTACCAGTGGATGGAAAGATTCCAGGAGGGTGGCCGCTGATGTCCGCGGGGCTGATGGGTGATGTGCCGTTGATCCTTGCGGCCCACGGCTCCCGCGATCCGGAGGGCGTGGCGGCCTGCCGTGCCGTCGCAGAGCGGGTGCGGGGTCTGCTGCCCGGGACGAGGATGGCCCTTGGCTTCGTCGAGTTGGCTGAGCCGAGCGTCGCCGAGGCTGTGGCGGAGGCAGTCGAGGGGCGGGAGGTCACCGGCGAGGTGGATGCCGTGCTCGTGCCGCTGATGCTCGCCACCGGAGAGCACGTCCGCGAGGACATCCCGAGGGCCATCGACGAGGGGCGGGGTGAAGCGCGCGTCCGGTATGCGGCCTCGCTGCTGTCAAGTCCCCTGTTGATGTCAGCGATGCGCCACCGGATAGAAGAGGCTCTGGGCGACTGGCGAGCGAAGGACACGGCCTGCGTGTTCGTGGGTCGTGGCTCCCTGGTCACCGAGTCCAACGCGGAGCGCTACCGTCTGGCACGCACCCTCATGGAGGAGAGCGGGCTCGGCAGCATCCACCTCGGCTTCATCCAGGTGTCACGGCCCTCCGTCCCGGAGGCTTTGAACACTGCCATGGCCTCGGGAGCACGGCAGATCATCGTGGCCCCGCATTTCCTGTTCCCCGGAAAACTGCGCACCTGGAACCTGGATCAGGTCCGGGCCTGGGCCGAACAGCATCCTGAGGTGGACGTGCGCGTCGCGGAGGTGATCGGCGACTGCGACGAGCTCGCACGGCTGATCGTGGACCGGTATGCGGAGGAGCTTGGATTGGAGGGGCTGGGCGACGGCGCACCCCGCTACCTGACCAGCCTCGGCCTCGCCGACCGGGATGTGCTTGTGGTGGGCGGTGGGATGGTCGCGGCCCGACGCATCCCCCGGCTGCTGGCCTCCGGCGCGAACGTGCGGGTGGTCGCACCGAATGTGGGGATCGCCGTCGGCCGTCTGGCCGCCCGTGGGGCGATCAGGGTCGAGCAGCGGGCAGCGCGCGCCGACGACGTGGCCGGGGCATGGTATGTCCTGGCGGCCAGCAACGATCCCACGGTCAATGAGATGATCGCGGCGGAGGCGGAGCGTCAGCACACCTTCTGCGTCAGGGCCGACCACGCTGCGGCCGGATCCGCAGCCACCCCGGCCACAGCCTCCGCAGGCGGGCTGACCGTCGCCGTGGTGGGCGACCGCAACCCTCGGCGATCAGTCAGGGTGCGTGACGAGTTGCTGCGCATACTGCAGGACTGAGCCGTGGATGGGGCCCGGCTGCCGTGACGTAGCCGAGCCCCATCGGTCCGCCGACTCATTCAGCGGCGAGGGCCTCCGTCGGCGTGGCGTTGGCAGCCCGGCGTCCAGGCAGCACCGAGGCCAGGGAAGCCGCCAGCACGCAGATGAGGATCAGGCCTCCCGTATACAGCAGGTCGATGGAGAAGACCGGCTGCACACCCAGGTTGGCCGGCATCATGCGCACCGCGGTGACGACGCCCAGCCAGCCGAAGCCCGCGCCGGCGGCGATACCAACCAGGATGCCGACCAGCGCCAGCAGCATCGCCTCCACCAGCAGCATCACCCGCAGGGATGAACGCTGCATGCCGAGGGCCCGCAGGAGAGCAGACTCCCGCTGTCGCTCCAGCACCGACAGTCCCAGAGTGTTGCCGACCCCGACCAGGGCGATCACCACCGCGACACCCAGCAGGCCCGTCAGCACCATCAGGGTCACATTCACAATCTCTGTGACCAAACCGGCCATAGACGCCGCGCCACTCATCTCGATTTTGTCCTTCACCGGTTCGACCGCCTTGATCACCCGATTGAGGTCTGTCCAGGAGGTCCGATCCGACATCTTCAGCCACAGCTCCCGCACCTCCTCGGCGCCGGTCAGCCTCTCATAGGTGCTCTCAGACACGGCAGCGGAGCCGTAGGGGACCTCTCGGTTGGTCTGGACCTTCAGCTTCTCGGCTCCGGGCAGGTCCACCGTCGCTGAGGTGAGCACCCCGGTGCTCACCATCAGAACGCCATCGGGCACATTCCGGCTCTTCGACAGCCCCCATTCGGCGCGGGCGGCGTTCACATTGCGCACCGACAGTATCTGGCCCTCGACCTGCACCTCCTTGCTGGGGACCTCCACCACGGATGTGATGCCCTCCATGGAGCGCATCTGCTCCTCAAACTTGGCGTCGATGGCCCCTTCCCTGGCCTGCAGGGAGATGTCGACGGGATAGCGGTCGTTGATGGCCTCCATCGCCGTGCTGCGGACTGTCGAGGCAGCCACCTGAAGCGTCACCACCAGCCCGACCGCGAGCATCAGGGCAACGGCGGTGGCAGAGGCGCGACGGGGGTTGCGAGCCGCATTCTTGGCCGCCAGCCGCACTGTAGGACCTGCAAAGCCGAACAGCCTCCCGAAGAGCCTCAGCAGCCATGGCACATAGAACGGCGCCGCCAGCAACAGCCCAATGGAGAGCGGGACACCACCGACCATGGCCCACACCAAACTGTTCTCCGGACTTGAGAAGGCCCGGAAGATGGCAAGCCCACCCGCTAGAAGAAACAACACGCAGAAGACGGCGCGAACGGCTCCGAGCCGCTTGGACTCGGCGGCACTCGGCACCACCTGCAGGGCTTCCAGCGGCTTCACCCTGGTTGCTTTGAGCGATGGTCCCAGCACCGAGACCACGGTCGCTATGACACCCGCCAGGACCGCCCAGACCAGCTCCCCGAGGGGCATCACGAGGCCCCAGTACAAAGACCCCGTGAGCTGGCCGATGATCACGCCAACCCCCGCGCCGATCAGCACGCCCAGCAGCGAACCGATCAGCCCCAGCACAATGGCCTCGATCAGCAGCCGTCCCGCAACCTGCCCAGTGGAGGCGCCCACCGCACGCAGCAGGCCGATCTGCCGGCGGCGCTGCGTGACCAGAATGGTGAAGGTGTTGGCGATGATGATCATCCCCACCACCAGAGCGATGCCGGCGAACCCCAGCAGCAGGTTGCGGAAGACGTCGAATCGGCCCGTCATCCCGTTGAGGACCTCAGTCCGATAGTCGGCGAGGCTCATAACCTTGAAGCCACCGATTCCCGCGTCATTCAACGCCTGGTCAATGGCCTTCACAGTTCCCTGGGGATCGCTGCTCTTGACGGCCCACAGGGTGGCGGCCATGTCATCGCCGGAGGGGGCGAGGTAAGCAGTTGAGGCATACAGGGTTGGGGCATCGTTGGTGAGTCCGACCACCGTGAACTTGCCGCCCTTCGAGGCCCCAACGTCAACGGTGAGCTGGTCGCCGACGGAGACGCCCAGCTTCCTGGCACCGTCCTTGGAGAGCGTGATCTCGCTGGGTGAGGAGGGCCACGCTCCCTCCGCTAGGTTGGCCCAGCGGAACTCTTCGGAGGGCAGGCTCATCACATTGAAGATCACGGAGGCGTCCCCGTGGGTGAGGGGATCGGTCGTGAACGCTGCTGCATCCGCTGCGGTGACCCCCGCCGCGCCCCGAATGATCGACTCGACGCGCTTCGGATCCTCGGCAGATCCACTGACCACGACATCTGCCTTGGAGACCTGCAGCACGGAGGCGTTTGCGACTGAGTTCCCCTCGGTGCGAACCCCGACGAGGATGGCGGAGATGAATCCGACGCTGATGGCGATCGCCAACAGCGTCGCCACAAACCGGCCTGGATGCAGTCGGATCTCGTTGACGGCGTCTCGGAGCATCATGCCCCCAGTCGGCCGAGGCTGGCCAGCATGACATCAGCCGACGGGGAGGCCACATCGTCGACGATGCGCCCATCGGAGAGCACGAGCGCTCGGTCCGCGTAGGCTGCGGCCTTCGGGTCGTGCGTGACCATGATGATGGTCTGTCCCTGTTCCCTGGCACAGCGCTGCAGGTATTCCAGTAGCGCTGTGCCGGTGCGGGAGTCCAGTGCCCCGGTCGGTTCGTCGGCGAAGATCACCTGGGGGCGTGTGATGAGCGCCCGGGCGATGGCGACGCGCTGCTGCTGGCCGCCTGAGAGCTGGCTGGGCCGGTGCGTCATGCGATCAGCCAGGCCCAGGGAGGCGGTGACGTCCCCTAGGAGCGTCCTGTCCGGTTTCCGCCCCGCAAGCTCCAGCGGCAGCAGGATGTTCTGCTCTGCCGTCAGGGTGGGCAGGAGGTTGAAGGACTGGAACACGAAGCCGATCAGGTCACGCCGGACTCGCGTCACCTCCCGCTCCGGCAGCGCCGAGAGGTTGGACTCCCCCACCCAGGCGGAGCCCCTCGTGGCTCGATCCAACCCCGCCATGCAGTGCATGAGAGTGGATTTCCCCGAACCGGACGGCCCCATGATGGCGGTGAACGAGCCCGTCTGGATGCTCAAGGAGACGTCGTCGACGGCCACGACAGGACGTGGCCCACCCTCACCGAAAACTTTCGTCAGGTTCTGGGCGCCGCAGGCAGGTGCCTGGGCAGGAGAAGCAACAGACATGGTGTCTCACACCTTTCAGATTTCTCAGTGTTTCCCTGGAACAAGCTATTGGGCTGGGGCCTCGGGACGCATCGACCCACAGATGTGGGTTCAGGGAAGTTAACCAGACCCTGGGGAGAGAGCCCCTGATGCTCCCACTAGGGTTTACACGCAGCGGCAACCGACGTGCAGCCAGGCGAGCATGCCCTCGCAGACGGCCCCACGCCACGCCTTGTGACCCCTGATCTTGAAAATCAGACTGCACAGAGTTGGCAAACGCGGCCCGGATGCCATTAACTAATGGAAAACTATTGCAGTTAACTAGGGTTAAGATCTGAGTTATGACTAGTGCCACACACCTCGTGGGTACCCGCTGGGAGCCCATCGCACGCCGGTCAATGGAGAGGATTGTCGGCTGCCCGCTGCCGGGATGGAACCTCTGTGCGACCTCCTCCATCGTGATGGAGATTGATGCCGGACAGCCGTTGCCGAATGGCAACCAGCCCATGATGTGGGTGGTGCTGAACGGAACCATCACCACCATGGTGACCATCAAGAACAAAGCCCATATCGCGGGGTACCTCCAGGAGGGCGACATCTTCCTGAACACGACTCCTCGCGAATTCAACGAGTTGATGGGGCTGCCGAACAACCACCCGATCCTCGACTCCCCGCTGACGCTCGCCAGGAAACGCGGCATCGCCAAGGAGGACTCCACTTTGATCGGGTCCCCCATCCGGCTCCTCGCCGCCCTCGGGAAGCGGCACGGCGAGTGGAACCGCTTCGCGACCGTGTCTCTGCTGCGGCTGCTGTCCTATCACATGCACCGCGAGTACCAGTTCCTGACGATGAGCACGGAGGAGCGCTACCTGGCCTTCCTGCAGGAGTACCCGCGGCTCGCGGCTCGGCTGTCCCAGCGTGAGGTCGCGCAATACCTCGGCCTCACCCCCGTCGGCCTGAACCGGGTGGTGTCCCGGCTGCGGCAGCGTGGCGTCCTCCCGATGCCGACCAGCAACGCTGGATAGGAGACGCAGAGGCGGAGCGGCCGCGGTGGGAGAGCACCGCGGCCGTCTGAGACTTCAGAATCCGATGGACTTCAGGGTGTAGCGAATGGCCTGAGCCGACTCGTGCATGCAGCCGAGCTCCCCATCCGTCAGAGGCAGGCGCAGCAGCCTGCCCGTTCCGTGACGGTCGACGATCGTCGGCACCGACAGGCACACGTCGTTGATGCCGTACCAGTCCTCGACGAGGCTGGAGACCGGCAGGACCCGGTGCTCATCACGCAGCACCGACTCAATGATTCTGGCGGCGGCCACACCGATGGCGTAGTTCGTCGCCCCTTTGCCTGCGATCACCTCATAGGCGGCGTTGACCACCCGATCAGCAATCTCGTCGCGGGTGGCCTCGTCAAGCTTGCCGGTCTGACGCTCCCAATCCAACAGCGGAACCCCACCGATGGAGGCTGCGCTCCACAGCGGGATCTCGGAGTCCCCGTGCTCACCGGCGATGTAGGCGTGCACGTTGCCGACGGCCACCTCGCAGGCCTCCGCGACCAGGTAGCGCAGCCGCGACGAGTCCAGCACCGTCCCGGATCCGAACAGCTGGTTGCGGGGCAGGCCGCTGATCTTCAACGCGGCATAGGTGGTGACGTCGACCGGGTTGGTGACCATCATGAAGATGGCCTCGGGGGATCGCTCCACCAGCGGCGGCACGACCTTCTTCATCAGGCTCACGGTTGATGCCGCCAAATCCATGCGGCTCTCACCGGGCCTCTGCTTCGCACCCGCGGTGATCACCACGACATCAGAGCCGCGCGTGACCTCGGGATCCTCCGACCCCTCAATGCGGGCCTGCGGCATGAACTGGCTACCGTGGGCCAAGTCAAGGGCCTCCGCCCGGACCTTCTCGGCGTTGATGTCGTGCAGCACCACATGCCGGGCGACACCACGCAGCAGACTGGCGTAGGCGAGCGAGGAGCCGACAGCTCCCGCTCCGATGATCGACAGCTTGTTGACTCCCCGAACGCTCATCTCAGGCTTGTCCTCCAAAAAGTGATGTTACCGATCCGTCGAGGAACACAGCGTTGATGGCCTGCGCAATGAGCGGGGCTATGGACAGCACCGTGAGGTTGGCAATGGGTTCGGCGGTGCGGATCGGCAAAGTGTTGGTGACGATGATCTCCGCCATGCCCGACTGGTTGAGCCGCTCCACCGCCGGTCCGGAGAACACGGCGTGGGTGGCGGCGCAGATGACTCTGCTGGCTCCGCGCTCATGCAGCGCGTGGGCTGCCTGCGTGATGGTGCCGGCGGTGTCGATCATGTCGTCGACGAGCAGGCAGGTCTTTCCCGCCACCTCGCCGACCACTTCATGCACGGCGACGGTGTTCGCCTTGTCGTGATCACGTCTTTTGTGGATGATGGCCAGGGGGCAGCCCATCTCGTCGGTCCACCTGTCCGCCAGCCCCACCCGGCCCGCATCCGGGGACACAATGCACATGCCGGAGGGATCGTAGTTCTGGCGGATGTAGTCGCTGAGGACCGGCAGCCCCCACAGGTGGTCGACCGGACCGTCGAAGAACCCTTGGATCTGAGAGGCGTGCAGATCCACCGACATGATCCGGTCCGCCCCTGCGGCCTTGTACAGATCCGCCACCAGCCGCGCCGAGATCGGTTCTCGTCCCAGGTGCTTCTTGTCCTGCCTGGCATAGGGATAGAAGGGGGAGACGACGGTGATGCGCTTCGCGGAGGCCCGCTTCAGGGCATCGACCATGATGAGCTGCTCCATGATCCACTCGTTGACCGGCGCGGTGTGGGACTGGATGACGAAGGCGTCACAGCCGCGCACCGACTCCTCGAACCGAACGTAGGTCTCGGAGTTGGCGTAGTTGAGGGCCCTTGTCGGCACCAGCTGCACGTCGAGCTGGCCGGCGATCTCGTCGGCCAGCTCAGGGTAGGCGCGCCCGGTGAAGAGCATGAGGTGCTTGCTGTTGGGAATCTGGTTGGTCATGAGCTAGGAGTCAGTCCTTCAGCTTGTCACGGGATTCGACGACGGCGGGGTGTGTGGCCCCGTCGCTCGCCTCCGCGGCCCGAGCGGCCTTCGAGTCGGGACGCCGCCTGGCGGTCCAGTCCTGCGAGTTGTGCTGGTGGCTGCGTGCGACGGCCAGGTTCCCGGGCGGCACGTCATCGGTGACGGTGGAGCCTGCCGCGACGAAGGCCCCATCGCCGACGTCGACGGGCGCCACCAGCACCGAGTTGGAGCCGATGAATGCTGACCGGCCGATGTGGGTGGTGGACTTGTTGACCCCGTCGTAGTTGGCGAAGATCGTACCTGCGCCGATGTTGGCGCCCTCCTCGATGATCCCGTCACCCACATAGCTGAGGTGCGGCACCTTCGCGCCGCCTTCGATGACGGAGTTCTTGGTCTCGACGAAGGCCCCGATCTTGCCGCCGGCTCCCAGCTGGGTTCCGGGCCGCAGATACGAGAACGGGCCGACGTTCGCGCCCTCACCGATGATGGCGAACGACCCGTGAGACCGGATCACGCGGGCATCCGGCCCGACCTCCACGTCCTGGAGAGTGGTGTCAGGGCCGATGACAGCGCCCTCGGCGACAGTCGTGGCCCCCTGGAGGATCACTCCTGGCATGAGGGTGACATCGGAGCTGAGATCGACATCGACATCCACCCAGGTGTTGCCCGGATCGACGACGGTGACCCCGTCGCGCATCCAGCGGTGGAGGATGCGGCGGTTCAGCTCCCGGTTCATCCGCGCCAGCTGGATGCGGTCATTGACGCCCTCGGTCTGCCAGATGTCGTCGGTGATCATGGCCCCGACGCCACGGCCTTGGCTGTAGGCGTAGCGGACGATGTCGGTCAGGTACTGCTCGCCCTGGGCGTTGTCGGTGCTGAGCTGGCCCAGCCCCTCCCGGAGGGTGGCGGCGTCGAAGACGTAGATGCCGGAGTTGATCTCACGGATCAGCAGCTGCTCATCGGAGGCGTCCCGATGCTCAACGATTCCGGTGACCCTCCCCGCCGTGCGAACGATACGCCCGTAGCCGGTGGGGTCGTCGACCTCTGCGGTGAGCACGGTGACGGCGTTGGCCTCGGCTCGGTGGATGGACACCAGGTTGCGGAGGGTCTCCCCTGTCAGCAGCGGCACATCCCCGTAGGTGACGACGATCTCGCCGTCGAAGTCCGGAAGATCCCGCAGGCCGCATGCCACGGCATGACCGGTGCCGAGCTGCTGCTCCTGGACCGCGACGGAGACCGTCTGGTTCAGTGATTCGAGATGCTCGGCAACTTGGACCCGCTGATGCCCCACGACCACCACCAGGTGTCTCGGATCGAGTGCGGAGGCAGCGGACACGGCGTAGCTCAGCATCGATTTTCCGCACACCTCGTGCAGAAGCTTTGAGCGCCTGGACTTCATGCGCGTCCCACCGCCAGCGGCCAACACCACCACGGCCTGTACCGGGACCTGCCCGGATTCGATGCGATCTTCGGTCACTAGGTCCTCCCTGGCGGTTCGGCTGGCCCGGTCTTCCGGGGTTCCTCCGGGCTAACAATACCGCTGGTTGCCCGTGGTGGAAGGCCCTTCAGCGCCGGGAGGGGCGTGAGACACGCTAGCGCTGGGCTCCCCGGGTAGGAGTCGAACCTACTTCGCTAATCCTGATTCAAAGTCAGGCGGGCCCTGCCGGAAGACCAACCGGGGAACGGCCGTTGCGGCCAGTGGCCAGTCTAGCCGAATCCGGTGGGCTCCACTTGTGCACAACCGAGCGGAGAACGGCGGCGGATGGATCACCGGCATGACCACGATCCATGATGGTAGCGTGAAGAGCGAGCGTTGAGGAGGAGCCATGCTGCGTTGCTTCGGGTCCGGGGATCCGCTGTACGAGGCCTATCACGACCATGAGTGGGGCCGTCCCGTCCCGGACAGCCCCAACGAGTCAGCCTTGTTTGAGCGGCTGGTGCTGGAGGGCTTCCAGTCGGGGCTGAGCTGGGTGACGGTGCTGCGGAAGCGGGAGGCCTTCCGGGAGGCCTTCGCAGGATTCGATCCCGCGAGGGTGGCGGCCTTCACCACTGATGATGAGCAACGGCTCCTTGGGGATGCCGGAATCATCCGCAACCGGGCGAAGATCGCGGCAGCCATTGGGAACGCGAAGACACTGGTGGGCATGCATGCCGACGGGCTGCGGTTGGCGGACGTGCTGGCGAAGCATGCGCCTGCGCCGACGCTCGCCCCACCGCAGACCAGGGATGACATACCGGCCAGCACCCCGGAGTCGAAGGCGCTGAGCAGGCGTTTGAAACAGCTGGGGTTCCGGTTCGTCGGCCCGGTCACGATGTACGCCACCATGCAGGCAATCGGCCTGGTGAATGATCATCTGGCCAGTTGCTGGGTGAGACGGGGTGATGCGGACGGGCCCAGCGGTTGACCCTGTTGGGGTTGGGTTCAGTGATGCGAGAGACTGGGTTCCATGTCCATCCCCCCCAGCGCCCGCGCCGCCCGTCACCCACGGGTGCGCCTCTCCTTCGCCGAGCGGCGGGAACAGCTGCTCAACATCTCACGTGAGGTGTTCGCGGAGCGGGGCTTCGAGGGTGCGTCCGTCGAGGAGATCGCGGCCCGGGCAGGTGTGTCCAAACCCGTGGTCTATGAGCACTTCGGCGGCAAGGACGGCGCATATCAGGCGGTGGCGGAACGGGAAACCCGCGAACTGCACTCGGACATCAGGTCGGCCCTGACAGCCCCAGGGTCGGGTGCCCGGGAAACACTGGAGCGGGGAACCCTGGCGTTGCTGGACTACATTGATCGCTGTCCCGACGGCTTTCGCATCCTGTCACGGGACTCCTCGCTGGGCCAGCCGACTGGCTCGTTCGCCTCGATCCTCAGCGACATCGCCATCCAGGTCGAGGACATCCTGGGCGCGGAGTTCTCGCGGCTCGGCCAGGATCCGCAGTACGCCAGGCTCTACGCGCAGGCGCTCGTCGGACTGGTGACCATGACCGGTCAGCAGTGGCTCTACAACCGCGAGCCGGAGAAGCTGGTGGTGGCCCGGCATCTGATCAACTTGGCCTGGAACGGCATGGCGAATCTCAAAGCGGAGCCGAGGCTTCTGGTGGAGTCACGGCGCCGACGCGGCGGTCAGTAACCGCCGAAGAAGCCCGGCGAGCTGGTCTCTTTGCTGGCCGTCCCACCCTGCGAGCAGCGACTCCTCCAGCCGGACCAGGGCCTCCAGGGCACCGTCAACTGCCAGCCTTCCCTGCTCGGTCAACTCGATGACGGCGGCACGGCGGTCCGTCGGGTCGCCGAAACGCCTCACGAGCCCTCGGCTGCGCAGCCGGTCGATGCGGTTGGTCATGGTGCCGGAGGTGACGTGGGTGCGTTGCAGCAGCTGTCCGGGGGACAGCTGATAGGGCTGGCCGGAGCGCCGGAGGGCCGACAGCACGTCGAACTCCCAGATCTCCAGCTCGTGCTCGGCGAAGCATCTTTTCCGCTCACGGTCGAAGATCGCGGCTAGGCGATGCACTCTGGACCACACGGCCATCGGCTCCGTGACCAGGTCGGGGCGTTCCCGTCGCCACGCGGCCTGTACCTCATCGACCTCATCCATGGGCCACCTCCTCAGCGATGATCTGGGCTCCCGGAACCGGCCCGTGGACGATCTGGACCTCCCGGACCTCAGCGATGCCCACCAGGCGTCGCCCCAGGGCGGCAGCCTGGTCTGCGTCAGAGCAGAGGAACGCGGCGGTGGGGCCCGAGCCGCTGACCAGCGCACCCAACGCCCCCGCGTCACGGCCTTCGTCAAGCACCTCGCCGAGCTCCGGCAGCAACCGGATCGCAGGCTCCTGAAGATCATTGCGGAGCAGCCCGCCCACCCTGGCGACATCGCCCGTCTCCAGCGCGGCCAGCAGCTCTGGGGAGATGACGGCGGGTCCCGGAGAGGCTGCCCGGTCGAATTCCCGGAACACCGCTGGCGTGGCCAGGCCGTGGTGGCTGAGGGCCAGCACCCAGTGGCAGCGGCCCCTCGCGGCGACGGATTCGATGCGGTCCCCGCGGTCGGTGCCGATGGCGGTGCCGCCGTGCAGCAGAAATGGCACGTCCGCGCCGAGTTGGCGTGCCAGGTCGTGCAGCTGCGGCTGGCTGAGACCGAGCTGCCAGAGCTCATTGCAGGCCACGAGCGCAGCCGCGGCATCGGCGGATCCCCCCGCCATTCCCCCGGCGACGGGGATGCGCTTGCGCACCTGGATGGCGACGCCCACCTCCTCGGTCGCATGCGCAGCCAGCAGCCGGGCAGCCCGCATGGCGAGGTTGTCCTCATCGGCAGGCAAGACGTCAGCTCCCTCTCCCTGGAGGCTCAGGCGGAACTCTCCCCGGGCTGCCGGAAGCGCCGTCAGCTCATCGAACAGCGAGACCGCCTGGAACACGGTCCCGAGTTCGTGGTATCCGTCCGCACGCACCGGGCCGACGGCCAGAGCCAGGTTCACCTTGCCCGGCACGCGCACCTTCACCATGGCAGCCCAACCTACACGCCGACCAGGCCCCAACCCTGGAGACGCCTCACGACTCACACCTCGCGCTCAGGTCGCAGCCTCGGCGGGGAGCTGCGCGGCGATCGCCGCAAGCTGGGTCACATCCAGCACCTCCCCGCGGGCCTGCGGGTCCAGGCCCGCCGACTCGATGGCTGCTGCGGCAGCTGTTGAGGATCCGAAAAGCCCAGCCAGTGAGGAGCGCAGCATCTTGCGCCGGGATGCGAAGGCCTCGTCGATGACGGCGAAGACCTGCTCTCGGGTGGCGGTGGTCTCCGGCGGGTCGCGGCGTTCCAAACGCACCAGCCCCGAGTCGACGTTCGGGACCGGCCAGAACACGCTCGGCGGCACCGTCCCGACCCGCGTCGCCGCAGCCCACCACGCCAGTTTCGCCGACGGCACCCCGTAGACCTTGCCCCCGGGTTCAGCGGTCAGCCGGTCTGCCACCTCCAGCTGCACCATCACCAGGCCGGTCCGCCACGACGGGAAACGCTCCAGCAGGTGCAGCAGCACGGGAACGGAGACGTTGTAGGGCAGATTCGCAACGACCGCTGTCGGTGGCTCCCCCGGCAGCTCGCTGACGCGCAGGGCGTCACCGGTGACGATCTCCAGTCTTGCGGCAGCCTCCTGACCGAGCCGTTCCCGGGTGGTCTGCCGCAGTCTGCCCGCCAGACGCTCGTCGATCTCGACAGCTGTGACGGCCAGCGCCGCCCCCAGCAGCCCAAGGGTCAACGATCCCAGGCCAGGCCCGATCTCCAGCACCACGTCCTCGGCGCCGATCCCGGACAGGGCGACGATGCGCCGCACGGTGTTCCCGTCGATGACGAAGTTCTGACCGCGCTGCTTGGCGGGGCGGAGACTCAGCTCACCGGCGATCCTGCGCACGGTGCGGGGATCAAGCAGCCCCTGCTCAGGCACCGCCGCCCCACTTCGCGGCATAGGCGGCCTCGGTGTTCGCTGTCACCTGGCGGCAGAATTCGCTCAATGGCACCTCCAGCAGGTCTGCCAGGAAGGCGGCGGTGTGCGGCAGCAGGTAGGGTGCATTCGGCTTGCCGCGGTGGGGTTTGGGGGTCAGGTAGGGGGCGTCGGTCTCCACCAGGATGCGTTCCAGGGGCGTGGCCTTCGCGGCCTCCCGCAGCGATCCTGCGGATCCGAAGGTGACGACCCCCGGGTAGGACAGCCAGAATCCACGATCCAGGCACTCGCGAGCGAAGTCGGCGTCGCCGGAGAAGCAGTGCATCACGATCCGCTCCGGTCGCCTCACGGCATCCAGGGTCTTGAGGATGTCGGCGTGGGCGTCGCGGTCGTGGATCACCAGTGTCAGGCCGGCCTCCCGCGCCAGCTCGATGTGTGCCCGGAAGCTGTGAGCCTGCACGCCCTGAGCCTCAGGGTGACGGGTGCGGTAGTAGTCCAGGCCGGTCTCCCCGACGGCTACCACGCCTGGCAGGGTCGCCAGTGCCCTGATCTGCTCGATCTCCTCGTCCAGGGCTGCCAGCCCACCCCGCTGGAAGGTGCGGGCGGCGTCGTTGGGGTGGATGGCGACGGCCGCGCGGACTCTCGGGTCCGCAGCGGCCAGTTCGGCTGCGAGTCTCGACGACGGGACGTCGCAGCCCACCTCGACGACCCCGATCACCCCGGCTGCTGCGGCCGCATCGAGTGAGGTCGCGATATCCAGGCCGGAGTGCTCAAGCGTCGAATACAGGTGGGTGTGGTTGTCGATGACATGCGTCTCAAGCGGCTCAGGCGCAGCTGGCAGACTGCTGGGCAGGGTCATTGGTCTCCCTTCCTGGCCGCCAGCGCGGCCTCGTAGAGTTTCTTGCGGGGCAGTCCCAGCAGGTCGGCGACGGAGCGCACGGCCTGGGACAGCCTCTCCCCCTCGGCTATGCGGGCGGCCACCAGGTCCAGGGCCTCCTCCAGCCCGACGGCGGAGGGATCGGCTCCCGCCACCACAACCGTGACCTCGCCACGCACCCCGTCAGCTGCCCAGACAGACAGCTCCCCCAGGGTTCCCCGGAGGATTTCCTCGTGCGGCTTCGTCAGCTCACGGCAGATGACGGCGCGCCGCTCCTGCCCCAGGGCGGTGGCCGCGTCCTCAAGCCACGCCTGCAGGCGATGCGGGGCCTCGAAGAACACCATGGTCCGCTCCTCTGCGGCCAACGCCGTCAGTCTGGCGCGTCGCTCCCCCGGCTTGCGGGGCAGGAAGCCCTCGAAGCAGAAACGGTCGGAGGGCAGGCCGGAGACGGCCAGCGCGGTGGGCACGGCCGATGGGCCGGGGATCGCCGTCACCTCCAGGCCCCGTTCGATGCAGGCCACAACGAGCCGGTACCCGGGGTCGCTGACGGAGGGCATGCCCGCGTCGGTGACCAGCACGACGTCTTGTCCCGCGGCGATCTCCTCGGTCAGTTCCACGGTGCGGGTGACCTCGTTTCCCTCGAAGTAGGACACGATCCGGGCGGCGGTGGTCACGCCGAGGCGGCGCAGCAGCGTCTGGAGCCGGCGGGTGTCCTCGGCTGCGATGACGTCGGCGGCAGGCAGGGCATCCCGCAGCGCCTGGCTCGCGTGCGTGTGGGAGCCGATAGGTGTGGCCGCCAGGACCAGCCGTCCCGGGGCCGTCAATTCCATACGGTCAGCCTAACGCGACCCCAGCTGCGCTGTCCGCAGGCCACACGAACACCCACCCCGCCGACCCGAGTCGACTCCACTGCGAGCAGGCCACGACGACTCACGTCACCCTTTTGGATGACATGGCTGCCCTCTTGATTCGTTTCATAAACCTCTGACTAGCGGTTTTTGCTTGTGCGAATATTGCTTC